>WBZO01000038.1_pt1 | contig 326011 bp, 322 predicted proteins | sample 5204261 | NCBI WGS metagenome assembly WBZO01 (sample SAMN12412400, study PRJNA552823) | activated sludge metagenome | isolation source: activated sludge from anammox sidestream of wastewater treatment plant... | place: USA: North Carolina | collected 2017-09 | reverse complement strand
CATCCAAGGTCGCGCTGGTCGCCGCGATGCGCAAGCTGCTGACCATTCTCAATGCGATGGTACATCATGGGACTCCATGGCAACCGGCCGCTGCACGGAGAGCTTGACATTCAAGACAGTTGCTCAGGTCTTCCCGGCTCCGCGCGCCAGTCTCGCCACGCGACTTCGCGGTTTCGTGACGAACCGTCATGTATAATGCGCGTTAACGCTTCGAACCCTGAGACGAGGCACGCTCGGTGAAGTGCCCGTTCTGCGACGCGCTTGAAGACAAGGTCGTTGATTCGCGGATGGCCAAGGAAGGCGAGCTGATTCGCCGGCGCCGCGAGTGTTTGGGCTGCAAGCGCCGGTACACCACCTACGAACGGGTCGAAGAGACCCTCCCGCTCGTCGTCAAAAAGGACGGGCGCCGCGAGCCGTTTGATCGCGGCAAGATCATCGCCGGCCTGAAGCGCGCCTGCGAAAAACGCCCCATCAGCATGGCCACCATCGAAGCGGTGGCCGACCACATCGAAAAGCGCATTCAAGAGCTCGGCGAGACGGAAGTCGCCAGCCGGACCATCGGCGAAGAGGTCATGGAGGCGCTTCGCGAGCTGGATCAAGTGGCCTACGTGCGGTTCGCCTCGGTCTACCGCGACTTCAAAGACATCGACCAGTTCATGGACGAGCTGAAGTCGTTGGCCCGCGAGCGCCGCGAACGCTAGCCGGTCGCCGCCCTATCAGTTCCCCCTCGATCTGCGGTAGAGTACAGGCCCCTGCTGCGATGCAGGACACTTGGCCAGAACCGCGCGACCGATGAAGACCATGAAAACCGGAGTTCGGAGCGCCAGGCGCCGAAGATCCGCGCCGAAGCGGACGCGCCCGCCCTCACCGCGTCGGCGGCGCGAGTTTCGCCCTCGGCAGGCCGCCACGCACGTCGCCATTCTCGGCGCCGGACGGGGAGGGACGGCCCTCATGGAAATCCTCGCGCCGGACCCGCTGGTCAAGATCATCGGGATCGCGGAGGTGAACCCCAACGCCGTGGGTCTCGAGCTCGCGCGGCGATTGAAGATCCCCGTGACGCGCGACTTCCGCAAGCTGCTCGCCATGAAGCGCGTCGAGCTGATCATCGACGTGACGGGCGATCCCACGGTCGAGGCGACCTTGCAGGATTTTCATCGCATGGGCGTCACGGTCCTCGGCGGGGCCAGCGCCAAGTTCATGTGGCAACTGATCGAGGCCCGCATCAGGACCACCGCCGAGATCGAGAGAACCCTCGCCCAATACCAATCGCTCTACCGGCTGTACGTGAAGGAGGCGGCCACCGCCGTGAGCGAGGAGCGGACCCGCATCGCCTGCGAAATCCACGACGGGCTCGTGCAGAGCCTGGCCGGCGTCAACTTCCGATTGGAGTTGTGCCAAGAGCTGGCGCGGAAGGATCCGGCCGCCTGCGAAGAGACCCTGCGCGAGACCAAGGACCAGCTCAAGCTCGCGATCCAGGAGGCCCGCCAGGTGATCTTCAACCTGCGCCCTCTCCACTACGACAAGATGGAGCTGATCCCGGCGCTGACGAACTATCTCAAGTCCTATGAAACCCAAACCCACATCAAGACAGGGTTCTCGGTGTCGGGCGACGAAATGGCCCTGTTTCCGCGAACGAAGATTTTCTTGTTCCGCATCGTGCAGGAGGCGCTCAGCAACGTCGAGAAGCACGCCAAGGCCCAACAGGCCGATGTGCACCTGCGCATCGACCCCGACCGTCTGACCGTCACGATCACGGACGACGGCATCGGGTTCGACGTGGAGGCGGTCTCGCGCGATCCGGAGAAGTGGGATCATTTCGGGCTTCGTGGTATTCTGGAGCGCGCGCGCCTCGTCGGCGGGGAGGCGAGCATCACCTCGAAGCCGGGGCAAGGCACGAAGATCGTGATCGACGTCCCCATGGTTCCGAAGGAGGCCGTGAGCGATGGAAAAGACGACGGAAAAGATTAAGGTCCTGATCGCGGATGATCATCGGGTCGTGCGGGAAGGGCTCGCGGCCATCCTCAAGACCAAGGAGGACATCCATGTCGTGGGGGAGGCGCAGGACGGCCAGGAAGCGGTCGAGAAAACCCGGACGCTCATGCCGGACGTGGTGCTGATGGACGTGAGCATGCCGCGGATGGGCGGCGTCGAGGCGACCCGGCAGATCAAGCGGGAGTTTCCCCACATCGGCATTGTCGCGCTGACGATGTACGAGGAGCAGCAGTATATCTTCGATCTCGTGCGGGCCGGCGCGACCGGATACCTGCTGAAGGACAGCGACTCCTCCCAGATCGTGGCTGCAATTCGAGCGATCTACCGAGGGGAATCGCTGATTCACCCCTCCGTCGCGAGCAAGATCCTTGCGGAATTCTCTCTCATGGCCCAGAAGAAGGGGAAGAAGCCGGCCTGGGTGGAGCACGACCTCACGGAACGGGAGATCACCGTGCTGCGGCTGGTGGCGGACGGCAAGACCAACAAGGAAATCGCCAACGCGCTCGACCTCAGCGAGAAGACCGTGAAGAACCACGTCCGCAACATCTTCCACAAGCTGCAGGTCTATGACCGCACGCAGGCCGCGATCCTCGCGATCAGAAAAGGGCTCATCGAGCTGGAGCCGCGTCCGTAAGGCCTGGCTGATGACCTTCACTCCGGCATTCCCCACTCGCACGCGAAGCCGGCATCTCCGCATTCACCGTTGTCTGGGATGGATCGGAATGATTCTCCTGGTCGCGGCCACGGCTTGCTCCACCGCGCCTCCGCGCGAAATGATCGAGCGCAACGATCACCCCGGGCTGGCAACCTGGTACGAGCAGGAAGCCGCGCGCCTCCGTGGGAAAGTCGAAGAAATGCAGCAGATGGTCGCCGAGTATGCAAAGCCGTCCTACCAGCCCTCTCCCAAAACGACCAAGTGGGAACTGATCGATCATTGTCATGTCTTCATCAAGTACTACGCGCAGGCTGCGGAGGAGGCGGAGACCTTAGCGAAGTTACATCGTCAGCAGGAGAAGGCTATTCCCTAAACTCGGTGACCTCCGACGGAAACCCATCGGCCATCAGGCGACCTCTGCTGCACCAATCAGTTGAGATCGGCGCCGCCGCCAACCCACAAGCCGCACCTCAGCTCTGATGCGGCGGCACATGTACATTCATACAACCCTTGGCTCGTGTTCCCCATCACACATAGGCATTGGCCGCATATTGTTGCACCATGCGGTGCGTGTTGAAAAAGGAGGCGTTGAGCGCGATCGCATGCCGCATCACGTCGATCCAGCGGTCCCGCGACTGATAGTACATGGGCACAATCGTCCAACTCAGTTTTTGATATGGCTCGCGCGAGGCCGCATCGCTCGGTGCTCCCGCGCCAACTCGTCCGCTTCGTCCTCCGCGTTCATGTAGTTCTGAGCAATGGCCCCACAATGCGCGGTGCGTTGCATTGGTTCGGCTTTCCCATGCGGCTCCGAATGCTTCTCATAACATTCGGCCGTCATCTCCCAACCTTTCGGCCTGTCCCTCAATTCCTGCGCCTGCTGGGCGTAATAATCGCGAGGCCCACATGATCGTTCGCATTGATCATGCGTTGTGTCGAGATCTCCGCACAGCCTTGCAACATAAGGGCCAACCCGATCACATCGACCATCGAACCCCATCGACCGTTCATCATTATTCGCCCTCCTTTTGTTGGCAGCGCGGGAGTGCGCTGCATCTGTGAAAGATTCTGGCTAGTGGCCATGCACGTGTTCATCTCAGGAATCGTGCCATGCGAAAAGACAGAGACTAGAAGAACGGGTGCGGGGCTGCACCGAACCCGCGTGTTTTCGGGCCTTCTCCGCGATGTCCGCGAACCCTCCACGCGCCTTTCTCATTGACCATGTAATGTATTTCTCCGTACCAACTGTCGATGTTGACCTGTTGCCCCGTCTCCTTCGAGACGGCCCACAGACTTCCCGTACAGGTGAGCTCCGCAGCGGGAGACGCAGCAGGCACCACGGCAATGCGCGAGAGAATATGGTTGCTTCTGAAGTCCCGATGATGAGCCAGTAACTCCTCCCAAATCGCCCGCAAATCGCTCTTCGTCAAGTCGTGATAATGATAGTCCTCCGAGTAAAGGTCCATCAGCCCATCTGCATTGCCGGCCTGCAGGGCCGTTTCAGCCCGATTGAATGCGGCGAGAATTCCTGAAACCATGGCGTCATGGGCCTTTACGTCAGCCCAGCTATCGATCATAATCCCGCCTCGATGCATCAGCGGCGGGACCATGCATCCAGACAATTCCCACGAGAGTCCCATAACGGCCACGAACGCGGCAGTATGGCTTGTCCAGTTCATAACGCTCTCCTTTCGACTGTTCGCCGTAGGTAATCCGTCGCGTGCAGACAGCGTTCATGGGTAGTTCCACAGGGATTCAATTGCATCCGAATCGAACGTCGTCGGATTCATGTCTTTGTCTCGTGCCGAGCCTGACGTTCCTTCCACCAGCGCCATATCACGTAGACGGGCGGGATGACGAACAGCGTGAGGATCATCGCGGAAAAGACCCCACCAACCTGTGGCGCGGCGATCCGTTTCATGACATCCGCTCCCGTACCCGTGGCCCACATCACCGGAAACAAACCGATCACGTCGACGAACCCGATCATCGCCATCGGCCTGATGCGTTCCACAGCGCCCGACTGGACTGTGTCAATCACGTCCTGCAACGTCTTGAGCCCGCCCGCCGCTTTGCGCCGCGCGCAGGCCTCGTCCAGGTAGGCCAGCATGACGGCGCTCGTTTCCGCGGCCGTCCCCACTACGGTAATGAGTCCTACCCACACGGCAATGCTGATGTTGTAGCCCAGTATCGTCAGGTACCAGACGGCGCCGACCAACGAGAGCGGCACGCCGACCATGACCATGAACGTCTCAGCGACCGAGCGGAACGTGAAGTAGAACGCAACGAAGATGATGATGAGCGTCAGCGGGATCACGAGTTTCAATCGCTCCTTCGCCCGCTCCATGAACTCATATTGCCCGGACCAGACGATCGTATAGCCCGGCGGAAGTTGCACTTTGGCCGCCACCGTCCGCTTGAGATCCTCCACATAGCCGCCCACGTCGCGGTCGGCCATGTCCAGAAAGACATAGCCCGCGAGCATCCCGTTTTCATCCCGGATCATCGGAGGGCCGTTGACGAATCGCAGGGTCGCCAGTTGGGCCAACGGCACTTGGGCGCCGGTTGGCGTATCGACGAGGACACGCTGAAGCCTCTGGGGGTCATCCCGCAACTCCCGCAGATAGCGCACGTTGATCGGATATCGTTCACGTCCCTCGATCGTGGTAGCGATGTTCTCGCCACCGATGGCTGATTCGATGATCCTTCCCACATCCATCAGTTTGAGGCCATAGCGGGCAATCTCCTCGCGGTTGATGTCGAAATCCAGATAGTAGCCGCTGGAGACCCGCTCCGCATACACGCTGCGGGTTCCAGGGACTTCTTTCAGCACCATCTCCAACAGCTCTCCCAGTTGTTCGATCTGCTTGAGATCCGGGCCGAAGATCTTGATTCCTACCGGTGTCCGAATACCGGTCGTCAGCATGTCGATCCGATTCCGGATCGGCATCGTCCAGGCATTGGTCACGCCGGGAAATTGGAGGGCTCGATCCATTTCATCGACCAGCCCCTCGTAGCTAAGCCCAGGTCTCCATTGCTCTTTCGATTTCAATTCGACGATCACCTCCATCATGCTGAACGGGGCCGGGTCCGTGGACGTTTCCGCCCGTCCGGCCTTGCCGAAGACTCGCTCCACTTCAGGAAACGATTTCAGTTTCCGGTCCATGATCTGGAGGAGCCGCCCGGCTTCCGTGACCGAAAGACCAGGCAGGGTCGTGGGCATGTACAGAATCGTCCCTTCGTAGAGAGGCGGCATGAATTCTGACCCCATGCGTTGATAAACCGGTACGATGCTGAGCAGGAGTCCCACGGCCAGCAGGACGACGGTGCCCCTGTGTTGCAACGTCCATCGCAAGAGCGGCGCATAGATCCCTTGCAGGCTTCGGCTGACCGGATGGCGCTGTTCCGGGAAGATCCGGCCACGGATGAATGTCGGCAGGCAGGCGGGGACCAAGGTGATCGCGAGCACCGCGCACATGGCGACGGCGAGATTGTTCGTCCAGGCCAGCGGCTTGAACATCTTCCCTTCCTGCGCTTCCAAGGCGAAGATGGGAATGAAGGAGATGGCGATCACGAGCACCGAGGCAAAGATCGCCGGGCCGACTTCCTTGGCCGAATCGATGAGGACTTGCACCCGCTCGCCCCTGCGGCCGTTTCGTTCCCATTCCTCCAAGCGCTTGTGGGCGTTGTCCACCATGACGATGGCGGCATCGACCATGTCCCCGATCGCGACGATGATCCCGCCGAGCGACATGATGTTGATGCCGACCTGCAGAAGGTACATGGGAATGAAGGCGATCAGGACCGCGATCGGCAGCGTGAGGATGGGCACCATTGCGGAGCGCACATGCAGCAGGAACGCGACAATCAGCACTCCAGTGACGAGCAGTTCCTCCAGGAGGCTTTCATTCGCCGTGGCGATCGATTCTCGAATCAGGTCGTTTCGATCGTACGTACTGACGATCTTCACGCCCTTCGGCATGGAGGGTTCCAATTCCTTGAGCTTGGCCTTCACCCGTTCGATGACCGTCAGCGCGTTCTCCCCGAACCGCATGACGACGATGCCTCCGACCACCTCGCCTTGGCCGTCCAGATCGACGAGGCCCCGCCGCATATCCGGCCCGAGCCGCACGGTCGCCACATCCCGCAACAGAATGGGCGTGCCGTTGTCATTGACGCCCACGGCGATCTTCTCGATGTCCTCGCTCTTCTTGATGTAGCCTCGCCCTCGAACCACGTATTCGATTCCCGAAAATTCCACGACGCGGCCGCCCACGTCGTTGTTGCTTTGTCTGATGGTTTCCACAATGGAAGGAATAGAGAGACGGTAGGCCAGGACTTTCGTGGGATCGAGATTGACCTGGTACTGGCGGACGAATCCGCCGATGCTCGCGACCTCGGCCACCCCTTCCACCGCGCGCAGCCAATAGCGAAGGTACCAATCCTGGAAGCTGCGCAGCGAGGCGAGGTCCTGTTGTCCCGATTCATCGACGAGGGCGTACTGATACACCCATCCGACCCCGGTGGCATCCGGGCCGAGCTGCGGCGTGACCCCTTCCGGCAGCCGGCCCGCCAACTGGTTCATGTATTCGAGCACACGGCTCCTCGCCCAATAGATGTCGGTGCCGTCCTTGAACAGAACATAGACATAGGAGTAGCCGAAGTCCGAGAAGCCCCGGACCACCGTCACCTTGGGCGCGGACAGAAGCGCCGTCACGATCGGATAGGTGATCTGGTCCTCGATCAGGTCCGGAGATCGTCCGGGCCAGGTCGTGTAGACGATCACCTGCGTGTCTGAGACGTCGGGCAAGGCATCGATCGGCGTCTGCCACAAAGCCCAGAGGCCGATGGCCGAGAAGGCCAAGACCAGCAGGAACACGATGAAGCGATTTCTCGCGCTGAATTCAATGATTCGTTCAACCATCGTGCCTCGCGACGCTCGGCGCGTCATTCGTCAGCCGTGACTCGTCATTCGATCGGAAAGTACGAGGCGTTCCTGATTGACGAATGACCAATGAGGCTTGACGTTCCTTCACTTCATCCCCGGCATGCCGCCCATGCTTTCGACGGCGGACTTGAGCCGGCTCTCGCTGTCGATCAGGAAGTTGGCCGAGGTCACAATGTGCTCGCCCTCTTTGAGGCCTTCCAGCACTTCGGACCACTCGCCGGTCTTGACTCCGGTTTTGATCAGACGCGGTTCGAGCTTCCCACCGCCGTGATGGAGAAACACGACATGCTTCCGGCCCGATTCGATGACGGCTTCTTGAGGAATCGCCAGTCGCGTGCCCAGGTCGACCCGTAACTCGACGTTGGCGTACATGTCCGGCTTGAGTTTCTCGTCGAGGTTGTCCAACTCGAACCGCACTTTGGCCGTGCGGGTTTTGGGGTCCAGGGTGGGATAGATGAACCCCACGCGGCCGGTCAGGATCGCGCTTGGATCATAGGACAGGGTGACGGCGGCCTTTTGATCTTTCTTCACGAAAGAGAGTTCGTATTCGTAAATGTCCGCCAAGATCCAGACATGGGAAAGATCCGCAATGGTATAAAGTTCCTCGCCAGGCTCCACATGCGCCCCGGCGAGCGCCTCCTTCTTGATGACTGTGCCGGTGATGGGTGAATGGATCGGGAGCGTTTTCAAAACCTTACCGGTTTGCTCCAGCTCTCGGATATGGTCCTCCGTGATATCCCATAACTGGAAACGACGCTTGGCGGCCTCAAGCAAATCCTTGGAGCCCTGCGCGACTTCCGGAAACTCGCTGCTCCCCAACTGTTTCTGTCCCCGCACGGCGAGGAGATATTCTTCCTGACTCGCGACCAGATCGGGGCTGTAGATCGTAAAGAGCCGTTGCCCTTTCTTCACGTGATCTCCAAGTGCGCTCACATAGAGTTCTTCGATCCAGCCGTGAAACTTGATCGTGACTTTGGCGAGGCGCCGTTCATCCACCGCCACCCGCCCGACGGTGCGAATGGTCTTTTCCAGGCGACGGCGCGCCACCGGCTCGTACTTCACCCCGATCATCTGCAGACGTTCGAGCGGGATCGTCACCACGCCGGGATGTTCGGAACTGGGTGCTGAGGACTGGGGCATGGGGCTCGGCGCTCCGTCCTCGGACCTCTGTCCGGGCCGTGGCTCCGGCATCGGCATCCCCGGCATGTCGGTCATCGAGTCTTGCATGGAACCCGCCGGCGGGAAGATTCTTGGCCACAGCCAGACCCAGCTCATCCCGATCACCAGCAGCAGGAGGACCAGCACCAGCGGCGTGACGCGGCGGCGGTTCATGATCCCGGCTTCCTTTCGGCCATCGGCTCTTCAAGCGAGCCCCCCGTCACCGCTTCGAGCCGAGCCAGTGCGCGCTCGTGGTTCACCATTTCGCCGTGCAGCTCCAGTTGGCTATCCTGGAGTGTGAGGAGACTGTTCAGCAGAGTGAGAAAATCGACTTTTCCAACTGCGTACCCTGCTTGCGCGGCCTGGAGGCCAAGTGTGGCCTGGGGAATGATGGCATCGCGCAGGATGGTGATCAGCCGTTCCGCTCGCTGCGCCTGCACGAAGCCGTCTTTGACTTGAAACAGCACCTCTTGGCGCGTCGCGGCAAATTCCTCGCGCGCTCCCTCCAGGCCAGCCAAAGCCTCTCGCACCCCTTGCTTTTGCTTGCTCTCGTAAAAGAGCGGGATCTTGATCCCGACGATCACTTGGTACCCGTTGTCGTTGATCCGGTCGTTCCGGAGGCCCAGCGCCGTGATGTCGAAATCCGGATAGTATTGACGCCTGGCCAGCGAGACGGACCGTTCAGAACGGTCAATACCTTTGGCCGTGGCCAGCAATGCCGGGGAGAACGCTTCGGCGCGCCGGTTGAGTTCGTGCAGCGGGATCGTCAGGATGGTCGTCCGAATTTCTTCCGGCGTCCCAAGCGGGTCGGAGGGGGGCCGATTGATCAGACGATTGATCGCCGCATGCAGACTTTCTTTCTGTTGATCGAGCACCGCCAGACGATCGAGCACGCGCGAGATCTCGACCTGCGCTCGAAACACATCCTGCTGCGCAGCCTGTCCAACGCTGTACCGTGCCTTCGCGGTCTTCTCGAACTGCATCAGGAGCGCTTTGTTGCTCTCGACGATCTCGATGCTCTTGTGCACGAAGTGCAGGTTGTAGTAGGCCTCCTTCAACGAAGCGATGAGCCTGAGGCGGGTGGCGCGGTACTTCTGTTCCAGTCGTTCAGCTTCCCGTTGAGCCACCTCCCCCCTGAGACCGAGCTTACCGGGAAAAGGAATGTCTTGCCCAAATCCGTAGACCGCTCCCTCCACGACAGGAGGCACCATGGGCATCCGTTGGTATCCAAATTGGAGCCGAGGATCCGGGAGGCTTTGGACCTGCGGTACAACGGCGAGGGCGGCCTCCCAGCGCTGTCGGGCGGCCTTAACCTCCGGGTTGGTTGCGTCGATGTCTGCGATGAGACCAGGAAGGTCGATACGAATCTCATGATGCAAGGGGCGGTCTCCATCGGAGTGGGTCGCCCCTCGATCGTCCGCCCCACGCACAAGCCAGGGCGAGAAGACTACGGCTGAAAGGATGCTCAGAACAACGAACCGCACTCGTGGGGCTGCGGCAGACGGTTTCACGATGGCACCTCCAGACGGCGTTGGCAAAATGGATCAACGCCCGCTCAGCCGACAGGGCCGAGCGGCGAGCAAACGAACTGGAGGCGGAGGATCAGATCCGAAGGACCGAAGAAGAACCTATGGAGATGGGAACAATGGACAAGGCGTTGCTCCGGGAGCACGGCGTTGGGATTGAGGGGATGGTGAGATCGATGGACGGACTGAGCAGGATCGTGGCCTGATCAACAGCCGCGGCCGCGCCATTTTTCACCTGGCGCTCCGGTGATGAGACCGCCGAAGGCGGACAGATGATCGTCCCCTCCATCGGGCAGCCCATCGGCTCTTCCAAGACCGCCATGTGTTCGCCGGCCAGAGCGACATGGGGGACGGCACACATGAGACCGACGACCTGACAAAACACGAAAACCAACAGAACCGCGGCCAGCTTCACGTCAATTCCTCTCACTGTCGAAACCAGACCATGCATCGGAATACCTGCGCATTCATCCTGGTTATCCTCTATCAAATCCAGGAGGCGCGTCAAGCCGGGCCCTGCCAGGTCAGCCCACTTAGCCAGGCTCACCGCTGCGCAAGGAGCTCTACTGCCGCAGAGGTCCGGAGTCAGATCTCCCGCCGTGGACCGGTTCGCAGGGTCTCCATTTCCAAGAACAAAGAGATCGGATCGGGAGAATTGTGCTATTCTGCTACCACGATGCCGTCGATGCGTGGTCGTTCAACCTGGTCTCGTAGAGCCCTTCTCGCATGGGTTTCCCTCTGGCTGCTCATGGTGCCCTGGGTGCACGTGCATCCGGAGGTGGAGCACAGCCATGGAGACCCGGGCCATGTGCACCATGCAATCATGCATACGGTGTTTTCGGAGCCGTTGGAGTGCGAATCTCACCAGCCACACTATGATGACACCGATCGAAGTGTCATCCGGCAGTCGATCCACCTCATCGGCCATCATGGGCATGCGTCAGATCATCCCGAAATTGATTATGTGCTCGCCGCGCCTTCGCCGTGCCCAGCCATCGACAAGGTTCTCCTCGTTCCCTCCGGTGAAGAGGCTCCTCCACCGACTCTCCTCAGCCTCTCACGAGTCGATTCGGCTTTCTCAATCACCCCGACCGTTCTGCTTCTTTCGTCATCGCTCCCCCTTCGAGCACCACCCGCTTCTCTTTCCTGAACCAATTCTCGTCACAAGTCGTTCGTGTGAAGCGGGCTGACCGCTGCGACGCGATCGGAGCAGCATCGATCCGAGCGGTCACATGCGGCGCGTCGGGACATTGGTTCCTCCGCAAGGCTTCGCTTCATGAGAAGGAAGGAGGAATCCCATGGTGGTTCGACTCATCATGGCGCCGTGGCTCCTATTGTTCGGCTCCATGCTCCTGTGGAAGGAAACCCGGGCTGCCGAGCCAGGCCCGGCGCCGTACAACCTGAACACCATCATCGCTCTGGCGCTCGAGCGCAGTCCGGTCATCACCGGTGCCAAGGCCTCGATTGAACAGAGCCGTGGACAGAGGATGACGGCGGGAGCCTATCCCAACCCCTCCGTGACGGGATCGGCCGGCCGCGGGTCGATTCGAGACCCCAGTACCGGCGTCAGCATCACCGAGCGCACCGTTACGGTAGAACAACCGCTGGAGTGGCCGGCCAAGCGCGAGGCGCGGCAGCGCGCCGCGGATGCGGGGGTGGCGGGAGCCACTGCCGGGTTGGAAGAAGCCAAGCTCAATCTCATTGCCGAGATCAAGGTCGCCTTCTATCAGTTGCTGCTGGCCCAGCGGGACGCGGATCTCTCCGCCCAGAACCTGGCCATGGTGAAGGAAGTATCGCGGACCGTGACCGCCCGTGTTGCCGCAGGAGACGCCACGAAATTCGATCTCATGAAGGCCACGGTCGAAGTGCAGAAGGCCACGAAGGACGCAGCCAGGGCACAGAGCGCCGTGCTGACTGCGCGCGTGGCCCTGAACACGAAAACCGCCGGAGCGCTCGGCCACGCCTTCGCCGTCGAGGGAGATTTCGAGCCGCTAAAGCGGGAGATCCGTCTTGAAGCCTTGACCGAACGGACCTTAGAGGACCACCCGACCTTGCGCCGCTTGAGCCGGCTTATCGACCAAGCGGACCAGACCCTGATCTACGAGAAAGAGTCGCGCATGCCCACCGTCAGCGTGCAGGGCCAGTACCACCGGGAGGCCGGCGATGAATCGGTGACGGGCGGGCTCAGCCTGCCGATCCCGCTCTGGTACCGCCGGGAAGGGGAGATCCAAACAGCCCTCGCCGGAAAACATCGTCTGCAGGCGGAACGTGACCGGATGCAGAACGAACTGATCCAAGCCCTGACCCAGCACGCGCAGGAAGTCCGTACCGCCAAGGGCCAGATCGACCTGTTCGAGCAAGGCCTGCTCAAACAGGCCGAAGAGACCCTGCGCATCGCGCGAATCAGTTTTCAACAGGGAGCGGCCAGCCTCCTGGAGGTACTGGACGCACAGCGCGTGCACCGGCAAACCCTCCTGGAGTACGCGCAGATTCGCATGGATCTCTCGGTGGCCCTCGCGCGTCTCGAACGGGCGAGCGGCGGGATGTTATGACGGGACCGACGCAAGAACCGCGCGATGGCGGAGAGGGCAGGAACAGGAGCCTGGACAGGACAGTGAGGAAGGCCGTCATGACCCACGGCATGAAAAGGTCCCGTTGGCCCCTGGTGGTCGCGCTCGCGGCGCTGCTGGTCGGATGCGGCGATCATGAGTCGGAAAAGCCTTCGGCGCCGCCGGAACATATCACGGCGGACACACCGTTACTCCGGATGATCCAACCGCCCGCGGCGGTGCAGGGGCGCATCCGGACCGAGCCGGTCGCAGCCCGAAGGGTACCGGAGATCGTCACGGCACCCGGCGAGGTTTCATTGGACCTCAAGCAGGTCGCCAAGGTGACCTCAAAGATCGAAGGACAGGCGGTGCGGGTCTACGCCCAATTGGGCGATCGCGTCCGCGCCGGGCAACCGCTCGTCGCGATCGGGAGCCTCCAACTCGACCAGTTGGTCGAAGAGTACCTCGTGGCCAAGGCGCAAGCCGACGTGGCCGAGAACAGCTTCCGGCGAAGCGAGCGGCTCCGGGCGGATCAGATCATCACCGAACGACGGTTCGTCGAGGAGCGTGGGCGTCACCTCGAGACGAAGGCCCGGTACCAGCACATCCGCGAGAAGCTGATGAATATGGGGTTGACCGAGCGAGAACTCACAGAGTTGGAGCAAGGGACTCACGAACAGAGCCATCGCTACACCCTCACGGCGCCGATCGCGGGGACGGTGGTGGCGCAGAACATCGTACTGGGCCAAGGGGTGGCGCCGGGCCAGGAATTGTTCGAGGTGGTGGATCCCAGCCGGGTCTGGGTCTTTGCCAACTTGCCGATCGAGCAGGCGCGGCGATTCAAGGTCGGCGACCAGGGCACGATTGTGCCCAAGGGCGCCGAGCCGTTGGCAGCTCCGTTGACCTACCTCTCGCCGGTGGCGGACGAAAAAACCCGCACCATCCGCATTCGCTTCGAGGTCGCGAACCGGGAGGGCCGGCTGAAGCCGCACGAATATGTGGACGTGCGCCTATCCTTCGGCGGCTTGCCGACCCTCGCCGTTCCCGCATCCGTCGTCACGATGGTGGGGAACGACCGCGGGGTGTTCGTGCAGCGGGAACAGGGCTATGCCTTTGCCCCCGTACAGACTGGCCGCGAAGGAGACGGCTGGGTGGAAATCCTCCACGGGGTCTCCGAGGGCGACCGGGTCGTCAGCGACGGCGTCTTCGATCTGAAGAACGTGCTCCTCAGGGAGCATATCGACTCGGGAGGAGAGGGCTAAGTAAGATGGATCGGTTGCTCGAGCTCTCTCTCCGCTATCGATTTTTCACCCTGGTAGCGATACTTCTCGTCATCGCCGCCGGCACCTGGTCCCTTAAGCATCTCTCCATCGACGCGGTGCCGGATCTCACGCCCATTCAGGTCCAGGTCCTCACCAAGGCACCGGCGCTCGGCCCCGTGGAAGTCGAACAGTTCGTGACGTTTCCCATCGAGAGTCAACTCAGCGGGCTTCCGGGATTGCGCGAACTGCGGTCGGTATCTCGCTACGGGCTCTCCGCCGTGACGGCCATCTTCGAAGACCCCACCGATATCTACCGCGCCAGGCAACTGGTGAGCGAACGGCTGTCCCGGGCGATCGAGCGCATTCCGCCCGAATACGGCCGTCCGATCATCGGGCCGCTGACGACGGGACTGGGCGAGGTCTTCCAATTCACACTCAAAGGTCCCGGCTATGGCCAGATGGCTTTGCGGACGCTCCTCGAATGGGACATCGGCATGCGGCTGCGCGCCGTGCCGGGAGTGGTCGAGGTGAACATCTGGGGTGGGGAGACGCAGCAATTCCACGTGTTGGTCGATCCCGCAAAGCTGCTGGCCTATCGGTTGTCGCTGCGCCAGGTCTTCGAGGCGCTGGAGCGGAACAATGCGATTGCGGGAGGGGGGTATATCGAGCACCAGCGCGAACAGGTGCTCATCAGGGGAGAGGCCCTGGCCACGACCGTCGCCGACCTGGCCAAGATCGTGGTGGACCATGGGCCGGGCGGGGTGCCCATCGTCGTGAAGGATGTCGCCGAGGTGAAGGCAGGTCCGGCCTTACGGATCGGGGCGGCGACGGCGAACGGTGAAGGCGAGACCGTCATCGGCATGGTGCAGATGTTGGCCGGAGCCAACGCGCAGCAGGTGGTGGAGCAGGTGAAGGAACGGGTCAAAGCCATTCAAGACTCGCTGCCCGCCGGCATCACCATCGAACCCTATTACGACCGGACCCTGTTCGTATCGCAGGTCATCCGGACGGTGCGTAATAACCTCCTCGAGGGCGGTCTTCTGGTTGTCGCCGTGTTGTTTTTGTTCCTGGGCGATCTCCGCGCCGGCCTGATCGTCGCCTCGGCCATTCCACTCTCGATGCTCCTCGCCTTCACCGGCATGGTCCAGGCTGGCCTGTCCGGCAACCTCATGAGCCTCGGGGCGATCGATTTCGGCCTGTTGGTGGATGGATCGGTCGTCATGATCGACAACATCCTCCGTCGCTTGGGGGAGAAACCTGTGACGACGGCGGAGGAGCGGATCCGCGTGATTTACGAGGCCGGTCGCGAAGTGTTGCGGCCGATCACCTTCGCGGTGGGAATTATCATCCTGGTTTATCTGCCGATTCTGAGTTTAGCGGGAATCGAAGGGAAGATGTTCCAACCGATGGCGTTGACGGTTATCCTGGCCCTGGCCGGATCGTTGGTGCTCGCCGTCACGGTGACGCCGGTGCTCGCCTCGTGGTTTGCACGGGGCATGAGAACTCGGTCAGAGACCAGGCTGCTCCATTGTATCCGCCGGATCTACGACCCCTGCCTCACCTGGTCGCTCGCGCGCCCGCTTCTTGTGACCGCTTTGGCCGCCGGCGTGTTCGCGGCTAGTCTCGCGGTCGGCGCCGCGCTCGGGATCGAGTTCGTCCCACGGTTGGATGAAGGGGACATGGCAATTCAGGTCTGGCGCCTGCCGAGCGTCTCGCTCACAGAATCAGTGGCCACCTCGCTCCAGATCGAGAAGGTCTTGCGCCGGTTCCCCGAGGTGGTGCAGGTCGTGACCAGAACGGGCAGCCCGGAGGTCGCCACCGACGTCATGGGCGTAGAACTGTCCGATGTCTTCGTGATCCTGAAGCCTCGACGAGAATGGTTCACCGCTGCCACGCGGGAAGATTTGATCGCGGCGATGAAGCGCGCCTTGGTCGAGACCGTGCCGGGCGTCGGGCTGGGCTTTACGCAGCCGATCGAAATGCGATTCAACGAGTTGATCGCCGGGACACGCTCTGACCTGGCCGTCAAGATTTTCGGCCAGGACCTGGACATGCTCCGCCAGAAGGCCGATGCGGTGGCGCGCGCGCTTGAGACCGTCCAGGGGGCGCAGGACATCAAGGTCGAGCAGGTCGCCGGCCTCCCGCTGATGCGCGTCCTCATCGACCGCGACCAGATCGCGCGATATGGCCTGACCGCCGACGAAGTGTTAACGCTCGTTGAAACGACGCGCGTCGGCCGCGTGGTCGGAACCGTCGTGCAAGGGGCGCGACGCTTTGAGCTGGTCGTGCGGCTGCCTGAACATGCCTCCGCAAGCCCAGCCGCCCTGGGGACCCTGCTTATTCCCACCGCGCATGGCGAACTGGTGCCGCTCTCCCGAGTCGCTGCCATCCGCATGGACAGCGGACCGGCGCAAATCAGCCGCGAGGCCGTGCAACGGCGCATCGTGATCGAATGCAACATCCGCGGGCGCGATCTCGGACACTTTGTTGCCGAAGCCCAGCGCGTGGTCGGTCGGACCGTCGCTTTGCCGACCGGCTACTACATGACCTGGGGCGGGCAGTTCGAACATCTGGAAGAGGCTTCAATCCGCTTGGCCCTGGTGGTGCCAGTCACCTTGGCGCTGATCCTGGCCGTCCTCTCCGTCATTTTCGGCGCCATGAAGCCCGCGCTGCTGATCTTTTTCAACGTTCCTTTGGCGCTGTCAGGAGGGATCGCGGCCCTGGCCCTTCGTGGCCTCCCGTTCAGCATTTCTGCCGCAATCGGTTTCATCGCCCTATTCGGCATTGCCGTCCTCAACGGCGTTGTGCTGGTCAGCCGCATTCGCCAACTGGAGTCGCAGGGCCTTCACACGGAGGAGGCCGTCCGGCAGGGGGCGCAGGATCGGCTGCGCCCTGTCCTCATGACAGCATTGGTCGCCAGCCTCGGCTTTCTCCCCATGGCCTTGGCCACGACGATGGGCGCGGAAGTGCAGCGCCCGCTTGCCACGGTCGTGATCGGCGGACTGATGACCTCGACGATCCTGACGCTGCTGATCATTCCCGCGCTCTACAAGCGGATGGCGGAACAGGGCCGGCCGATGCAGGCCGCATCCGTCCGGGACTGACGGTTCCATCGCGCCACTGGCTCCCCACCCCCGACGTGCAATCTTTGCATCCCCCTTCTGTTCTGCCTCTCCTGGCTTCTTCTTGCAGCCTGCCCACACCTGCACAATGTATTGAAAGTGCTCGCAACCCTCTTGCGATGCAGTCTCCGGCACGTCTGTTGCTCAAGCTCGTTGCGGAGATCGTCTCTACGGTCACGGAGGATGGCCGTCACAGGGGTCGGAAAAGATGAAACCACTCACCTGTGCCTGCTGCCGCAAGGCATTGACCAGCGCCCTGTGGGACAAGAACACCGAACAATGGTATTGCGCCCAATGCGTTCCGCCGCTGCCGCCGAGTGGGCCGCCGGCGGCCAGATCGAGGGCAATGGGAGGTGCTGGGCGCAACCAACGATGGCCTGAGAGCCGGTGATTATGGAGTCCCCCATGATTTCACTTGAAAATATCGAGCTAGAGCCCCCCGATCATCCATGCGAGCGTTGTCATCATCTATCCCCTCAACTTTTCTTCGACGAGGATAATCGGTTGTTGCTCTGTCCGCGTTGCATGGAACGCGAGCAACAAGAGCGAGCCCGGTCATGTTACTGTGATATGGAACGGGCCTAGCATACATGGACAAGGCCTTCCACTCACTGCTTCGGTCTATTCCTGCCTATCGAGTGCGAATTGAGAAAGAAGAGGCCTCGCTGCGTGGGCTGATTGCTCGCTACCCAGACAGTCGCCAACTGTCCCATTATCTGATTTTCTTGTTAGCCGCCAACGGCCGGCATGCCGACGCGGCTCAGGAATGCCGTCGCATCCTGGATGTCTATCCGAACGATCCTGTGGCGCTTCTGTGGAGAGAACTGATCCGGTTGAGGTGGCATCACTCTGGATGTAAATGTAAACCACGCCCGGGCCAATCCGTCCGTCAGCGCCGTCGGTGGCAGCGCGTTTCACACACCGCTTGTTAACCAGAATGAGCAGCCCCGTCAGACCCCTGAATGCCGTCCCCGCCACTGCCAGCAATTTTTGCAGACTCTTCCCCGTCAGACGAGACGGCTACGGTTCCTTTCTCTTCCAAACCCCACTGGATGCCGGCAACCATCCAACGCTCAGCGGTATGACTGTGATGCCCGTAGGTTCGGCATTGGTATTGCTTTGTCGAATCCACACGCAGCAGAGGCCATGATGCTCAGCGACTGGACTCGCATCGATCTGGCGACAAGACTGCGCGGGATGAACCGGACGCTCGACTGCCTCGTCGGGGATGAGACCAATCGGACGTTGCAGGAGGTGCTCGACGCGGTGATGGAACGGATCGCGACGGCCGATACGGAAGAAGCCGCGGCCGTTCTTGAAGCGACGGTCCAGGCCAGCCCCTGTTGGCTTCGCGGATACTTGCTGCTCGCCACCATTTACGAGTATGACCGCAAGGCCGATCTGGCTGCTGACAGCATTGAACGGGGCCTGGCTGTCTGCGCCAGGAGTTCGTCCACGCTGCGGCTGCAACGCTGGGGCGAGAGAGTGGGTCAGATCACCGGATCGATCGCCCGGGATCGCATCATCCGGAACATCCAGCGCCTGACGCGATATGAACATATCTTCAGACAACGGTTGGCCATGATTCAGATTCGACGAGGCTCTTTGGATGAGGCCATTGAAGAGTGGGCGACCATCGAAGGTGACCGCGACGCATAGCTTGACATTCCGAGCCAGGAACGAATGACAGCGTGACAGACATGACACAAGGAGGCGTAAGATCATGACCGGCAGTTTACCCGCTGCACAGGATGGCACATCGGCAGGATTCATCGTTTGCGATCGATGCGCGCGGCGTTCCCGTTCGCTCGTTTTCGACGAGCTCAGTTCGCAGGAACTTTGCCAGGACTGCTTTGCCCAGTTACTTCGCCGCCGTGGCGTTGCCAGACACAGGACCACTCCCCGCACGTGATCCGGTTGCCTGTGCGACCGGCCCGATCAGCGCATCGATCGCAGACCTTCCGGGTGTACAGCCCCGTTCGAGCGTGTTAGCATAATCTCAAGGTCCGACTATCGATGTTTCGGCCTGCCCCTATAACCACGTTTATCCGCGGGATTCCCTACCGGCTCATCGCCTCGGTCGTGCTCATCCTGGCCATCGTCGTCTCGGTGATCCTGCTCCTCAGCTTGGAGCACGACAAGCTCCTGCTGCAGGGGTTCGGCGATGATCGCCCTCTCCCTCGTGAATTGTTCCCCGCCTTGTGGCAGTCGCGCCGCGATTTGATCATGGTCACCCTGCTCATGTTCCTCGTCAGCGCGATCGGGATCGCGGCGGTCATTACCTGGCTGCATTACGACAGCACGAGACGCACCCTTGAGGAGGTGAAGGGTTTGGCCAGGAACATCCTTCAAAGCATTCCGACCGGCATCCTGACGATCAACCGTGACGGGGTCATCACCGCGGTGAATCCCACGGCCGAGGCGGTGCTGAAACGCGCCTCGGCGGACTTGCTGGGCAATGCCTACGAAACGGCGTTTGCGGAGGGCGAGACGATCCGCGAGGTGCTCGATAGCGCGCTCCGCCGCCATCGGCACATGAGCCAGAAGGACCTGCCCTATGACAGCGCCGATCGCCAGGCTCGCACCATCCGCGTGAGCACGGCGGAGCTGACGGGAGACGGCGGGGAACGGGCCGGCGTGATCCTGCAGGCCCAGGACATTACGGACTGGCTCGCCCTGGAACAACGGGTCCGCGTCGCGGAGAAGTTGGCGGCCCTGCATACCCTCTCGGCGGGGGTGGCCCATGAGCTGCGGAATCCCTTGAGCGCCATGGATCTGAACCTGCACTTGCTGGAGGAAGAGCTTCGGGACAGCGGAATGGCAGGAGGCCAGGGCGCGCGGTATCTGCATGTCCTCAATGCCGAATGCCGCCGGCTGTCGGTGATTCTCGACAACTTCATGAAGTTCGCCCATCCGGGGTCGTTGGACCTGCACGAGGTTGATATGACGGCGCTGATCGAGCATGTCGCGGCCCTCATGCAATTCGAGGCCGAGGAGCGAAAGGTCCGGCTCGAACTCGACGTGGAACAACCGGTTCCCTGTGTGATGGGGGATGAAACGGCCATCAGCCAGGTCCTGCTGAACATCGTGGTGAACGCCCTGCACGCCATGCCGAACGGCGGGCTCTGCCGCATCGGCGCGCGAGCACAGGACTCGGACGGCAAGCGCTGGGTGGCCCTTTCGGTCACGGATACCGGAATCGGCATCACGAAACAGGAGCTGTCTCGGGTGTTCGAACCGTTCTACACCACCAAGCCCGGCGGCACCGGACTCGGCCTCGCCATCGCCTATCGCATCATGCAGGACCACGGCGGCACCATTCAGGTGTCCAGCGCGCCGGGGAGCGGCACGACCGTCGTCATGACCTTCCCCGCGGCAGCGCGGCAACCCCAACCCATCGCTCAACCGGTCTCGCTCGCATCATGAAGCCGGCCGCGCGCATCCTCGTCGTGGACGACGAGATCAACATTCGCGGGGCCCTGGTGACGATGCTCGAAAAGAAGGGGTATGAGGTGCGAGGCGTAGGAACAGCAGAAGAAGCGCTGGAGCAGTTAACGGCTTCGTCCGTGGAATTGGTCATCACCGATCTGAAGATGCCCGGCATCGGGGGCATGGCCTTTCTCCAACGGCTCAAAGAGCAGTGGCCGCAGACGGAAGTCGTGGTGATGACCGCCTACGGATCGATCGATACGGCGGTCGAGGCGATGCGCGGGGGCGCCTACGACTACCTCACCAAACCCATCGATCGCGAGCGATTTCCCGTCGCGGTCGCCAAGGCGCTGGAGCGCCAGGCGCTGGCGAGCGAGAACCGGCAACTCCGCGACCGTCTCGAAGCGAGAATCCGCTTCGACCAGATGGTGGGCGAGAGCGAGCCCATGCAACGGGTCTATTCGCTGGTGGAGATGGTGGCGGACAGCGATGTCACCGTCCTGCTCACCGGCGAAAGCGGAACCGGCAAGGAACTCGTCGCGCGGGCCATCCATCACAAGAGCCGCAGGGCCGACGGACCCTTCATCACCATGAACTGCGGCGCGTTGCCCGAGAACCTCTTTGAGAGCGAGTTGTTCGGATACGAGAAAGGCGCGTTCACCGGCGCCATGACCACCAAGATGGGGCGGTTCGAGCTGGCGGACGGCGGCACATTGCTCCTGGACGAAGTGGGGGAGCTCTCCCTGAAGTCGCAGGTCGATTTCCTGCGCGTGTTGGAAACCAAAGAGTTCCGCCGGCTGGGCGGGACCAAATTGATCACCGTGGACACGCGGATCGTGGCCGCCACGAACCGCAATCTCGAAGAAGCCGTCAAGCAAGGCGGCTTTCGCGAGGACCTCTATTATCGCCTCAATGTCGTGCCGATCCGCCTCCCCCCGCTTCGTGACCGGGCGGACGATATCCCGCTTCTCGCGGAACGTTTTCTGGCGGAGTTTTCGGCCCAGCATCACCGCGCTCCTAAAGAGGTGTCGCGGGAGGCGATGCGATTGCTGCGGTTGTATGCCTGGCCCGGGAACATCCGCCAGCTCCGGAACCTCATGGAGCGGTTGGTGGTTACGGTGAAGGACAGCGTGATCCGACCGGAACACCTGCCCGAGGAGATCCAGGCCAGCCGGGAGGACGTTCGCACCATGGTGGTGACGCTCGGGACCTCGCTGGAACAGATCGAGCGCGACGTGATCCGACGGACCTTGGCGGAGGTGACCAACCACCGGGAGAAGGCCGCCAAGCTCCTGGGGATCAGCTTGAGGGCCTTGCAGTACAAGATCAAGGAATACGGGATCAGAGACTAACCTTCGAACCAGACATCTTCTCTTTGTCCTGTTTTCACTCTTCTCTCAGACCGTGCCGCTGAGCTTGGCGTGATGGACTCGTTCGTGGGAGGGCCTCTTTCTAGGCTGAGCGAAGAGTTTGATCCCGACGCCCCTGTCAGGGTTCCATCACTGTCATCCGACCACCTGGGCCACCGCATCGTGGCTCTTCACGACGCTTTCGGTAACGCCTCGCTCCCAGTTGGCATGGAGACGCTGCCTTTCGGCAACGGAGTCGGCGGACTTGGGGTCATGCCGCGAGGGACGTGGAGTTTCCTCAGAACCGTCCGATTGTCCTCTTTGACGTAGTGCGCGCTGACCCACTCTCCGATATCCACGAGGAGATCAGCAAGAGCCTTGTGTTCCGTACCGGCTAGAATTTCGCTCTCTGGAGTGATGATCAGGCGGCGAACCCGTTTTCCATCGTGCTCAGAAGGTTGGATCACGATGACCTGATGCGTGACATCGACACTCACCAGTATGCCGTGCAGTTTATAGGTCCTCTTGGTCGAACCTGCGGGACTTATGGATCGTTCCATGTACGTCTCCTGTCGTGAATGTTCATAACGAGCGACTTCCTGCTGCCCATTGACTCAGCATAGGCCATGCCCGCTTGAACAACTGCGGAGAGACCCAGTGACCTAATGTTTCAATATTGTTGCGGAAGGACAGTAAAAAGGAGTGAACGCACCATCTGAAAGGGGAGGCCAGCGATGCTTCGCATTTACACGCAGTTCATGAAAGCGTGCAACTTCTGCAGGAAGAATCCTCTTTACTCATTTCCCGCCATTCGGTTGGCCCGTCGTACTTATTAGGTTGAGCACAGAGTGCCGAAGGCACGCGGGATTACCACGCGACGAAGGAACCAGGGCATAGGAGTGGCCCAATCCCACCGCCTAGAAGATGAATTGGTCACAAGATGATCGCAGAATGCGTCTCCAAATCCCATCTCTCTATTTGATTCGTGAATCTTGCGCGGCTGACTGTCCCCAATCGGTTGCGTGACGCAGGGATCGTTCCCCGTCCAGCAAGAAATACCATCTCCCATCATCCGCATCGACTCAGCATCTGCAAATCGTGCACGTCTCGATTACGCACTGATCGATTCGACTCATTGCAGCTCATAAAGCCGACTCTAAGCCCTCAATTTATATTGCCATGGATCGTCATCGCTGCATGGTTCATCTGCGGCATCCCGCATGCAATGGTTCTTGTGTCAGGAGGCTTTTCGAGAAGTGGTCGGGAGGACATGGTTATGAAACTGAACATCCGACATGGCATGACGGCTGGCTTAACCGCTATAGCGATGGTCGCTGTGACAGGCTGCGCGCAACCCCCCATAGAGCAATTGGAGGCTGCTCAAAAAGCCGTTGATGCGGCCAAGGCGGCCGGTGCGACAGAATACGCGAAAGAGGACTTGGCCACTCTCGAACAGCAATTCGCTCTCGCAAAGGAAGAATTGGCCAAACAAGAAACCGCCCTCTCTGTCTTCCGATCCTATGCAGAAGCCGACAAGCTGTTGCTGAAGGTCGTTGAGTCCGGCGCGGCCATAGCAACCAAGGCGACGCAAAACAAAGAAGCGGCACAAGCAGCGGCCAAAGAGAGGGAGAAAGAAGCACAGCAAGTTGTGGCTTCGGCCAAGGAACTCATGGCCGAAGCGCCGACCGGAAAGGATAAGGCAGCAGTTGAAGCGCTTAAGGAGGACATCAGCGGGTTAGAGGCGAATCTTAGCGCCGTCCATCAGCTTATTGAGAAAGGGGACTATCTGGGTGCGGACGCGCAGGCTAAGGCCTTGAAAGAGAAAGCCTCCGCAGTTTCAGGGGAGATCCAAAAGGCCATCGAAAAGGCTGGCGGAAAGAAAGTGAAGGCCCATGCGTAAGGCATGTGAGGCGCTCAATGAGGCTCGATCAATCTTATGAGGCCGCACCGCATGGGAGGCCGGTTCGGTGTCCACGTTGCCGGAGAGCGTCCATGGTCCTGATGTTTGATTCGCCGGCGGGAGGCATGGTCTGTCGGTGCTGTCATGAGCGGCTCATGATACTTCGCAAAGAGGCCGTTGTGCTCACGCGAGATCTTGGCACAGCAACATCGAAGAAAGCGTAAGGCAAGTGATCCCCAATCCTCAATATGATGGAAGAGCTTGAAGAAGGTGAGCGTAAAACAGATGCCCTCGATCCGCGAACAGCAGTTCGGGTTTCTGGAAGTTGTCGCCTATATCGCGGCCACCACGGCAGTGGTCGGGACCATGCTGTGGGGCTGGGATCTGAATCTTTTCGTCGCGCTGATTCTGGGAGGCGTCGCCTACGCCATATTGCGCGATCTGCGAACCCTTTCGATCTTAAGGCGAGAGGACACTCACTACCCATCACCCGTAGACGCAATTCCAGGCCGGCAATCGTTGCTGCATCCACAGTCCGGGAAATCCTTGTTCACCGCGAATAGGCCTCGGGACGGCGCCAACGGAGTCGATGGCCCGTTTAATCAGACCTCCCTTGCAGTGGAACAGAGAGGAACCTCGCATGAGCCCGTTGAATGCCATAGGGCATGAACGCGTGATTGATGTCGGTCCGGCCGGATTCCATCCGCCATCGGCTATAGAACTCGGCGTGACCCATCCAGAATCCGGATTCGGGCTGTTATATGGCTGGCACGCCCCCGAAGATGAGGTGATTGCCGAGGCGGCTCGCCAACTATTTACGCGAGCGAATCCGACGATCTTCCCGGGGCCGCTCTATTTGTGGGCTTGGCATCCGGAATGGATCGCCAAAGGACAGGCGCTCTTGAGGCTTGCGTCGGAAATTCCCAACGTCATGATCATTCCCATGCCGGACTATCGCCCGAAATATCCCAAGATCGACCCGGAGGAGGGGATCAATCCCAATCATCCCAATCTGACGATTTGGCACAATAAGATCGAAGTGGCCCTGTTCATCGGCATCCATTGTCACTATGCCAACCTCGCATTGCGAATGGTGCGGGCCGGAACCAATTGCCTGACGATTGCGTTCTGCCACGACATTCATGAAGACGCCATGCTGAGCGTGCAAGACCTGGATGTGACACGGATGAACCACATCATCGACATCTTCCGGAGCGTCCGCACAGAACTCGGGATCGCCATGCCGAAGGATGGCAAAACGGTCCGACTGACGGGCACGCAGGCCCGGATGAATCGTGGGATCGAGCAGGTTCGCCCATGGCCACTGTAGCGTGTCGATACGGTGTCGAACGGAAGAGTCAAGAAACGTAGAGGAACGAAAATGGCGGCGAATGCAGGTCGGCCACCTCAACCCGATCCACGACCTGGTCCACTCAGGGAACACCAGCCAGCCGAATCATGGATCGGCCGACTCAGTCGATTGCAGAATCTCCTTGACGTATGCCCGGCGGATATCGTGACCAGATATGAAATGGCGACGCTGCTCGAAGAAATGGGACTCCATGAGGAGGCCTGGTTCAACTGGAAAGCGGTGTTGAGCTGCGACCCCAACAATCTCCGAGCGCGAGAAGGAATGGCTCGTTGCCGCCATCGGGCTGGCCGTTCTCTGCGTACCGACATGTGAGTATGAGGATATGCCGGTGCTCTGGGGCCATTTTGATCGAGTCGATCGTGATGCGCGCGGCACCCGGTGGATTCTTGTGACGACCGTGTTGCCAGGAGGAACCGCGATCCGCGCCCGCGCGCTGCTTGGCAACCAGACCCTCATCGCGAGAGGCATCGCACAGGTCGAGCTTGCCGACCTTCGAGATGGGGACTTCGTGGAAGTCACCTATCACCATGGGCACGCAGGTTTTCTAGAGGCCGACTCCATTTACGCCCGACCGAATGATGTCGCGTTGCAGTCTGGATAGCAGAGGCCTCACTGAATTGACATAGAAACTAACGGCCAAGGAACAAGGCTCGCAGACAGGCAGATCCGATCTGAGTCATGCCACCGAATGCCGACACAGTGGTCGTGCAGTACCCGAGGGGAGCGACGGCCCTTATCTGGGTTGACCCGACCACGGACACGATTGTGACAACCCATCCCGGGCTGAGAACGGCGCTTCGCCGTGGGGTCAAAGACTGGAGCGGTCGCGCGGTCTTTCCAGATGGCGGGCGTATCTTCTTATCTGCGCTGTACGATCATCTCTTCCTCAACGGGTATCCCGTGCGTTGGATGAACGTCTTGGCCCTAAGAAAGGGATGGAACATCTACCGTGTCTAGCACGACCCCTCTTGATATGGCTCCGTTTACAGCCTGGCTTCCTCCTCGTCCCCATCAAGAGTTCGATTTCGTCCTGAAGATCATGGGACCCAGCGCGGCCGTGCTCTTCAAGGAATTGATGCCCATCACCCAATTTCTGACCGGGCGGGGCTTTGCGGTGATGGCGCAACGCGGGATGCTGAGCGGCGATGTCACGGACTGTGTCCTGCACCTTCGCATCGCGTCGCGAACTTTCTATTCAATGGGACATGGCTGTGATGGGCTCATAGATCTTGATGGTCACACTCAGGAACTCCCGCGGATCGGGATCCAGCCAGGCAGTGTGCTCCTGTGGGAACCGCCCGGGGCACATCGCCCATCTCCGCTCATCCCTGCAGGAGTCATTGTGTATGCTCTCCCGCTGACCGAGCTCTGCGCCCCGTACAGTGAGGGACTGCCCAGCAAAGGACTCGCGGCGCTCGCGGCACTGTTGTCACTGCTTGGAATCCCCGAAACCCCACTCCGCCGTCTCGCCCCATCGCTGGCGGCGCCCCGGTCATTTGAGGCAGGATTGGACTTTGGCCTCCACGCGATCGAAAAGCGGGATATCTATTCGCTTCCTCTCCCCGGCGGCTCTCACGAGCAAAGCCGGCTGATGTTGACGCCGGAGCGAGCCATATTGCTGGGATTCGCCGTAAGTTCTTGCGAATGCCGGAGCGCCTGCGATGCAGACCTCATCGCTTCTCCCACCCAGTGGACCTCCAAACACCTAGGCATCGCCGGGGCGATGGTGTCTGTTCTTGAAAGCGATAGCCATCCAGGCGTGCAAGCGTACCGAGGGCCACAGGGGCAGGTCATGGCTCTGCTCCGGGGGAACGATGCCGCGGTCGCGTCGTGCTTCCGTGACTTCAAGGCCCCCGAGGTCTTCATCGCCTCCGATCTCTCCGACACCGTGAGACTATTGATCGCAGGCCACGAGTTGATCCGCAGTGGTCGCAGTGACGGAGTCGGGGTATTGCTCGAAGACACACTCGCTCTACGCCATCAGAGTCTGGACATTCATACCTTGGTCGAGATGATTGGCAGGCGGAAAAGCATTGACCCGAATCCTGCCATCCACACAAGGCCTCAATGGACTGACGCGACATCCCAACGAGAGAGAACTGTCATGGCGGATGTGGGGTTTGTCGCCTGGGGAGCGGCGCAGGGCGTGGTACGAGATGCCGTGGCGCTATGCCAAAGTTTCGGACTGAAGGTCGCCGGTCTCTACCCCTCGCGCATCATGCCGTTGTCGCATGAGGAGATCGAGTCATTTGCCAGGAGCGTCAGTCGGATCGTCCTCGTCGAGGAGGGTCACACCAAGGGTTACTGGGACCGGCTGCGTGCAGGCTTCTCATTCGAGTACACAGTGCTGACTCCGCTGGTTGGGAAGCCGTTGACGGCGATGGATATTTTCCTTCGCGAAGGATTGGGTGCCTTGTGAAGGCTCACGGAAAGGAGTGCGCGAAATGAGGCCGTATGAAATGACGATTGGACCCGAAGGATATCTTCCGCCTTCCGTCTCGAATAGGGGGGTCATCGGGCCGTCGAAAGGAGAAGGGCTCGTGATGGGAAAACGTGTCCCTGAACAGCTCGCTATCGACGAGGCGGCCCGGAGGCTGATCATGGCCAAGAATCCGACGATCTTCCCGGGTCCGTTGGTCCTCTGGGCCTGGAATGAGCAAGCCGAGCGCGAATCCAGAGTGGTCAAAGCCTTGGCCGAAGCCGTACCGGCGAAGCTGATCCCGATGGCGGATTATCGCCCGAAGTACCCGAAGATCATCGCGGAAAAAGAAATCAACCCGAATCATCCCAATCTCACGATCTGGAAAAACAAGATCGATGTCTGCCTCTTCGTCGGTGTGCATTGCCACCAGTCCAATATCGCGCTGAAAATCATCCGCGGCGGCACCGATTGCTTTACGATTGCACTCTGCACCTTCAACGGAGACGACGAGGCCCATCTCACGATTCGTGACTTAACAGCCAGCACGATTCAGCGCATCGTGGATTCGGTCAACCGGCAAAAACGAACGCGACCTTCGTGATCTCAGCGGGGCTCATGCCTTTTAATCTACTTTCATGAGGAGAGGAATGCCATGCGATATTTTGTGAGCGCAATGATCGCAATCATGACGGGAATAGGCTCGCCCGCCTGGTCTTATGAAGAAACCGCGGTCACGGATGGCGGACGAGTGGTGGGGACGATCACGCTTGACGGCCAAGTCCCCAAACCGAAAGGGTACAACCTCACGACGTTGCCGGACCCATTCTACTGCGGGCGCATTTCTGACGGGCAGGGCTGGCGCATCCTGCAACCGTTCCAGGTCGGGCCGGCGGGCGAATTTCGCGAGGTGGTGGTCTATCTGGACGGGATCGACAAGGGCAAACCGTTCGCCGAGGGAGGGGTGCCGCAGATCGAAGCGAAAGACTGCCTCTTCCTCCCGTTCACCACCGTCGTGCGGGACGATCAGCCGGTGACAGTGGTCAACATGGACCCCGTCATGCACGACATTCAAGCCTATGAAACCTCGCATCTGGGTCCACGCGTGTTGTTCAACGTGCCGCTGCCGATGAATCCGCAGCACCCGCGCAACTTCAAGGATCGCAGCGATGCCGCGCTGTACCACAGACACATGGCCGGGACGCCAATGAAGCAATTGGTCAATCTCACCAAGAACCGCCGGATCTTCGTCATGCAATGCGGCTTCCACGCGTACATGGAGAGCTGGGGCCTGGCCGTCACCAATCCGTACTTTGCCAAGACGGACGAGCAGGGCCGGTTCACCCTAACCGATGTGCCGCCGGGCACCTATAAGCTCGTCGTCTGGCATCCCTATGTCCGGAGCTCGATCGAGCGAACCGTCACCATCGGCCCGAAGGGGACAGTGGAGGCCCATATCGCGGTCCCGGCCCCGACCGGGCGGCTCTACGCCAACGAGGTGCTCGATCACGCGTACATCCGCTACAACGTGCCCGAGGAAACACAGAAAGAAATCGAGCCGATGATCCAAAAGCAGCAGCACTGATCAAGGGCTAGCGGGATAAGGGGATAGCAGGGTATGGGGCAGGATGGGAGAGAGAGAAAAATGGATAGTGGGGTAACAGGTACGGAACGCTTAACCCCACTATTCCGATTATCGCCCCTTACCCCCAGTACCTCGTTTACCCCGTTGCGGCTGGTGCCAGATCGTCCCGACGCTGATCGGCCAAGGACGGCTCTCGTGATGATCGAGAGCACATGTTGAATCTGTTCCTCCTGCTCCTTGCCGGTTACCTCGCCGGGCTGATGCTTCCACTCTGTTTCCCCGGGAAGCCGCGATTGCAGAACCTGCTCGCGCACGGCCTTGCCGGGTCGGCGGGCGGGGCAGGGATCCTCCTTGGGATTGCCGGCCTCCTGACGCCGAAACCCTGGACCGCTTCGGTCGACTCCACCATTCCCCTGCTGAGCTTTGCGATCCGTCTCGACCCGCTCGCGTCGTTCTTCGTCCTTACCATCTCCTTAGCCGGCCTGGCTGCCTCCATCTTTGCGATGGGCTACGTGACGGAATTCTTCGGCAGATCGTCCGTTGCCATCATGGGCTCGCTCTACAATGGGTTCTTGCTCTCCATGACGCTCGTCGTCATGGCGGACAACGGCTTCTTTTTCCTGATCCTCTGGGAGCTGATGTCGCTGCTCTCCTATTTCCTGGTGGTCACGGAACATGAGCAGGCTGATGTCCGCTACGCCGGATTGTTCTACCTGATCATGGCGCATGTGGGCACTGCCTTCATCGTGCTTGCCTTTCTGATCTTTTTCCAGGAATCCGGTTCCTTCGCTTTCGAGACGTTCCGTCATCCGCAGCATCCGCTCCCGGAAGGGATGAGGACTCTCGTGTTTCTTGTAGCCTTGATCGGATTCGGCGCTAAGGCGGGCATCGTGCCGTTGCATGTCTGGCTACCCTATGCCCACCCGGCCGCTCCCTCGCATATTTCGGCGCTGATGTCCGGTGTCATGATTAAAACCGCCATCTATGGCCTGGTCCGGGTCTATTTCGATTTTCTCGGCGGGGAGTTCCCCTGGTGGTGGGGTTTCACCGTTCTCGTGGTTGGTGCCGTATCGGCACTGTTAGGCGTGATGTATGCGCTGATGGAACATGACCTGAAAAGCCTCCTTGCGTTTCACAGCGTGGAAAACATCGGCATCATCCTGCTCGGCATCGGGGCTGGCATGATCTTCCGCACCTACGGACTCCATGAGTTCGCGGCCCTGGGACTCCTGGCTGGTCTCTACCACACCATCAACCACGCCCTGTTCAAGGCCCTGCTCTTTCTCGGCGCCGGCTCGCTGCTGTACGCCACCCATACCCGCAATATGGAGGAATACGGCGGCTTGCTCCGTCGCATGCCCTGGACCGGCTTCTTCTTCCTCGTCGGCGCTGTTTCGATTTCCGCCCTGCCACCGACGAACGGATTCGTCAGCGAATGGCTCGTCTTCCAAAGCCTCTTCCTGAGCTTTCACATTCCCGCACTCCTCCTCAAGCTCATGCTCCCACTCACTGCAGCGATGCTGGCCTTGACCGGCGTGTTGGCCCTCGCCTGTTTTGCGAAAGCCTTCGGCATGTCTTTTCTCGCCCTGCCACGGAGCGCCCATGCCAGACATGCAGAAGAGGTTCCGATGCCCATGCGCGTCGGCATGGGCTTGTTGGCTGCCATGTGCCTGTTGCTGGGACTGTTGCCAATGCTCGTGGTGCCCATGCTGGATCGAGTGGGCGCCCCGTTCACAGGAGTCTCGATCGCAGGAAAGGTCGTGGCGCTGGATGGCTGGGCGCTCGCACCGGGGAACGTCGAATTTTCTAGCCTCTCCTCGCCGGCAATCGCGCTGGGATTATTCGGGCTCTCGCTGCTCGGCCTCCTCTTGGTGGTCGTGTTCGGCGGTCTCGTCAAGGCACGCGCTTACAAGACATGGGGCTGCGGGATCAACCTGAGCCCACGCCTCGAGTACACGGCCACCGGCTTCGTCCAACCGATCAAGCGGGTGTTCAGCACCATCTATCAGCCGACCGTCAAGCTGGAGACGGAGCTGCTCGAAGAGTCTCGGTATTTCGCCAAGCGACGGCGGTTCGAATTCCACATCGAGCCGGTCTTTCAAAAGTATCTCTATGACCCGGTCGTGATGTTCTTCTCGACCATGGCCGACCGGTTGCGCGTGATCCAGGCCGGAAGTCTCCATCTCTATTTGACCTACATCTTTGTGACGCTGGTGCTGCTTTTACTCTTCGCGGTCTAAGAAGTGAGTCACGAGGACTACGGACTGAGGGCTGAAACGAAGTAAAGGATGGGCTGAGCGCATTTCGTCAGCCTTAGCACTCGGCCCCGACCAGACAGGACCACATATGCTGCAGGCCATACTCCTCACGGTGTCGCAGGCGATCGTCTTACTGGCCGTCTCACCATTCATCGTCGGGTTGATCCGGAAGGTAAAGGCGCGGCTTCAATTGCGCAAGGGCGCGAGCGTCTTCCAGCCATACTCTGACCTGGCCAAGCTGTTTCGCAAACAGCCGGTCGTCTCGACGACAACATCATGGATCTTCACGACCACGCCGTACCTCTTGTTTGCCTCAACCCTTCTCGCCGGCCTGCTCGTGCCGGTTTTTACGTCGAAGGTCCCTCCTAACTTCGCCGGCAACATCATTGCCCTGGTCTATCTGCTGGCGTTCGGAACGTTTTTTCTGATCCTGGCTGGGCTCGACGCCGGCTCGGCCTTCGGGGGCATGGGGAGCAGCCGGGAGGCGATCGTCGCCTCCCTCACCGAGCCGGCCATGATCATGTCCATCTTCGCCATCGCGCTGACCGCCGGATCGACCAATTTAAGCACCATCGTGCACAAGACCGCTCTGCTTGAGGGCATTGTGACTGATCCCTCGCCGCATTTGATGGCCCTTGCCGCCCTGTTCATCGTGGCCATCGCTGAAACCGGTCGCGTGCCGGTGGACAATCCGGCGACACATCTTGAACTGACCATGATCCACGAAGCGATGATCCTTGAATACTCCGGGCGCTATCTGGCGCTCGTGGAATGGGCCGCAGGCCTCAAGTTGCTGGTGTTTCTCACGTTGATCGCGAACATCTTTGCGCCCTGGGGGATCGCGACGAGCATGGAACCGCTGGCGCTGGGCGTCGGGCTGATGGCCTACCTGGCGAAAGTCTCGGGACTAGCCGCGCTGATCGGCGTGATCGAATGCATGTTCGCCAAGCTTCGGTTGTTCCGAGTCACCGACTTTCTAGGGGTCGCCTTCATTCTGGCCCTTCTCGGGATGATCTTCTTCTACGTGCTGCGAGGATAACTTGTCGTTGCTGCCCCCCCACATAGGATCTCAATTGGTAGACTTAGGATCGGCTATGCTGCTGCTGACCTGCTTTGCGATCGTGGCGCAGCGTCGTCTCTCGGCTTGTGTGGATTTGTTCGCCTTGCAGTCCGTCTTTCTGGCTCTGACGGCCGGCCTGGTCGCATACCTCACGGGCATCCATCATATCTATGTGGCGGCGGCGCTCACGGTCGTCATCAAGGCCGTCGTGATCCCGAGAATCCTCAAGCAGGTGATCGAGCGTCTGAACGTCACACGGGAGTTGGTGATGAATGTGAACGTACCGGCCGGACTTCTGATTTGCGGAGGACTGGTCATGCTCGCCTTCTATATTACCCAGCCGATCATTCCCCTCGGCTTCCTCTTGACACGGGATTCCCTAGCGATCGCGCTCGCCATCATGTTGATCGGCTTCTTCACGATGATCGCCCGCAAAAAGGCGGTGACGCAGGTGATTGGGTTTCTCGTGATGGAAAACGGCCTCTTCCTGGGGGCCACAGCCGCCGCCTATGGGATGCCGCTGATCGTGGAGCTGGGCGTGTTCTTTGACGTGTTGGTCGGCGCCCTCATCATTGGGATCTACACGCACCGCTTGCAGGACGCCTTCGACAGCGTGGACACGAGCAAGCTGACGATCCTAAAGGAGTAGTCGTTCATGGAATGGCCTCTGATCGTTCTGGTCGCCGTGCCTATTTTGGCCGGACTGGGCAGCCTACTCCTGAAAGAGCGCAGGGCCATCGAAGCCTTGCACTGCGTTCAAGCGGGGGCGATGCTGGCGAGCGCCCTGCTGGTGATAGAGCGAGTTGTTGCCGCAGACGGCCTGTCAGTCAGCGTCATATTACAAGCCGACGCGCTGAGCGCGTGGATGGATCTGATTTTAGGCGTGGTGGGCGGTACGGGCACCCTCTACGCGGTGGGGTACATGGGGGAAGAAATGACCCGGGGCCACCTCGCGGTGCAGCGCTACTCTCAGTTCTTCTGCCTCTTTGATCTCTACCTGGCTGCCATGTTGACCGCGGTCAATCAGGACAATATTGCCATTATGTGGATCGCGATCGAAGGATCAACGCTCTCTGCCGCCTTGTTGATCGGCTTTGAGCGGAGCAAAGCGGCACTCGAAGCCGGCTGGAAGTATGTGATTCTGAGTTCAGTCGGCATTGCGCTGGCCCTGTTCGGCACCGTCCTCATTTATTATTCATCCGAACAGGTATTGGGCGTCACGGGCGAGGCGTTGCGTTGGTCTCAGCTTTACCAAACAGCCGAACGGTTGAACCCAGCAGCCATCAAGATTGCCTTCGTCTTTGCCTTGATCGGTTATGGAACGAAGGCCGGCGTCGCACCGATGCATACTTGGTTGCCAGACGCGCATGCGGAGGCTCCGACGCCGGTGAGCGCAATGTTGTCCGCAAGTATGTTGACCGTGGCGGTCTATGCCATCCTGAGGTTCAAGGTCATCACGGATCGAACAGTGGGACCGGACTTTGCCGGCACTCTCGTGGTGGCATTGGGGTTGCTGTCGTTGACGGTCGCAGGAACTTTTCTTCTGGTCCAGCGGGACTTCAAACGGCTGTTCGCCTATTCCAGCATCGAACACATCGGGATCGCCTTGCTGGGGTTCGGCATCGGGGGCGCCGGGGTCTTTGCTGGCGCCTGGCATTTGCTGAACCACGCCCTGGCGAAATCCACCGCGTTTTACGGTGCCGGGTTAGTGCTCCTCGGATACCAGCATCGATTGCTTGATCGGGTCAGCGGTTTGCTGGTCCATATGCCGCTCGCAGGGACGGCCGTCCTCGTGGCCGGTCTAGCGTTGGCTGGAATGCCGCCCTTTGGCCTGTTCACCAGCGAGTTGTTGATCGCGGTAGGGGCCTATGCCGTGAAGCCGGAGGTTGCCGGCCTGTTCCTGCTTCTCTTGGCCCTGGCATTTGCGACCTTGCTGTATCAGGTGTTTCGCATGGCGTTAGGAGGACCGATTGAGCCAGGAAGCCCGCTCGGCAAGCACTGCCGTCTTTTTGCCAGCGCGGCGGTGGCTCTCAACGTGGGGGCATTGGGAATGATCGGACTCCATGTCCCTCCGAGACTGACTCTGTTGCTCGACGCGATCGTGAAACTGTTCAGTCCGACGACGGAGATGCCGTGATGGGAACAATCGTGGCGCCCGTGGCGATCATCCTCGGAACACCATTGATGGGCGCGGTCCTCAGTTTAACCACCAGGCAGACCCATGTGCTCCATGGGCTGAATCTGGCCACCATGGCAGCCCTGTTGATTTCAGAACTGGCCATCGTGCAACAGGTATTGACACAGGGCTCGTTCACGTCGCTCTGGGGGTTCGTCTATCTCGACGCCCTCTCGGCGTTCATTCTTCTTATCATCACCGCCATCGGGTTTCTCTGCTCACTGTACACCTGGACTTATCTCGATGATTATCTGAATCGGGGCACGATCACGCTACGGCGGGTGAGCCAGTTCTTTTTTCTGTTTCATTTGTTTCTCTTCGCCATGATCGCCGCGACCATGGCCAACAACCTCGGCATCCTCTGGGCTGCGATGGAAGGGACCACATTAGCGACCGCCTTTCTGATTTCGTTTTTTCGCAAACGCGAAGGATTCGAGGCCGGATGGAAATACCTGATTCTCTGCTCTGTGGGCATCGCGTTAGCTCTGTTTGGCACGGTCCTGACCTATTACTCATCCGTGCGCGTGCTGGGGGATGTCAGTGCAGCGCTGAACGTGACCACGCTGCTGGAAGTAGCACACCAATTGGATCCGCATGTGCTTAAACTGGCATTCATTTTCATGCTCGTCGGTTATGGGACTAAGGTTGGACTCGTGCCGATGCACAGTTGGTTGCCGGACGCTTACAGCGAAGCACCCGCGCCGGTGGTCGCGATGTTGGCCGGAGTGTTGGAGACGGTGGCGGTCTATGCCTTGCTCCGCAGCAAGGCCATTGCCGATCACGCGCTGCCCGAGCACTACACGGGCAATTTGCTGATCTTTCTCGGGCTGCTCTCGTTTGTGGTGGCTGCGCTCTTTATTCTGATCCAGCGCGACTACAAGCGCTTGTTCGCCTATTCCAGTATTGAGCACATGGGAATTGCGATGGCAGGGTTTGGGGTGGGAGGAGTAGCCGGCACATTCGGCGGCCTGTTTCATCTCCTGAACCATGCCCTGGCCAAATCGCTGGCCTTCTTCTCAGCGGGCAATGTGCACCGCCGGTTCGGTACCCGCGAAATTATGGAGGTGCGGGGGCTGGCGAAAGTCCAGCCGGTGACGGCGATAGCCATTGTGGTCGCGGGCCTGGCGCTGGTAGGGATGCCCCCGTTTTCCATGTTTCTCAGCGAAGTCATGATCGTGTCGGCATTGGCGACCCAAAGTTTTTCCTCCGACACTCTGCACCTTGGACGATTCCTCACGATCATCGTGGCGCACGACGTGCGCAGCCTTGCCATTGTCACACTGTTTCTCCTGTTCGCAGTGGCGCTGTTCGGAGGCTTCACCTATCGCCTAGCTTCGATGGTATGGAGAAACCCTCCGGACGGCGTGCAATCCGGCGAGCGATGGGACGTGGGGCATGTCCCACTGATCGTGACCGGTGCTGCGTTAGTGGGGTTTGGGTTGGCGCTTCCGGAACCGGTGCGCGGATTGATGGATCGGGCGGTCAATGTGCTTCTGGCGAGGTGATATGATGGCCGATGCGGCGACAGCAGCAGAGTTGCTCAGACAGGAATTTGCGGCTGCGGTTGTTGATACATCAGTGGTGCACGGCATACCATTTCTGCGGGTCACAACTGACCATATTCCACTCGTCGCGCATTATCTTCACACGAAGCCGGATTTGCGGGGCAGCCTGTCGCTCCTCTGGGCCGTGGACCATCGTCCACGGGAAACCCGTTATGAGTTCCTCTATCTCTTCACCCTCCAGGAACGCAAGGATTGGTTATTGCTCTGTACAGATCTGCTGGACAAGGAACGCCTGTTCCGATCGATCACACCTCATATCCATGCGGCTCAGTGGTACGAACGTGAGATCCGTGACATGTTCGGACTGATTCCCGTTGGCCATCCTGACCTCCGCCGTCTGGTCCGGCATGAACATTGGCCGAAGGGCGTCCATCCGCTCAAGAAAGATTTCCGCTGGGATACGGTCCTCGGCCGGCAACAGGGCGAATACCGGTTTCTCCAGATTGAAGGGGAGGGGGTCTTCCAGGTCCCGGTCGGACCGATTCACGCCGGGATCATCGAGCCGGGCCATTTCCGGTTTTCCGTGGCAGGCGAGCCGATCATGCAACTGGAGCTGCGCCATTTTTGGAAACATCGCGGGGTGGAAAAGCTCTTCGAACAACAGACCCTGTCAGCCGCGGTCCCGCTGGCCGAGCGGATCTCGGGCGACAGCACGGTGGGACACAGTCTGGCCTATTGCCAGGCCGTCGAGCAGATGGCGGGGATCACAGTACCGCCGCGAGCCCGGTACCTTCGCTCGCTCTTTCTCGAACTGGAACGGCTTCACAACCATCTCGGCGACGTCGGCGCGATCTGCAACGACACGGCCTATGCCCTCGCCCATGCGCACGGCGGCCGGATGAAGGAGCGGATCATGCAACTCAACGAGCGGATGACCGGCTCTCGGTTTCTTCGCGGGGTCATGACCGTCGGAGGGCTCGCTCGCGACATCACCGCCCGACAACTCGACGAGATCGCCGCCGAGGTGGCGCGGATCGAACAGGATTTTTCCGAACTGGAAGCGATCATCTTCGCAAATGCTTCTCTGACCGACCGGCTCGAAACCACCGGCGTGCTGCCCGAACGTATTGCCTGGGACCACGCGGTGGTGGGTGTCGTCGGACGGGCGTCTGGGCTCGACCAAGACGTCCGGCGGGACCGTCCCTTTGCCGCCTACGACGAGTTGCCCGTGAACGTGGCGCGATACCGATACGGCGACGTGCGCGCCAGGCTGAGAGTACGCATGGACGAAATCCATGAGTCCATCCGGCTCATCGGAGAGATCCGCGCTCATCTGCCTCAGGGTCCAATCGTCGCCGAGGCCGGGCGTATGCCGGAACCAGGTCTATGGGCGATCTCCGCGGTGGAGGGGTGGCGGGGAGAGATTCTCTATTTTGTAATGGCCGGCGAGCAGGGCCGGATCCACCGGTGCAAGGTGCGGGACCCGTCCTTCGTCAATTGGCCCGCGATCCAGTGGGCGGTGCTGGGGAATATCATCCCGGACTTTCCCCTGATCAATAAGAGTTTCAACCTGTCCTATTCAGGAACGGACCTGTAGCCGTGAAACGGCAGACGTAAGACGAAGGAGACGAAGCGAGCCCTCGCATCTCACTTCTCACTCCTTACTCCTCACTTCCCACGGAGGCATCATGTTCCGCATCCTCAAGAAGAGTCTCAAGACCGGGGTCGTGACCGGCGAACATCCTCCTGCCGAAGCTTCCCCCAAACCAGCGAGCCCGGAAACGAAAGCCAAGGCGGCCCCGTTTCGCCGGTCGCTTGCAATTCGCGAGGTGGACACCGGCTCCTGCAACGCCTGTGAGATGGAGATGAACGCGCTGATGAATCCGGTTTACGACGCAGAGCGATTCGGCATCCATATTGTGGCCTCGCCGCGCCATGCCGACGCGCTGGTCGTCACAGGGCCCGTGACCGTGAACATGGCGAAACCGCTCAAGGATGTGTACACACAGACTCCCGATCCCAAGATCGTGATTGCGCTGGGCGACTGTGCCATCAATTGCGGGATTTTCGCCGGAAGTTACGCCGTGACCGGCCCGGTGGATCGTCATATCCCCGTCGATGTCCGGATCGCCGGCTGTCCGCCAAAGCCGGCCGAGATCCTGGCAAGCCTGACGAGGCTGAGAGAAAAGGGCGGGCCTGGTCAGCCGGATGGCTGACTGAGGCCTGAGGCGGGGTTCGCGGCTGGCTCTCCGAGCGTGATCGTGATCTCGCTTCGGCCGGTGGCGGCGTCGAGCGAAGCGACGGTTTCCTTGACGCTTGCCTTGACGACGCGTTCGAGCCGCCTTCGCAACTCATCCTGACAGGCCTTGAAGACCTCGTCGTGAACCTGTTGCAGGAGAACCCTCCCGTCCTGCGATTGCGCCAGCCGCTGCTCGGCCGGCGCCAGCCTGGCCCTGGTCACCGTTACCGTGATCACGTCCTCAGACAACTGGACATGGACATGGGAGCAAGCGGCCTGCATCCACTCCGTGTAAAAATCCAGAATGGCCAACATGACCGCATATTCGATATCGGCCTTGTTGCGAGTCGGGCGCGACTCAGGCCGCTCATGGGCGTGGGCGGGATGTCGATGGGCCTTGCGATGCTTGTCCTGCACTGCGGTCAGGAAACGATCCACGATGAACTCGTCCAACGACACCGCTCCGGGCTCCCCTGTTCCATCTCGTGTCGGGCCAGGCCCATCATTGGGATTCATGCACTTCCCTCCTTCCGTGATCGCACCGACCGCACTTCATCGGAATCGCTCGACAGCCGGTCGCAGGAACGGCCCTGCTCATGCTCGGCTTCAATAGGCTTTGCTGAACCCGGCCTCACCATCGTAATTCCACAGCTTCTGGGCGGCGGACCACCACCACCCCTTCCGGGTCAGCGTATCCAGAAACTCGTTGACCTCGCGGTCCTGCACCTCTCGTGTCGCCATGAACCGACAGCGATACCAGTTCACCATCAACAGATCGGGGCTGACGAATCCCGGCCACACTTTCGTGCCGCGGTTCGAGATGAATTCGCACTTGAAAGGACCGAACTCCCCGTCGGTGAATTTCGGAATGCCCTGATCGGTGATGATGTAAAGGTCCACCCCGACCAGGTCGATCCTCTTCTTTTTCTTCGTTGCAATCGCTTCTTGGGTAAACGTCGGCATTGGGTCCTCTCCCTTATTTCCGTCCGGCATTCATCTTGTCGATGATCGCCTGGGCATATTCGTCAGTCTTGGCGGTTCCGCCCACGTCGTAGGTCACCGTCTTCCCCTCGTCCAGCACTTGATACATCGCCTTCTCGATCCGATCGGCCGCCGCCTTTTCGTTGAGCCAACGGAGCATCATGACGCCGGAGATCAACACCGCGGAGGGATTGACCTTCTTCATGCCGGCGTATTTCGGCGCCGAACCGTGCACGGCCTCGAAGATGGCGCAATTGTCGCCAACATTCGCGCCCGGCGCGAACCCGAGGCCGCCCATTAGGCCGGCGCAGAGGTCCGTCAAGATGTCGCCGTACAGGTTCGGCAGGACCAGACAGTCGAACTGGCCGGGATTGCGCACGAGCTGCATCGAGCAGTTGTCCACGATAATGTCGCCGGTGTCGATGTCCGGATACTTCTTGGCTGCCGCACGGAAGGCTTCGAGGAACAGGCCGTCCGTCATCTTCATGATATTGGCTTTGTGCACGCAATAGACCTTTTTACGGCCGTTGTCCCTCGCCCACTTCAACGCGAAATCGGCGATGCGGTAGGAGCCGGGCCAGGTGATGACTTTCAGACACTGCGCGACTTCGTCCGACACCATGTGTTCGATGGCGGCGTAGGAGTCCTCGGTGTTCTCCCGGAAGTTGATGATGTCCAGCTTCTCCCAAGGCCGCTTCAGCGCGGGGATCAACCGCACCGGCCGCACGTTCGCATACAGATCGAAAACCTTGCGCAACGTGACGTTCGCGCTCTTGTGTCCCGTGCCGATCGGCGTCGTCGTGGGGCCTTTGAGGGCCACCTTGTTTTTGGCGATGCTTTGAATGGTTTTGTCCGGCAACAACGTGCCGTGCTTTTCGAGACAGTCGAGACCGATATCTTCATATTCCCACTTGATGTCGACGCCGCTCGCGTCGATCACCATCCGCACCGCCTCGCAAATCTCCGGTCCGGTGCCTTCTCCGGGGATCATCGTCACAACGTGCTTGGCCATTCTGAACCTCCCATATGCAGCAAGGGCGATCGGACCATCCGTTTCCCTTCACTCAACCGAGTGGATCTGCAAATCGGATTCCAGAAAAGCGACAGGCACAGAGTTCAATGAGACGAGGTAACTGCCTGAAAAACCAGGCTCTGCGAAACGAATCGGGAGGTGACCTTTCCCTTCTCCGAGACGTCCCGTGCGAGGATACACGACCGTCACGTAGTGCCGTGCGCCCATGCTCGCGCAGGGCGACCGATTACCGCAGGCTCAGTTTCGCTGTACCGCGCGGAGATTGTTCGGCGAGCGTCCGACCAAGACCGGCGATTTGGACGGAGCCGGTCACCACGACGACGCCGAAGGAACCCGCCGCCTCAACCGCCCGATCGAACGCCGCGGCCGGATCCTCGACAATCTCCGCCGCGGCGTGAGTGTTCGCGCGCCATAACGAGGCGAGCACCTCCGGCTCGACGGAGCCCTCGTACGGCCAGCGGGTAAATACGGCCCGTTCGGCGCCCGCTCCGGCCAGCAACTTGATCATTTTTGCATACTCCTTCTTGGAGCCGAGCGAGAGCACGAAGACCATCCGGCGGCCTTCGAAGGCGTGGCGGAGGACGGAGGTCAGCGCGGCCGCGGCCGGCGTATTCTGCGCGCCGTTGACCAACACGGCGGGCGCGCTGTGGAACACCTCACAGCAGGCCCCGAGGTCCATGTCTTTGAAGAGAGTGCCGAGTTCTGAATCCGTGATGTCGCGAACCAATCCGCGCCGGTGCAACACCTGGTAGACAGCCAGGGCCAAGGCGGCGTTGGTCGCCATGAAATCGGCCGGGGAATTGAGTGCGATCCGATCCCAGACCTTCTGGCCGACCCGCAGGGAGCAGGTGCCGCCGAAGCCGTTGCGAGCAAAGCCGGTGGCCTCATAATGTTGACCGATCAGCAACACCGGAGCCTGCAGTTCGACCGCGCGCGAGCCGATGATCCTCCGCGGGCCGTCCGCCATGGGTCCGCAGACGACGGGAGTCATCGGCTTGATCACGCCGGCCTTCTCCCCGGCGATCTGCTCCAGCGTCTCGCCGAGCAGGTCCATATGATCATAGTCCACGTTCGTAACGACGGAGACCTCCGGTGCAATGACGTTGGTGGCATCCTGCCCCCCGCCGATCCCCACCTCAACCACGGCATACTCCACCTGAGCCGCATGAAATGCGAAAAATGCGGCGGCCGTCAGAAACTCGAACGATCCGAGTTGCACCCCTTTCCAATCCATATACGCTTTGACATGGTTGCAGGCGTCCACCAGTTCCTCCTCGCTGATCGGGCAACCGTTGACGGCCATGCGCTCGCGAAAGTGCGTCACGTGAGGACTCGTGTAGACTCCCACTCTCATGCCGGTGGCTTGAAGGAGGGCCGCGATCATGCGGCAGACGGTGGTTTTTCCGTTGGTTCCGGTCACGTGAATCGTGCGGTACCGCAGGTCCGGACGGCCAAGCTCGTGCAGGCATCGCGCGAGAGTCCCCAGGCTGACCGTGCCGTCGGACGGCTGGCCCTTCAGGATGCGGGCCGTCTCGATTTCGCGGAGAAAGTCCGTGACCTGCTGGTAGGACGAAAAGGGAATCGCCCAGTAAGGCCGCTGCTTCCGGGGTTCCAAGGTGAGCATCGCTTCCTCCCGCGCTGCGTCGGAGCCGAACCTCTAGCGCGCATTATTCATGAACGCTTCTACTGCAACCGCGCATTCGCTGCTGCGACCGGCCTGCACGCGGTCTTTGCAGCGTGCAGGCGGGCGGGCTCGTTGCTCAGACCCTCGACGTACTGTTTCAAGTGCGCCTCGGGTCCTCCCGGCTCCGCGCGCCCGTCTCGCAACGCGACTCCACGGTTTCGTGACGAACCGTCATGAATAATGCGCGCTAGGTCCAAACGCCGACCGGCTCCAACGACCGATCGGCTTCCTCGCGCATCAGCGTCCAGTTGGCGCCTGCGGCAAGCCGATAAAACCGCCTCTCCGCGGGATCGAGGGCAATCAGTGTGATCCATCGGTTCCGAACCAACCGCTCCACAAGCGGCTGCCGCTCGATGATGGCCGTGATCCGCTCGCGTGGCGCCTCGATGATCGCGGTCAGACGCAGCGGATCATGATACGGGCGCCGCCCGGCCATCAGGCTCTGTACCGGAAGCCCCATGCGCAGGTCGCTGTGGTTACCAGCCATGACGCCGATACGGCCAGTCACATTGTGATAGACCTTGCTGCCGCTGCCGTAAATTTCGGGGGCGACCGTCGAAAAGTAATACTCCATGTTGATCCATTGGGCGACGATGAGCGGGGCCGTCATGATGAATTCAAGCAGCTTGCCGTCCTCGTCCGAACCGTGCTCGTAAGAATGCAGGAAGGAGCGCCCCTCCAGGTCGGTTCCTCGGGTCAGCTCGCGCCTCGCGACGATGAAGAGGCTGTTACGGGCCAGCCCCCACTCCGGACGCACTTGTGACCAATCAACGCTCCGTTGGCGGACCGCTCTCGCGGCCTTTGCGGCGGATTCCGCCGGCACTGAGACCGTCAGGCTCGTGTGCCGCTCTGCCGTCGCATCGTCTCCCGCCGCCGCGACATCCTCCAGCACCTGCGCCAATTCCTTCCGGTGGGTGGACGGCACGTCTTCCAGATCGGCCACGCTTACCTCGTCGGTCGTGGTGTCGTGAAGGGCGGCGATGAAATGCGTGTCCGACGGAATCGCAATTCCGCGTTGGGCCAACAGCTCGCGCACCTTGGGCCGGTTGGCGATCGTGGCAAACGCACGAGCGTTGGGAAGACCTTGACTCCCGCCGCAAGCGCCGCAGTCGAGCGCCGACTCGTAGGGATTGTTCTGCGAGCTACTGCCATGGGCGCACATAAACACGAGCCGCCCGAAGTTGGATGTGAGGCCCATGAGACGAAGCGCCGTCTCGACATAGTAAGCCTGTTCCTTTTCCGTGAATCCGGTGCGCGTCAGGTGATTCACGCGGGCCGATGTATCGCGAGCGGTCAGCCGGCACTCTCGTCGCAAATCCTCGAGGGAGGCGAGGTTCCCGGTCTCGACGATGCCTTGAAGCGCCTTCGCCTCACCCTCCAGGCCTTCGTCCATCCTCAGGACCTGCTGTCTGATTCCCTCCAAAGCTCCGGGCGAGAGGGCGCTGCTTTGAGCCGGATACCGGACGCGCAGCCAGCGCATGATGCGCATCCGCTGCTCCGCGGCGATCATTTCATAGGCCTCGTCGGTCGTGAGCTTATCGACGGTCATGGTCGTTGACACGGGCGGCATGATCGCTCGCTTCGCCCGAACCGTCATCCGGTGATACCAACGCGGGAAGAGCGTCCGGCCGAGCAACGGCCAGGCGAAGAACCATCCGATCGCCTCGACCATCACGTAGGGGGTGATCACATTGTGCTTCAGATCATGCAGCAGCCCCTGGCCCAATTTCGCGAGCGCTGCCATTGATCGCCGCCGCTCTGCGGCTCCGCCTTGATAGGTTCTCGGCACCTCTCTGACCACGTGCTTGGGTTTGATCAACACCGGGCAGAGTTCCGCATCGGGCGATTCATCCAGTGAGCGGTAGATCACGGGGACCCCGAAGAATCCGGCGAATCCGAACGTCTCATACCCGCCGCGCTGCTCCAGGTGCCGGCGGAACACTTCGGATCGGACATCAATGCAGAAGACGAACTGCGCCAGCGGCCTCGCGCGCACCGGCTGGCCCGCCGAGCCGTCGGTCCGCCCCGCCGGCGAAGACGTCAGTTTGCGCAGGCTCTCGTACTGATGCCCCCGCTCACAGGCTTCAAGCCACTTGAGCGCCTGCAGGCGGGGCGACAACGAACGGAGCCATCCCAGGAGCATGGAGAGCTCGCTCTGCGCGGTCTCCGTGATCAGCGCCGGGTCCATACCGAGGACGGCGGCCAACCGGATCAGCGCGCGGGCCTCTTCCAATCTCCGCTCCGCTTCCCGCATCAACTGCAACTTGCCATACCAGCGCCGCCCGAACTGTTCCCATGCGCCGGCACCCGATCGCTGACCCCACCACCGGAGCCGCGCCGCCTCAGAAGCCGCCCCCTTCGGCAGCCGCCCGGCCACCAGCGCCCGTCTCGCCCATAGCGCGTGCGGATAGCGCTCGGCATAAGCGTGAACAGTTTGCACATCGCCCCCGCAACCCAAGGCCTTGCGACACGACGCCGCCGCGAACTCCCGTTCGTAGAACAGCCGGACAGCCAGGTACTGGATGAGGTCAATGCGATAGGCTTCCTGCCAAGGATAGGCGGTCTGCTCCGACCGCCACTTGATGAAGCCGGCCCACCCCGGCAAAGCTGCAATGTGCAACGACAAGTACTCCTGCCAGGCAGCGGGCTTGACGTTCAGCATCTCCAGGGATTGAAGCAGGGCGTCTTCCGGGCGATCAGGCAACGCTCGAATCTTCTCTGCGCTCGCCTGGATCCCCTGCCAGGCCAATCCCAGGTCGTAGGGAGCCGCTGCCTTCCAGGCCCGGAAGAATGTCCGCTCGCGATGCGGCATCGGCCAGGCCGCCTCGCCTTCGTCGCAGAAGGCGGCGCACCATTTGATCATGTGCCGATTGATCCGATCGTTCACCTCGGTCCCGAGCGTCCGATCGCACCACATCGCCATCGTTTCATCGTGGGGCGGTCCGGGGATCGTCCCCTCAATGCGTGCTTCACTCTCGTCCAAGTCGCCTTGGGAGGCCAGGACGGTCAGCCAACGCGCGACGCGCTCCAGTTGCTCGCGATCTTCCTGTCGGTCCTTCGTTTCAGACTGTGAAACGCCATCCAGCCTGATCTGAATCCCTTGTGCCATCGCGGCCGTGAGGACGTCCAAGTGGTGGATCCGCCGATCCCCGAAGTGAAGGTGCTGATCCGAGCTGAGGGGCTGCAAAACCTCCTCCAGATGTCGCGAGTGGATGCGCCCGTTCCGGAAGGCTTCGCGATAGAGGTCTGAGGACAGATATCCCGACCCGCCGAAAAGCCGTTCACCACGGTCGACCGCCTCGTCGAAGTCCAGGTGCTCCAGCCCCTGCAACGGATTGCGGGAAATGAAAGTCCGCATTGGCCAGAGACGTGCCACGACTTCGCCGGCCAAGTTGACGGTGGAACGCAGCTCCATGCGTTGAGAGTCGGTGTATTGAAGAGCCATCCTGCTTCTCCTAGTGCTGTCGCGATGAGACATGAGCAAGAAGAAGGCCGGGGGCCCGAATTCACTCATTGAACGGCAAAACTTCTAGAACTGCGAGAATACGGGCTCTCGATCTGCAACACTGGAGTGGGAGCCGTCGCCAAGCCGGTGCAGCGATACACGGTCCGTGCGGAGGTGCACGAGGCGAGCGTTATGTCAGGGGATCCAAAAACTGAATGGAGCGGTCGTTTTGGAGCAAACTGCCTGTCCGGTGCGAACTGGAAGACGATGACCGCCGGCCGATAAAACCTTCCCGCCCACGCGCCATGTCTCTGGCGCGCGCGTCCAGGAAGCCGTGTGTGGGCGGCCGCCGTCTCCGTGATTGCCGCCGGCGCGATGTCCGGTTATCTCTCAGCGATGCCGGTGCGTATGCTCGCCGTGCTCGCCGCGATGGGTGTGCTCGTGCGCTTCGTTCCCGAGGTCGTGGTGATGGAGGTGGGCATGACGATGGCCATGTTCATGGCTGTGCGGCCGCGAATGGCCGTGCGAGTGTTTGTGTGTGTGGGTGTGCGTATGGGAGTGTGAGCCTTTCATGATCCCTCCGGGGTTGGCGTTGATCTTGACCGTCTCGAAGGAAGCGGCCTCATTGTAATGGATTGATTAGGATGGTGCAATTCACGTGAAGCTGGAAAGACCAGAGGCCGGCGGAGCGCCATGGGTGCGATTTGGTCAAGGATCTCTCGGTCCGTTCAGCCGGTACCGCTCGTGCGGAGAGGTGCGGCATCCCTCGGCGGACTGTCGGGAAACGCGACGTTGAAGAAGGCGACGTTGGGATGTTGGAGCTCCAACCGTTTCTCTCGGATGGGAAAATTGCGGTCGCCGATGGCCAGAAGCTGCTCCTTGTTCAGAAAGAGGTGCCGCTTGTCGTAGACGGACCATTCATATTCCCGCGTCATGGCCAGCGCGTCGACCGGACAGGCCTGGACGCACATCCCGCAGAAGAGGCAGCGGGTCATGTCCATGTAATATTCCTTGGCGTACCGCTTGATCGGTTCGCCGGGGACTTCGGCGCTGACGACGGTGATGACGCGGCTGGGACACGCGGCTTCGCAGAGGTCGCAGCCCACGCATTTCTCCGTGCCGTCGTCATAGCGCAGCAGTGCGAGCATGCCGCGGTAATTGTCCGGCAGGAGGCGCTTCTCGTGGGGATATTGAATCGTGACCGGGCGGTAGCGCAGAAGATGCGTCAGGGTGGCTTTCATCCCGAGCGCGATTTCGTAGAACGTGAGCGTCTTCAACCACTCGACGAGCCTCGACGTCCAACTGGATCGCCGATGAGAGACCGCGCCCATGGTTTCAGCGGTACCGGGGCACGGCGGGATCGATCTGCACCGACCAGGCGTCGATCCCGCCGACGAGGTTTTTCACCCTTGCAAATCCCTGCTGAAAGAGGAAGCCGGCGGCATCGGCGCTTCGCATCCCATGATGGCAATACACGACGATCTCCGCGTTCCGGTCCAGCTTGGCGAGCGATTGCGGCAGCGTTCCCAGCGGAATGAGCTGCGAGCCCGCGATTTTTGCGAGGTTGTATTCCCAGGGCTCCCGCACATCGAGAAGAACCAACTTGTCTCCCTTGTCGAGTCGATCGTTCAGTTCGCGCGGCGTGATGATGGGAATCATCAAGAGCTCCTGTAGATTGGCGGTGGCGATTCGATCCGTTCAGGCACTGAACGAGCTGCCGCAGCCGCAGGTTGTCTTGGCTTGCGGGTTCTTGATCGAGAATCCCGAGCCCTGCACGCTGTCCAAGTATTCGACCTCGGCTCCTTGAAGGAGGGGAGCGCTCTGGGAATCCATGATGATCGTGAGGTCGCCCTGTTCGATGACCGTGTCGTCATCGGCGACGGTGGATTCGAGGGCCATGCCGTATTGGTAGCCGTGACAGCCTCCCCCGCGTACGTAGATTCGCAGGCCGACGGCTGCATGCTCTTGCTGCACGAACTCACGGATTTTCTGTTCCGCGTGAGGCGTGATGGTGATCATGAACGGCTCCTTCGCTTAAGAGTGAGGTGTTCCCGAAATGGCCGACCCTATAACCGGACCTTGACATCCTCGCCATCGACCTGCACGTCGTATGTCTTGACGGAGGCAGAAGGCGTCGTGAGCGAGATGCCCGTCCGGACGTTATATTCCCAACTGTGCCAGGGACAGGTCACGACTTCTCCCTCCAACTCGCCTTCTCCGAGCGGACCGCCGCGATGGGCGCAGGTATTGTCCGTTGCGAAGAACGAACCATCGACGTTGAAAATCGCGATGGAGCGATCTCCGACCTCGAAGACGCGGCCGCTGCCCATCGGAACATCGCTCACGCCCGCGACCCTGACAAACTCAGCCATCGATAACCCTCTCGACGAAGCGAGCCGGGCCCGTTAGCCGCGCACGCCGCTCCAGACCTTGTCGGGATGAATCTCTTTGTCCGGATTGAGACGTTGCGCCCGTTCCAACAACACCTCTTTCGATTCCGGATAGGCCGGATCCGAGATGCAGCAATTGTCGACGGGGCAGACCGCGGCGCACTGCGGCTCGTCGAAATGGCCGACGCACTCCGTACAGCGCTCGTGAGTGATGACATAAATGCTGTCCCCGATACCCTGACCGTCCCCGACGTGATACCCCTTCGCCTCGGCGTCGCTGCGCGTTTCAAAAATCGCTTCGTTGGGACATTCCGGCAAACAGGCTCCGCAGGAAATGCACTCATCGGTGATCAATAACGCCATAGAGATCTTCTCCTCTTGTCACACGTCCACATCTTCCAACTCGGCTGCGATGCGACTATCCAGGTCAAGGTCCGCCAGCACGTTCGCGCCCAGCGGCAGGGCCGTTCCGTCCGGATCGTTCCAGAGGTCTCTGGACCGGCCCGCCCCTTTTCTCGTGCGTACCGAGACGATCTGATGGAGCTGAGGCCGTGCCCGATCTACCATCGGTGAAGGCGGGGACCTCCTGTGCTTGAGAATCACCGGATCGAGGACCTCTCCGCAGATCAGGCAGCGCCAGGCGGCAAAGGTGCACAGGCCGGCCTCGTCCTGCAGATCGAAATAATCGTCGTGTATCATCAAGCCGGTGCATCGAGGACAGTTCATACGGTCTCCCTCCGCCGCGGCGTCATGGGGTCGAATGTGCTATGTGGTTTTGCCCCCCCTCCGGGGAATCGGGCTGCGTCCCTGCTCCGCGACCGGATTGCCTGCCGGCGCCGGTCTTGTGTTGAAAGTCGGACAACGCCGCCTTGATCGCGTCTTCGGCGAGGACTGAACAATGGATCTTGACCGGGGGGAGGTTCAGTTCCTGGACGATGTCCGTATTCTTGATCGCGGCCGCTTGCTCGATGGTCTTGCCCTTCAGCCATTCGGTGGCCAAGCTGGAACTCGCGATCGCCGATCCGCAGCCGAACGTTTTGAACTTCGCATCGACGATCGTGTCGTTCTGCACCTTGATTTGCAGTTTCATCACATCGCCGCATTCAGGGGCGCCCACGATTCCGGTGCCGACGTCCGGAGCCTCTTTCGGCAAGCTGCCCATGTTTCGTGGGTGGGTGAAGTGATCGACAACTTTCTCGCTATAGGCCATGTTCCATTCCTCCTCGTGCAGGGCTGAACAGAAACGAGCACTGTCCGCTAATGCCACAAGCTGCGCCCTTCGGCCCGCGCGAAGGCCTCCATCAGTTCAAGCCCCAGGCGCACGAGAGCTTGCTCATCGGTGAGCGCGACCAGTTGGTCCAGCGTCATTCGTTCATCGCTCCGGTCTCCCTCGTTCGAGCGAGCCACGGTCGGTTCCAACACAATCGTCCTTCCTCTTGCGCACAGGCGGCGCGGCAGGGCCGTTCTTCGGAGACAAGGCCTGCGCATTGGTTTCGTAGCGCCAGTATTGACGGTCCTGTTCTCGCGCCGAATTAGAGCAGGAGATGTGCCAGAATATCGCGGGGAGGTCGAAGCAGAACCGGTTAAATTGCCTGGAGATTTTTTTGGAGGTTGTGGAGAAGAAAACTGGAAGAATGTCAGAATGAAACTATACCACGGAAAGACATAATTTCAATGTCTTATGAGCGTCATTTTGACCATGCTGATTCATTTTGATTGGCCCGTACGACTCATCTTATAGAGTTTGATACGGCGAAGAAGCGTCGATCGGCTGATGCCTAGCCGGCGGCAAGCCGTCCGATAATCCCAATCGGTCTGTTCCAGCGTCCGGGAGATGGCTTCCCGCTCCAAATCCGCAAGAGCGACTCCTGCGTCCCCCGCAGACGTGCCGACCCTCTCATCGCCGCTTCTCTTCTCCGCCGTCAGGTATTCAGGCAAGTGATCCAGGCGGAGACTATGGTCCGGGCAGCGAATGAACGCGTGCTCCAGGATATTTTCCAGCTCCCGCACGTTTCCGGGATAGTGGTGGGCCTCCAGCACGCGGAGAGCAGGGCCATCGACATCCCGCACATTTTTCCCCATCACGCGATTCAATCGTGCCATGCAATGTTCGATGAGGGGCAGGATATCTTCTTTCCGATCTCGAAGCGGCGGCACCCGAATCGGGAATACTTGAAGTCGGTAATAGAGGTCGTCCCGAAACCGCCCTTCCTGCGTTTGGGCCGTCAGATCCTTGTTGGTGGCGGCCACGACCCGCACATCCACCTTGACGGTCTTGTTCCCTCCGACCCGCTCGAATTCTTCTTCTTGAAGCACCCTCAGCAGCTTGGCTTGCGCCATGGGGCTGATCTCCGCAATTTCATCAAGGAACAAGGTGCCCTTGTGCGCGATCTCGAATCTCCCCGGACGGTCGGCGATCGCCCCGGTGAAGGCGCCCTTGACATGACCGAACAATTCGCTTTCGAGCAGCCCCTCGGCCAAGGCGGCGCAATTGACGGCGACGAACGGATGGTCCCGCCTGGGGCTCAGCCGGTGAATCTCTCTCGCAATCAATTCTTTTCCCGTGCCGCTCTCGCCCTGGATGAGGACCGTGGCTTTCGAGTTGGCCACCTGGGGCAGCACGTCGAGAATCCGCTGCAACGCCTTGCTGCGCCCGATCAGCGGGCCGCGGGCTCCCGGATGTGCCTGCCGTTCCAGCTTGGCTTTCAGCTCGTTGATCTGGCTCAAGTCGCGGTAGGTTTCGACAATGCCGATCAAGTGGCCTGTTTCGTCCCACAACAGGTCCGTGTTCAGACTCACCGGGATCTTCCGTCCCTCTTTGTTCTGGATCACGGTCTCGTAGTTCCGGACTTTCTCACGGTTGCGGATCGCGCGCTCCAGGATGCAATCCTGCGTGGAGCAGATGCTGCCCTGCACGAAGAAATGGCAGCTCAGCGGTTGTCCGAGCAGCTCGTCCTGCTCATAGCCCAGCAGCTCCCGCATCGCCCGGTTCATGTAGCGGATGCGCATATCCAGGTCGATCGTGACCACGCCGTCCCCGATGCATTCCAGGACGATCGCCTCGTCGCACCGCCGATCGGTGATGATTTTCAAATCCATCGGGCCGTCTCCGGCCCCCATTATACGAGGAGCGATAGGCCGGTCTGCAACGTTGTCCGCAGTCGTCACATGTGCCCGAGCTTGCGCAGCGTTTCCATGCCGCGGCCCTCGTCCTGCGCGCGGCCGGAGCGTTCCGCGACGGTCGTCGTGCGAAGCTCGGCGATGATCTGCGGAATCGTCGACGCGCAGGAATTGACCGTGCCGGTGCAAGGGACGCAGCCGAGACTGCGGTAACGCGTGCCGTTCCCCTGGTCGAAGTAGAGCGGCGGGAGGGGAATCTGCTCAAGCTCCAGATACTCCCAGATGTTGAGCTCGGTCCAATCGAGCAGCGGATGGACCCGAACATGGGCACCGGCAGGGAAGGTCGTATTGAACTGGTCCCATAGCTCGGGCGGTTGGTCGCGGAAATCCCATTCACCGTGCTTGTCGCGGAGCGAAAAGTACCGTTCTTTCGCCCGAGTCCCTTCTTCGTCCGCGCGGATGCCGAGGATGACGGCCGTCCAGCCGTGCGCGGCGATCGTCTGCTTCAACGCCTCGATCTTCATGGCCGTGCAGCAAGTGACGCGCCCGCGCTCGGGTCCCATCCCTCCGGCAAGCGCGTCCTTGTTCTGGCCCACGACGAGATTGAGCCTCCACTCGCGACATAACCGGTCCCGGTACTCGATCAAAGCCGGCATTTCATAACCGGTGTCGATGTGCACCAACGGAAAGGGGACGTGGCCGAAAAACGCCTTCCTCGCAAGCCAGAGCAGCACGGTCGAGTCTTTGCCCATCGACCAGAGCATGGCCAGATCGTCGAAGCACTTGTAAGCCTCGCGTAAAATATAGACGCTGTGGTCTTCCAGCACTCGCAGGTGTTGCATCGTTCCCTCCGAACGCACGGGCGCTTCATTTCGTTGTTCCAAGTCTTGTGCCGGATCCGAGAAGGAGGCGGAGAGAACGCGTGTTGCCTTGGTCCTTGCACAGCTCGCACGGGACGCGTGTGCGCCTGAGCCGGAGCAGACAGGCACGGCTGTCGGGGACTGCAATCCAACCAGATCGAGGCCAACAGGCTTATCTCCTCCGCCGCCGGTCCAGCATCCAACGGGTGATACCGAGCTGCTTGGCGGCGAGAGTCTTGTTGCCGCCCGTCCGCCGCAGCACCTCATTGATAATGCGATCCTCGAGGTCGGCGAGGGACTGCTCGCCCACTCGAAACGTGAGCTGGACCAGAGCCGGGTCGAGCCAGCCGGCTGGAACGGACAGCGGTGCGGAGGCACCTATGGACGACGTGACGGGGCTGTCCTGCACGTCAGAGGGAAAGTGAGACGCGTCGAGGGACTCCTCGGAACAGAACAGGACCGCACGCTCCATCAAGTTGCTCAATTCCCGGACGTTCCCCGGAAATTGGTAGCGAGACAAGACGGCGACTGCGCTTTCTCCCAACGTGCGAACCGGCTTCCTGAATGCAAGCGCGGAACGAGCCAAGAACTGTTCAGCGAGCGGAATGATATCTTCGCGGCGATCCCGCAGCGGTGGCACGGTTAACGTGACCACGTTCAGCCTGAAATAGAGATCCTCTCGAAACTCTCCCTTGGCCACGGCTTCTTTTAAGTTGCGATTCGTCGCGGCCATGAACCGGACCTCCACCGGGATCGTCGTCGAGCCTCCGATACGTCGCAGCGCCCGTTCCTCGATCACCCGCAGCAATTTGGTCTGCAACGGAAGGGGCAAGTCGCCGATTTCATCGAACAACACGGTGCCGCCTTCAGCCATTTCGATCAAGCCGCACCGCCTGCCACTGGCGCCTGTGAAGGACCCTTTTTCATGCCCGAACAACTCGCTCTCGAACAGCTCGCGGGGAATCGCGGGACAATCGACCTCGATGCAGGGTTTGTGGGCCCTTGCGCTGTTGAAGTGGATCACACGGCCCATATACTGCTTGCCTGTGCCGGTCTCTCCCTGCAAGAGGACCGTGACGCGGTCGTTCTTGGCCAGCTCGCGGACCCGGGCGAGAAAACTCTGGGTAGTCGGGCTCTTGGCGATCACGCGGTCGAGCGCATAGCGCGCCGATTCTTGCCCACTCTGCAAGCGAACCTGCCGCTGGAGCGTCAAGAACTCCGTCGCTCGATTCAGCGCGTGTTGGAGGTCCTCCATATCGATGGATTTGGCGACAAAATCGAATGCGCCCAGCTTCGTCGCTTCCACCGCGTCCTTCACCGTCCCCCTGGCAGTCAACAGAATCACCAGCAGATGGGGAGAGGTCTGCTTGACCCTGGCCAGCACGTCGAGACCGGAGAGCTTGGGCATAACCAGATCGAGCACCAGAATATCCGGTTCGTAGGAGCGCAGCAGCGCCAGCGCCTCTTCCCCTGATGCGGCGGTCTGCACGACGTAGCCCTGGTTGCCGAGGCGCAGCGCGAAAGCCTCGCGAACGGACGCCTCGTCTTCAACCAGCAACAGGTGCCACGTCATGGCAGACCTCTTGTTTCACCGGCAACCACACCTCGACTACTGCGCCGCTTCCCGTCGGACTTTCGATCGCCAATTGCCCGCCATGCCGCTCGATGATGTCATGGGTGATCGTTAAGCCCAGGCCAACGCCCTTCGCCTTGCCGTTGGTAAAGAACGGCTCGAAGATACGCTGCAAATCCTCCGGGGGGATGCCTTTGCCCGTATCCGAAAACGTCAACAACAAGCCGGGGCCCCGTTTGGTATCCGGCCTGGCCGTGATCGTCAGGTCGCCCCCGTTGGGCATGGCGTCGATCGCGTTCATTATGATGTTGAGACAAGCCTGCTGGATGTGCGCGCGCGAGGCCTCCACTTGCGGCAGGTCCGGGGCGATGGCCTTCTTCACGTTGATCTGCTGGTTGTGTAGGTTCGGCCGGAGCAGCGTCAGCGTGTCGTCGATGAGCGACGGAAGGTCGCAGGGCCGGAGATCGAACGGACGCGGACGCAATTGGCCTAAATGGGTCTCCAGCAGCTCGTCGATACGGGCCGCCTCCCGGGCAATGAGGCGGCAGCGGTCGCGCGCGGCCTGCGGCAACTGCTCCTGCTCGGCCAGATGTGTCGCGAGGCTCCCGAGCCCGATGAGCGGATTGCGGATCTCGTGCAGAATGCCGCCGGCCAGTTGCCCCACCAGCTTGACCTGCTCGGTGTGACGCAGCGCCTCCAACATCTGCTCCCGCTCGCTCAGGTCGGTGAGGATCGCCAGGTAGTATTGGGTGATCTCGTCGCGATCCTTCACGGGGCTCACGCTCTCCCAGACCAGGAATTCCGTGCCGTCCTTCCGGCGATTGACGAAGCGGTCGACAAACGGCTTCCCTGATCGGATGGCGTGCCAGAGCCGCTCGTAAAATTCAGGCGAATGCTTCCCGGACTTGAGGATCGACGGCCGCTGTCCCAACGCCTCCTCGCGCGCCCAGCCCGTCATCCGTTCCAGCGCAGGGTTCCATTCGAGGATCCGGCCGTCGGTGTCGGTCAGCATGATGCCGTCTTGCGCCGACATGAACAGACGGTGATAGAGATCGATTTGGGCGTCGGCCCTCCGCTTTCGCTCCAGGACGGTGGCCACCGTATTGGCCACCGTGCATAGAAATGCCTGCTCTTTCTCCGTGAAGTCCCGGACCTGTTTCGAATGGGCCGTCATCACCCCGTAGACCTTGTCTTCGACCAACATCGGCACGCACATCCCGGCGATGCCGCCGTGCTCGGTCAGCAATTTCGACGGGGTGAATCGTGTCTCTTCACGAAGATCGCGCACGACCACGGGCAGCCGCTCCCGGATAGCGAACCCGGCCTGCGAGTGGGTCCCTCCCTCGATCGTCAGTTTGCCGATGAACTCTTCCTCAATGCCGACCCCGGCCACGACCGCGAGATGATCATCCGATTCCCGGGCAATCAGGATCTTGCACAGATCCACCCCCAATGCCTCAGCCGTGAGTCGAACGGCCTCGTTCATCAATGCCTGGGCCGGCTCATCACTGACCGCCAGCGTGCCGATCCGGGCCAGCACGGATTGGAAACAGGCCGCCTGCGCCGCCTCCTGCGCGAGCAACGTCCGTTCGGTGACGTCCTCCAGCACCATCAGCACTCCGCGCTCGCCTCGATAGGGCACCACGTTGAAACGACACTCGTAATGGAGCGGGTGGCCCTGACGATCCTTCAGCCGGTATCCGGACAACTTCTTCGCACCAAGCGGGCGCCGATTCCACAGGATGGCTTCATCGAGGAGGCTCTTCCTCAACCGATGCTCGATCCCGTCTGCGCGAAGTTCCGTCGCCTCGACCAGCTCCGCAAAATGCGAGTTTTCGAAGATCAGGAGGCCGTTGCAGACGAAGCAGAGACCGCCTTGAATGCAGTCGCTGACCCAGGCCAGCACTTCGGCCGCCGCCACCTCTGATTGGACCGGCGAGGTCGTTTTGGATCGAGGGCGATGGGAGGAGGTCATGGGGTCCCGCATCTTCGGCTCCACGCGGGCTCCGTTCGCCGCGGGAGCGGACGAAGGCAGTATATCGGCCCGGGCTCGGGATCGTCGAGAGCCGGAGGAGCGGATTCGACCAGATCAGGTCGCCACGAAATGCTCCCGTCGGGTCACCGCGACGTCGCTCACGAACATCGCGCCCGAATGTTTGTTGAACAGAGGTGTCAACCCGGCCAGGATCGGCTCGATCCGCTCCTCCGGGACCACGGTGAAGACGATCACTTGGCTACTCGTATCATCGAACAACAAGTGGCCTTCGTGGAATCCATGATGGCCCTTGCCCGAGACATTGTGGATGATCGTGTAGCCGGTCGCGCCGACTCGGTCCAGCACATCGGTCACGATTCTCAGGTGTTCGCCCTGAACCACGATCCTGATTTCCTTCATGGGATGCAGCGTCAACCTGCTCATAGGTCCTCCCTCGTCAACATGGCTCGTCAAGCCGCCGCGCGGCGCCTCGACCGTAACGACCGTCGCACCTCATCACCGCTCCGGTCTTCCGCTCAAGCCCCGGTCGCGTTACCGCACCCCGGTGACCTGTCCAGGGTCTTGCAACGGCTGACTCTCTCCGGCGGCGGTCAGGCCTGCGATCGACGCATCACCTGGCTCCGACGGCGCCGGACTCGGAACCGCCTCCCAACCCGCCATCAACTCATAGCGAGAGAACCGGCCGTCGGTCGGATCCAAGACCAGCAGCGACACCCAGCCTTGGTCGAACAATTGCTCAAGGTGCGGATGTTTGGAGATCACGTCTTGGACCCTCTTGACCGGCGCCTCGATGACCGCCAGCAACCTCATGGGCTCGTGATAGGGGGCCGGCCCGTTCAGGACGGTCTGGGCGGGCAGTCCGATCCGCAGATCGCTGCCGGCCCCGCTCATGACGCCCACCCGTCCGACGACATTGTGATACACCTTGCTGCCGCTCCCATAGACCTCGTTATCGACCGTGGAGAAGTAATGCTCCATGTTGATCCATTGGGCCACGACCAGGGGAGCGGTCATGATGGTTTCGAGCAGCTTCCCCGATTCATCCTGCCGGTGATCATAGGAGTGGAGGAAGGCCCGTCCTCGTAGGTTTACGGTTCTGGTCAGTTCCCGCCGTCCGATGACCATGAGGCTGTTCTTCGAGAGTCCCCACTCCGGACGGACCTGCGCCCAGTCGGTGCTTCGCCGCGCGGCTCTCGACCGCGCCGCGGCTCCATCGCGGACGGCGCCCCCGTCCAGCGCCGCGCCCCGCTCCAGGGCGGCCTGCGCGCCGGCTTCCTTGAGGTCCGCGATCAGGCGCGTAAGGTCCTTGCGATGGGTCGCCGGCACGTCCTCAAGATCCACGATCCGCACGTCGTCGCAGGTCGTATCGTGCACCGCGGCCGCGAAATGGGTATCGTTGGGAATGGCGATGCCGCGGGTCCGCAGCAGGTCGCGGACAGCCTGCCGGTTGGCCATCGCCGCGAAGGCCCTGGCGTTCGGCAAGCCGTTGTTGCCGCCGCAAGCTCCGCAGTCGAGCGCGGATTCATAGGGATTGTTGTCGGACGTGCTGCCGTGGGCGCAGACCACCATCAACCGCGCAAAGCCGGAGGTGAGCCCCATCAACCTGAGCGCCGCCTCTACGCCGTAAGCCTGTTCCGCGACGGAAAAGCCGTGGTGGGTGATCCGATGGAGGCGGACGGACATCCCGCGCGGGGTGAGGTCGAGTCGATGACGCAACCGCTCGTAGAGGGCGGCTTCATCGGCCGGCCCAATTCCCAATGCTTTGGCCACCTCGACCCCGCCCGCTCCGTTCGTGCCCTCCAGGACGCGGAGGCGAATGGCTTCGATCAAGGCCGGTGTCACGGTCGAGCCCCGGAGGGCGAACTCGGTCCGCAGGATTTCCCGGATGCCGGCGCGCTGTTCGGCCGCCATCATCTCCGTGGCTTCCTCTCTGGTCAATTTGTCGATCGTCAAGGTCGTCGCCAGGGAAGGGAGGAGGAGCCGTCGCAAGGCTTGAGCGATCCGCTGGTACCACAGCGGACAGAGCGTTTTCCCGAAGAGCGGCAGGCCGAAAAACCACCCCAGCGCCTCGACCATCACATAGGGCGTGATGACGTTTTCCTTCAGATCGTGCAGCAGGGTATGGCCGACCTTGGCGAGCCGGGCCCCCAAACGATGCCGCTCGGCCGCCTGCCCGTGGTAACTCCGGGGAATCTCCCTGATCTGATTCCTTGGCTTGAGCAAGACCGGACAGTGGGTCACGCTGTGGTCCGCCCCGAACCCCTGATACTTGAGCGGGATGCCGAAGAATCCCGCCAGGCCCAGTGTCTCATAGCCGCCAAGATTCTCCAGGTGCCGTCGCAGCACCTCCGACCGCACATCGATGCAGAAGACCATCTGGGCCAACGGCCTCGATGACTGCGCCGTCTCCACCTGGCCGCCGCCCTGCCGCGCCTGCTCGAACGTTCCGGTCAACTGTTCGACGACCTGACGGCGCTGGCGCGTTTCCAAGGCCTCCAGCCACCGGCGGCTCTGTTGGGAAGCGGGAAACCCCTCCAGCCAATTCACGACCGTGAGCGCATCGGCCGGGGCCGTCTCGGTGATCGAGTCCGGCCTCACGCCGATCGCGGCCGCCAGGCCGAGCAACTGCCGCGCCGCCCGTCTCACCCGCTCAGCGGCGCGCCGCTCGACCGTCTCGTTGCAGAGTTTCTTTGCCGCTTCGTTCCGCTCTTCCGCCGATTTCTGGTTCCAGGTCCGCACCAGCCTGTGGGCGGCTTCGGCGACCGTCCGCGGGAGCCTGCCGCCGGTCAGCTCGCGACGAAGCCAGTAGGCATGGGGAGCCCGATCGACATCGTCGCGGATGGCTTCATGCTGCCCGTCGAGGCCGAGCCGATCCCGGCAGGCCAGGGCGACCAGTTCGCGTTCATAAAACAACCGCACGGCCAGATACTTCACCAGATCGATGGGATAGCGCACTTGCCACGGATAGTCCGGTTCGCCCGATCGCCACTTGATATAGCCCGTCCAGCCGGGCAGGGCCGCCAAATGCAGGGCGAAGTAGGCCTCCCAGGAGGGCTTCGGGATCTTCATCGCGGCGAGATGCCGAAGCAGCGCGTCTTCCGGTCGATCGTCCAGTGCGGCGATCTTGGCCCCCGCGTCCTTGATGCCCAACAACCGCAGCGCGGCATCGTACCGAGTCAGCGCCTTCCAGGCCCGATAGAAGGTCCGTTCACGGCGCGGCATCACCCAAGACGCCTCGCCCTCGTCCAGGAACACGCTGCACCACTTGATCAACTGCTCGTTGATCGTGGCGACCAGCTCCGTGCCCAGCGTCTGGTCGCACCAGGCCGACAAGGTCTCTTTGGACAAAAGCTCGATGGATTCCCACTGCGCAGGCGGCTCTAGGGGCGTCCCGAACCCCGAACCCAATGAGGCTTTCACCCAGGCTGCCAGTCGGTCCGCCTCCTCCGTTCGAGATGACGAGCCGGAAGGGTCGGCCGCCAGCTCCCCCAAGCCATGGATCATGGACAGGCGAAGCACCTCAAGGTGCGAGAGCACTCTCCCCCCGAAGACCACCTGAGTCCCGGTGGCGATCGACGAGAGCACTTGTGTGAGATCCTCGACGCGGACGAGGCCCTGCTCGAAATACCGGCGATAGGCTCCGTTGGGCAGGTACCCGCGCCCGCCGAAGAGTTGTTCGCCGCGCTTCACGGCCTGATCGAAGGGAAGATTTTCCAGGCCATGCAGGGGATTGTGGTGAATGAAGGTCCGCATGGGCCAGTACTGGGCAATCGCCTCGCCGGCCAATTGCACATACGAGCGCACCTCCATCCGTTCTGCGTCGGAAAACATGCGCGATTCCGCCGTCATGCCGCCATCACCCCGCTAGCGGCGGCCGTCGGCGTCGCAGGACAGGCGACGGGACGGCCGTTCAAAGGTCCGCACGAGATCTTCCACATAGAGTCCGTTGAGAAAGGCCACATAGGCCCTGGTTCGAAGGCCTTCGATCCACGCCGGCACGAGCACTTTCACGCCGCGAGCCGTTCCGTAAATCAGGCCCCAGACGGCCACGATGAGGACCGCCGAGAGGCCGATAAAGGCATCGAACAGATACGGATGCCACTCGGCGGCCTGGAAGTAGGCGTCTGCCTCTCCCGGACCGGGATAGAGGAAATGGGTGAAGGCTTCGCCGGCCCACAGGTAGGTCATCCCGATCAAGGCGAGCGCCCCGACCATCGTCAGCGACACTTTCCAGGACGCTCCGCTATGCGCCCGGTAGAGGCTGAACATCACTTGGGACGACGTGACCCATCCGAAGAACAGGAAAATGACCGCTCCCTGCACGTCCAACAACGGGATGCGAACCACCCCATGGACGGCCAGCAAGATGATCAGCGGCAACACCAGGGTCACGGTGAGGCCGGTGCCCCAGGTGATCGCCGAGAACGCCCCGGCCTGCTCGATCTGCGCTGCAGGTGGGAGCTTGAACTCCTTCCTGGCCTTGTGAATGTTCGTGCCGGAGTTCAAGAACAGCGTGGCCTTGAACAGTCCATGGGCGCAGAGGTGAAACACCGCCAGCGCGAAGGCGCCCAATCCGCACTCCATCACCATGTAGCCCATCTGTCCCATCGTGGAGTAGACCAGCGTCCGCTTCACGCTGGATTGTGTCAGCATCGTGGCCGCGCCGATCAAGGCCGTGAGCCCCCCGATCAGGAACATCAGATTGAGAGTCGTCGGCGCGGACCCGAACAACGGGGCCAGCCGGTTGACCAGGAAGCCGCCCGCGTTCACGATGCCCGCATGCAGCAGAGCCGACACCGGCGTGGGCGCCTCGATCGTGCCGGGGAGCCAGATATGAAAGGGAAATTGAGCGGACTTGGCCATCACGGACAGGAGCAGGAGCAGGGTCGTGACGAACGGGACATCCAGCTCCAACCCGGCACCGAACCATACGATAGTCCGTACCGGCGACTGCCTGATGGCCGCAAAGATCCCATCCAGATCCAATGTGCCACAGGTCGCATAGAGCACCAGCGCCGCCGCCGCGAAGGCGGTATCGCCGACTCCCTGAATCCATAACGTTCGCCTCCCGGCTAGGAGGGCGGCTGGGCTCGACCCCTGAAACGACACCAGCTTCACGAGCAGCCAGGTGACCAGATGCCAGCAGAGCAACAGCCACAGCAGGTTTCCGCTGGTCACGAGGCTGAGCAGGACGAACGTGAGCAGCCCCAGGAGCGAGAAGAACCGCACATAGCCCGCATCGCCGACCATGTATCGGCGCGAATAGACGTGAATCACCAAGCTGACCGAGGTGATCAGAACCATCATGACGGCGGCCAGGCGGTCGATCAGAACCGCATGGCTCATGGTTCCGGCGTTGACGTCCAGAATCGTCAACTTGACCGGTCCCGCTTGAAGCACGACCGTCATCATCGCGATGGATGACAAGGCCGACGCCCAGAGGGCCGCGATGCCGATCCATGCGCTCCGTTCTCCCAACTTCGACCCGCACAATGGGATCGTCGCGCCCGAGAGCAGCGGGGGGAGCAGGGCTACAGCAAGAAGAACCATCTCCATAGGAAAATTCTCCGCATGGGAGGCTATCAGCAAAAAGAGGACCGTCCCGGTCGGACTGTACAACAGCAAGGTAAGCTAAAGAAACTGCGGCATTATCGATGGGATGCTGTCGGCGGCGATGAACGACACCCAGGCGAGCGCGATTCCGCTTCGTGTATCCGCGCACGTCGGTGCGCCGGCGCACCGATTCAGACGGCTCTTGATCGTGTCGCAACCATCCCGCTAGACTGCGTCCTCTCCTTCCGTCTTACCAGTTTTGCTTTGGCCAACAGGTTTCTTTGAGCGACCCACATGGAGGACGTGACGACCCTCGATTTAAGAGAGACAACCGTGACGCAATCCCTTGCTTCACCTGCTTCACCGCTCACAGCCATGACGATCCGCATTCGCGGATTGGTCCAGGGTGTCGGATTCCGCCCGACCGTCTGGCGGCTGGCCCAGCGCCTCGGCCTGCGCGGCCATGTGTTGAACGATGGAGAGGGCCTGTTGATCCATCTAGTCGGCCTTCCCGATACCATCCGGCAATTCCTCGACGACCTCACGTCGCGACCGCCGGCCTTGGCCCGGATCGACGAGGTGATTTGCGAGCCGGCCCAGGCTCAAGACATTCCCCCGGACTTCACGATCCTCGCCAGCGCGATCGGCTCTGTTTCGACCGCTGTCCTACCAGACGCCGCGACCTGCGTGGATTGTCAGGACGAAGTGCAGGATTCCTCCGCGCGTCGCTATCGCTATCCGCTGGCGAACTGCACCCATTGCGGCCCGCGGCTGACGATTCAGGAACGTATTCCCTACGACCGGTCCGGCACCACCATGAGCCGGTTCGAACTCTGTTCCCCTTGTGCCGCCGAATGCAGGGACCCTCAAGACCGGCGGTTTCACGCGCAGCCGATCGCCTGTCACGAATGCGGCCCGAAGGTCTGGCTTGAGCGCGCCGACGGCACACCAATTCGAATCGAAAACCTTCCTCTGTTCGACGCCGTCGATGCCGCCTGCACCCTCCTTCAACAGGGCAAGATTTTGGCGATCAAGGGATTGGGGGGCCTGCAGTTGGCCTGCGATGCCTCGCGGGAGGAAGCCGTTTCGCGACTCCGTCGCAAGAAAGGACGGGATGGGAAGCCGTTCGCCCTCATGGCGCGCGATCTTCGGGTCATCCGCGACTCCTGCGAGGTCAACGAGCAGGAACAGGCGCTGCTTGAAAGCCCCGCGGCTCCGATCGTGATCTTGGCACGGCGCACCAGGACCGGTCCAGAGTCCAATCTCCAGGGCGCCATCGCCCCCAGCGTGGCGCCCGGCCTTCGCACGTTGGGCTTCATGCTGCCTAACACGGCCCTCCATCACCTGCTGCTTCAACGGATGGACCGCCCCGTCGTCCTGACCAGCGGGAATCGGTCCGACGAGCCGCAATGGATCGACAATGAGGAGGCCAAGACCCATCTGGGGGACATGGCCGACGCGTTCCTGTTGCACGATCGTCCGATCGCCCACCGGGTCGATGATTCCGTCGCCAAGGTCATGGCCGGCGCGGGGCGAATCTTCCGCCGCAGCCGAGGCTACGCTCCGGCGCCGATCGTGCTCCCACCGGAATTTGCCGAGGCGCCTCCTGTCTTGGCCCTGGGCGGGGAACTGAAAAATACCTTCTGTCTGTTCCAGGACGGTCGCGCGGTCCTGTCCCACCACATCGGGGACCTCGAAGATGCCTTAACCCTTGCGGATTATCGACGGGCGCTGGACCGATACCGTCACCTGTTTGCCCATGCTCCGGCGGTCCTCGCCATCGACCGTCACCCCGAATACCGGTCCAGCAAGATCGGGAGGGAACTGTCTGCGACGGAGGCCATCCCGCTCCACGAGGTTCAGCACCACCATGCCCACATCGCCGCCTGTCTCGCGGAGCACGGTCTCCCGCTCGATCATCCTCCGGTGCTCGGCATCGCCCTGGATGGGCTCGGGTATGGGGACGACGGGACCTTGTGGGGCGGAGAGTTCCTGGTCGCCGACTATCGTGCGGCCAGGCGGGTCGGGGCCTTCAAACCAGTGGCGCTGCTGGGCGGGGAGCAGGCGATCAGGGAACCCTGGCGGAACACCTACGCGCACCTGATGACGGGGCTTGGCTGGGCGCGCTTCGCGGAACGCTACGGTGAATTGGGTCTCCATCATTATCTCGCGGACAAGCCACGGACCCTGCTCGACCACATGCTCGCGCGAAACATCAACAGCCCTCCGGCCAGTTCTTGTGGGCGACTGTTTGACGCGGTGGCGGCGGCCATGGGCATCTGTCCCGACCGAGCGGGCTACGAGGGTCAGGCCGCCGTTGAACTCGAGCAACAGGTGGATCGCGCGGCTCTTGAAGAGGAGGACGAGGCCTCCGCCTATCCCTTCGCAATTTCTCTTCTCAAGGAGACCGGGATTCCCTCTCTCGACCCCACGGCCATGTGGCAAGCGCTTCTGGATGATCTTCTTCTGAAGACGCCGATCCCGGTCATGGCGGCGCGGTTTCACAAGGGACTGGCTCGCGCCATCTGCGCCATGGCGGATCGGACGACCCGAGACGAGAGAGGCGAACGAGCCGTCCGCCAAGTTGCGTTATCAGGCGGGGTCTTCCAGAATCAGGTGCTGTTCGAGCTGGTCGCAATCGGATTGGAGGCACTGGGCTTCCACGTGCTGGCTCACAGCGAGATTCCGTGCAACGACGGCGGCCTTGCGCTCGGGCAGGCCGTGGTCGCCGCGGCGCAGCAAGTGCCGCGTCGTCGGTGAGGGTCCCCTGGTATGTGCTTGGGCATTCCCGGGCTCATCGTCGAAATCATCAGCGAGCAGGACAATTTGGCCGTTGTCGATGTCGCAGGCGTGAGGCGAACGGTCAACATTGCCTGTATTGTGGACGAGCAGCACCGGCCGGAGGCCTGTCTCGGCGAGTGGGTGCTGGTGCATGTGGGGTTCGCGATGGGCCGCATCGATCCGACGGAAGCGCAGCGAACGATCGCCCTGTTGGCCGAGCTCGGGGAGGCACAGACAGAGGTCCGAGCAATGCGGACATCCGGACAGGCGTGAGGGAGCGATGGCGGCCAACGACATCCTCGGCGGACTCTATCCGTTCCTGAACGAGCAGGGGGCCCTCCCGGCTCGACTGAATGAGGAACTGCTGGAATCGGTCCGCCAAAAAGCGGAGGACAGCTTGGCGGCCAAACGGGCTTTCTTCGCGTCGCATGCGGAGCAGGTGGTCGCGGCGGCGAAGGCCATCGCCGAAGTGTACCGCCGGGACGGCCGGCTCTTCACGATGGGCAACGGCGGATCCAGTTGCGACGCGGCCCATATCGCCGTGGAGTTCCTTCATCCGGTCACGACGGGCCGTCCGGCCTTGCCGGCGGTCAATCTGGATGCCGATGTGGCGATGCTGACGGCAGTCGGCAACGACGTGGGGTTCGATCATATCTTCGTCCGGCCCCTGATCGCCCAGGCCAAAGCCAGGGACGGGCTGATCGGGGTGACGACCAGCGGCAATTCGCCGAACCTGCTCCGCGCCTTCGAGAAGGCCAAGGAGATGGGGCTCACGACGATCGCCCTATCGGGAGGAGACGGCGGCTCCGTGGCACGGTCTCCGGCTGTTGACTACAGCCTCGTCGTGGAGACGGACAGCATCCACCGCATTCAGGAATGTCACGTGGCCATCTACCACATCCTCTGGGATCTCGTGCATACCCTCCTGGCGCACGACCGAGGTCGGATGGGACGAAGAGGCGCGCCGTGAAATACGTGGATGAATTCCGCGATCCCGACAGGGCGCAACGGCTACTCAAGGAAATCCGTAGTCTGGCCGGCCGGGTCGGCCTTGGCCGGCGGACCCCGCTGGGCATCATGGAGGTCTGCGGCGGCCACACCCATACGATTTTCCGCTACGGCCTCAACAGGCTGCTGCCGGAAGAGGTGGAGTTCATCCATGGACCAGGCTGTCCTGTCTGTGTCCTGCCTCGGGGACGCGTGGACGATTGTGTCGCGCTGGCCCAACGGCCGGAGGCCATCATGACCACCTTCGGGGATGCGATGCGGATCACTGGGTCTCGCAAGAGCCTGCTCCAGGCCAAGGCGGAAGGAGCGGATGTCCGCATGGTCTATTCCCCGCTGGACGCGCTGACGATCGCCAAGGCCAATCCTGATCGGGAGGTGATTTTCTTGGCGCTGGGGTTCGAGACCACGATGCCGAGCACCGCCCTGACGGTGTTGCAAGCCAAGCGGGACGGCATCGCGAATTTTTCGCTGTTCTGTAACCACATCACCATTATTCCCACCATCAAGGCCGTGCTGGATTCCCCCGATCTCCAAGTCGACGCGTTTCTGGGACCGGGCCATGTCAGCACGGTGATCGGCACGCAACCCTATCGGTTCATCGCCGACCGCTATCGGAAGCCGATCGTGATTGCGGGCTTCGAGCCCTTGGACATTCTTCAGTCTGTGTGGATGGTCTTGCGGCAACTGGCCGAGGGTCGCTGCGCGGTGGAGAACCAGTACCGTCGGGTCGTGTCGGAGGCCGGCAATCTACAGGCGCTCCAGGCCATTCATGAGGTCTTCGAGGTGCGGGAATTCTTTGAATGGCGAGGGCTGGGCTCCATCGACTATTCCGGGGTCCGGATGCGATCGGCGTTCGCAGCCTTCGACGCGGAGCAAAGATTCCCGGTGCCGAACATGAAGATCGCGGACCCCACCTCCTGCCAATGTGGCGAAGTGCTCAAAGGCGCCATCAAACCCCCTCAGTGCAAGGTGTTCGGAACTGCCTGTACGCCGCAGAATCCGCTGGGTGCCCTCATGGTCTCGACCGAAGGGGCCTGCGCGGCCTACTACCAGTACGGCAACCATGGACGGCTCGATCGGGACGGGCAGAAATCAGACAGGGTGCCGGCATGATGCCGGCGCGGAACGATGGGCAGACCATGAACCATGCGGCGCTCGAACAGAACCCCTCTGAACCGCTGAGGACCGCGTGGTCAAACCAGTGGTTGGAACGGATGCGGGACCAGCGGATCAGCATGGCCCATGGCAGCGGCGGCAAGGCCATGCGGGAACTGATTGAACACCTGTTTGTGGAGGCCTTTCGCAATCCCTTGCTGGCCGCGCTGGAAGACCAGGCCGTCGTTCCGCTGGACGACCTGCGGCGACAAGGGGGGAGGCTGGCGTTCACGACGGACTCGTATGTAGTCAATCCGCTGTTTTTTCCAGGCGGCAGCATCGGCGATCTGGCCGTGCATGGGACGATCAACGATCTCGCGATGAGCGGGGCCAAACCCCTCTTCCTCTCCTGCGGGATGATCCTGGAGGAAGGACTCCAGATCGACCTGTTACGACAAGTCGTCCAACGGATGGGCGAAGCGGCCTCCCATGCCGGCGTGTCGATTGTCACGGGCGATACCAAGGTGGTGGAGCGGGGGGCCGCAGACAAACTATTCATCAATACGGCCGGAATCGGCATCATTCCCCACGGCGTCTGGATTGCCGCAACCAGAGCCAGACCCGGAGACGCCATCCTGATCAATGGCCCCATCGGCGATCATGGGATTGCCATCCTCACGGCGCGAAACGAGTTGGCCCTCGAATGCCCGGTCGAAAGCGACACCCGCCCGTTGCATGACTTGGTCCAAGCCATGCTCGATGTCTGTCCGGACATCCACTGTCTCAGGGATGCGACGCGCGGCGGCCTCGCGACCGTCCTCAACGAGTTCGCCCAAGCCTCGGCGGCGGCGATCCACCTCAACGAATCCGCGATCCCGGTCCGGGAGAGCGTCAGAGGAGCCTGCGAGATCCTCGGCCTGGACCCTCTCTATCTGGCCAACGAAGGGAAATTGGTCGCAGTGGTTCCGCAAGCACATGCGGAGGCCACACTTGAGGCCATGAACCGGCATCCAGCCGGTCAGGACAGTGCGATCATCGGCGAAGTCACGGAGACACCGGCAGGGGCGGTGGTGATGAGGAACGCCTTCGGAGGATTGCGGGTGGTGGACCTGTTGATCGGCGACCAGTTGCCCAGAATCTGTTGATGAAGGGCATGCTTATTGGCCAAGCAACGGCGGCCGGGATAGCGCTCCGGGATAGTTTCGTCAATGCATGAGTTGAACCTCATTCGTCACATCGTCCAGATTGTCAGCGATCGGGCCAACGGCGCCAAGGTCGCCCAGGTGACGCTGCAGGTCGGCAAGCTGAACGACGCAACGCCTGAGGCCATCCGCTTCAGCTTCGACCTGGCGACGAAGGGCACCCTGCTGGAAGGCGCCAGACTCGAGATCGTCGAGATTCCAGGACTGGGCCGATGTCGGGCCTGCGGACAGGATGTTCCCATGAACCAGCTTGTCGAGCGATGCTCCTGCGGCTCGACAGATCTCGAACGTCTCGCCGGCGACGAATTGATTATCACCCATATGGTGACGGTCTGATGAGGATCTGTGGCTCCTCACTCTAGGACAGGCTCGATGGATATAAGACAGGGCTTGCCCAATCAGAGAGAACTTGGTATTGGTATTAGCCTTCCCAAGCCCGCCAGCCAGTCTTAAGACGAACGAGGACTGAAGGGTTGAATCCGTGAAAACGCAACAGGTGTGGAGTTTTAGCCACAGAACAATCAAATCCGATCATCGCCACCAACATGTTGATATTAAAAGTATTATCGTCATAATTGTTAAGAGAATTCGATTGGCACGTTAGTTGTATACACCTCCCGAACGTCATCATGCGCTACCAGCAAACCATCGCCTCCCCAATTACCTGTACCGGTGTTGGACTCCATTCCGGGCAACCGGTCACGATGACCCTGCTTCCCGCTCCTCCGAATACGGGAGTCGTGTTCCTTCGTAAGGCGGGTGGATCGGCGATTCCGCTGGGGGCCACGATCAGCAACTTGGTGGCAACGGAACTCTGCACCGCCATCAGCAGCGCCGGCACCCAGATCAAGACGATCGAGCATGTCCTGGCCGCGCTCTGCGGATTGGGAGTGGATAACGTCTACATCGAAATCGATGCCGGCGAAGTCCCGGTCATGGATGGGAGCGCCGGCCCCTTCGTGCGGCTAATCAAGGCGGCCGGAATTGTGCCCCAGAATCGCGCCCAGCGGTTCCTCAAGATCATGCAGCCGATTGAAATCATGGATAGGGGCCGCCGGGTCGTGATCGAACCGGCTCCGACCCCCAAGGTGACCTATACGATCGCGTATGACCATCCGCTGATCGGCACCCAGAGCTACGAGTATGAATGTTCCGCCGATTCGTTCGAGCGAGACATCGCCGATGCCCGGACCTTCGGCTTCCTGAAAGAGGTCGAAGCCCTCTGGTCGCGCGGGCTGGGAAAAGGTGGGTCGCTGGACAATACCGTCGTCCTGTCCGACGATGATGTGATCAACCAATCCGGCCTTCGATTCCAGGATGAGTTCGTTCGGCACAAGGTGTTGGACCTGGTCGGCGACCTGTCGCTTCTTGGCATGCCGTTCATCGGCCACGTCAAGGCGGAGCGCTCCGGCCATGCCTTGCATACCTCGCTCGTCAATCAGATCCTGCGCCGTCCGGACTGTTGGGTCCTTCTGTCGTTGGACGATCAGCCGACCCTTGCGGAACGGCCCCTTGTTCAGCCCTCCACGGCCTATCACTCCTCAGCCCTGACGGCTCCGGTCGCCTCAGTCTAATTTCTCAGCCCAGCCCTTCCGTCGATCGCGCTCAACCGACGTCCGGCCGACCGTGACACGTTCCTATTGACCAGACACAAGGCCGCCTCCCGCTCACACAAAAAAGCGCCGGAGGCAAGTGGCCTTGCCTCCGGCGCATGGAGCGGGGGGAGTGACTTACTTCTTCTTCTTCTTTGCAGCCTTCTTCGTTGCCAACGCCCTCACCTCCCTTCACACATGACGTCACGAGTGAATTGCCATGGAAAGACCCGGTGCCGCATCACGCGCACGAACCCGTCCCGAAGGACCCGCTGCACGCTGCTTCCTGTTTGACCGGAATGCACGATGGACCAACGATGACTGCGAGACCTCATCCGCGATGAAGTCCGAGCGCGGACGTCGCGCGCGGGGGCCGGAGCGTATGCACTGGAAGGAATGCCGCTACTCAGGCGCGCGGAGCAACCCGCGTCGCTCATAGAAACCCATTGCGCTCTGGATCGAAAATCGGAAACAATCCTGAACGGACAATCGAAGGAAAGGCGCTTGTCGTCAAGCTTGGGGAGGAAAAGGCGAGAGGCGAAACGTCGTGGTTCGTGTTCGATGTTCAATCCTTTGAGTTCTCCAAAATCGGATCTCACTCAAAGCATGGGTGCTTTATAGCAACAGTGTTCACTGAGATCAACAAAAATTTCTCGCAGCCGGCGTCGCGGCCGACCCGATCGATTCCTTTGCCGGTCGTCTCTGGCTCATTGCTGTTGAAAGTGTAGCACGAGCGCATGGTTTATCAAACGAGACAACGGGCCGAATGAGCCGAGAGACGCGCCACGAGTCGCCCGCGCGCGCCATGAGCGCCGCCGTCGCCGCCGCACGAAAAGCCGGCGCGATCCTACGTGAACAGGCGAGGGCGGGGTTCGGGATCGACCGGAAAACCTCGATCGTCAACCTGGTGACCGACGCCGATCGGGCCGCGGAGCAGGCGATCGTGGACCATCTCTTGGCTTCATTCCCGACCGATGGGGTGCTGGCGGAGGAACGGGGACAGGATGGACGGCGGGAGTCGGGATGCCGATGGATCATCGATCCGCTCGACGGCACCACCAACTTCGCCCACGGCTTTCCGTTCTATTCCATCTCCATCGCGCTCGAACGGGAGGGAGTCTGCACGCTGGGCGTGGTCTTGGATCCGATTCGCGAGGAACTGTTCACCGCCGAAGAAGGGCAGGGCGCATGGCTCAACGGCCGGGCGATCCGGGTCTCCTCCATCAACACCCTCGATGACGCCCTGCTGACCACCGGGTTTGCCTATGACATTCGGGAGACGGCCGACAATAACCTGGACCACTTCAGCCGCTTCGCGCTGCGCGCGCAGGGGATCCGCCGGACGGGATCGGCGGCCCTGGACCTCTGTTATGTGGCAGCGGGGCGGCTTGACGGGTATTGGGAGGTGAAACTGAGTCCTTGGGATTCAGCCGCAGGATCGGTCGTGCTGAAGGAAGCCGGCGGCCGGATCACGCATTTCAACGGCTCTCCCTATTCCATCTACGGCAAAGACCTCGTGGCCAGCAACGGACCCCTGCATCCAGCCATGCTGCAGGTGCTGGCCGAGCGACCGTGATAAGGAGATCGCGCTCGCCTAGGACCCTGTCCAACATTGACCTTTCTACTCCGGCGAACGATGTACCGGCATCTGCTTCGTTCTCGGCCCCAAAAACTCCGGGGCACCCATTGCATTCTGCAGAGCAATGGGTCCCGATTCCAGCGAATACGCTTCCGGGTTTTCGTGGCCTGCGGCCTTGTATCTGCCAGCACCCCCTTCACCTCGTCACGAACGGCAATGTCGGACAGGCTCCCAGCCGGCGACCGGGCGGTGTACAGCCCGCCGGTCGTTACGGTATGATGCAGCTCCACTCATCCAGGTGGGACACACATGGCGTCTCAAGGTTCCCAGGGTCACAATCATCAGCAAGGCGAATCGTCCGACCAGACGATCACGGTCAAAGAAGTCGAGCTGGTTCGCGTCGTCGTCAGCCGAGCAGGGCTCGCGGTGTCCGCCGAGTGGGCCATCCATCCGCAACTCAAGCAGGACCTGCCTCCCAACGAATGGAAAGAGGTCGCCGACCTCATGGGGAAGGTCACCAACCTGGTGGGCTCTCGCTTCAAGCGAGTCCTTGCCGAGGTGGAGCCGGACCCGCCAGGCAACGCATAACAGACAGGCTCAGGGCGAGGTCGAGGTTGAGCTCCAGGAGGATCGAACCTCGCCCTGCAACCTCAGCCTCAGCCTCAACCTTAACCTTTGAGCGAGTGAGTCGCCATGGAAACCTATTACCATCCCAAGGACCTGGGCAAGTTCGCCGATATGGGGAAGGGGAACAAGGACCTGTGGGATAAGTTCATGAGCTACTACAGCGCCGTCTTCGCAGAGGGCGCCCTGACGGAGCGGGAGAAGGCCCTCATTGCCTTGGGGGTCGCCCATGCCGTGCAATGTCCCTATTGCATCGACGCCTATACGCAAGCCGCGCTGGAGAAGGGCTCGAACGTGGAGGAGATGACCGAAGCGGTGCATGTCGCCTGCGCGATCCGCGGCGGGGCCTCGTTGGTCCACGGCGTGCAGATGCGGAACGTGGCCGAGAAATTGTCCATGTGAGGGGGATCAGACGTCAGTCGTCAACCGTCAATCGGACAAGAGGTGTTGTTTCCTTCGCGACTTACGCATGACCATCGACGAGTGACGAATGACGGGCTGGTTTACGCCGGTAGATAGCCATTGGCCCGGAACCAGACGATGGCGTCCCGGATCGCCTGGTCGATCGGGCGTTTGGCGGTGAAACCCAGCTCGCGCGTGGCCTTGGAACAGTCATACTGCTGCATGTGGGCCAGCATCTCGACGAAAAAGCCCGGCACCGGCGCCGGCCGCCGGAGAATCGTTCGGACTCCCCAATCAAACGTCTTGAAGGCCGGACGCGCAAGCCAGGGAGGAATGGGAAAGAGCGGGGCGAGCACCCCGAGTTCCTTGGCGATCAGCCGGTTCAATTCCTGTTGGGTCGTATTCCAATTCCCAAGCAGATACCGCTCGCCGACCCTGCCCCGCTCCGCCGCGAGGACCATGCCCTCCGCCACATCCCTCGCGTCGATCGCGTTGACCGGACCATCGATATAGCCCGGCATCAACCTTCTGGCGATCATGAGGATGACCGTGCCGCTGGTGGGCTTGCTGTCATAGGGTCCATAACAGGCGGTGGGACAGACAATCACCGCCGGCAGGCCTGAACCGGCTGCCTGCCGCACCTCCCGTTCCATCTCCGCTTTGGCCATCAAATAGGGATTGTCGTGGTAGCGGGTCGAAAAGGGGCAGTCTTCTGTCGCCAGCCGGCCGGCCTGGGCAGGATGTCCGATCGTGGTCAGCGCGCTGACGAAGACCATCCGCTCGACCTTCGCGGCGCGGACGGCTTCGAGAACATGGCGCGTCTCCTGAAGGGCTTGCCGGACTGCGGTATCGACGGGAACCGTATAGGGAGGGTAGTAGCCGGCGGCGTGATAGACCCTGGTGACCCCTTCACAGGCCGCGGCAAGCGACCCGGGCTCGTTCAGATCGCCCGGGACGCGCTCGACGTCGAGACCGTGGAGCGTCGCGTGGCCCTTGGCCTGTTTGCTGGATTGAATCGGCCTGGCCAGCACCCGGACATGCTCACCCCGCGCCAAGAGCGCGCGAACGAGGTTCGCACCGAGAAAGCCCGTGCCGCCGAGGACCAGGACCTTCATGCGCCTTCTCCAGACAGGAGAGGAAAGGCTGCCTGCGATATGAGGTCAATGAAAAGGATGCTCCGGGATCGCCAACGTAAAATATTTGCCCCGTTCCTCGTAAAGAATCCGTTTGGCGGTCAGATCAGTCAGGATCGAGGACACCGTCTCACCAAGTCCGGGGCCCCCCAGATAAACCTTGCCCACCGCCGCCGCAATCTGATCGGTTGATCGCACCAAGTCGTTACAGAATTCGATGACAAAGGCCGCCGGCCCGTCAAAGCGATAGCGAACCGGACGTCCAGCCACCCGACCGTCATAGACCGTGACATAGCTCGGCGCCTTGGAATAGAACAGGAACGGCTTGTCATCCGAGGCGTAGCGCTTCTGCCACTCCCGCACGGCGGCGATCAACTCTTGATAGACATGAGGATCGACCGCCCAGTGATCCAGCTCGTATTCAAAATCGTAGGCGATCTTGTTCAGATCCACCTGGCGAGCGTCATAGACATATTCATAGGCCAAGCCGGGGCCGGTGATGCGCAGGCCGTACTCGCCTGGCCTCGTGTGGTAGGGGCTGAAGCGCTCGAGCCAGAACTTGCCCGTGGCCTCGGGCGGCTGCAAGTGGAGCAATGACGGGATCAGGTCGATCTGCCGCCGGTAGTCGTCATTGGTCTCCCCGGGGAATCCGAGAAGAATATTCCAGGATACCAGGATCTTGTAATAATAGCTCCACTTCAGGCATTGGATGTTCTGCATGGGCGTCACGCCCTTGTCCATCGTCCGGAGCTGGCTCAGACTGAGGCTTTCCAGACCCGGCTGCATGCATTTCACACCCCCTGCCGCCAAGGTCTTGATCTGCTGCTTCTGAAGATTGCTCTTCGTTTCGATGAACACGTCCAGGTCGCAGCGGGCCTCCGCAAACCTGCCGAACAGTTCCTCGATGTATTTCATGTCGATGATGTTGTCCACCAGGCGGAACCGTGTCGTGTCATAGCGGCTGGAGAGGTCGGCCATCTCGCGAGCGACCTGATCCGGCGACTTGGCACGGAACTTCATGTTCTGCGCATTGAGCCCGCAGAAGGTGCAGTGGTGCTTTTCCCCCCACCAGCACCCGCGCGAGCCTTCGTACAGCAGAACGCGATCGAGCCCGGTCGGCCCCGCGCTTCCCAGCCTGGCAGACAGGTGGAAGTAGTCGTCATAATCGGGCGGGCCGGTTTGGGCGAAATCCGAGAACAGGCTCGTATTGGGTTCGAAACAGATCCGGCCGTCTTTGCGGTAGGCCGCTCCCTTGGGAAACCCGTCCGGGGCGCCGTTCAGCACACAGCGCACGAGGTCCGGGACTACCGGCTCTCCTTCGCCGACCACGACATGGTCGATAAAGGGAAAGGCCCTGAAGTACTCCAGTCCCATCTCGCCGTCGTAGTTGGCCCCGCCAAAGACGATCTTCACGTCCGGGTAGAGGTCCTTGATCAGCTTGGCCAACGTCAGACTGGCCACATTCTGGTCGAACGTGGACGTGAACCCGACGAGACGATATTGTCCCCAATCCACTGCCGTCATTGCCCAGGTCAGGAATTCCGGCGCCTCGCGCATGGCCAGGTTCTCGAAATACCCGATCGGCAGGCCGCCCTCCTGGGCGATCTGCTCGAAGACCGGCTTGAACATGCGGGGATATTCCACGCGTTTGGGGTTGTCTCGAAACAGGAGGTAGGAAAACAGCCACTCACCGAAGAGGGCCCGCTTCTCGCAGATCCGCTCATATAGCGGCACCCCGATCCGGTGCGCGAAGTGGACATTCAAGTGATGACAGTCCACCCCGATGCCCTGGGATTTGAGCAGAGCGGCCAGCGTGCCGAGCTGGATCGACGGATACTTCGACGAGCTGAACGGCATGTTGACCAGCGCCACCGGCGCTTGCACGCGACTCATGACTTCACCGGTCTGGATGAGACATGGCGGGAACGCGTGCTCGGACTATTTTGGCGCTCCGACCGCGACTCCTGCCCGAAACGCCGCGAACTCGCGATCCGCCTTGGCCGCCAGGTAAAAATCGCTCTCGGTGAGCCCGTTGATCTTATGCGTCCAGATCTCCACCTTGCACTTGCCCCAGGCCAGATACAGGTCTGGGTGGTGCCCTTCCGCCTCAGCCACCGCCCCGACTTTGTTCACGAAGTCGAGTGCCTGGGCAAAATCCTTGAAGGTGTAGAGCCGTTCCAGATGGCCGGCTGTGTTCAGCGACCAGCCCCGATCGAGCTGCACCAAGAGTTCTTGCGCCCGCTCAGCCGGCAACGGCGGAACGCCGCCTCGACAGGGTACGCATTTATTGTCTGCCAATCCCATATATTTTCCCCTCCCTACCAACCTTTGGTTGAACCGCGAGCCCTTCGATGGCCGTCAGGTTATGGCTTGTGCCCGCGCTCGAAGAAGAGCCCGCGGTTGATGTCGCCGACGCTCACGATCCCGACCAGTTTCCCCCGCTCGACGACCGGAATGCGCCGGAAATTCTTCAAGCCCATGTAGGAAGCCGCCTGCAAGACCGGGTCGTTCGGCGAGACCGTCATCGGGCTGACGCTCATGACCTCTTCGACCTTCTTGGCCAGAACCTCGGGATACCCCTCTTCCATCTCGACGAAATCGCGGCTATGGACGTTATCGTGGATATAATCGCCGTAGTTGGGGTAGAGGGGCAAGAGCACGTCTCGCAGCGTCACGATGCCCACCAGGCGGCCGTCGTCCTCGACGACCGGCACGGAGGCGCAATGCCGGCTGAGCATCTTGATGACCGCCGAACGAACCGTATCGGTCTTTCTTACCGTCACCACACCGGTCGACATCACCTCATGCACAAGCATGGCAGCCTCCTTTCGCAGGCTCACGACTGCTGAACACCGGACCGGACAGGAGGTCGCGCCGCGGCCGCTTGGATTGTCGAGCAGGCTGAAGAGGAGGCCCCCGCGCAGCCTCAGGGGGGAAAGCCTAGCACCAGGCGGGAATCATCGCAAGGGCACGGTAGCAGCAAACAAAAGGACATCCGTCATCTGTCACTCGTCATTCATCAAACGATCGGAGCGTCTTTGCATCGTGGTCCCCTCATCGTTGCTTGATTGACGGATGACGACTGACGCTTGGCGTATGACGACAGGTCGAGCCACTGCGATTACCTGCCGCACAGGGACCAGGCCACCAGACGTTTCCAACACCCTATCGCTACTTCGCATCCTTGGCGCAGCGGAATCCTTCAAACCCTCCACCCGCAGAAGCATACTTTCGGACCTGATAATCAACCTGCGATCCTTCCCTTGGTTTGGCGTGGAACGCGCTCAAACTCCCTCGAATCGTTTTTCTGCTCTTGTCGTCTGCCTCGCCGGGGGACAACCTCGACTCGTGATAGGGACTCGATGTCCATTCCGTCACATTGGCATCAAGGATGCGGCCCTCCGTATCATGCGCCGCCTTTTCCCACTCGTCCTCCGTGGGCAATCGCTTCCCAGCCCATTTACAGTACGCCACCGCGTCGTGCCAACCCACCCCATCCACCGGTTGGTGTGGATCGCCGGGCCAGTCTCGCTCCTCGCCATATCTCCCCGTGACGCGGTGCCCGGTGCTTTGCAGAAACCGCCTGAACCGTTGGATCGTCACAAGACCCCGATCGATATAAAAATCATCGGCGACGTAGAGATTGACGGGTGGGGCATCAACCTCCTCGACTTCCCCTCCACCGTAGACCGCCACGATCTTGGTCGGGAGGCGGCCGCCTCGAATCAGCACCATCGGGGCGCCGTCTTTGCCCGTGATTTCTCTCATCGCTGTTCCCTCTGGCGTGATCCGCCAGCCTCTCAAAGCCACCTCGAGGATCGCCGCCGGAACCGCATAGCCCATCCGGTCTCGCGCATCGGTCACGACTCCCACGACTTTTCCGCCGAGGAGCACCGGGCTTCCCGAATGCCCCTCTTCGATCAAGGCCTGCAAGGACAGCTCCGGTCCCTTGAGGCCGTTCAGATTGCCGGTCGAAACGGCCCAGGGCGCCAATGTCCGTGGAAAGCCGATCAGGGTGATCGGTTCGCCGCCTTGTATTTCCCTTGTCTGATCGAGCGCCAGCGAGATGAGGCCATCCGGAAGTGGACCCGAAACCAGCAAGGCGGCGAGACCCTTGGGGTTCTGGCTTTCAACCCCGATGACCCGGGCGGTAAAGCTCTGTTGGGACTGCAGAAAGAACGTGACCTGCGGATTGGGATCGCCTTCGATGACGTGAGCGGCCGTAACAATGTAGGCGGCGTCTTTGCCCAAACGCACGATGAAGCCGCTCCCGACCTTCGGCTGCTGCCCTTCGACCCGGGCGGTGATTCTCACCACGCCGCTTTTAATTTCTTCGATATCCTGCGCCCAGAGGATGGTGGTGAACAGAACAAGAACCAGAATCGCTCGCAGGATGTTCAAAAAGGCCGTCATCTCACCAGCCCACCCCGGCGCGGTGTCTGTTTCATCTTAACGTTGGTCGATTGACGACTGACGTTTCATGTATGACAAAGGTTTCGGCAGCCGCGATCACCAGCCAGACGGAGAGCCAGCCGGCCGAGTTGCGCACCATTCCGCTACTGGCGCTCCAGCGCGAAAGAACCAGAGTTGCCATTACTGCACGTCAGATAGCCCTGGATCGTCTTACCGCCGCCGCCGACTTCCGAGACGAAATCGCAAAACACGCCCTGGAAGACCTGCGACGCCGCCCGCCCCTCGAAGACGTTATCGTGCACGCGGCCTTGCATCGGTCCGAAATCGCCCTGGTTGTTGACATAGGAACCGGTGACGGTGTCGCCGTTCTGTTGATAAGTGGCCTCCAGGCCGACCATGCCTCCCAACATGCTGAAGCCGAGGCCCTGGTACTTGCCGGACACCAGCGGCCGCGCCGTCGGCTGAGTGGCGACCGGTTCCGGTTCCTCGGGTGCCACGTCGGCCGGCTTCTGTTCGAATTCTTCCGAGAGCCGCACACCCCATCCGTCCAAGGCAAAGCGCGCCACCACGGCCGGCACGGCGGTATTAAACTTGGCGCCCACCTCCGTCACGATGCCCACGACCTTGCCCTGGAACAGAACCGGCCCGCCCGAGTTGCCTTCGTCGGCCGCGCCTGAAAACGAAAGCGCGCTGCCCCGGCGGCCGGAGAGGGTTCCGGTCGTCACAGCCCAGGGGGACCCTTCCACCCGAGGGAAGCCGATCAACGTGATGGATTCGCCGCCGCTGACGGCAGCCGTCTGGTCGAGGTTCAGGGCGACGAGATCGGAGGGAATCTTCCCTTCGACCAGCAGGGCGGCCAGCCCGGCCGGGTTTCCTCCCTCCAGCCCCAGCACGCGGGCGCGGAAGGGGCGGTGCGGGGCAGAAAAGAAAAAGACGTTCGGGTGTTGGTCTCCTTCGATGACATGCGAGGCCGTCACGATGTAGACATGGTCTTCTTCCACCTTCACGACGACGCCGGACCCGACCCGGTTCTTGCCTTCCACCTGCGCCGTGATCTTTACCACGCCCTTTTTCACCTGCGCGATGTCCTGAGCCCAGAGCGAACCAGGGGATAGAATTGCCAAGAGCAGCAACAACAGAAGGAAGAAGAGGGCAATCCACAGCCACGGTGGATCAAGAAAGATTGAGGACTGCTTTTTCCTAAAACGTTCACGGATATGATTCCCGGCTGATCTTACTTCAGGCTCCCTCCAAATATGCCAGCAGGCCCTTTTCATGCTACGATTGGCTCGGATTCGGAGCAGGCCATGGTGTCGCAGCAACAAATAGAGCAAGCGGTCCGCATTCTCGCGCAGGCGGTTCGGCCGGTGAAAATCATTCTGTTCGGTTCCTACGCGCGCGGTGACGCGCGATACGATTCAGACGTCGATTTCCTTGTTGTGGAATCAGCCGTCCCGAACAGGCGCTCCGAGATGGCTCGTCTACGAAACATCCTAAGGCCATTGCGAATTCCTGTAGATGTCATCGTCGCTTCCGAAGCGGAGTTGAGAGAGTGGGGCCATTTGCCGGGCCATATTCTGTACTGGGCGCTGAAAGAAGGCAAAGCGTTGCATGAAGCAACCGCGTGATCTGGCCCTCCGTTATCTTGCCCTCGCCGATCGTGACATCAAGACCTGCCGGCAGCTTTCCGACATTTTCGATAGCCATGACGAAGCGATCGGATTTCACGCGCAAAAGCAATCGAAAAATGTCTTAAGCCGTTCTTGCTGGGAAAGCGATCCCATTCAGAAAAACGCACGACTTGGTGGAACTCATCGATCTCCTAAAAGATCGCTTGCAACTCACGCCTCCCCACGTTGATGTGCTCGATCAGCTCAATCCATTTGCCGTAGCCTTTCGATACGATTTCCTCGATGTCGAACCAGTGAACCGTGGCCAGCTTCGTACAGTAGTCGATACGCTTCGGCACTGGGCAGAACAGCATATCGACTCTCCGTATCCACATGATTGATCAACGTCAAATTCGTTTCTCAGATTGAATCCAATTCCTGAACCTTCAAAGATGCCAAGACCTTCTGCGGCGACTCCGGCGCTCCCGGTTCACCGTGGTCCTCAACTGTAATTCCAAATCCTTCCACGAAATCATGGACGCTCCTCGCTACCACCCCCCGGCCGGATGACTGACCTGCGACGACAACCAGCCCCAATACGTTACCATTCTGAAGGATCGGTCCGCCGGAATGCCCGGAATCAACGGTCGGAGAATAGTACAGGTCTCGATCTTGCCGGGAGGAGATATTCCCCTTAACTACATTCCACGGCCCAGCATTGCCTGGAAACCCAATCATGATGATGTCTTCGCCCCCAGAAAAGCGCGTGGTTTCGGCAAATGGCAACGTTCTGAGTCCCTTCGGTAGATTTTCCCGCCCTCTCACCACTAGCAAGGCCAAGCCTCTCACCTCGTCGTCGCCCTCCAATCCGAGTACCTCAGCTGTAACTGGCATGTTTCGCTTTGTGAAGAACTCCACTCTTGGCTGTGCGTCCCCGGCGACGACGTGGGCCGATGTGACAATATAGGCCGCATTGGTTTCTAACCAGACGATGAATCCAGTGCCGACATTTCCAGTTCCTTGCGGTGGGTTGGCCGTGATCTTGACCACCCCCGCTTGGAGACGGGTGATGTCCTGCGCATACGTGGATTCCACTTGGACCAAGGCGACCAACGCTATCAGCAAATTAACCCATGAAGGCAGGATCATCGGCGTTTGAACTCCCTCCAGAGTCGATAGGCCCCAAGGCTCATCGTGAACACAGCAGCACCAAAACTCAGGAGAACAGCCAGTCTGGCATCATGCCATAGGGCGTCAAATGCGGTCAGGCGACGGCTCTGAATCGGAATTTGCCCGGTCTTCGTGCGGATCTGCTTGGCCATGCCATCACCGAACAGGCGCATGCCACGGTGTTGGGCGCTCAGGCTGACCTCCTTAATCATGAAGCGGTCGAGGCCTTCCAGTCCTATCGCGTCATCTTTGCTCACAGGCACACTCCCTAGATGCGGATAATCTGGAAACGTGATCGTGCCTTGTCCGGTCAGGGCGCTAACCCGCCCACCGGATGAGTCCTGTCTGGTGAAGTCCAGCGTCGTGACCGGGATCGCACCGAAAATAGTAGTTGCGGAGCGTTTGGGTGCGAAGGTCGGTGAAATTCCAGGACCATCTCCCTGTGCCGAGATCTCGATCCAGGATGCCCGCTCCGGCAGGGTGATGCGATACGTCAGCTCGTCATGCTGTTGAAACGGCGAATCCTCAAAACCGCTCACCTGCGCATGGTCCGCGATCAATTTGAAGGGCTCGTGCAGCGACAGAGTAATAGCCCCCTGCCCCGCGACCTTGATCGTGAGCCCCTCACTCTTTCCACCGCGGCTTTCCAGCATGACATGCGTTCCTTGTGCCACCGGTATAGGGTCGAGATGGATGGTTTCCTGCCCGGCGGTGGTGAGTCCCTCCACGGTCACCCTCGGATGCCGCGCGTGATTCTTGGCTGCCAGCGTGACCTTGGCGCTCGCGGCGGGCAACGCCCGCCAGGCCGATGGCGGGAAGTCATCCGTTTCGACTCGATATTGCGCAGGATCCGCCACTTCCAAAGTTTGCGGCTCAAATGCAATTGTGGTGAATTTTTCTATTGCGACCGATCGGACGTCGAGTCCCGCCAAAATCGTCGTGCCTTGAGACGCCGCGCCAACCTCGAACTCCATACGCTCCGTCGTCAACTCGACTTGGACCCGCGCGGAAAGAGGCCATAACATCAGCCCGATCACGACAATTGTCGCCAACAAAGTCGGCGGGCTTACGAGCCAGAGGGGGTGAACCCGCTCCCACCATGGCTTGGACCCGATTTCAATTTTCTGTGGTGGACTTTTGACAAGCCGCTCAATGTCCTTGAGCAGTTGCGAAAATCCGGGGTGGTCGGCGCCCGCTTCCCAACTCACAAGGGATTGGTACGTCCGCTGGGTAAAGCCGAGCGGGATTTCACTCTCGTCGATCTTGATAGGGAGGTATTTCTCTTGCCGCTTGGCCTCACCGGCCTCCGCTTGAACCCATTCGGAATCGACGGACTGTTCCGACCACACAATGATGGCGCACTTGGCCGCTTTGAGTTCCTGTCTGATCACCGCATGAAACGACCCGCCGGTCGGGATGTTGCGATCCCACCAGACGGACCAGCCATATGTCCCCAGCGTTTTGGCGAACTGTTCGACCCAGGGACGGTCCTTGCTCGAATAACTGATGAAGATATCGCTCATGGTGGGTGATCAGGCATCGATCGCCGGCTACTTTACCGTCGGCTTGTGGAAAAACCGCACGGTCTGTTGCAGAGGCTGATTCGTGTCGAGAAAATAGCCTTTGCAGACCAGGGCATACCGGCCTTCTTGTGCGCTTCCCGCGTCCCACCGGACGGTAAAGGGACGGCCGCCGGGAATGCGGCGAAACGTCTGCGTCATGAGCTCCGCCGGTTCCCCTTCTCGATAGACCTTGCAGGAGAGCCGCGCATCTCCGTTGGTCTTCATGGTGAAGAGATAGCCCCCGATCTTCTCGGGCGGCCTGGCGTGATAGAGGATGGCCGGCGCGATGTCTTCGATCGAGGCCGGCGTGTCTTTCTTGAGCCGAACCAGCACGCCCAACTCGTACAAGTTGAGCTTCTGATCCAGTTGCCGCAGCACTGTTCCTGTGGCCCAGGTGAACTCATTGACCGACTTGACCTGCCAATCCTTGACCGGCTTCACTCGATCGAGCCAATAGAACAGCCGGTAATCCTGTTCCCGGACGGTGAGATGAACGGGAGCCTGACCTTGGAGGTAGAATGCGACCCGAAGTTGGTCGGGAAGCCTATCGGCCGGCTCTTGATAATCGACCAGGACTGAGATGACTTCGATGTCATAGCCGGAGACCGGCTTGGGCCTGATGCCTTCGAAGTGGTCACCACGATTCTGGTAATCGAGGTTTGATTCGGCCCAGAGAGACGGGGAGAGTGTGCACAAGACAAGAACGAGAAAACTCTGTGTGAGTTTAAGAGCCATGGCAGGCCCTGGGTGCCGAGGTGTGGGCTCGTTGGAAGTCGCCGGCCGCTCCTGAAATATTGACCTGCTATACAGAGATTTGGGGGTAGTTTAGCGGATATGGGTAGGTGAATCTAGTGAGCCTGTGGAAGGGCCAGCGGTGAAATACTGGTATTTCGCGGAACTCAGTCTACTCCCCCTCATCGGGCACGCCGCCCGACTTTGCCAGATCTTCCGTCTTGATCTTGTCTGGATTGAATTTCTCCGCGGCCTGCATCATCTTCTGGAGCGTCTCGTCGAACGCAGGCGGCGCCGCATCCTTCGGACGGAACCGAATCGGGTTCACGCGCGCGACGACGAAACTCTTCAAATAGGGACTGGTAAGGCCTCGCGCCTTCAAGGCCTCGACCTGCTTGATCACCAGGTCGTCGAGTGCCAGCACCGTCTTGGCCCGCTGCTCCCGGACCGTCATCGCTGCATGCATCGGTCTCGTCAGAAACTCATCCACCCGCTTCAGCACCGGATGGTACGCGCCTCCGCTGAATCGGGGCCGTTCTTCGTAGCAGAGCCCCAAGGTGATGAACGCCGGCTCCTCGAACTCCAGGGCGTAGGTATCTTCGGAGGCATCATCGAGGCGGGCCAGTTCTCGATACATCCGGATGACCTCCAGCGCCTTTTCGCGCAGGTTGTGGGCCTTCTCCGTGTTGAGCGCCAGAATCTGATAGGCGGCGGCCGGCTCTGGGACCACGATGGCCGTAATGCTCTTGGCTCCCAGCGTCTTCATCGCCGAGAGGCGATGGTGGCCGTTGGGCGTCCAATACTTGATCCCGCCCTCCTCATGGCTTCCGGTGCGAACGGCGATGATCGGGTCGAGGAACCGCCCGAGTTTGCTGATAACGGTTTCCAGCTTCCGGACATGGGTTTCCGACAGGTTCCGTTGGTAGGGCGTGGCGGCGACCAGGTCGATCGGAAGCGCCGCCATCACCAACCACTTGCCTCCGTACGGCTCGCGATAGGTCGCCAATGCCTTCCCGCCGTCATCTTCGATCGTCCGATGCAACGAGACCACGTCGCCGGGCGGAGCCGCAGCCTGTAGCTCGGCCGCAGCCAACCCGACCGATGCGCCGGCCGGCTTTCTTCGCCGCCGTCCGCCGGTGGCTGTGGCTTTCTTCGGTTTCTTCTCGGCCATGAGCGGTGCCTATGGTAGGCCACCGGATGGAGGAATGGAAGCCCTCCTGCGCCGCGACCCCGCCTTTCTTGGTAGCATGAGGAGGAGGGACCCATGAAACGGATCATCAAGATCGGCCACCGTGGCGCAGCCGGGCATGCCCCGGAAAATACGTTGGCCTCGCTTCAATATGCGATCGGCCTCGGGCTCGACTACGCGGAATTCGATCTCCGCCGAACGCTGGACGGCGTCTTGGTCCTACTCCATGACGAGCGGGTGGACCGCACCACCAACGGCAGGGGGCGCGTGGAGCATCTGGCCTTTCGCGACCTCAAGACGTTGGATGCCGGCCACGGCAATTCCATTCCCTCGCTGGAAGATGCGCTGCGCCTCGCCAACGGCCGCATCGGACTGATGCTCGAACTCAAAGTACCGCGGATCGCCCAGGACTGCGTCGAGGTCGTCCAACGGCTCCGGTTCGGCAGCCCTGTGCTCTACGCCTCGTTCCTGTTGGACGAGTTGGCCGACATCCGCATGCTCGACCGACAGGCCGCAACCATGGCGCTGTTCTCCAATCTCCCCTCTGATCCACATGGCATCGTCGCCACGGTGCGTCCATCCCGGGCCACCCATGTCGGCCTCCGGCATGACACCATCACGCCAGACTTGATCCAGGACCTGCACCAAGCCGGCTGGCCGGCCTTTGCCTATACCGTGAACGAGCCGGCCGACATTGAGCGGCTCAAGAGATCCGGTATCGACGGGATCATCTCCGATTTTCCCGACCGCCTCTAGCCCGCATTATTCATGAACGCTTCTGTTGCTTAGGCCCATTGCAACAGACAAGCAATGGGCACCCCGATTCGCCGCTGCGACAGAGCCTAAAGGCGGGCGTGCTCGCCGCTCAGTCCCTCGACGTACTGTTTCAAGTACGCCTTAGTCCTTCGCGGCTGTGCTTGGGGGTACCCATTGCTCTTTTTCATTGCAATGGGTCCAACGCTTGGCGACTGCCGGGTACCCGTTGCTCTTCCCGATGCAACGGGTGCAATGCGACGAACCGTCATGAATAATGTGGGCTAACAGGCTCCGGACAAACCCTCCGTTCATCCTTCGAGAGCCTCAGGACGAACGGCGTGTAAAGCCATTGATGACGCACTACACTAGCTGCCGATCATCGGACCGATTGAGATTGAGGAGGTTGGCTATGCTCGCGCGTCTGCGCATCACCCAAGCCCCGCTGATCCTCGTTCTGCTTGCCACCGCTGGTTGTGCCGAAACCGCCTATCGCTACATGAACGATCCTGCGCGGGATGAATGGCAACAACCGAAGGCCGTCGTGGAGGCGCTCAAGATCGCGCCGGGATCCCGCGTGGCGGATCTCGGCGCGGGTGGAGGCTATTTCACGTGGTATTTGGCCGACGCCGTCGGCCCACAGGGGAAGGTCTATGCCGCCGATATCGAAGAGGTCGGTCTCCGCATGGTCCGGGAGGAGGCGGGGAGGCGCGGCTTGCACCAAGTTGAGACCGTCCGATCCACGGCGACGGATGCCAAGCTACTGGAACCGGTCGAACTGATCTTCCTCTGCAACACCTACCACCACCTACGCGATCGCCCGGCCTATTTTCGCGCGCTCGCCGGGTCCCTCACACCGGCCGGCCGCATCGCGATCATCGATTACAAGCCGTCCGGCCTCCCCTGGCTATTCGGCCATGCGACCAGCGAGGAGACCGTGCGGACGGAAATGGAGTCGGCCGGCTACCACCTGGTCGAGGCACCGGACTTCCTGCCCAAACAGCATTTCCTGATCTTTCGCCCGGCGCTTCCACGAGGCCCGTAGTGGGCCACGCTTTCAACTTCGTGGGTTCAGCCGCTTCAGAAGACTCCGTGGGACATCGAACGAATACCGAAGTTGAATCGCGACGTACTTCTGAATCAGCCCGGACCGGTCGAGGGGCCGATCCTCTTCCCGATAGACGGCAAACTCATAGTCCCGCCAACGCAGCGCCAGCCCGATGATCCAGTCCAGCTCGGTGGGGTTGGCATTGTTACTTGCCTCGCGATCGGAAAAGAGATTCGCGTCCGCATACAACACGAGCTTGTTCTTGTAGAGGTCGAGATCGGCATGTGCGACATAGCGGAACAGGGCCTTGCCGGTGTTGTCCGGCCGGGCGAAATAGCTGCTGTTGTGAAACAACCAGCCGGCCCCGGCGTAGGCCGTGAGATTCTGCTGAGGGAAGGTGCTGCGCCACCAGGCGGAGTCCTGCATGGCCACGAAGCGTCCGGTGAGCAGGACATCCCCATATTCCTGGATGAGTGTCCGCCGGTCGAGCCCTGCGTCACGTTCATACTGGATCCGCCACCCCCAGCGATCAATCGAGCCCGTTAGAGCGTACGTGCTGTCCCATTCGGTCAACCGAATCCAGCCGTCTTCGCGATCCGAGAAAAAATTCTGGTCGGTGTAGAACTGCAAGTAATCTTTGTACAGGTTGGTTTCGAGATGGATCATGTGTCGCAGCCCGACCAGGCCGGTATTGTCGGGACGGGCGGCAAAGGTCGGATTGTACGGGAACGCCGCGCTGAGCAAATAGCCGCTGAGCAATGATTCCTGCTCTTGGCCGTTGGACTCCGGTCCATCCATCGACGGCAGCGGCCTTCCATACTTTTCCAACGCCTCCGCAGGAGCGCTCCCCAGACAGAGCCAGGCCAGGACAAGCCATGCCCCCCACGGAGCGGCGATCCGCTGATGGCGGCTCTGTCGGGCACGACCGGCCATGGGAGTCTCCTGATCGAACAGTGCGCGCCAGTGGATGGAAAGGTGGAGCGCCGGACCTCAGGTCACGGCGGTCAGGCTCCTCTTTACCAGAAAGTCCCGCCTGTGAGCGATCAAGAAACGGTTACGAGCAGGGGTCGAAGATGGCTTCGCATTGATCGGCGGCATCGGCTGAAGAGGGCACTGACTGGTAATGGACCGCCGTGATGGCGTCGCCTTCAATCGATATGGTCGCCCAACAGGCGTGGCGGGGGACCGGCACGCTGCTCTTCGACGCCACGATCGACCGGTCGAGAATCGGCGCGCGCCGGTAGTAGGTCAAGAGGGTATGGTCCTCCTGCTTGGTTTCCCGGAGGGGAGGACCGGCGCAGGCGAGGAGTGCTTGGTGGGTCTTCCCGATAATGGCCCGCTGATTGGGAAACAGCTCGTTCCGGCTGTTCTGATGAGCGGACGTCGCACAGCCGGCCGACCAGAGGAGCCCCAGCCCGACGAGCAGATGCAATCCGAACACAGCCTGACCTTGAGCATGGTGCAGGATGCCGTTCATTTGCCCTTTATTCAGATACTCCGAGAACCCGATGACCGGGATGTCACGATTCACCACAAACGCCACGGGCCACCGATGCTGACTAGGCGGGAGGTGGCCCGTGGTTGGCGCTTGTGACGCCGAAGAAGCTGTTCAGTTGTGATGGAGACTCGCGCAAGGGGGAACCATCCGGCTCCTGGCCTCGGGGGAGACGTTCGTCAATCCCAGGCGCTTGGGTTCCTCATGCTCAGGACCGTTTCTCCGCTTCTCACTCGTGTGTGTGGCTGTTTCGCTGTCTCGTGCCGAGAGGCACAGCCGGTGGAGAACCGGTCAGCATGACCGAGCAGAAGCCTAGTCCTGCCTCGGCGAGCCAACCTGACCCGGTGGAGTCAGATCGCTCATTGCGCACCCCCTTTCATCGTGGAATGATCCGGGGTTTTCTCGACAGGCGCGCGCTGTCTCGCCCCCGGTACCCTTCCGATCGTTCTCACGGCGGCTGTCGTTTCTGCGACAGCCCGATCTGAATCTTACCGACTATCGGGACGCAGTCCCTATCTACTCCTGTTGCACAGGCCTGTCAACGGAGAAAAATAGCCCCCGTCGAATGCGTCCATCCGGCTCCATTTTTCATGATGGCGATCCAAGTGGGTTCCTAACCATCGTGATCGCTGTCCGCGTGTGAGTCCCTTCATTCGATCACGAGCCGGTCCCAGTCGATGTCCGCGGACGGCTTGGGACAGCCGAGGTTCATGGCTTCCAGCGCCTCCACCACCGCCCGCGCGACGAGCAGATTGCGAAACCATTTCCGATTGGCCGGCACGATGTACCAGGGCGCCGACTCAGTGCTGGTCTTGGAGATCACAGCTTCAAAGACCCGGAGGTAGTCATCCCACAGTTTCCGTTCCTCCAGGTCGCCTTCGTTGAATTTCCACCGCTTCTCAGGGTCCCGCACCCGCTCCAACAGCCGCTGCTTCTGCTCGTCCTTCGAAATGTAGAGGAAGAACTTCACAATCGCCGTCCCGTTTTCGGTCAAGAGCTCCTCAAATTCCTTGATCTGGCCAAATCGGCGCTTCGCGACCCGGTCGGAAATCATGCCGTGGACGCGGGTAATGAGCACATCCTCATAATGGGAACGGTTGAAGATGCCGATCTGCCCCTTCGCCGGCACCTCTTGATGAATCCGCCAGAGGAAATCATGATTCAACTCCTTCTCGGACGGGGTCTTGAACGAGACGACTTTGCAGCCCTGCGGGTTCACGCCCGACATCACATGCTTGATCGTGCTGTCCTTCCCGCTGGTATCCATGCCCTGCAGCACGATCAGCAAGGCCCGGTCTCCGTTGGCGTAGAGCCGCTCCTGCAAGGCGCTGATGCGGTCGATCAGACGCGCGGTTTCCGCCTTGGCCTTTTCCTTGACCCGCTCGTTCTTCTTGTAGGTACCGGTCTCCCCCGGATCCCATCGATCGAGCTGTAACCGGGTTCCTGGTTTGACGCGATAGGGCTTGAGATTCATGGGCTGGGTGTCTGCCTCTCAGGGTTTGGTTCGTTCGGGAGTGATCGATTTGGGGGCCGTTCCCGGCATCGCCGGTAGAGGCCCTCCAGGCCCCGTCCCGCCCATCAGGGTGTCGTTATCCATCCGCTTGTAGCCGGACGGCGGCGTGAACAGACTGTCTTCCACCGCTCGCGGCTCGACCTTCGTCGCCTCCAGCCGGCTTTCCTCCTGCCCATCCTTGGAGCGGACGATCACCCGCAGGGGAAAGGCGCGGGCTTTGGCCAGATCCAGCAGCCAGGAGGGAAACTCCAGCGGGCTCCTGGCATCACCCGTCATCAATCCAGTCAACGCCGGATTGCCGAGCCCGTTGCCAAGACAGACTTCTTCGGACATGCCGTCGGCCTTTCCTTTCGCCACATAGAGGTCGCAGACCCGGCCGGCCACCTTCTTGGTTTTCCCCGTGCGGGTGATCAGCACTTCGTCGAGCAGCTTCTTGGACATGTCGCCGGGCAGCTCTTCCATTGGAAAGACATAGTACAACTGGTCGTCCGGCTCGACGCCGAAGCCCTGTCGCGCCTTCGCGTCGAACACGAGCACCCCCTTGTCCTCGGCATCGGTGTCGTTTTCAAGCCGGAGCCGGTCGCCCTTGAGATAGAGCAGGTATTGCTCCGGCGTCCCCATCGTCGTGCTGCGCATCCTGATCACTCCTTCAAAGTCGCCGGCGTGACCCAGCCATGGCAGGCCGATGATCGCAAGGCAGACGGCGACGATGCGGCCAAGGCACATCCGAGGACTCTTTTTAGAGGTCATATGGACGCACGAGAGGATTCATCTCGCGGCCGGCCGTCCGGCCGTCATGATTCCCGGAGGCTCGCCGATCGTGTGTGGGGGAGGCCGCATCGAAAGGAGCTTCACCAGATAGTCCAGCAGCCGCGCCACCTGCCCCTGATCGGTCAGGTAGAACTGCGCGCGCGAACCCCTCTTCCGCCCAATGCGCACCGTCACGATGCGGGCATCGGGAAGCGCAAACACATCCTCATCCGTCACATCGTCTCCCACATAGAGAGCCGTCGTCACATTCAGGCGGCGCATGAGCGAGCGGATCGCCGCTCCCTTATGGGGAGAGCCGGCCGGGACCGCGTTCACGACGGCCTTTCCGAGGATGATGCGGGGCGCGGGCGTCAACCGCGAGAGCGCCTCCTTGGCCTTCCGCTTCGCGCGGGTGCTGTTTCGCGTGCCCCGATAATGGAGGGTGAGGGAGTAGGTCTTATCCTCAAGCGTGATGCCCTCGTCGTGAAGCTTTGCGCCGGCAGAGCCTCCAAGCTGTTCCCGCCAGGACCGTGAGACCGCCTGGGCTTGATTCCGGACTTCGGCTTCCTCCTGCGTCCCCTCTAACCCGTGATTGCCGATGAGATAAGAGACGGCTCCCTCGATCCTCGGCTCCAAGTCCTCCAGCGCCCGGCCCGAGACCACCGCCGTCGGGGCCAGCCGGCCGAGTTCATGAAGCGCCCGACGCACCTGCGGCGTCACCTGGGCGCGGTCCCGTTCCCGGACAATCTCCGCCAAGGTGCCGTCGAAATCGAAGGCATAGAGCGATTCGGTCCGGCTGAGCGCCTCCAACCGCGCCAGCCCGCTGTCGGAAAACAGATCGATCATCGAAGCGATTCCCTTCCCAAGGCCTGATCGGGCTGCGTGACCTTGCGCATGACCCGCTGGCGCTGGCGGATGCGGGCCGCATCGATCAACATGCGGCCGGCCCACCGGTAGACATTGAACTCCTGGATCAAGCCCCGCATGCTCCGCATGCGCGTCCGTTGCTCGGCCGGCGGCATCGTCAAGGCTAAGTGCAACGCCGCCGCGCACTGGTCGATATTGTAGGGATTCACGACCAGCGCTTCCGGCAACTCGCGGGCCGCGCCGGTGAACTGGCTCAAGATCAACACGCCCTGCTCGTCGTCGCGCGCGGCGATGAACTCCTTCGCCACCAAATTCATGCCGTCGTGCAAGCTGCTCACGATGCAGAAATCCGCCCCGCGGTAGTACCCGAACGTGTGCGGCGGCTCATGGTGCTCGATGTTCAGATAGATGGGTTGGTAGCCCTCGCGTCCGAATCGCCTGTTGATCGCGTCGGCCAAGGTGCGCACCTGCGCGGCGAATTGTTGATATTGATCGATGATGGAGCGGCTGGGCGCGGCCACCTGGATGAACGAGAACCGGCCGATCCATTCGGGCTGCAATTCCAGCAGCCGCTCCACGGCCATGAACCGTTCGAGGATGCCCTTCGTATAGTCCAATCGATCCACGCCGAGCCCGATCAGCCGCTCAGGCTCGATGTCGTGACGCTCGCGGATCTGCCGGCGGCAGGCCTCCACAGGCGGCTGGCCGGCCACCCAGCGGCTCGGCCATTCGATGGAGATGGGGTAGGGATTCACCGCCGTCAACTTGCTCCCGTAGGAGATCGTCGAGCTGTCCCGATCGATGCGGGCTTCCAGATACCGATCGACGCTGTCGAGAAAGTTGTTGCCGTGGACCCTGGTATGGAATCCCAGGATGCTGCTGCCCAGAAGCCCGTCCAGCAGGTCTTCCCGCCAGGGGCAGATGCCGAACAGCTCGGCGTTGGGCCAGGGAATGTGCCAGAAAGTGATGATGGTCGCATGGGGCAGCCGTTCACGAATCATCTTGGGGAGCAGGGCAAAATGGTAATCCTGAACCAACACGACCGGATTGTCCGTCTTGGCCTCCTCCTGCACCGCCTGGGCAAACCGCGCATTGACCTCGACGTAGGCCTTCCAATCGGAGGAGCGGAACACGGGCCGGACATGGGCCAGATGGCAGAGGGGCCAGATGCCTTCGTTGGCGAATCCATAGTAATAGCCCATCTCTTCTTCCGGCGACATCCAGACCCGGCGGATGTCGTAAGACGGCTGGTCCGGAGGCACCCGCACGTGATCCCGGACGTCGACGGCGTCGCGGTCGGCCGATCCGCTGCCATGCGCGATCCAGGTGCCGGAACAGGCCCGCATGACCGGCTCCAGGGCCGTGACCAACCCGCTCGCCGGCACCTGCACCTCGATGCGGTCCCCTCGCCAGTTGTGGATATAGGGTTCGCGGTTCGACACGATCAACACTTCGTCCCCCGCCAACTGATCGTGCAGGATGCGGCGCAAGGCGGCCGGCGTCCAACTGATCCGGCTCTCATCGCGCAGGCGGCGATCGGCCTCCAGATCTTGAATCAACGCGCGCAGGTCCTTCGCCACCGGCCGCAGCTCGGGAGCATGGTCCTGGTCGGACGGCGCCAAGGGATTGCCTCCCTGCAACAGGTCCCGCACGCCCGAGACCCATCCGCGCCAACTGAGATGGGCGACCAACACGGTCACGAGCGAAATCACCGCGCCCATCACCACGAACAGATAGAAGATGTAGCGCTTCGTGTCGGCGCTCCGGCGCTCGACCCAGCTCATATCGTGGACGAGAATCAGATGCCCGAGGAATTTATTGTCCACGCGAACCGTCCGCGAGGCCACATGGACGGGGCCCGTCGTCAGCGGCAGCACGGCGGTGCGGTCCGGCGCCACGCTGTTGGGACCCGTACAGGGAATGGCGTCGGGGTAGGTCTGCGTCCTGTACAGGAGCCGCTCGGCCTGGTCGCAGAGCCCGATCGCATACAGCCGCTCGTCCTGAATGACGCGGTGAAAATACGCAAGCAGCTTGGCCCTCGCTTGGCCGGCGAGCATGTCGGCCACGGGGCCTTCCATGGTGCTGGCGATCAGTTTCGACCGCATGTCCAAATCGCGCACGAACCACTTGAGCGCGAAGGTATCGACCAGGGGAATCACGGCATAGGCAAGAAGGGCCAGGACGATCGCGAGGGGCAGGAGGAACCGGAGGGACAGGCGCATTGTAAAACCTTAGTTTACTTCAGCAGGCAAATCAAATATTGTTTCGGACCATGTACCCCTACGGCTTGATCGGCAACTGCCAGATGTCCGCGCTCGTCAGCGACCGGGGCTCGATCGAGTGGATGTGTTTGCCGCGGCCCGACAGCCCGCCGGTGTTCGGGCGGCTGCTCGATCCCGAAGGCGGGCACTTCTCGATCACGAGCCCGACTCCGTCGGACCAGGTCCGCACGTCGCAGCGCTATTTGCCCAACACCAACATCCTGGTGACCACCGTCGCCCTCGGCAACGGCGACGCCTACGAGATCACGGACTTCTGCCCGCGATTCGAGCAGTACGGGCGGATGTACCGCCCGTCGGCCCTGTTTCGCGTCGTGGAGGCGATCTCCGGCACCCCCTCCGTCGTCGTCAGTTGCCGGCCGGTGACCGGCTGGGACAAGACGCCCGCGCAACCGGTCCGCGGCAGCAGCCACATCCGCTACGAGATCCGGGGCGAGCCCCTGCGCCTGCTCACCAACATGCCCCTGACCTACCTGAGCGAGGAAACGCCGGTAGCCCTGACGCGAACACTCTACTTCGGCCTCACCTGGGGGTTGGGGATCGAAGACGACCTGGTCAAGGTGAGCCACGAATTTCTGGAGCAGACGACCCGGTACTGGCGCACGTGGGTCAAGAACTGTTCCGTGCCGTTGTTGTTTCAACAGGAGGTGATCCGGTCGGCGCTCATCCTCAAACTCCATTGCTATGAAGACACGGGAGCGATTCTCGCGGCCCTCACCACGAGCCTCCCGGAGCAGGTGGGCGGCGCCCGTAACTGGGATTACCGGTTCTGTTGGCTTCGGGACGCCTATTACTCGCTCACGGCCTTTCACAACTTGGGGCATTTCGAGGAGATGGAGGCGTTTCTGCAATTCCTCCTCAACATCGCCCACGCGCATGAAGAGTCGCGCGACCGTTTGCGCCCCGTCTACAGCCTCGGCCAGAGCCTGCCGCTCCCGGAAACCGAGCATACGAACTGGAAAGGCTACCAGGGCAGCACGCCCGTGCGGAGCTGCAACCAGGCGGCCGAGCAGGTGCAAAACGATGCCTACGGCGAAATGATCCTGACGTTCGCGCCGATCTTCTTCGATGAGCGGTTCATCGACCTGCGCACCAAAAACCTGGAAGCCCTGCTGGCGCATCTGGCGCAGCTCTGCATCCGGAGCATCGGCCAGCCGGACGCGGGACTCTGGGAGATTCGCGGCGGCTGGCAGGAACATTCTTTCACGAACCTGATGTGCTGGGCCGGGCTGGAACGGCTGGAGCGGATCAAGCGCGCCGGCTATCTGGGCTCGTTTGCGCTGGACCTGGCCGCCTCCCGCGTCCGCGCTGCGGAAGCGCTGCTGCGGGCCGTGAAAGAGGGGGTGGTCCGCAACGGGCCGGCGGACGACAGTTTCGATGCAGCTTTGGCCCAACTGCCGATCTTCGGCTATCCCAATGTGCCCCTCTGCGAAGCGACGACCTTGCAGATTGTCCGCGAACTCTCGCTCCGCCTGGAGGGAAAGGACACAGGCTTTTTCTACCGGTATGTCCGCGAGGACGACTTTGGGACGCCCGACGGCGGGTTCGTGATTTGTTCGTTCTGGGTGGCCCATGCCCTCGCCCGGCTCGGCCGGATCGCGCAGGCACGCCAGGTGCTGTCAGACGTGATGGCTGGCTCGAACCGGTTGGGCCTGTTCTCGGAGCATTTCATTCCCTCCACTCAGACCCAATGCGGCAACTTTCCGCAGGCCTATTCCCACGTGGGCCTCATCAACGCCGCATTCGCCGCCAGCCCCTCCTGGAACGAAGTGCTGTGAGCCACCCGCAGCTTAGAGAATGTTAACCCTGAAAGAAGTGGAGCATTTCCCCATGATCAAGGACGTGACCGGAGACATTCTGTTGTCGAAAGCGGGAGCCATCGCGCACGGCGTCGCCCCCCACGATGATTTCAAGCAGGGCCTGGCGCTCCAGCTCAGAGAACAGTGGCCGGGCATGTACAAAGATTTTCGCCACTACTGTCAGACCGTCAATCCCAAGCCCGGCACGGTCTGGTCCTGGAAAGGCCCCAACGCCCCGGTCATCATCAACCTCCTCACGCAGGAGCCTCCGCCCGATCACCAAAGCCGTCCCGGCAAGGCGACCCTGCCGAACGTCAACCACGCGCTACAGGCGCTGAAGAAGGAAGCGCAGGAACAGGGGATCAAGAGCTTGGCCATCACGAGGGTGGCCACCGGCGTCGGCGGCCTCACGTGGGAGGAGGTGCAGCCGCTGATCACGCAGATACTCGGCGATCTCAAGATCCCCGTCTACCTCTATTCGACGTATAAGAAGGGACTGGCGGCGGAAGAGGTGTGGCCGTAGAACGCATTATCCATGAACGCTCCCACCGCAACCGCGCACTCGCTGCTGCGACCAGCCTGCACACGGGCTTGACCTCCTGTGCAGGGGGCGGGCTCGCCACTCAGACCCTCGACGTACTGTTTCAAGAGCCTGGCGAACTCGGAAGCCGGAGACTTCCGAGCGCTTCCGAGTCGAGTTTCAGGCGCTTACGTCTGGCGGTTCCCTCCTCACCTTATGCTTTCAACTGGCCGGGCTCAATGGTTTCAATTGGCCGACCCATAACCTTGCACTTAGCCGACACATAACGTTACAATTGGCCGCCATGACGGCGGCTGCGTGCTACCCCCGCTTTGCCGAGTCCTCTCTCACCGAAGCGCTGGCGGACACGCCCGTCGTCCTGATCCACGGGCCGCGCCAATCCGGGAAGACCACGCTGGCGCAAAAGGTCGGCGAGGCCCGAGGGTACAGCTACTTCAGCTTTGACGATCACGTCGTCTTGACGTCGGCGCAGGCCGATCCGGTCGGTTTCGTCGGCGATCTGCCGGAGCGAGCCATCCTCGACGAGATCCAACGTGCGCCGCAGCTCTTTACCGCCATCAAGACCGCCGTAGATCGCCGTCGCACGCCGGGGCGCTTCATCCTGACCGGATCGGCCAACGTGCTGCTGGTTCCCAGGCTCGCCGATTCCCTCGCCGGACGCATGGAGATCCTGCGGCTCCACCCGCTGGCGCAGAGCGAACTCGTCGCCCGTCCCGCCCCTTTTCTCGACCGACTCTTCACCGGAAAGTTCAAGACGAGAACCTACGAGCGTCTTGGGGCCGGCTTGATCGAACGACTCGCCGCTGGTGGCTACCCGGCCGCTCTGGCTCGGCCCGCACCGCGCCGTCGCACCGCCTGGTATCGTGACTACATCGAGACCATCGTCCAACGTGATGTACGGGACCTCGCGCGGATCGGCGCGCTCGACACGCTGCCACGCCTGCTCGCCCTGGCGGCAGGGCAGACGGCGCGGCTTCTCAACTTCAGCGACCTGGCGAGCCCGTTCCAGTTGAGCCGGCCGACGATCCGGGACTATGTCACACTGCTCGAACGTGTATTCCTACTGGAGCCGCTCCCGCCGTGGCATAGTAACCGGCTGAGCCGGCTGATCAAAACACCGAAGCTCCATCTCGGAGATACGGGAGTCGCCTGTGCGCTCCTGGGGCTCGACGCGTCTACGCTGGCACAAGACCGTTCCATGCTCGGTCAACTGTTGGAAACCTTCGTGTTCCAGGAACTGCGGCGGCAGGCGAGCTGGCACGAGACGCCCATCACCTTTCATCATTTCCGGGACAAAGACGGCGCCGAGGTCGACATGGTCCTGGAGCGCGGCGCCCACGAAGTGGCCGGGGTCGAAGTGAAAGCGGCGGCTACCGTCACGGAGGCGGACTTCCGAGGCCTTCGAAAGCTCCGGGAGGCGGCCCGCACACGCTTCGCGTCGGGCGTGGTGCTGTACGACGGCGAGGCGAGCGCGGGCTTCGGCGAGGGGTTTTACGCCGTGCCGATCCGGCTGCTGTGGGAGATGGCATGAATCCGGCGCCACGGCACGTATCAAGCGAGGGACCACCATGACAAACGACCAACCCGACAAGCTCGACCTCCGCTCCCACGATATCGCCGAGGACAAGCGGCAGGAGCTGCTCCGCCTGTTTCCGGAGATTCGCACGGAAGGCGGCAAGCTCGACTTCGAGCGGTTGAAGCTCGCCCTCGGCGAAGCGGTGGATGTCGGCAAGGAACGCTACGGCATGACTTGGCCGGGTAAGGCCGAGTGTTTCAAAACCATCCAGATGCCAAGTCTCGGCACGCTGCGTCCCTGCCAGGACGAGAGCGTCGACTTCGACACGACCGAGAACCTCATCATCGAGGGCGACAACCTGGAGGTGCTCAAGCTCCTGCAGAAGTCCTACCTGGGCAAGGTCAAGATGATCTATATCGATCCGCCCTACAACACCGGCAACGACTTCATTTATCCCGACAACTACGCGGAGAGCCTGCAAACCTACCTGGCATACACAGGCCAGGTGGATGCGGAGGGGAAGAAATTCGGCACGAACACCGAAGCCGACGGCCGGTTCCATTCGAAGTGGCTCAACATGCTGTATCCGCGGCTCTATCTGGCGAGGAATCTGTTGCGGGAGGATGGGGTGATCTTTGTCTCTTGTGATGACAATGAGGTCCACAACCTGCGGGCGCTGATGAATGAGGTGTTCGGCGAGGAGAACTTCGTGGCCAATATCATCTGGCAGAAGGTCTTTTCGCCCAAGAACTCGGCTAGGCATTTCTCGGAAGATCATGATTACATTGTGCTCTATGCGCGTCAAGCGGAGACGTGGCGGCCCGAGCTTTTGCCGCGCACAGACGAAATGGAGGCGCGCTATGACAATCCAGACAACGACCCAAGAGGACCTTGGACATCCGGCGATCTCTCGGCGCGAAACTATTACAGCGAAGGTATTTACCCGGTCACCTGCCCATCTGGCCGAATGGTCGAAGGGCCGCCGCAGGGTAGATACTGGGTCATATCAAGAGACAAGTTTCTTGCACTGGATAAGGATGGTCGGATCTGGTGGGGCAAGGATGGGAATGGCACACCGAGACTCAAACGCTTTCTCTCAGAAGTAAAGCAAGGTCGTGTCCCACAAACATTGTGGCCATATTCAGAGGTCGGCCATACGCAGGACGCGAAGAAGCAGTTAATGGAGTGTGTGGCCTTCGAGCAAACGGACAATGTCCTCGACACGGTGAAGCCGACGGGTTTGATTCGAAAGATGCTGCAAATTGCCACGCGTCCTCAAGAAGCTGACATCGTACTCGACTTTTTCGCTGGAAGCGGTTCCACCGGACACGCGATTCTGGCTCAGAACAAAGAGGATGGCGGAAATCGACGGTTCGTGCTCGTTCAGCTCCCCGAGCCTCTATCAAAGCCGGAAACATCTCTGAAGACCATCGCCGACATTTGCAAGGAGCGCATTCGTCGGGTCATCAAGAAGCTGAACGACGAGGAGGCGCAGGCGTCGCCGCAGTTGGCGTTGCCTCACCCCTCTCACCCCAACCCTCTCCCGGAGGGCGAGGGAGCAAAAAAGGACCGCGGCTTCCGCGTCTTCAAACTGGTCGAATCGAACTTCACGCCCTGGGACGCCGAAGCGCCCAAGGATGCCGAATCACTGGCCAAGCAGCTCGAACTGCACATCCGCCACATCCGCGACGACCGCACCGAGCAGGACCTTCTCTTTGAACTCCTGCTCAAGAGCGGCTTTCCGCTCACCACGCCTATCCAGACCCTCATGCTGGAAGGCCAGCCGGTGCACAGCGTGGCCGATGGCGCCATGCTGATCTGCCTGGAGCGCGAGCTGACCCTGGAACTGATCCGCGCCATGGCCGGCAAGAAGCCCGAACGCGTGGTCTGCCTCGACGAAGGCTTTGCCGGCAACGACCAGCTCAAGGCCAATGCCGTGCAGATCTTCAAGACCAAGGGCGTGACGAACTTTAAGACAGTGTGACCCGACAAGGAGTTCCTCCATGTCCGCCATCCACTTCAATACGTCCAATCAGACATTTCGACAACTCATGGGTAACGGACTGTCCTTTCGAGTCCCTCGGTTCCAGCGGGACTATAGCTGGACCCAGGACGAGTGGGATGATTTGTGGCAAGACATCCAAGGCACGCTCCAGGGCGGCGAGCCGGCGCACTACATGGGGTACCTGGTCCTTCAAACTCGCGACAATAAGGTTTTTGACGTGATTGACGGCCAGCAACGTATGACGACACTGAGCCTGATGGTCCTTGCCGTTCTGAGAGCGATACAGGACCTCGTGGACTCCAACGTGGAAGCCGACAACAACCGCAGGCGGATCGAACAGCTACGTAGTTCCTATATCGGATTCCTCGATCCCGTCACCCTGGTTCCACAAAATAAGTTGACCTTAAATCGGAACAACGACGGCTATTACAAGGACTACCTCGTCCCCCTTCAAAAATTGCCGCAACGCCGCCTGCGGGCATCGGAACACGCACTGCGCAAGTCCTTCGAATGGTTCTACAAACAGGTCCGCGACACCTATGGAAAAGAGCGGAGCGGAGCTAGCCTCGCGAAGTTTATCGATGAAGTGTCAGACAGACTCTTTTTCACCGTGATTACGGTGACCGACGAACTGAACGCGTTTAAGGTCTTCGAAACGCTCAACGCACGCGGTGTACGATTGTCGCCTACAGACCTCCTCAAAAATTACCTATTTTCGGTGGTTCACCGCGACAGCACGCACACCGGTGAGATTGAGACTTTGGAGCGCCGCTGGGAGGCTATGGTCGGACGACTCGGGGGGGAAAGCTTCCCCGATTTCCTGCGTGTGCACTGGAATAGCCGACGAAAGTTTGTCCGCGAGGCAGATTTGTTCAAGACCATCCGAGCCGAGACTCCAACCAAGGCGCGAGTCTTTGAGCTGATTCGCGATATGGAAGAGGACATCGACACGTACGTGGCTTTGTCCAATCCGGAAGATGCATTGTGGTCCGACGACCAGAGGTCATATGTGCGCGAGTTACGCATGTTCAGCGTCCGCCAGCCTTGGCCTGCCTTGATTGCCGCGCGCCGCGCTTTCGATCTGCAAGGCTTCACAGCTTTTTTGAAGACCTGCAGTGTCATTGCGTTCAGATACAACGTCATCGGAAGCCTGGCCACCAATGAACAGGAACGGGTCTACAATTCAGTCGCCCTTCGGATTGCCTCGAAGGACATCCTTTCTCCGGCAGATGCCATACGGTCACTCGCTCCCATTTATGTCCCCGATCAGTCCTTTCGCCAGGCGTTTGCAGAAAAGGTGTTGCCCACGACTTCATCGCGGAATCGCCACGTGGCTCGATACATACTCTTCAGCCTGGAGCGGTACCTCACAGGGCAGGAATATGACATCGACAGCCCGCAATACACGTTGGAACACGTTCTTCAGGAAAATCCTGATGGGAATTGGCCGGAGTTCACAGACGAGCAGGCATTGGAATCGGTGTACCGTCTCGGTAATCTGACGATCATGGAGGCAGGGCAAAACCGTGACCTGGGTAATGCGGGATTCGACAGCAAACAGCAAGCCTATCGCCAAAGCCCTCTGGAAATTACAAAGAAGATTGCCCTCGAAAATACCGAGTGGAACGTGGAACGGCTCGCTGCGCGGCAGCGCTGGATGGCAAACCAGGCTACGTCCATTTGGAAGATATCCCAATTAGGCTAGGCCGTGAAGCTTCAATTCGACGCGAACCAGCAATTCCAACTTGACGCTGTCGCGGCTGTCACCGACCTCTTCGACGGCCAGCCTCAAGGGGCGCCGGAATATGCCGTCATCAACCTGGGCACAATGGAAGGACTCTATGCCGGGCAAGAACGTACGGAGCTGGGCGCGGGCAACCGCCTGCTCCTTGCGGAGGACAAGCTGCGCCGGAACCTGCGCGCGATCCAGACCCGCAACGATATCGAGGTGAGTGATCCCGATGCCGCGCCCGAGGCATGGGAGCTGTTCGACGCCCCTGCCAACCTCGCGCGCCGCTGCCCCCACTTCTCGGTCGAGATGGAGACCGGCACGGGCAAGACCTATGTGTATCTCCGGACTGTCTTCGAGTTGTCGCGGCGCTACGGTTTTCAGAAGTTCATCATCGTGGTGCCGAGCGTGGCCATCCGCGAGGGCGTCCTGAAGAACATTGCGATCACCGCCGAGCACTTCCGCGCGCTCTACAACAATCTGCCCTTTGAGCACTTCGTCTACGACGCGAAGAAGGTGAACCGGTTGCGGCAGTTCGCGACCAGCAACACCCTGCAGATTCTGGTCATCAATATCGACGCCTTCCGCAAGAATTTCACCGGCACGGAAGAAGAGCAAAAGAGCAACGTCATCTACAAGGAAAGCGACAAGCTCTCGGGGCGCCAGCCGATCGAGTTTGTGCAGGCGGCTCGGCCCATCGTTATCATTGACGAGCCCCAAAGCGTGGATGCGACCGAGAAGGCGCAGGAAGCGATCAAGACGCTCAACCCGCTCTGCACGCTACGCTACTCAGCTACGCACCGGAACCCCTACAACCTGGTCTACCGCCTCGATCCGGTGCGAGCGTTCGAGCTGAAGCTGGTCAAGCAGATCGTGGTCGCGAGTGCCAGAGCCGATGGTGCGACTAACGAGGCCTTCGTGCGGGTCGAGCAGATTGACTACAAGAAGGGGATCAAGGCGAAGCTCCGCATCCACGCCCAGACTTCGGATGGCCCCAAGGAGAAGGCAGTCACGGTCAAGCAGGGGGCCGATCTCTTCACGGTCTCCAATGAGCGTGCGACCTATCGTGACAGCTTTGAGGTGGCTGAGATCAACGCTGAACCTGGCAACGAGTACCTGCGCTTCTCAAACGGCCGCACGTTGCGGCTTGGCGAGCAGATCGGCGGCCTGCGCGAGGACGTCTGGCGGGTCCAAATCAAGCACACCGTCAAGAAGCACCTGGAGAAGGAGCTTCTCGTACGCGCGCGGGGCCTCAAGGTCCTGTCGCTCTTCTTCATCGACCGCGTCGCCAACTACCGTGACTACGGCGGCGACGGGAAGCCGACGAAGGGAAAGTTTGCCGAGGCGTTCGAGGCGGCGCTGTCGGAGTTCGCGAAGGATGAGCGCTACCAGAGTTTGGAGTGGCTGAAGGAACCGGTTGACCGCCTGCACAACGGCTATTTTGCCCAGGACAGGAAGGGAGTGCTCAAGGATACGCGAGGCGATACTCAGGCCGACGACGAGGTCTACAACCTCATTATGAAAGACAAGGAGCGCTTGCTCTCACTGGACGAGCCACTCCGGTTCATCTTCAGCCACTCCGCGCTGCGCGAGGGCTGGGACAACCCCAACGTCTTCCAAATCTGCACGCTCAACGAGACCCGGAGCGTGGTGAAGAAGCGGCAGGAGATCGGCCGCGGCCTGCGTCTTCCGGTGGACCAGACCGGCGTGCGTGTCTTTGATGAATCGGTGAACAAGCTCTATGTCATGGCGAACGAAAGCTACGAGGACTTCGCCCGCGCGTTGCAGACCGAGTACGAGGAAGACTGCGGCGTGACCTTCGGCAAGGTGCCATTCACGGCGTTCGTGAAGCTGACCCGGATCGTGGATGGCGTGGAGCAACCGATCGGCCGGGATGCGGCGGAGGCGGTCCGCGCATCGTTGGTCCAGCAGAAGATGCTTGATGCTGACGGGCGTATTCAGTCCGCGTTTGACCCCAAACGGAAGGACTTTAAGCTTAATCTGCCCGAGGCGCACCGCGACCTGGCGCCGGCCGTGGTTGACCTGCTCGCCGCATACCAGATCGAGCGGCACATCCGCCGGGACCGGGACGAAGGAACGAACCGGCTCAAGAAGGAGATCACCCTCAGCCCGGAGTTCCAGGCACTCTGGGATCGGATCAAGCCGAAGACCACCTACCGCGTGGAGTTCGAGACCGATGCGCTCGTGGCGCACGCGGTGGAAGCTATCAAACGCATGGAGAAGATCGAAGCGCCGAAGATCCACGTCGCCGCAGGGCAAGTCCAGGTCGTGAAGGGTGGGGTGGTCACGACCGCCGTGAGCGTCGCCGAGGAGCGGCCTGTGTACGGTGTGCGCCCTCTGCCGGACATCCTCGCCTACCTCCAGAACGAGACTGAACTGACCCGCTCAACGCTCGTGCGCATCCTCAGGGACTCCGGCCGGCTTGCGGACGTGTTCCAAGACCCGCAGCGCTTCCTCGATCAGGTGGCGGCGATCCTCAAGCATGAACTACATCGCTTGCTCGTGGACGGCATCAAGTACGAGCGGCTGCCCGGTACCGGTGCCGACGCCGAATGGGAGATGCTGCTCTTTCAGAACGAGGAACTCATCAACTACCTGAACGCACTCCAGGTGAATAAATCTGTCTACGAGTACGTGGTCTACGACTCGGAGGTAGAGCGCGAGTTCGCCCGGAAACTCGACCAGCGCGAGGACATCAAGCTCTTCGTGAAGCTCCCCTCCTGGTTCAAGGTCGATACCCCCGTGGGGGAGTACAACCCGGACTGGGCCATCGTCAAACGCGATGGCCACACGCTGTACCTCGTCCGCGAGACGAAGGGCACGCGTGATTTTCTCAAGCTTCGCACGGTCGAGACGGATAAGGTGCGGTGCGGCCAGCGCCACTTCGAGACGCTTGGCATCCCGTTTGCCGTCGCCGTGTCGGCCGACGAAGTGTGAGTTCACCGAATAACGAGAGAAACCTACCGGGAACCCTATTATGTAGATGACATCTCTGCGACTAGGAAAAGAGGCCGGAAGTCACTCCACACGGCGGTTCCTCGCAACGAGGCTGGCATGAAACAGGGCAAGGATAAAAAGGATAAGATCGGCGCGTCCGTGTACCAGCTCAAGGTCTCCTTGCGGGAGATCAAGCCTCCGATTTGGCGCCGCGTGCAGGTGCCCGGCGATATCACCTTGGCGAAGCTGCACCGCGTGTTACAGGTCGTGATGGGATGGACCAATTCACACCTGCACAAGTTCAGTATCGGAGGAGTGGACTACGCCGAGCCGGACCCGGATGGGTTCCTGAACTTCCAGAGCGACCGGCGCGCTCGTCTGAACAAGGTGGCGCGCGCAATGCAGAAGTTCGAATATGAATATGACTTCGGGGATAGCTGGGAGCACGACATCGTCGTCGAAAAGACGTTTCAGCCGGAGCCCGGAGCCTCCTACCCTGTTTGTCTGGCAGGCGAGCGGGCATGCCCGCCCGAGGATTGCGGCGGCCTGTGGGGATATCAGGACTTTCTCGAAGCGATCATGAATCCCGCCCACACCGAGCACGAGGCGATGTTGACCTGGGTCGGCGGCAGCTTTGATCCGGAGACGTTCGATCTGGACGCCGTCAACGCCTCGCTCCGGCGCCTTCGGGGCTAACCCACATTATTCATGACCGCTTCTACTGCAACCGTCAACACGCGGTTTCGTCACGAACCGTCATGAATAATGTGGGCTGAAGCGATGGCGGCTGTCAGTTGACGGAGTCCTTCAGGCCCCACTCGCGTAACGCGCGCTCGTTCACGGCGCGAAGGAATCGGGGCCGCAGCACCAGGTCGAAGACCTCTTCTTTGCCCGGACAGAGACGCAGGATCTCCCTCCGCGCATGTTCGATGACATCCAGCGAGTCGGAACGGCTCAGGGGTGTCCTGTCCAACAGATAGAGGGTCACATCCGCGACCCGTCGGACCCGATCTATCCGGTACTGTTCCTCTTGAAGTTCCGTCGGATCCATGTGGAGCGGCGACCTATGGCTGGCCAGCGGAAGCGCGAATTAGGCCCTCCTTCGCGGACGCTGTCGCGGGCCTCTTTCGAAGGTTGAGTATAAGGGAACCGGCAGGACAGCCATTGCGGTGTTTCTCCAGCGGTCTATGAAAGCAAAGGAAGGAAACACGTATAAGGCGCTTCTCCGCCGGCGTCAATCTCGATAAATCGAAAAAGAGCCGGCGGTTCAAGCCAAGCTTGGCATAGAGGAGCTTCGCCCGATGAGCCGCCGGATCACACGAACCGAAGGAAGAATCGCTGGAGGTGTTTATCCGCGGGCGTCAATGAAGAAGGCTTCGCCTGAAGTGCCCGCGGTACACGTCAAGCGAGGGATGGTGGAGGCGGCGAGAGTTGAACTCGCGTCCGAAGACCGTCAGCGCACCGACCCTCCATGCGTAGTCGGCGATTTGGATTCGCCACCGTTCATGTCCGCCGACGGGCTAAGAACGGCCGCTAGCTCAGAAAGGTCTCGCCCTTCCCCGCTGAGCACCGGAGTCGGGCCAGCCTGCCACATCGCGCCCCCTCACCCCCGCAGGCAAGAGATGAGAGAACGTCACAGCTTAAGCTGCGAGTGCCAGTTCTTGGTTGGCAGTTGTGTATGTTCCTCGAGGTTTAACGAGTCTCCAGGAGCTCGGCATGCGTCAGTGGCGTCAGTGTCCCCGTCGAAACCGGTCGCCCCCTCCTTTGTTAAACGTCAACCGTCACACGTCATTCGTGAAGCGTGCTTCCCAGGCGTTGGCCCTCATTCTGGCTTTCAATCCATGACGCTCTACGCTTCACATTTCACAAAGAACGTTTCCTTTTAGATACTCATGATACTGCACGGGTCAAGGAGATACCAGCCCGACACCTTTTGGCCCCGTTCCGTAGCCAAGGCGCTTCTCTCCGCTGTCCATCGGGCTACATCCGCTCCAGCGGGCCGAATCGCTGCTCCACTTCCGGCCGATCGCAGGACCAGAGCCGGTCCGTCTTATAGTTCTCAAATCGCCCGTCTGCGGCGGCGCCCGCCACCCGTCTCCGGAGTGCCTCCATCTCCTGCTCGGTCATCGGGACGAAACGCCGGGCAATGGCCAGGTTCTGGCGCAACACCTCCCGGGAATCGATTCCGCTGACCAGCGACACGATCGGCAGCGAGAGCACATAGCGGATCGCTTCCTCCACCGTCACGACACCCTGCTTGATCGGCTCGCCCTTTCCGCAAAGCGACTTCATCCCCAAGGGCGCAATGCCGCGGCGGGTCAGCTCCGGAAGGACCAGTCGTTCAAAGCTCTGATAGGAAGCGTCGAACACATTGAGCGGGAGTTGGCAGGTGTCGAATGGAAAATCATGCTTGAGGATGTTCAGATGCACGGCCGGATCCTTGTGCCCTGTGAAGCCGATGAACCGGACCTTGCCCTGCTGTTTCGCCTGGAGCAAGGCTTCCGCCGCTCCGCCGGGACGAAAGATCAGATCGGGATCGTCCTGGCACCCAACTTCGTGAATCTGCCAGAGATCCAGATAATCGGTTCTGAGCCGGCGCAAGGATTGCTCAAGGTGCAACAGGCCGATGTCCTTTCCCCGGCCGTGCGTGCACATCTTGGTCATGAGAAAGACGCGCTGGCGTTTGCCCTGCAAAGCCTTTCCCATCACCTCTTCGCTGCGGTTGTTGTAATAGTCCCAGGCATTGTCGAAAAAGGTCAGGCCGGCCTCGATCGCCTCATGCACGATCTTCGTCCCTTCCTCGTCGCTCTGCTTGATGAGGTGCCCGCCGCCCAGCACGAGGATCGGCACCTGCACCCCGGTGCGCCCCAACGGCCGATGCGGCAGGCCGCCGGTCGCCTTGCCGCCTTCGCCCTTCTCCATTCCGGCGAACACTCGGGTCATCTCGGTAACGTTTCCTGCCGCGAGGGCGGACCCGAGCAGCCCCATGCCTTTCAAGACCTGCCTTCGATCCAGTTTCATGATCGAATCATCCCCGCGTGATGTGTTGTCCTGATCCATTGGTCGTCCCCTCCGGAGAGTGCTTGCAAGATGTGTGGACGGGTCTGGTGTCCAATCATCCATTGTCTGTCGGACCCAACGGTTCCGTCGCGCCGCCGCGGCCCGGAATCGATCGCCATCACGAGGTCACTCATAGCCCCTAGGATAATCCTTTCGGAGTAGGGTATGCTGAGGTTCTTTCGAGCCCACTTTCGATCACGGAGAAGATCCATGCATGCAACGCGCTATCTCCTCATTGGCGGCGGGTTGGTCTCCAGCCAAGCCGCCAAACAGTTGCGGCAGCTTGATCCCGGCGCCTCGATCACGCTGGTGAGCGAGGAACGGCATCCGCCGTACGACCGGCCGCCGCTCTCCAAAGACTTTCTCCGAGGCGAAACGCCAGCCGACAAGCTGCTGTACGATCCAGAGCCCTATTTCCGCGAGCAGAACATTGATCTAATCCTGGGCGTGTCCGTCGAACGGCTGAATCAGCCTGACAAGACCGTCTCATTGAGTGACGGGCGCCAGATCCGGTTCGAGAAGGCCTTGCTCGCGACCGGTGGCCGACCGGTTCGGCTCAAAATTCCCGGCGCCGATCTCCCGGGCGTACACTATCTCCGCACGATCGACGATTCGGCGGCCATCGCCGCGGAGGCCAAGGCCGGGGCGAAGGCCGTGGTGGTCGGAGCCGGCTTCATCGGATTGGAACTCGCCGCCTCGCTCACGCAACGGGGCGTACAGGTCACGGTGATTGAATCCCAGCCGCGCATCTGGGCCCGCTTTGCCGATGCCACCCTGGCCCGTTTCGTCGAGCGCTATTGCACGGACCGCGGGGTGACGTTCCGGACCAACGAGTCGGTCTCCCAGATCCACCGCCACAATCAGGCGTTCGCGGTGGACCTCAAATCCGGAACCTCGCTGGCCTGTAATTTCGTCTGCATCGGCGTGGGCATCGTGCCGAATGTGGAATTGGTCCAGCAGGCAGAGCTGCAAGTCGAGAACGGCGTCGTCGTAAACGAGTATCTTGAGACCTCGCACCCGGATATTTACGCCGGGGGCGACGTGGCCAATTATCCGGACCCGCTCTTCGGCAAGCGGCGGCGCGTCGAACACTGGGGCCATGCGGAATATTGCGGCCAACTTGCCGCCCAGAACATGGCCGGCGCCCGGAACCGCTACGACCTCCTGACCTACGTCTGGTCCGACATCTTCGATCTCCATCTGGAGTTCGCGGGAGACGAAACCGAGCACGACCAGGTGCTGATCCGCGGGAGCCTCGACAAGCCGCCGTTCACGCTCTTATATCTGAAGGAACACCGCCTGCGCGCCTACTTCGCCGTCAATGCCGCGGCCAAAGATTTCCAGCCGCTACAGCGGCTGATTCGAGGCGGCACGGACCTGAGCGGCAAGGAGTCGCAGCTCCAGGATGCGGCCGTTCCCGTCAAGACGCTTCTGACATGAGCCGTCGTCCCGTCATCGCTTCCGCGCGGAATCAGCGTTCCAGTGCCTGCGAATCCTGATGGGCGCCCTCACGCTTCACGTGCTTGATCTTGTGAAGGGCCGGCCGGCTCAGGGAATACCGGTGATTCTGGAAGTACAAGGGCTGGCTGGAAGTTGGAAACTGCTGAGCCGCAGCCGGACGGATGCCGACGGCCGCAGCGCCGACGTGATGCCCTCACATCAGCGGCTGCAAGCGGGTACCTACCGGCTCACGTTCGACACCGCGACCTACTTTCAAATCCAGCGGGTTGAACCCTTCTACCCGGACATCTCTGTTGTGTTCACTGTCCGCAATCCGGCCCAGCACTACCATATCCCGCTGCTGTTGAGTCCGTTCGGCTAGGAGCCTGTCTGACGTTGCCGTTCGTTACGAGGCGAAGGAGGTGCGGTCAGATGCAAGGCCGCAGGACCGAAAACACCGGAGGTGTATTCACTGGAATACATTGAGGATGTTTTCGGGCCGAGAACGATGCAAATGGCCGCAGATCGTTCGCCGTAGTAGAAAGGTCAATGTCGGACAGGCTCCTGGAGTACCTACCGAGGAAGTTGAGCCGGCCGACTGGTCATGTGTGCGCTTATTTCTGTGCGGGAAGCTTGTGCGCCGCACCGATGCTGTCCAAGCCGGCTTGCGCGCAAGCCGCATCCAGATGGCCGCCCGGCGCGCCGCCGACTCCGATGCCCCCCACAACCTCGCCGCCGATCTCGATCGGCAACCCTCCGCCCAGGATGAGGATCTTGTCGTTCATGTCCCGGAGGCCCTGGACAGCCGGCATGCGGCCCAGCATCTCCGCCAGATCTCCGGTCGAGCCGCGCAGGCTGGCCGCCGTGTAGGCCTTCTTGCTGCTGCTCTCGACCGTGTGGGACCCGGCTCCGTCTCCGCGCGAGAACGCCCGCAACACGCCCGCCCGGTCCGCCACCGCCACGCTGACGCGATAGCCGTCCTTGGTGCATTTGTCCAACGCCGCCGCGACCGCTTTGTTCGCCATCGCCAAGGGGAGCACGGCCTCGCGAGGCAAGTCCTCGGCCATCGCCACACTTGCCATGAATCCGAATGATAGCGCCAGAACGCCGGCGAACCCACAGACTGCACGGCGAGAGAACTGCCGGCTAGATCTTCCATTCTCCATAAGTTCCTCCATAAAAGGTGAACAGTGAGGTGCGATCATACCCTGTCCGTCGGCGCTCGTCTAATAGATCGAGACGCCTTGGCCAAGACGATCAGAAATCGTCACAACCATCCCATCTTTAAGCAACTACCGACTATTTGGGATGAGGAATGATGGAGAGCAGAATGTACAAGTCGCCTTGGATCTTGAAGTAAAACCGGTAGTCGTCATCCACCCGCGCTTGCCATATATCCTGTGCCTCATCGTACTTCTTGGCCCGTAGCGAGGGATGTCGAAGATTGGAGAGGAGGAAGGCTAACTGCTTGTCGAACTTCGCTTGCCGGTGCTTAGAAAGCTTCTGATACTGTTTGCGAAAACGAAGCGTGAAGGACGCCGTCATGCGGTCCGACGGCGCAGGGCACGGATCGTTGCCTGAGCGGTGGAGAAAGGACCTTTGACGCGTCCGCGCTTGACCTCGTCAAGCGCCAACGTCAATTCGCGGTCAATGGCACGCTTCGGAACCAACATAATTTTCTTTCCTTCGACTTTTGCGTCAAGTAGATCGCCTACAGCTACGCCGGCTTTCGCGAGTAGCTGAGCAGGAAGCGTGACGCGGTAATGCGATTTCACCTTGACAACGGCCACTTGAGCTTCCCTTTCGGGGGACCACAAGAGATAGCCAAACGCAAGTCCAACTATAGGGTCACAGATTCACGCTGTCAACGAACAGTGAACCGATAGGTAGGACTGACCGCTTGAACACTGCGGGCTCGTTGATCCGGCCTTTAGCCCCTTGCGATGTCGCTGTCGCAGCAGCGGATCTGCATGGGCCGCGGCATTTCAGGCGCTCTGGAAGCGGGTCATCTTGGCGAACAGAATCGCCGCGAAGGGGAGGGCCAGGCTGATGACGAGTTGGGTGATCAGCAGCATGCCGAGGTCGCTGTAATCCGCCGGCGTCTGCACCATCCCCGTGGCGGGATCGCGCATCTCGCGGGTGACGATGAAGATCTGATTGAGGTACTTCGTGCCGAGCTGGCTCAACGACAGCGCCAGATTCGTGAAGGAGGCCATGACCGCGAAGAACGTGGCTTTCAGATTCGCCGGGGCTGAGTTGGCGATCCAGGCCAGCATCGGAATCATCGAGATCTGGCCCAGCGGGGATTCCAGCGCCGTGTCCACCAGCGCGATGAATCGCGCGTCCACCACGCCGCCGGTCATGCGCGCGGTCCATTCGTGGAGGCCGTAGTACATGCTGACGATCGGCACCGAGAGCACGACTCCCATCAGCGTCAAGAAGCCGACCACGTAAACAATCGAGCGTTCCGCCATGAACCGCCGAAAGATAAACATGCCGGCGAGGGTCAGGCTGCTGCCGATCAGCGAGAGGACCGACAGAAATTCCTGGTCGAACTTCAGCTCGTCGATCATCCACCAGGTCTGGCCAGGCCCCGGACCGGGAACGGCCCGGAACATGAAGATCACCGTGGCGGTCCCAACGAGCGTCGCGCGCGCAGAGGGCTCCAGCTCGTTCGTTAACCGGACCAGGAGAAAGCCTACGATGCCGAGCGACCCCGCGAACACGATTTCTTCGCTGTAGGGAAACCGGCCGAGCCCCACGGTCAGCGTAAACAGGGCGAACAGGAGGCTGCCGCCGAGAATCCACCAATTGGGTTTCGCGGCTCCGCCTTCCTCCCCATGCACGCTCGTCATCGCCCGGATCTGTTCCACGCTGTAGCCTTGAGCCCGCAGGCGGCGCCGATCGCGCCGCTTGATCAGGGCGGCGACGGCGATTCCCATCACGGACACCGCCGGGATGACCAGCGCCATCAGGTAGACCTGTTGATAAATGCCCACGATCTCGCTCTGTGGACGCCCTTCGACGCCGCGAAAGAGATAGAGGTTGATGAGCGCCACAAGCACGCCGCCGCCGATGATCGCCACGCGCCCCAGCGTCTGCATCGTCGTGTGCATGAGCTTGCGGGTCCGGTCGTCGAACGGACGGCCCCGCTCGTCCACCCGAGGGACCGCTTCGACCGTCATGGCATCGGCGACGGTATCCTGAATCACGTACCCGATCGGCGCCAGGAGCACGCTCAGGATGTACCAGGCTTCGGCGGACATGATGGCGGTCATCTCGTCCCGATGGCCGATCAGAGCCGCCATGATCGAGAGGCTGGCTGCGAGCAGTCCCGCCCCCACGCAAATCAACCAGCTCTTCCACCGCCAGAGCAGATCCACAAGATGGCCCATCGGCATTTTCAACGCCCAGGGGATGCCGGCCCAAAAGCCCAGCGCGGCGAGAAATGCCGCGGAGAGGCCGAGATACTCCTTCACGAAAAAGGTGCCGACGATGCCGGTCAATCCGGAAATGCCGTAGGCCATATAGACCATGAGCGGCGGCAGGTAGGAGAGGCGCATCTCGCGCCCCAGTTCCAGGATGTTGCGGTCGATCCAGCGAGCGAGGGAGGTGAGCATGAGACTGGTGGGCTAGGAAACCATCGTCGTGTGGCGCCGCTCGATCAGGTCGCGAAGGCGGCGCTGCATTTCCTCGGCGGGGAGGTGAACACGATGGCCGTGACCGGCCAAGACCCACTCAAAGCGCACATCGGCAAGCTTGGCAATGGAGGCCAGCAAGTGGTCCTGATTCCAGACCAACTGCCGCGGCGCAGCCAGTCTCCGCTCCGCAGGGTCCCACCAAAGGTGATCGCCGGTGAAGAGGAATCGGCTCTTATACAGCAAGGCCTGGCTTCCGGGCGTGTGGCCCGGCACGTGGATAATCTCAAAGTCAGACCCTATCGCCTGCCGATTCTCTATGTCCACGATCCATTCCGCATCGGGCATCGCGTCCGCGTCGGCGCGGTGGATGATTCGGATCGACCGGAAGTGCGCCGCATACTTGGCCGCATCGGCCACATCATCCTCATGGGTAAGAAATATATAACGAAGGCCGCCCATTCGCTGAAATACCTCGACCAGATGTCTGATGTACCGTGGCGAATCAACCAGCCAGTTCCCATCCGGATGCGTGACGAAGTAACTGTTCGCGCCGAACGATTTCTCCGAATTGAACCCGCAATAGTACACGCCGCCTTCGAGGGGCAGGGGAAAGCCGGCTTTGGCGTCCTGCCAGAGAACCTTGTCGCTGTGTTGCGTGCCAATCGACCCGGTCGGGCAGGCGAGCAGCGCCTGGTAGGCCTTGTAAAGCTGAATCGCTCCCTCCGGCTGCCGCCTCACCGCGGAAAACTCGCCGACCTCCTCGAAACTGTCCGGCGCCAACTGCCGGCAGGTGTCGCAGTTGATACAGGTCGCATCGACGAAGAAATTCCCCTCGACGTTCGTGCTCAATCGTTTCCGCGCATCCGCCATCGAATTATCCGTTCGTCTCTACGCGCTCGCCGAAGCAGGCGCTCAGCTCGTGATCGGAGAGCGCAATGCCGAAATGGTCCGCCAGCATCGCCCGGTAGGCTTCCGGCGTCTTGAGCGCCTCGGTCTGCGATTGGCCATCATGCCGGATTTTGAGGGCCCGGTTCTGCAGAATGATCCGCCCGTTCGGCGTCGGCTTCGTACATAGCCGTTTTTGGGTAAACAGCGACTCCGGCGAGTGGGAGTGAAAGTAATTGGCATAGGTATAGTCCACCGGCAAATAGGACTCGGCCGTGAACGAGTACATCGGCTCCCAGACGTCCTTGACCAGACAGTCGAGCCGATATTCTTGCCGATATCCCCGCCGAGATTCGCTCCGATCCTCACCCTGCTCCACGGTCGTCACTCGAAACCGATCCGCATATTGCCGCTCCTCATGGCCGGCGGCCAGTGGAATGGCCGCGATCAAGCCGTTGCCGCCGAATCCAACGTCGGCGATCCACCGTTCGCCTCCGGTCTCGACGAGCAGCACCCGATGGCTGAGCGGGCCGACCTCCGTCTGGCCCCATAACACCCGCGCCATCAGATGGCGTACGGAAAACCCCAGGCGCTCCAGCAACAGGGCAAAGAGCCCGTTCAATTCGAAACAATAGCCTCCCCGTCGCCGTCGCACGATCTTGTCGAACAGCGACGCAGGATCGAGGGAGATAGTCCTTCCCAGATGAATGTCGAGATTCTCGAATGGCACGGCGAAGGCATGGGCCGCATGCAGCATGCGCAGAGTCTCGGCTGTCGCCTCGTGCGGCCCATGATAGCCGATGCGGTCCAGATAGGCTGTCACCTCCATCGTCGAATCGCGCTCCCTCCTATGCAGCCGTTCACGAACCGGCCCCGATCGCCGCCCGGCTTTCGCGCCGGCCGTGGCTTGAGCCGGGATGTCGCACGAGCGGGTACTTTCGCTGCCGCCAGGCGTCGATGCCCCCCTCCAACGGCCGAACCTGATGGATGCCGTTCCGCTTGAGCTTCAGCGCCGTCCGGGCGCTGCTGACCTCGTTCGGACAGGCACAATAGAGAATGATCTCCCGGTCCTTCGGGATTTCATGGTACCGCCCGTCGATATCCTCCAGCGCCATATGGATCGCTCCCGGAATCATGTCCGGATCGGCCTGCACGTCCCGCGCATGCCGGACATCGATCACCGTCAGTGGTTCCTCCGCGTCCAACCTGGCCTTGAGCTCGTCAACGGACATCTTGGCCATCCGAAGCTGCCGCAGGAAGCGCCTGCGCTGGAGAAACTTGTAGGCGACATACACGAGCAAGGCGCCGAGGAGCAGCAGGACGGCCCGGCTGCCCAGATCCGCGAGCCCGGTGACCACGCGGTCCAATTGATCGCTGAACAGATGGCCGAGCCCGACGCACAGCCCGGCCCAGATGAGCGCCCCGGCCACATCGTAGACCAGAAATTTTACCAGTCCCATGCCGAAGATGCCCGCCATGGGCGGCGCGACCGTGCTCAGACCGGGCACGAATTTCGCCACGAGAAGGGAACGTGTGCCGTGTAGAAAAAACAGGTTCTCCGTCTTGCGCACGCAGGAGTCCGGCTCGAGCGAGATCCGGCAGAGCCAGCCCAGCACCTGCCAGCCGCGGACGCGGCCGAGCCAGAACCAGAAGATGTCCGCGGGCAGGGACGCGGCGACCGGGAGCAGCAACGCGGCGGCAAGGGACATCTTGCCCTGTCCGACCATCGCACCGGCCGCGACCAGCAGGGGAATGGCGGGGATGGGCAGTCCGATCTGCTCAAACAGTACGGTCCAGAAGAGGACCGCTTCCTTGTGCTCGGCGAGAAATTGAGCCCCGCTCTCCACGCTCGCTCCTTCCGGCGTCGAACGTCCGGTGTTCAGACGGGCTTGACGTTGATCACAAGCCGGAGACGGCCGGCTCTTGGCGAACGGCGACGGGACCGGGCGACGTCGAGTCGGCGCGCTGAGCAGGATGCTCCTCCGGCGACCAGCCTCCGCCCAGCGCCTTGTAGAGTTGGACGACCGAGACCAGATGAAGGCGGTGCGTGCCGGTGAGCGCCAGTTCGGCCTCAAACAGGTTGCGCTGCGCGATCAGCACGTCGAGGTAATTGGCGAGCCCGCCCTTGTACCGCAAGTTCGCCAGACGCAAGGCCGAGCGGAGCGCCTCCACCTGCTGCGCCTGCGCCTCCCGCTGCTCGCGGGCTGTCCGGACCGCCACCAGCGCGTCCTCCACTTCCCTGAAAGCCACCAATATGGACTGCTCATAGCTGGCCAGGGCCTGGCGCGCCTGCGCTTCGGTCGCCTCCTGTTGAAATCCGAGAATCTGCGCGTTCAACAGCGGACCCGCCAGGCTTGGTCCGACTACGCCGAAGTCGCTGCCGTTCGTGAAGAGCTGGGAGAGCTTGGGATTCGCGACGCCCAGAATGCCGGTGAGCGACAGCTTGGGAAATCGATCCGCCTTGGCCATGCCGATCCGCGCGGTGGCCGCCGCCAGTTGCTGCTCGGCCACAAGCACATCCGGCCGTCGCTGCAACAGTTCCGACGGGAGGCCGGGGGGGACGGCCGGAGGGATCACCTGTTCCGTGAGCGACCGGCCGCGCGTGATCTGGCCGGGATTTCTGCCGAGCAGCACGCTGAGCTGATTTTCTTTCTGGACCATCTGCCGCTCGAACTCGGCCGCGCGGGCGGCGGCGTTCGCCCGCTCCGCTTCGAACTGATCGGCGTCCAGTTTGGCGATCACCCCTTGGCGCAGCCTGGCCTGAGCGATGCGCACGGATTCTTCCCAGGATTGCAGAGTGCGCTTCGCGATATCCAACTGCATGTCGAACTGAAGCAGGTCGAAATAGGCTTGCGCCACGCTGCTGACCAGCTCCAGCACCACCGCCCGCTGATTTTCATCCTTGGACAGCAGGTCGCCCCGCGCCGCCTCATTGGACCGGCGGATGCGCCCCCAAATGTCCAACTCCCAAGAGAGGTTGCCTTGAATATAGTAGTTGAACGGGTTGGGAAAGCCTGGAAATAGAAAGGTCGCATTGCGCCCGAACGACGGCGCATTCACGACCCCGTCGAGCTTCGGGGCATAGTCCATCCTCGAGATGAACAGGCGCGACTCGAATTCCTCCACGGTCGCCACCGCTCGCTTCAGATCCTTGTTTTCCTCCAGCGAGATCCGGATAAGTTTCTGAAGTTCTTCGTCGCGCAGCAATTCCCACCAGGGCAGATTGGCAATGGACGGTCCGGCGCTGCCCGCCTCCATCATGCGAAACTTCTGCATGGTCGTGACGGACGGACGGGAATAGTCCGGACCGACGGCACAGGCGGTGGTGAAGAGGAACAGGAACGGGACCACGATCTTACGCATGTTGAAACTCCTCCTCTTCGGCTTCGGATGGAGCCGGCAACACCTCGGGCGGCCGAGGCTTGCGCCCGATCAAACGGCGGCTCACCTTTTGGATCAGGACGAAGAACAGCGGCACGAAGAAAATGGCCAGGAAGGTGGCCGCCAGCATGCCGCCGAACACGCCGGTGCCGATGGAATGGCGGCTGGCGGCTCCCGCGCCGCTCGCAAACACCAACGGGACCACACCCAAAATAAAGGCCATCGACGTCATGATGATCGGGCGGAACCGCAGCCTGGCGGCCTCCAGCGCCGCCTCCCAGGGAGCCATGCCGGCTTCGACTCGGTGATTGGCGAACTCGACGATCAGAATGGCGTTCTTGGCCGAGAGGCCGATCAAGGTGACGAGCCCGATCTGAAAATAGATGTCGTTGGCCTGTCCGCTCACCCACACGGCGGTCATCGCGCCGAACACGCCGAACGGCACGGCCAGGATCACGGCGAACGGAACCGACCAGCTCTCATACTGGGCGGCCAAGACCAAGAACACCATCAGCAATCCGAACGCGAACGCAAAGACCGACTCCGATCCCGCCTTCTGTTCCTGATAGGAAATGCCGCTCCAATCGATTCCGTAGCCTTGCGGCACCAACACCTCCTGCGCCACGCGTTCCAGCGCCTCCAACGCCTGCCCGGAGCTGAACCCCGGGGCCGCGGTTCCCAAGACCAGGGCCGTGTTGAAGCCGTTGAAGTGGGTCACGGGATCGGGTCCGCTGGTGTACTCGGCGGTCACCACCGTATCCAGCGGAATCATCCTCGACCCTTGGGGGCCCTGAGCCCGGACATAGATTTTGCTGATGTCCTCGGGCGTCGAGCGATAGTGGGCGTCGGCCTCGGTCTGCACCCGGTACACCCGGCCGAACTTCACGAAGTCGTTGATGTACAGGTTCCCGAAGAAGGCCTGCATCGTATCGAACACTTCCGAGATCGGCACGCCCAGCGACTTGGCCCGTTCGCGGTTGATCTTCGCGTTCAACCGGGGGGCGCTCACCCGGAAGCTCGTCCCGATGGCGCCGATGCCCGGCGTCTGCCGGGCTTTTTGAATGAAGGCCTGGGTCACCTCTGCGAACTTGTTGAAGTCCCCGCCGCTCGGATCCTGGACCTGAAGCGAGAAGCCGCCGGTCGCCCCGAGCCCGCGGATCGGCGGCGCATTGAAGGCGAGAATCAAGGCCTCGGGAATTTTGGCGAATTCGCCGTAGGCGGCGCCGATCAGCGCGTTCACATGCTGGTGAGGCGCTTGCCGTTCGTCCCAATGATGCAGCGGCAAAAACATCGTGGCTGCGTTGGGGCCTCGCGTGTTGAACACGAAATTCTGGCCCGATAGCGCATCCGTGGAATGGATGGACGGATTGGCCAGAAAATATCGTTCGATCTTTTCGAGCACGGCATCCGTCCGTTGCTTCGACGCGCCGTCCGGCAGTTGGACAACCGTGATGAAGTAGCCCTGATCCTCCTCCGGGAGAAAACTGCTCGGGATCATGCGGAACATTCCGATGGCCGCCACGACCAGCACGGCGAAGATGGCGAGCGCCACCGCCGAGCGTTTCATGACGGTCCCCACGACCTTCGTATAACGGTCGCGCGTCCAGTCGAAGACCCGGTTGAACCGGGCGAAGAATCCCCGCTGCGGCCGGTGCTCCGACTTCAGCACCAAGGAGCAGAGGGCGGGACTCAGCGTGAGCGCGACAAATCCGGAAATGACGACGGCGATGGCGATCGTGATCGCAAACTGCTTATACAGTTCGCCCGTGATGCCGCCCAAGAATCCCACCGGGACGAACACGGCGCAGAGCACGAGCACGATGGCGATGACAGGTCCCGTGACCTCGGTCATCGCCTTCATCGCCGCCGCCTTGGGCGACAGCCCGCCTTCGCGCATGTGTCGTTCGACGTTCTCCACGACCACGATCGCGTCGTCCACCACGATGCCGATTACGAGGACCATCCCGAAGAGCGTCAACGTGTTGATCGAGAACCCCAGGGCCTGCAACCCGATGAAGGCGCCGATCAGCGAGACCGGCACCGCCACGGCCGGGATGAGCGTGGCCCGCCAGGTTTGGAGGAACAGGTAGACGACCAAGATCACCAGAATCATGGCCTCGCCGAGCGTCTTGACGACCTCCTTGATGGAGACCTCGATGAACTTGGTCGTGTCGTACGGGACGTCGTAGGACACGCCCGGCGGAAAGTTCTTGGACACCGACGCCATCTCTTCGCGGATGCGCTTGACGGTCTCCAGCGCGTTGGCGCCGGGGGAGAGGAACGTGAGCAGAAACACATTGGGTTTGCCGTTCCACCGGCCTTCGAGCGTGTAGGATTGCGCGCCCAGCTCGATCCTGGCGACGTCCTTCAAGCGGATCATCGAGCCGTTGGGCAGGGCCCGGACGATCAGGTCTTCAAAATCCCTGACCTCGGTGAGGCGTCCCTGCGTGATGACCGGAATGGTCAGCTCGGTGCCTTTGAGCGCCGGCTCCCGGCCGATCACCCCGGCCGGGAAATCCCGATTCTGTTCCCGGACCACGTTGGCGATGTCGGTCGGCGTCAGGTTGAGCTGGGCCATCCTGACCGGGTCGAGAATGAGGCGCATCGAATAGTTCGCGCTGCCGAACACGAACGCATCGCCCACGCCTTTCAGCCGTTTGAGATTGTCGATCACGCGGAGAATGGCGTAGTTGGACAGGTAGATCGTGTCGTGCGTGGGATCGCTGGAGCTGAGCGCCACCACGGCCAGCAGGTCCGGCGAGACTTTCTTGACGGAGATGCCTTGCCGGACCACTTCCGGCGGCAATTGCGGCTCCGCAAGCTTCTGCCGGTTCTGGGTCTGGACCTGCGCGATGTCCACGTCCGTCCCGATCTCGAACGTGAGCTTGATCGTCATGTGGCCGTCGTTGGTGCTGGTCGAGTCGTAGTACAGCAGGTTGTCGATGCCCGGCAGTTGCACCTCGATCGGGCGCGCGACGGAATCCGCCACGACCTCCGCGCTGGCGCCGGGATAATCGGCATCGATCTGCACCACCGGCGGCGTGATCTCCGGAAACTGCGCGACCGGCAAGGCCTGCAAGGCCACCAGGCCGATCACGACGATGATGATCGACAATACGGACGCGAAGATGGGACGTTGGATGAAGAAATGCGAGGTCATGAGGTCTGCTCCGCCTTCGCATCGGGCGGGGGCTCGCCGGATCGGTTTGCAGGCGAGTCCGATGGCCGGCCGGACGCCGGCGCCGGCTCGACGCCTTCGTCGGCCCCTCCTGCGGGCCGATCGATCGGAATCGGCTTCACCGGCGCGCCGGGCTGCACGCGGTGCACGCCTTCGACGATCACCCGCTCGCCGCTCTTGATCCCCTCTTCAACCAGCCACTGGCTGCCTTGCCAACTGGTCGCCTGGACCGGGCGAATCTCCACCTTGTCTCCCTCTCCGACGACGAAGACGATGGGGCCCTTCGGCCCCTGCTGCACCGCCCGCTGCGGAACCAGAATGGCCGCCGGTCTCGTGTACCCCTTGACCCGCACCTTGACGAACTGTCCGGGGAGCAGGGCGCCGCTCGGATTGGAGAAGATGAATCGCGCGTCGCGGGCGCCGGTTTCGGTCCGCAGGCCAACGTCCAGCAGATCCAGCACCCCTTCCTGCGGATAGGTCGAGCCGTCGGCGAAGGTAATGACGGCCTTGAGCCGGTATTGGTCCGGCTGCTCCACCTGCCCGGCGGCCAACTCGCGGCGCTGTTGCAGGATAAAGGTTTCCGGCAGACTCGCCGTCACATACATCGGATCGATCTGGTGAATGACGGTCAACAAGTCGGTCTGGGCCGACACGAGCCGGCCTTCATAGACTCTGGTCCGCTCGATCATCCCGCTGATCGGGGCGGTGATGAGCGTGTTGTCCAGATCGAACTTGGCCTTGACCAACTGCCCCTTGGCCGCCTCCAGCGCCGCCTTGGCCGCCAACTCCTCCGCCACCGCATCGTCCACGTCCTTCTGGCTCACAGCCTGCTCCGCCAACAGCGGCTTGACGCGGGCGAGGTTCTGCTTGGCCTGCACCAAGCGCGCCTCCGCCTGCGCGACCGTGGCCTTGGCCGTGACGACTGCGGCTTCGAACGGCACGGGATCGATGCGGTACAGCTTGGCGCCCTGCTTGACGCTCCGGCCCTCCTTGAAGAACCGCTCCTTGATGATCCCCGTGACCTGGGAACGGATCTCGACCGGACGGGAGGACTCCGACTGCCCCACGAACTCCGGCTCCTCGGCCAGCGACTGGGTCGTCACCGTCGTCACCTGAACCTCAGGCGGACCGGGGGCGGGCAACGAGGCCGCCTCCTGTTTGCAAGCCGCCAGCCCGGCCCCGAGGCTTAACGCCAAGGCCCCTACGTGGATCAACTGGTGAACCGCCTTACCCATGCCGATATTCTCCAATAAGCATTACTGATGCGTCTTGCATACGATCGCTCCAAGCGGCGCGCGTCAATTCTAGCGACGGCCTCCGGCGACAACAAGCCTAATCTCGGGCCTTGGGACTGCATCGGCAGGCGACGCGACGGATGTCAGTGGCGTTGCCCTGCCGAACCAATCGATCGATCCCGCGAGCGATTCCGGCATGACTCGGTCACATCGTCGACGATCGCCCTGGTCAGACAGCCTCCCGCGCGAAACGTCACGCCTTGCCGGCAGAGGGAGGCCAAGAGCTCCTTGCCGTCGGCGTCGATGTAGGTGGTCTCATTCAGATCGATCACCGCGGTTTCCCGCTCGGACGGCTCCGTCTGAGCCCAGCACTGCTCCAACTCGCGCACCCATGGACCCATCAATTTCCCGGCCAGCGCGAACGTCGTGCCTTGTGGGTCCCGCGATACCGTAATCTTCAGCATGATCTCCTGCCCTCGCCCGCGTCGTATTGATATTGATATTCCGCCGCTTCTTCCGCGTCCAGACCTGTCATCCGTGAGACGCCTCGACGGACGTCCTCACCCGCCGCTGTGCCGCTCCATCCACCGACGAATGTGCTCGACGGCTTCAGCCTTTTGCTCGGGCGTGAGGCTCGCATGCCACTCCGCCACCTTGGGCAGCACCTTGTCCATCGTCTGGCGTTGCAACGCTTGATGCTGCTCAAACAGCCGGGCCAATTTGGCCTGGTCCAATCGATCGCTCTGAATTTGTGCGAGGAGCGCCTCCAGCAGCGCCCGATGTTCCTCTTGGGCCGCCGCGCGCGCAGCCAGGAATTCCTCCTTCGCCGCGGCGAGCTTGGCCTTCTGTGGGGCGTTCAATTCCAACTCCTTGGCGACCTTGTCGGCCATCCACTGAGCCCGCTCGGCCGGACTCTGGTGGCGATGGCAGGCCGACGCGGTCAGCGTGGCGGCTGCCAGCACGGCGAAGAAGATGGTTTTCAGCAGGGTCTGCGATTTCATTGGCGGCTCCCTTCGTGGATCGTGAACGATAGAGACAGATCGCGCGTGCTGATCGACGCACTTGCCATTGTCGTCATTGTCCGGAGTGCGGGCGGCGCACGGGCGCCGGTTTCCCGGCCCAATCCTTGGCCAGGACGCCGATGAGCCACAACGGCAATCCGAGCAGCAACAGATACCATCCGGCCCAAAGCATGATCGCGTTCGTGATATTCATGCTGTCACCCCTTTCTCTGCATCTATGACTTGTCTGGTTCGTTTGTTCCCGTTGTTGTGGTTCAGCAAGGGCCGTTCCTGCTTTCTCGTCGAACCGACCGTTCATAACCCATTGACAACTGGTCCGTATTGGACTCTGCCATATAACCACGCACACCTAGCATGGCCTGGTCGATGCCGACTGATCGTCACCTGCCGAGAATTCGGCACCAGACGATTCTGTGCTTGGGAGATGGAACGGTTGAAGGGGATTGGGGACTGTTTTTGGATTCGAGCCCGCGATGCGGCGTAGTCCTCGGACGTGATCAGGAAGATCCGGGGTGGCGAGTTGGACTCAGACGCCTCGCCTCACAGCCAGCAGGTAGAGCTTCTCCAATTGGACCTCGAACTCGCAGGGTCTTCGCGTCAAGGTTTCCTCCACGTAAAGCCGGCTTCCGTCAGATATTCCGCCAACTCCGCCGGTTCGAAGAGCGTGGCATCCAGAGAGACGGACTGCCCGAACCGCTCATCGACATGAAGGTCCTGTTGCCCCAGATGGCACCCCACCAGGAGGCGTCCGTTCTTTCCAAGGACGCGCGCCATGTCCCGGAGCACCGGCACCACGGCATCCCGGCGAAGATGAATCAGCGAGTAGAAGGCCACGATCCCTCCCAACGAACCGGCAGGCAGGTCGAGCGCGCGCATGTCGCCTACCTGGAATGGAATCGCGGGGTATCGGCGCCTCGCAGGTCGATCATGCGGGGTGAGAGGTCGATCCCGAAGACTTGGACCCCACGCAGACGCAGATACGCTGCGACGTAGCCCGGTCCGCAACCAAGGTCGCAGACAGGACCGTGAACCGATTCCGCAAACCGGTTCAACAGGGCTTGATCGAAGGGCGCGCGACCGAGATCATCGGCGTAGGCTTCGGCATAGAGATCAGCGATTCTGTCGTAATCACCGACGAGATCAGGATTCCAATCTCCATCACGTTTCGCCACGTCATCGTCCGGCGGATGGTCAACCGCCTTGTCGCTCATGCGCCCGGCAACCACCGCCGCTCATGGACGAAAGGCTTCCCCTGATCCTAATCGCCGGACGTCGATGAGGCAGCTCATGACATCCCTAGCGTCTTCTGCCACAGTCAGCTCGACAGGACGCTGACTCCGCGCATGGAGGCGAATGCCGAGACCTTCCGTCTCACTGGACCAGCCCGTCTCGATCCACAGCCGATAGGGCACGAAGGTGCATCGCCCCCGCATCGCCGGCCTGCGGCACGCCTGTCCCGAATTGATCCGGGAGAGAGAAACCCGCTCGGCATAGCGGGCCACCAGGCGCCGGGCATCGACGACCAGGACGACTTGCGGCCGCGGTTCGCAGGCGCGCCTCTGCCGGTTGAGCCGATCCGCATCCAACCAGAAGAACACCTGCGAATTGATCAGTTCGTACCATTCCGGCGGCGTGAGGCCGACCAGACAGGTCGCCAGCGAACGTTCGGGGAGCGGCTTCTGGTCGCGCACCTGCACGCCGTTCGGCAAGGTGGTGTGTTCGAGACGCTGGCACCGCTCGATCCGTTCCCGCTCTGTTCCTTGGAGACCGGCCAGATCGAGCAGGACCTTCGTGCTCAATAGCCCACTGAGGCAAATAGACGGCCAGTTCGCCGCTTCGGCCAGGTGATAGACACGCGCCGGAAGCGTCCTCGACCTCATCGGGTCACCCGGACGTCATCGGTTCATACAAGCCGGGAGATCGATCGTGTCATGACGCATCCACCAAAACTTTGAACCCGCCATAGACCATGCGCTTCACGTCGAACGGCATGTCTTTTGGATCACACATCGTCGCGATGCGCGGGTCTTTCATGACCTTCGCGTTAACGCGGTCCCGATGCGCTCGCGATTTATAGACGATGTACGAGAACACCACTGTTTCGCCGGGCTTGGCCCTGGCGCTTTTCAGAAATGGAACGCCCATCTTGGTATGGAGATCGTCGCCGGCGCATTCTTTATAGTCCAGCGCGCCGTGTTCTCGCCAGATCTTCCCCGCCTTCTGAGCCAGACGGCGGTAGGCATTCAAGTTCTTCTTCGGAACGGGCAAGACAAATCCATCGACGTAGCGGGCCATGCCACCCTCCTTTGGATACGTGCTGACGAGACGAACACCCTATCGATAGCCGGTCGCGTCGGCCGGCTTTCCGGCATCGACCACTTCCCGCAGATATCGCCACGCGTCGGGACGGGAGCCGTCGAGGTCGGTAAAGCGATAGACTTGCGCCAGTTGGCCGCTGGACAGCGATTGCCCGTTCCAACGCGAGCGATTCGGATCTGCCGCAAGGGCCGCCACGGCGCGCCCGATGAAACGGGGACTCTCGGAGATCACGAAATGCGGCACGTTCGCCGTGGCGTCCCGCCAATTCTCTTCGCTCACGCCGAATGCGTCCAACATGATCTCCGAACGCAACCATCCGGGCGTGATGGCCACCGAGGTCGCGCCATGGGGGGCGAGGTCCTTGGCATGGGCCCAGGCCATGCGCGTCACCGCGATCTTCGCGAGGTCATAGAACGGGTTGATCCGATAGTGCTCCGCATTGTACTCGGCCGTGCCGTCCGTCACCTCGACCAGGAGGCCTCCCGGACGCTCGATCAACAGCGGCAGGGCATAGTGCGCCGTGATCAGATGCGTGTGAATGCCGAGGCTGAGCATCCGCAACCCATTCCGGAGATCATGTTTCCAGACCGGTGTGTCCCATTCCTTGAGCTGCTCTCCGCCCCAGATGTCATTGACGAGGACATCAAGACGTCCCTGCTCGGCGCGGATGCGATCGATCAGCCTCTCGACCTCCTCCGCGACGAGATGATCCACCTGAACGGGGATGCCATGGCCGCCGGATGCCGAGACAAGCTCGGCCGTTTCTTCGATGGTTTCCGGCCTGGCGTATTCGGACGGCCGGCCCCGCGCGGTCCGCCCGGTCACATAGACCGTGGCGCCGACCGCGCCCAATTCGACCGCGATCCCCCGGCCCGCGCCGCGCGTTCCACCCGCAACCAAGGCGACCGTTCCGACAAGCGACATCAGACCTTCCACTTACCCCCAAGTCGTGCGTGTCCACATTCCGCTACGGTTTCCGCTTATACGTGATCTCCATCATCTTCGTTTCCTTCTGGCCGTGGTGCGCTCCGTACATATCGAATGTCTGGGTGTGGTCGTCGATGATCTTCCAAACCGCCCGATGGGTCATCTTGCCTCCGCCCGGCTCAGGATGCGACCCTTTCAGCGTGATGGTCTTGCCGTCGGCGCTGGCCGTGCCTTCCATGATGAAGATGCCCGTGCCCATCGAATCCATCCAGGCCGTCACGTACTTCTTGGTCATGTTGTCGTAGGCGTCGATGCCGATTCCGGAGAAGGGTTGCCCCATCATCTGGCCATGGTATTCCTGGTAGAGAAAGCGGCCATCCAGCAACATCTTCATGTCCGCGGTGCCGCTCGATTCCGTCGGCGGCTTGCCCGGCTCCAGCCATTCCTTGGTGGTGGTCGTCCAGCTCCCGGCGAGACTCGCAAAGAGCTTGTGCGGCTCGCCGGGCTGGGCGAGTTTCTTCCACAGTTCCATCATGGCCTGGGGGTCCATCTGCTTCTCCGCCTTCTTCTCTTTGGCCAGGGCGGGGGAGGCCATGACCAGCAGGCACACACACATGAATATAGTGGATACGAAACGCATAGGCGCCTCCTTGTGATCGAGTGATGCGCACCGTCGCTGAAACGATGCGCTTGGACAATCCTCATGCAGGCGAGCGGCCCCTTCGGTGGAGCGGATAGCCGCCGATCGTTCGCCGCGGTCGAAGGCCATGGTCCGGACAGGCTCCTTACCCGCAAGCCTTCCGCGCCGCCGCTTGCAGTTCTTCCGGCTTCACATCGCGAACGTGCGTGGCGACCGACCAGTGGTGCCCGAAGGGGTCTTCGAGTTTACCGTAGCGATCCCCCCAGAACGTGTCTTCAACCGGCATCGTCACTTTCGCCCCGGCTGCCACGGCTTGTTTGAAGCACGCGTCCACGTCCTGGACATACAGATGGATCGTGACCGGCGAACCCTTGAGGGACTTCGGCCCGAACGAATGCCAATCGGGAAATTCATCGACAAGCAGGACGGCCGAATCACCGATTCGGATATGGGCATGGAGGAGTTTGCCTCCTAGTCCCGGCACTCTCCCCAGTTCCACGGCATTGAAGGCCTTCTTGTAAAATTCGATGGCGTCCGCCGCGCCGGCGCAGACCAAGTGCGGGGTGACCGTATGCATCCCGTCCGGGATCGGTTTGACTTGGGGCTGGCTCATCGTCATGTCTCCTTGCGGTGATGGGTTTTCATCAGAAAGTCTGGGGCAGCTCAATTTCCCTACGGTATCCTCGGCACCACCCGCCATTGTCCCTTGGTTCCAATGGCCCTCTGCGGTCTAGTTCTTTATCGTTCGCTGAATCTGCTCGGCTTGCGCGCGTATCCGCTCCTCCTGTTCCCTGAGTTCCGGCGTAAACTCGGCGCCGAAGTCTTCCGCCTCGAACACCTGGCGAATCTCGATCTCCGATTCGCCTTCATGGGGATTCGGGCAGCGCTTGACCCACTCGATCGCCTCTTCCTTCGACTTGCACTGCCACAGCCAGTAGCCGGCGATCAGCTCTTTCGTTTCGGTAAAGGGCCCGTCGATCACCGTCCGCGTGCTTCCGGAGAACTTGACGCGCGCGCCCTTCGAACTGGGCTGAAGTCCCTCCCCCGCCAGCATCACGCCGGCCTTCACCAGCTCTTCGTTGAATTTGCCCATTTCGGCTAAAAGTTTCGTGCTCGGCATCACGCCCGCTTCCGACTCCTTGGTGGCCTTGACGATGATCATGAATCGCATGACGCTCTCCTTTTTGGCTTCCCCCCTCACCCTCCCTCTCCTCCTACAAGGGGGAGAGGATTACGGTGAGGAGGAACGGCACCATTGGCTCATCGAATGGTAGTCGAACGAACACCCATGAAATCGACAGGTGAGTTCGTCATCCGCACCTCAAGAACCATATTCGTGAATTGTATTTCGTGAACATCGTTGACTTTGAAAGCACAGGCTTTTCACATTTCACACTTCACATTTCGAATTTCACGATCCCTCGCCCGGCAACCCCGCGACCTCTCTCACCTGCCGGACTTCGACCGTTCCGATGCGCGCGCCGGGAATCCGACCCGCGATCTCGATGGCTTCGCTAAGATCCTTGGCGGTAATGAGGAAATACCCGGCAATCTGCTCGTGCGTCTCCGCGAACGGTCCATCGGTGGTAAACCGTTTGCCCTCTCGAACCTGCACTTTGACTCCCGTTGTCGTCGGATGCAGCGGCGACGCATGGACATATTGTCCCTTGTCGTCGAGCTGGTGACAGAGCTGAATCGACTCCGCCAACATGCCCTGCCGCGTGGCCTCTGGAATCTTACCGAACGCTTCTTCGTCGTGATGAACCAGCAGCAGGTATTTCATGAGGCTCCCTCCATTCGCATCCCATAATCATGCGGTCGATCGGGAATCCCGGGCGCCGCGGTAGTCGCGCGGCGTTATGAGTCTGCCGATCGGGGCAGCACCGGCTTGATATCGACGATGGGCGTCCCGTCGATGGCCTCCATCGGCGCAACCCTTACTCTAAGCCCTGCGACATCCAAGACCGAAACCCGATGGAGTCCCACAGGATTGGGGCGATCCGGCGACCGCGTCGCAAACACGCCCGTCAGCGGCGCCTCCAGATTTCCGCGTGGATGCACCTGAAGCACGTCACGCTGTGCCCGGTGAAGCCACGTCAGCACGATGACCTCGTCTCCGGCGGTAAGGCCGGCCAATCCCGCCGCGACCCGCGGCGCAAGCTCCAGCCAGGCTTCGGGCGCGTCTTCGTAGCCTTGGCGTGGCGCCGCCTTGCGATCGACGAGCGTCGAACGGATGACGCCGATCGGCTCGATCCTATAGCCCGTTCCGTCCATCCTTCTGTTCCAAAGGAAACACTTCCTCGCGGAGTGGGGTTCATCCGTCGCAATGAAGCAAGGGACGACTCTCATCGCTCACGCGAGGCGAATGACGCTTGACGAATGACGCTCTTTATCCGCCGGCCATGGCCCCGACGATCAGGAACGGCTCGGCCCCCGTCGCGACCGCCTCGGGAAGAGGAGTATCCGGCGATTCATGGGAGACATCCTGCTCGCAGGCGAAAAATCTCACGAACGGCCGGCGCTTGTGCGTGACATGGTCGCGGACCGTCCCCCGCAACATGGGATAGCGGGCTTCGAGCGCGTCAAGGATCGAGCGCTGCGTGACCGGTCCATCAATATCCAACCCGACCTCGCCGTTCACGCGGGCAAGCGTGCGCAGATGTTGCGGCAGCACCACGCGAATCATCTTATATCTCGTATTTCGTGAAGCGTATTTCGCATTAGAACTGCGCGCCATTCGTCATGCGTCAATCGTCATTCGTACGGAGAGCCATGTTGTTCCCGTCGATTGACGAGTGACGGTTGACGTTTGACGATTATGACAGCGTCTGCGCTTCGACCGACAACACCGCCGGCAGATCCCGGACGATCGGCGCCCAACTGTCGCCGGCATCGGCCGAGGCATACACTTGCCCGCCGGTCGTGCCGAAATACAGGCCGCAGGGATCCAGCTCGTCGACGTCCATCGCATCGCGCAGGATATTGACGTAACAATCCTGTTGCGGCAGCCCCTTCGTCAGCGGTTCCCACTCGTTCCCACCGGTCCGGCTGCGGTACACCCGCAACTTGCCCTCGGGCGGATAATGTTCCGAGTCGCTCTTGATCGGGACCACATAGACCGTGTTCGGCTCATGGGCATGCACGGCAATCGGGAACCCGAAGTCGCTCGGCAGGTTCCCGCTGATTTCGTGCCACGACTCGCCGGCATCGTCGCTGCGGAGCACGTCCCAGTGTTTCTGCATGAACAGCACGTTCGGACGGGACGGGTGCATGGCGATGCGGTGCACGCAATGGCCGACTTCCGCATCCGGATCGGGCAGCTCATACTGAGACTTCAGGCCGCGGTTCGCCGGCCGCCAGGTCTTGCCGCCGTCATCGCTCCGGAACGCGCCGGCGGCGGAGATGGCGATGAAGATCCGCTGCGGATTCCTCCGGTCCAACAGGATCGTGTGCAGACACATCCCGCCGGCGCCCGGCTGCCAGAGATGCCCCTTCGCTTCGCGCAGTCCCGCCAACTCGTGCCACGACCGCCCGCCGTCGGTCGAACGGAATAACGCGGCATCTTCCACGCCGGCATAGACCGTGTCCGGATCGTTCAGTGATGGTTCGAGGTGCCAGACCCGCTTGAACTCCCAGGGCTTTTGCGTGCCGTCGTACCACTGGTGCGTGGTGAGCGGCCTGCCGGTCTCGGGGGACGCATCGTAGACAAACATATTGCTCTCGCCCTTCGGCATCCCATCCGGCCCCATGAGATCTTCAGGCTTGGTTCCGGGGGCGTTCCAGGTTTTTCCGCCGTCATCCGAGCGCTGAATGACCTGCCCGAACCAACTGCTCGTCTGCGAGGCATAGAGCCGGTTCGGATCCGCGGGCGATCCCTTGAGATGGTAGAGCTCCCAGCCTCCAAACAACGGCCCGTTGACGTCCCAGCGCTTGCGCGTCCCGTCCGAGGTCAAAATGAACGCCCCTTTGCGTGTCCCGACGAGCAGCCGTATCTGGCTCATGGTCTTCTCCTTTGCATGATGCACGGCCTCATTCAGCCGGTAGTTTTCGATATGCGCGATCGTCCGGATCTCGCGCAGGCGGGCTCAGCCGCAAACCGGAACATCCGCCGCACGGCGGTCCCGCTGTCGACCGTCTCCGCTCGCGCCCTTTACCCCGCCGTGTGAGCGAGCAGATCGCGGCTCGTCGCCTGTTCCGATGCGCGCCTTCTGTCCGTGCACCTCTCGGCCACGGGCCGGACTTCCACGACGCAGCCGTATTCGAGTCCAGGACACTGTTTGGCGATTTCCACCGCCTCATCGATATTGGCGACCCGAAGATAAAAGTAGCCGCCAATGGCTTCCTTGGATTCAGTGAACGGACCGTCGGTGACGATTCGGCCATGCTTGCCGGAAACGAGCTTGCCCTCAAGATGCAATGGATGCCCGCCTGTGCACCTGCCCTCCTGCTTCAGGCGCTCGAACCAATGACTCCAGTCGGACACGAACTGCTCAAATTGTTCCGGCGACAGACGCCTTTCCCAATCCGTGCCGCGAAAGAGCAATAGAAAATCGGCTTGAGGCGTTGACGTGCTCATAGTTCCTCCCTCTATAGCAATTCGTCGATACACCGACTTGTCGAAAGAGCAGCCGCACAATCGACATCGTTCCTCACTCAAAACCTTGCGCATGACGAATGGCGGTTGACGAATGCCGCTGATGGGCCTCGGACGGCTTCATGGTTGTCTCGCGTCGGCGGGCAGCCCCGGGATCTCGATGACCGGCCTGACCTCGACCGTCCCCTTGCGCGCCATGGGAATCCGCGCGGCGACAGCGATCGCCTCGTCGAGATCCTTGGCCTCGATGAGGAAATAGCCGCCGAGTTGTTCGCGCGTCTCCGCGAACGGACCGTCGGTCACGAGCCGTTTGCCGTCGCGCACCCGAACGGTGGTCGCCATCGCGGTGGGATGCAACGGGTTCGCGCCCAGATATTGTCCGTTCGAGTGAAGATCCCGCGCGAGCTGCATGGATTCCGCGTAACAGTCCTGCCGCTCGGTCTCGCTCAACGCCAGCTCGTCGCCGTAAATCAACAACAGGTATTTCATGCGAAGGCCTCCATCAATATGTGCAGGATGTGCCACCCGTAGTGTCCGATCGACGCGCCGGGGGGAGGGGAACTGTTTCCCCATGGTGCGTTGTCTCTCGATCTCAATGCAACTGCTACACCTCCAACACCGGCCGCACCTCGATCGTGCCCAGCCGCGCCGACGGCAATTTCGCGGCCACCTGGATGGCCTCATTCAGATCCCGCGCATCGATCAGGTAAAAGCCGCCAAGTTGCTCCTTGGTTGCGGCTAACGGCCCGTCGGTGGTGAAGACGATGCCGCTTCGAACCCGCACGGTCGCGGCTCTGTCTGCCGGCTGCAAGACTTCGCCGCAGCGGTAATGGCCGCTCTTCTGGATGTCGGCGGTGACGGCAACATGCTCCACCATGAGCGCATCCAGTTCGGCCTTGGACAGGGCGCGCAGCTTCGCTTCCTCCTCATAGATCAGGCACAGGTACTTCATGGTTCTGGCTCCTTGCTCCTGACTCCCGCCGGACCGGCCGCCCGCATCATCTAGTCGTTCGCGGGGCCCCAAATCGACAGGTCATGTCACGTATGCGGGAAAGAAATTTAAGCGGCCTGGAATATGGGCCGAATGTAGGGGAAGGCTCGAAAAGGCCCACTATATAATGTGGAGCCCTGCCATAATCAGCTGAGCGAATCGTGACATCGGCGTTCAAGCGCTTGCGCCGGCCCCGCCTGCCGGCGTTCTGTCTCGGCTCATAGGGTCCCCTGCCTTCCCTCCAGCGCCGTCCACTATCTCTCCGCTCGTTGGAGGTTGCTGACAGTCGGCGTGTCTCGACGCTTTTCTGAGGCAGCGTCACGGCAATCACGGATTCCCTTTGCCGAATTCGTCGTTTCCACTATGCTTGGGAACTTGGAGAAGCTGCGCGACCTTCATCTCTTGTCCCAACCATGACCCCCGAGGCCATGCCCCATGAGCATACTCCTCGTTGACGACTCACCGGATGCGCGACTGCTCATTCAAAGCATGCTCAGGGAGGCCGGCTATCGAGACGTCCTGGCCGTACGCTCCGCCGAGGAAGCGTTCGCCAAACTCGGCCTTGCGTCATCTGCCGCGAAGGCGTCCGCAATTGATCTGATTCTCATGGATATCGCCATGCCGGAAGTGGACGGCATCGAAGCCTGCCGCCGCATCAAGGGCAGTTCACAGCTCCAGGACGTTCCGATCTTGATGGTCACGGTGAGAGACAAGACGAGCTTCCTCCCGAAGGCCTTTGAGGCGGGCGCGACCGACTATATCTGCAAACCGGTGGACCGCGTCGAGTTGGTGGCGCGAGTCAGACTCGCGCTGCGGCTGAAAGAGGAGATCGATGCCCGCAAGGCATGGGAACGGGACCTCACCAAGACGGTCGAAGACATGAACCGGACCATCGAGACACTCACCATGCTGTGTAAACTCCTCCACGTCTGTCCGACTTGCAAGACACTCCACAGCAACCCCGCCTCCCTCCCAAGACTGGAGGGCTATCTCCTCGCCAACCCGGACCTCACGTTCAGCCAGGCCCTCTGTGCCGCCTGCGGCGCAAAGCCCCACTAACCCACATCATTCATGAACGCTTCTACTGCAATCGCCCTGCGACCTGTTGCGGTCAAAGAGCACCGGTGCCCCGGCTACGACGAGCTAGCATGCGAAGTCGGAGAGAAAGGGCCTTCCGCCGCGAGATGATCGAACGCGGCGGTTCAAGCGAAGCTTGGTATGGCGGGCAGGGTTCGGGATGGGGACAGACACCACGCGCAGACGCGGTGAAGGGTGTCAGTCCCCAGGCCCCGCGTGGGGGCACCCATTGCTCGTTCGGCAATCGATTGACGTTCACGGAGACCATCAGCGCCAACCGCCTCGGCGCCGTCGGCCGTCCCGGTCGATCCACTCGTCGATAACAGCCGTGCGCACCGGTTTTCTGTGCGGCCGGACTTTCAGTTTGTCCAACGCCGCCGCCTCGGCCGGGACGACTGTTTCGGCTATCGGCTGAACCGTGATGATACACTCGGTCGGCCGTACAAGGGCGAGGCTGTTCTTTCAGAACCAGCCGTTCCGGTTCACTCTGCGACATTGCTGACAGGATGCTGTCAGCAGCCCTCCGCTACGATGGCAACACCGGAATGTTCCGGCTAAGCCTGAGAGGAGGGCAACCATGACCCCTACATTTTCTGTCGAGTTGGCACCCTTCACCCTTGCTGACGGCATCCCCGAAGAGACGCTGTTGGCGGCCTCGGATCAGTTGGAGACAGAGTTTCTCGCCAAGACCGATGGCTATCTCGGACGCATGCTCCTGAAAACAGATCGCAGGCGGTGGACTGATATCGTGTTTTGGCAATCGGCCGCCCACGCGAAGCAGGCCATGAAGCAGGTTGCATCGAGCGAGGCCTGCGCACGATACTTCGCCTACATGGTCACCGAAGATCACCATGACCTCGACCACGGAGTCACCCTCTTCCAGGCGGTCAGGCGGTATGGCGGTCGAATCGTCTAGGCGCTCCTAACACATGCGACGGGCAGACCGGCTGTTTCAGATCGTGCAGTACCTGCGCTCGCGGCCGCTGACCACGGCGGAGTGGCTGGCAGCCAGGCTGGACGTTTCCAAGCGGACGGTCTATCGAGATATCAATGATCTCATTCGGTCCGGCACGCCGATCGAAGGAGAGGCAGGCGTCGGTTATGTGCTGCGGCGTAAACTCGATCTCCCGCCATTGATGTTCGATCGCACGGAATTGACCACTATTGAGCTGGGGCTCCGCTTTGTGTACGCCAACACCGAGGCGCCGCTCTCTTCCGCCGCGATCTCTGCGATGGCCAAAATCCGGAGTGTCTTGCCCGGCACCGTTGCCGCGGACATGTCGAAGAGTCCTGTCTATGTGCCTCGGCGTGAGCGAGCCCGCGAGCCGCATCTCAACAGCGTCATTTCGGCCGCCAACGACAAGCGTCGCGTGCAGCTTGACTACAAGGATGCCGAGAACAGGGAAACGAGGCGTGTGGTGTGGCCGCTCGGGGTCTTCTTCTGGGGGAGCACTTGGACGATGTTGGCTTGGTGCGAACTGCGTCGCGACTTTCGCAGTTTTCGCCTGGACCGCATGAGCGGGCTACAGATCCTCGACACATGCTTTCAGGATGTGCCGGGCAAGCGCCTGATCGACTATTTGCGATGGCTCGAGGCTACCCATGCGGTACCGCTCTCCGAGTTCGATCCGGAGGGCTAACGAATTAGGAAGACACGGAGGACAGGATGATGAAAATTACAGAAATCGCCTTTACCTGCTATCCGGTCACGGACCTGAGCCGGGCTCGCCGGTTCTACGAAGAGGTGCTGGGATTGAAAGAATCCCGGTTCTTCGGGACAGGAGACACCGGGTTCGTCGAGTACGACATCGGGCCCGGCACGCTCGCGATCGGCAACATGGCTCCTGATTGGAAGCCTTCTCCCGGCGGCGGATCGGTCGGTCTCGAAGTGGAGGATTTCGAAGCCGCGGTCGCGCGCCTGCGGTCAAGCGGCTGCACGTTCCGCCTCGAGCCGTTGGAGACGCCGGTCTGCCACATGGCTGTCGTGTCCGATCCGGATGGCAATTCCATCACGATTCATCGGCGGAAACCCGGTTGAGGGAGCGGCGGACTAGAGCTGGGCTCGTCCTTCCAGCGCCAGGAGCGCGCGCTTTTTCGCCAAGCCGCCCGCGTAGCCGGTGAGCGCGCCGTTCGAGCCGACGATACGGTGACAGGGGACGATGATGCCGATCGGGTTGCGGCCGGTGGCCGCGCCAGCGGCGCGCGCACTGCCCGGACGGCCGGCGCGGCGCGCCAGTTCCGCGTAGGGAATGGTCCTGCCGAACCCGACGCCGGCGATCGCCTTCCACACCGCGCGCTGGAACGGCGTGCCGCGCGGCGCGACCTTGACGGTAAAGCGTCTGCGCTTGCCGGCGAAATATTCCTCCAATTCATGCTTTACCTGCCGTATCGGCGCATGCCGCCCATCCCTCACCCAATCCCGTTCGATACGCGGCTGATACTTCTGCCCGGCGAAGTAGACGCCTGTCAGCGCCCTATCGTCGGCAACCAGCAACATGCGCCCGTGGGGGCTGTGATAGTAGTCGTAGTAGGACATGGTCACTCCTGTGTCATTGCATTCCAGAGGTGCATCACGGCATAAGCGCGCCATGGCCGCCAGGCTTCACCGGCTTCGAGGACGCGGCGCGCATCCCTCTCGCCCAGCGCTCTCATCACGCCGAGATCCGTGTGGGGATACGCATCGGGCCAGGCGAGCGCCCGCATGGCGATGTACTGCGCCGTCCACTCGCCGACGCCCTGCAGCGCGCGCAATCGCTCCAGCGTGGCGTCGAGATCGGCGTTGGGCAGCAGCATGAGGTCGCCGTCGGCCACGCGCGCCGCGGTGGGAAATACTATCGTGAGCGCAGCAAACGGCGTCTCGATCGGATCGCCGAGCGCGGCCGCAAAGCGGCCAGCCAGCGTCCGCGCCGCGGCCACCGCGACTTGTTGTCCAAGAATCGCGCGCACCGCCACTTCGAATCCGTCGAACGCTCCGGGGACGCGCAGACCGGGACGGCGCGATGCCAACCGGCCCAGCGCCGCCGCCACCTCAGCCGGATTGCAGGACAGGTCCATGAGCGCCTTGACCCGCGAGAGCACCGGCGGCAGCACCAAAGCGAGCGACGCAGACACAGCGACCCGCAATGCCGGCTTATTCGCCGACAACCCTACCTCTATCCACCCGAAGTAATCCTGACCCGCCGATGCTATGCGCGCCGTCCGCCGGTAGCAGGTTCCCTCGAACATCTCGACGCCGGCAATCGCCCGCGCGCCAAGAAACGCACTGACCGCCGGCCAATCATAGGGTGGGCGGAAGCTCAGTTCGAAGTTCAAGACGTCGCCAATATGTACGGCCTCGCCGTTCAGGCGCCGGCGCAACTGTGCAGGCTGCAGGCGATAGCGCTGTTTGAACAGGGCGTTGAAGCGCCGTACGCTGCCGAAGCCGCTGGCGAACGCAATTTCCGTGACCGGCAGGCCGGTGTCGGTGAGCAGGCGCTTCGCAAGGAGCAGACGTTGGGTTTGCGCAAACTCGATCGGCGATACGCCGAACTCGGCGCTGAATGCGCGCCGCAAGTGCCGGTCGGTAATGCCGAGGCGCCCCGCGATGGCCGCCAGCCCTTCAGCCTCGAGCGTCCGGTCTTCGATCAAGCTGGCCGCAGCCTGGGCCACGCGCGTCGTCGCGTCCACGCTGGCATTGCCCGGCGCCAGCTCGGGCCGGCAGCGCAGGCAGGGCCGAAAGCCGGCCACTTCAGCCGCGGCGGCGCTCGGATAGAAACGGCAGTGCTCGGGCCGCGGCGGCTTCACCGTGCAGATGGGACGGCAGTAGATGCGCGTGGACGACACGGCGACGAAGAATCGTCCGTCGAAGCGCGCATCGCGCGCCCGCAGAGCCCGGTAGCAGGTAGCGGCATCGAGCGTCATGGGTGTCATTATAGACAGGGCGAGACGACGCCTGCTCGCCATTTTCGGACATGACAACCACAGATCCACAGAAGGATAGAACCAGACGAGGTGCCGGCGCGCAATCGGGAGTGTGACTGATCACCAGACCGGGTTTCTTAAGCTGAGTACGGCGTGAGATAGGCAAGTGCCGTTGACATCGTTTGAGAAACAACGGTACGGTTTGCGTTACAGAGCAGCGGATCACGGATCATCAGATCAAGATTGTCCTCGAACGTCAGCGTACGACTCCTAATTTGAGTCTCATCCGACATTGGACAGTCGAGATTAAAGCGTGGGAATTGACCGTGGAGAACTTGACGCGGCGACTCAGGAAAGGGAAGCGCCATGATTAAGAATCGAGGACTGACGGCGATCTTGAAATCTCTTTCCCCCACACACGAGAAACGGGATGAGTATGAAGGGCGGCTTTATGCAGCCCTGACCCATCTCAACCACCATGTCAAACCAGCCATCAAGGAATGGGACCGGGTGGTGGATCGCATGCCCAATAACTGATCGTTGCGCGCATGGCTGAACTCTTCGCGCTTCTCCATCTAGCGCCCTATCGCCCTACGACTCCCCTCTCAGTCCTTTAGCTCGCTCAGCCGCCGCTGGAGAAAGCGCCGCTCCGGTTCCTGCTGCGTGAGCGAAAGGGCGCGTTCGTAAGCAGCTCTGGCGTCCGCCGTCTTCTCCAGCCGCCGGCAGAGATCCGCCCGCGCGGAATGCGCGAGGTGATAGTTCGCGAGATCGCCGCGCGCGAGGACGGCGTCGATGATGGCCAGTCCGGCCGAGGGGCCGTCGCGCATCGCCACCGCGACCGCCCGGTTCAACTCGATCACCGGCGACGGTTCCGCCTGCATCAGCAGGTCGTAGAGGCCGACGATCTGCGCCCAATCCGTGGCAGCGGCGCTGGGGGCCTGGGCATGCACCGCGGCGATCGCCGCTTGGATGCTGTAGGGCCCGATGCGGGGAGCGGACAGCGCCCGTTCCACCAGCGAGACCCCTTCGGCAATCTGCTCGCGATTCCACAGGGAGCGGTCCTGCTCCTCCAGCAGAATCAGGTCGCCCGTCGGAGAGGTGCGTGCCGCGCACCGGGAATCCTGCAGCAACATCATCGCCAGAAGGCCCATCGCTTCCGGCTCCGGGAGCAAAGCAATCAGCACCCGTCCCAGGCGGATCGCCTCGCCCGACAGATCGTGCCGCGTGAGCGACCCGCCCGACGACGCGCTGTACCCCTCGTTGAACACCAGGTAGACGACCCGGAGCACCGCCTCCAGCCGGTCCGGGAGATCGCGCTCCGACGGCACGACGTACGGAATGCGCGCGTCTCGGATCTTGGCCTTGGCCCGCACGATCCGCTGGGCGATCGTGGCCGGCTTCGTGAGAAAGGCCCGGGCGATCTCTTCGGTCGTGAGGCCGCAGACCTCCCGCAAGGTCATGGCCACTTGGGACTCCGGCGGCAGGGCCGGGTGGCAACAGGTAAAGATCAACCGCAGCCGGTCGTCTTCGACGTGCTCGTCGTCCCATTCGGCGGCGTCATCGGTGCTGGTTTCCAGTTGTTTTGCCAGTTCCGACAGCGAGGCATCGAATCGAGCCCGCCGGCGCAGACCGTCGATCGCCTTGAAGCGGCCGGTCGAGACCAGCCAGGCGCGGGGATTGGCCGGCAGGCCGTCCCGCGCCCATTGTTCCACGGCCGCGGCGAAGGCCTCGTGCAGCGCCTCCTCGGCCGTGTCAAAATCGCCGAGTAATCGGATCAACGTTGCGAGCACCTGGCGCGACTCCGAGCGATAAACCGCCTCCACCACGTCGCTCATCGGTTTGGCTGCGTCGTCGCTCACTTTCGACAATTCCTCATAGAGATCGCCTCCTGCTGGCACAAGAGACAGAAACCGGCTCTGTCACTCTGCTAAGACCGTCACCTCCGTGAGCACCGAGTTGGCAATGAAGCATTCGGCATGGGCTCGTTCATGGAGGGACACGATTTGCTCAGCGGTTGGGGGATTCGTCCCGCCGAATACGACCTGAGGACTCAAGATGACACGCGTGACCGCCAGCTTGCCCTTTGCGTTCTTTTCCAGAAACCCAACAGCCTGATCACGGTAGGCATCAACGATAAACTGTTTCTTCGAAGCGAGCGCCAAGAAGGTCAGCATATGACAACTCGACAAGGCCCCGACGAGGGCTTCTTCAGGATTCACGTGAGCGGGATTCCCACGATAGGCTGGTGCGGCTGATGCCGGAACTCGAACACCACCTTCAAATACCAACACATGGTCTCGATTATAGGACTCGTACGAGAAACTCTCCGATTCTCTCTTCCATTCTAGCGTGACCTTGTGTTCAGACATCGCTCAAGCCCTCTCTAAGGGTTACGATTTGTCCAATGAATCGCCATCCCCCGCACGGACAAACCTAACATGCTCACAGATTCTCTTCGCGGGTGCGATAACAGATTTCCAGGCGATTCCCGCTGGGGTCCTGGAAAAAGACGGCGTAGTAGGACGCCTCTTCGTACAGCGGCCCCTCGACCTGTCGCGCGCCGGCCTGAATCGCAATCGCGGCTAGCCGCTCGACCTCGCGCATGCTCTCGGCCCGGAACGCGATCCTGCATTCGTTCGCCACGTGCTGCGGCGACTCCGTCACGCCGACGAACTCGGTCGCGCCATCCGTTCCCTCCGCCTCATATTGGAGCCATCCCTCGATTTCGACCCTGCGCGTGAACCCAAGCGCGGGCAGGAGCGTCTCATAAAACGGCCGCGCCTCGGCCAGGCTGTGCACGCGGAGGTCAACGTGATCGAAACGCCGTGGCATCGGAGCAACCATAATAAAGGTCAAGAAGGCTTCAGAGAGGTAGGCTACTGCCGAGGGGTGCCTGAGTCAACGAGCGGGAGGCGGCCCGCTACCTGGACCTAATTCGTCATCGGTACCGTGTGCGCCGTCGCCACGACGCTGACGATGACAATTCCGCACCTTCATCCGTGGGTCCCGCCAACGCTCAACAAGGCGAACTAGGCGACTGCCGCACGCGGACTCTGTTTTGAAGAGTTCCAGATGCGATGAATTGACTCCCTGCGGCACCTATGCCACGATTCGAATGTGTACGACATTCGATTGGCCAAGGGCGCGGAACAAGATCTCAAGAGACTATCGGCCTTCCATCGGAACACGATCATCGACGCCATAGAACGCAGTCTCGCGAATGAACCGGCTCGGGTTTCTCGTAATCGAAAGATCTTGATGGGACTGATCCCACCGTGGACGGCCGAGCCACCAATCTGGGAGCTTAGGGTCGGCGATTACCGAGTGTTTTACGACGTGGCAGCAGAAGAGCGAGTGGTGTATATTCGAGCCATTCGGAAGAAGCCATCTGGCCGAACAACGGAAGACATCCTATGAAGAAGGCCACAGTCCAAGACCTGCGGAGACACACCGACAAGTTCGTTACTCAGGCGCAAAATGACCGAGTGGTCATTACGCGCCAAGGCAAGCCAGCCGCAGTGCTAGTGGGAGTGAGCAAACAAGATTGGGAATCAGTCGTTCTTCAGACCGACCCCAAGTTCTGGAAACTCATTCATGCTCGCCGGAAGCAGTCCACACGTTCGCTGAGCCAAGTCAAAGCAGGTCTCCGCCGGCGCAAGTAAATCATCCACTAAGTATACTTCCCCACCGTCGCGCGCGATCCCATTCCTGACGGAAGGCGCATCAAGAAGTTGCAGGGCTTCAAGGAGAGCCTGTACCGATTGAGAGCCGGCGACTATCGCGTGGTGTTCAAACGGTCCGGAACCCGCATCGACAGCGTCCGCATGTCGAGCAAACTGGACTTTGAGAGGGTCTGCTGACCGACCATGTGCGATTACAAGGCCTGACCCTTTCTCCTTCTGCCAAATATGAGTGTCAACTCAGCGACATGGCGAAATGCACGTATTAATTACGACGAATAACGCCGGCGGGTGTGCGCGTTCCGCGAGCACAGATCCCTATGCTCCTTCCAAGCTTGCTCGTACTTCTTCCCCTCGAGGGGTGGTCTGGATCTGTCCCTCAATTGCACACATTGACCGAGCACCGCCAGCAATCGAACAATGTGATTGATATTGTGTGCGCGGGCGGCGAGCAGGAGGGATAGCCCAGACCGCCCCCTCTCTCCCTAATTGGAGATCACCCTGGGCGCTTGGAGGCGACTGAGACAGTCCTGCCAGAATGTGGCCGGGTCCCTCTCGAAGATGTCGACCGAACCAGGCTGCAGCGTGGCCCAGGCCCCCTGGAGCATTTCAAATGCCAGTTGTCCCGGAGCCCACCCGGCAGAACCGGCAAATACCCGGAAGGTTTCGGTCGGTTTACCCTGCGTGATGATCTGTTCCAGGACCGCCGTGGTGCCTCCCACATAGACCCCGTCGAAAACCGGTCGCGCGTCCGCCGGAGGCTCTTTGACGCGGAACAGCAGGAGCAGGCGGGTTGGCTCGACCGGCCCGCCTGCAAACAGCCGGTAGCTGGTCCCCTTGAGCACGGTGACCTCTGGCAACGCCTCGGACAGGAGGACGTTCGTGGCGCGATTCAGCACGAGCCCTAGCGTTCCCTCGGGCCCGTGCTCCAGGATGAGCACGACAGTTTGATGAAAGTTCGTATCGTTCAGCATTGGGCTGGCGACGAGCAGCACGCCCTTCGCGACCGACGACGGCGAGAACTCGGTCCCCGCCACAGCCGGAATCGTCTCCAGGACGGCCAAGCATCCCGCGAGCAGGACACTCGCCATGACTTTCCGTGCACCAGCGAGACCCGAGGCGCCCGAGTATTCAGACATGGGCAGCATGGGGAAAGGCAATGAGGTATTTTAGACGAAGAACACCTTGTCAGGCACCATTTCACGGCGCACGGCAGTGCTCTTGGCGACTTGCTTTTCCACGGGCTCGGGCTTAGCCTAGCCCGCATTATTCATGAGCACTTCTGCTGCAATTGTGGATTCGCCGCTGCGACAAGCCAACATGCGGCTTCGGCGGCATGTTGCCGGGCGGACTCGCCGCTCGGTCGGTCAACAGACTGTTTCAAGTCTGCCTCCCTTCCTCGCGGCTCCGTGCGCCCGTCTCGCCTGGCGACTCCGCAATTTCGCGACGAACTGTCATGAATAATGCGGGCTGGGGTCATCTATTTTTGAGGAAAGCCATGGCGAAGGTGACACAGCTCAAGATTGAGTTGGAACAGGAAGAAGATGGCCGATGGATTGGTGAAGTGCCGACGTTGCCTGGTGTGATGGCTTATGGCCAGACACGAGCTGCTGCGCTCGCCGCAGTTCAAGCCTTGGCCCTTCGCGCGATGGCCGATCGTCTCGAACACAACGAAGCGGTACCTGAGGAACTGCTGAACGTCTCCTTCATTGCGGCATGAGCCGCTGGCCTTCAACACAAGCCTCCCGGGTTCTCCCCGCACTTCTCTGCATCGGTTGGCAAATCAAACGGACGACTGGTTCCCACAAAGTCCCCCAACGGACCGGCTGGCCCGATGTCGTCTTCGCATTTCACGACCGGGACGAAATCGGGCCGCGCATGCTGGCGCGTATATCCAAGGTGACGGGGCTCATGCCGGATGATCTTTGAAGGGCGCGAAACAGCGGCGATCGAATGTTCAGCCGGTTACAAGCTACGACCCGCTGGCCGTTGTGTCAACTTGAAGAGGGGCAGTGCTGAGTTCTAAGTGCTGAGTGCTGAGGGTGAACGAACAATGCTGATAGCTGACTGCTCGTAGCCTGGCTCTCGCGAGGACGACAACGGGTCCGACACCGTTTCCTATCGCCCGATGGCCACACGAAGGAATACTTCCGCATAGGTGCCGGCTGGGGTTTCGGCCATGGGATCGGCAAACACGGCGCGCCAACGGTTCAATCCCAACACCCCGTCCCCGTAAGGGATCGTTGCCACCTGACTGCGATGTTCCGCGATGGCCAGCCTCTTTTTCTCCACATAGACATCGATGTACTCCAGGCGATCCCACCTGGCGAACGGACCCCAGACTTCATAGGCCCACACCCCTCCGCTCGGCATGAGATCCGATTCAGCGGCACTTTCCCGCACCAGCCGGCCCGCCTGGCGGTGGCCCGGATGTCGATCGAGTTCTTCGTGAAGCGTGTAGACCTCGATGGGCTTGAGGCGAGTCATGACCGCGACGAGCTTCCGCCTGACTGCCACTTCATCAACCTCGTCCGCCGCGTCCGGCTGGTCACAGAAGATGACCTCCGTTACACCCAAGACCTCTGCGGCCCGCAGGGCTTCAGTCCGCCGCACGTCAGCCATTCGTTGTTCCGTCCAGCCGAAGGGGTTCGAGGCCCGGCCGCCATCTGTCACGACAAGAGAGGTAATCTCAGCGCGCTCCTCAACCAGTTTGGCGACGGTTCCTCCCATACCGATTTCCATGTCATCGGGGTGCGCGCTGACAATGAGGATCTGGCGACTCATAGGCCGACAAGAAGGCGGCAGAGCGTATAGCTTATTGTATAAGGCGTAGGGCATGGAGCAAGTGCCGATGGCATGATGCGGTCATTCGATCATGCCGCTCCCACGCGCCATGAGCGAGGCACAGAACACGATTCCGACGACTCCTGCCAACTCCACCAGCATGACCGCGCGCACTCGTCGCACCTGAGCCTCTTCAAGGCGAGGCAGGCCGCCTGCCTTGAGCTGTTTGTTCCACGACAGAAACAGCAGGGTCGGATAGAGCGAGAGCAGCGCGACGAGGAGGAAGAGCGCCGCCTTCGCGAGGAAGAACGCATTATGAAAATAGTATGAGGCGCCCTTCTCGAAGTACAACACCCGCAGCAGGCCGGCCACCAACAAGACGCCCGCCGACATTCCGTAAGCCGCATCAACACGCTGCACCCTCCGCGCTTGCCTGAGGTCGAGAGCGGCTCCGAACAGCGCGAGTTCCGCCATCAGTGCGCCCACGAGCGTGAACGCCGCGACATGGTGAAGAAAGGCCATCACTGCTGCTGTGGTCATAGGGTCATGTCCGACGGTCAAAGCGCGCAGTGCAGGGGACTGATGCGCCAGAGGAATGGGATCAGGGGAGGCGACCGCTCACAAGTGCTATGAACGGCCGCCTTGTTTCTCAGCTTTGCTTGCGTGTGTAGGTGATCTCCATCATCTTCATTTCCTTCCCGTGTCCATGCGTCCCGTACATGTCAAAGGTCTGGGTATTGTCGTCCACAATCTTCCAGACCGCGCGATGCGTCATCTGTCCCCCGTCCGGCTCAGGGTGCGATCCTTTAAGCGTGATCGTCTTGCTGTCGGGGCAGGCCGTGCCTTCCATCACAAAGATCCCCGTGCCCATGCTGTCGATCCAGGTCGAGACGTACTTCTTGCGCAGGTTGTCGTAGGCGGTGACCCCGATGCCGGTATAAGGCTGGCCCATCATGGTGCTGTTGTATTCCTGCTGGAGAAAGCGGCCATCCAGCACCATCTTCATGTCCGCCGTGCCGGTCGCTTCCGTGGGGGGCTTGCCCGGCTCCATCCATTCTTTCGTCTGGGTCGTCCAGCTCCCGGCCAGGCTCGCCAGCAACTTGTGCGGCTCGCCCGGCATGGCGAGCTTCTGATAGAGCTCCATCATCGCCTGCTGGTCCATCTGCTTTGAGGGTTTCTTTTCTTTTGCCGCCGCGAGCGATCCGGCCATGACAAGACAGAGACAGGTGAGGGTGATGAGTGTGCGTCGCATGGTTGGCCTCCTTTTGTTCAATGTTCTTTTTGAGCGATCGTCGCACGAAAAGGACTCAGCCGCAGCGCTGGTTTGGTTCCCCGAGGGAGATGCGCCGCTGCAAGACCGTTACATGGCCCGGCTCACGTCGAAGGCGGCGTAGGACTCTCCAAGAATTCTGGTGAGCACCACATCCTTGACTTCGCGGTCCAGATCGTAGCAATCGGTCACGAGCGGACCATGGAGGCCCTTGGCCACTTCCAGATCACGTCCCATCCCGAACGGCTCCAGGAAGAGGTTGAAGCCGATCCGCGCCGGAATCCGCCGACAGCGAAAGTGTTCAGGCATGGCGGCGTAGGCCACGGCCAACACGTCGAAGGGATGAAACCCCGGCTTCCCCAACATCGTGTTCCAGAACGAGAGCCACGGCTGACTGACCTCGCTCAGCCATTTGGCGGCCCCATCGCCCTCGCGCAGGCGTTCGAGATCGGCTTCGGTGACGACCAACTTCGTGGCTAGGTCGAAGGGCACGAGCGTGACGGGCGCTCCGGAGTACAGCACAATCCGGGCCGCGTCAGGATCTTGGGCAATGTTGAAGTCGCCGAAGTGGAACCACCATTGATGGCCGGGATGAAAGAGTTGGCCGGGACGCTTGCCTCCCACGAGGACAATCCGCTCGATCCGCTCCGTGAGATCCGGGCGATGCCTGAGAAGCGTCGCGATATTCGTCAGGGGTCCCAGGGCGAGGATGGTCAAGGGTTCCCGCTCCAGGGCTGCGGCCAATGCCTGCGAGGCCGGCGTCGGGCGCCAGGCCGATCCACCCCTGACCGAGCTGCCCGCGTGCAGTTGGAATGGAGCGGCGTCCGCCGGTTGTCCACCAGCCAGGCGAGCCAGGACCTCTTCAATCACGCGGTGGACCCGGCGACCGTCCTGATTGCCGAAGACCGTGCTGATCCCGCGAATGGCCAGCTCCGGGGAACGGACGGCGGCCAGCAACGCCCAACAGTCGTCGACATCGACGGTCGTGCCGGCGCCGCACGCAGGATCGGTGTCGATCCAGACCGACGCCGGCTTGGCCGTCTGCGGAGTGCCCGCGGATTGCTGTCCCGAGATCGCGCTGACCGGTATGGCATGATGCTTGGCCTCGTAAGAGGCATAGGCTAACGAGGATACTGCCCAGACCAACAGCAGGGTACAGACCAGGCCGGCGGCGGCATCCTTCTTCCACTGCGGCGGCTGTTCTCCGGGAAGAGCACGGACGCCCTTGTACAGGTGCGCGATCCCAAGAACCGTCACGACCGCAAAGGCCGAGGCTCCGACCAGCTCCACGTCCGTGCGCAGGTCTTGATTGGATAGGCTCAGGCCCGCTCCAATCGCAAAGGTCGAGGCGTACCCTGCAAGTGGCAGTTGCCAACTCAACCGAGCGTCGCTCCAGCCTTTCGAGCGCAGGTACCAGACGGCCAGCAGCGGCAAGAGGAAGGTGACCAGTTGGACCTCCTGCGGTTGATGGATCAGCGCCACGACCGCAACCGTGGAGACGGCCAGCAGGGCAAGGATCGTTCCGATGGCACGTGACGTGAAGACCTTTCGTGTCATCTGAGTCATCTCATCCGTCTTGTCCGACCCTGGATAGCCGGCAGGTTCGCGGTTCCTGCGCCACGGGGCCGGGCCTATCCGGCGACTGGCTGCCGGATTCCATCAGCCCCCGCTGGGAACGCGCGTCAGCAATTCGAGGATATGTCCGTTGGGATCGCGGAAGTAGACGCCCCGGCCGCCGTTCCAGTTGTTCAGCTTTCGATTCTCCAGATTCCACGGTTCGCTGCCGTAGGCCAGCCCCGCCTGTTGGATCCGGCTGAAAATGGCGTCGAACTCTTCATCGCTCACGTGGAAGGCATAGTGGTGGATGTCGAACCCCTCGACATCGTCGTCGAAATCCAGGGTTAAGGTCTCGTTGACCCGCACCGGCGCGAAGTATCCACTCGACCCTTCATACTTCAATCCAAAGATATCCGCGAAGAAGCGGGCCGAAGCGTCTTTATCGCGCGCCGGCACGATCGTATGATTCAACGTGATGGCCATAGTCGATCTTTCTGCATCCCTCGTGAGCTATCGGCTCCAATACGAACGCTTATCCCTTCTGCACGTGGGCCGGGTCCATCCAGAAGACTTCCCAGATATGCCCGTCGGGGTCCTCGAAGCTCCGCCCGAACATGAACCCGTAATCCTGGGGCTCGCGCGCCTCCTTCCCGCCGGCCCGGGTCGCGGCATCGGCCATCTCGTGAACCTTTGCCTTGCTTTCGACCGAAAGGGCGGTCAGGACCTCGGTGGTCTCGTGAGCATCGGCGACCTGTTTCTTGGTGAACTGCTTGATTTTTGGATGGGTCAGCAACATGGCGTAGATATCGTCGCTCATGACCATGCAGGCTGCGGTCTTGTCCGTGAATTGCGGATTGAACGAGAAGCCGATCGCTTTGAAGAACGTCATCGATTTGTCCAGATCCCTTACGGGAAGATTCACGAAGATTTTGCCGATCATGTCCGACTCCTTTTTGTGGTGGACCCCGTCATAGGCGGCACCTCTTCCGAGCTAATTCCAATTGTCGATCTTGATATCTCTCGGAGAAGGTCTGCCCTTCCCGGTTTCGACGAGTTCCTTGAGACTTATCAGGAAGACCGCCCATTTCGTGCTGCAATGGGCGGTAAACTCGCTGGACTCCTTCCACTTCCGATGGCCGAACAGGACAATCGTGAAGTCGTTCTCTTGTTTCAAATCGAAAGTGATGTCCGTACCGATCCATTCCTCGGGCCCTTTAACACACTTCCACTGGACCTTCTTGGCGGGTTCTTGCTTCACCACTTCCATGTCGAATCCGCCAATCGTCTTTCCGTTGGGGTCGCGAAACTGAAAGGAAATGATCTTCCCAACATCAGCGACGCCACTCGTGTCGGTGGTCCACCAACCGGCCAGTCCGTCGATCGTCGAGAGCGCCCTGAACACCTTGTCAGGACCAGCCTTGATTCCCACGCGATGAATAATGTCCGCCATGTCACACCTCCACATTAGGGCAACTTGAAGTTCTCAAGCGATCAGAACAGGCGCCTTCGGTTGGTTCTGGCTGCTTGTCTTATGACCCTACCCTTTAGTCGAACCGGACAGCCGGAAATCGACAATGGCCCTGAAGCCTCTGTAAGGCCTGACAACAACGACTGCCCGAGGCTGTCGGGCTCACCATGTGCAATCTTCTCATTGCCCTGTGTGTTGTCCCACCTCTGCGATTAGTCGCGCCGCCCTCGCCTGACAATGGCTTACGCGCCGCCCTTCGGCTTCATGAAAGCCTCGGCCCGTTTCGCCAGTTCATCGGGAGGCATGTCCTCCACATGCGTGGCGAAATGCCATTGATGCCCAAAGGGATCTTCGAGGCTGGCTGCGCGGTCGCCATAGAACTTGTTCTCAACCGGTCTGAGCACCGTGGCCCCGGCGGCAACCGCTCGATTGACGAACCGGTCCACGTCCTGGACGTACACCATGATACTCACGGGTGTGCCGCCGAACGACTGAGGACTCCTGCAATTCATGTCGGGGAATTCATCGGCCAGCATGATGAGCGAGGCCCCGATCTTGATTCCGCGTGGCCCACCTTTCCTTCCGGAGCCGGAATACGCATGATCTCCGTGGCTCCGAAGGCCTTCTGATAAAACTCCAATGCGCGGGTCGCGTCCTTGACGATGAGATAGGGTGTCGCGCCTTCATACCCCACGGGGATCGCGTTCACTTTGCCCGACATGGACGACCTCCTTCGTGGAAAGCCGAACGCTCTTCGCGTGACGACACACCGCTCGATCCGGCCGCACAACCCTCGTTCATGCCCGCAACGATGAGACCATCTAACTTGCCGGGAACGCCGCGCCGACGGCCGAACCTGTGCATGACATTGCGGGCTACAGCTCTCATCGGCTGAAGCCTGTTTGCCAGAACCCTCCTGACATGATCAACCTTTGCGCCTGAATGAGCGCGGTCAGGTGCAGCATGATGAAACAAGGCACCAGAAAGCCGGGGACCAACACCAGCGGCATCCGAGCCATGGGACCTGTCGTGATCTCTCCGTACTCGCCAAGCCCCAAGCCGGACGACGCCGCTCCCACACCGACCGCGACTACAAGGTCGACTATCCCGAGAAGGTTCCAGATCGCGAATGAACGGCTCGAAGCAAACTGCGGTCTGCGACTCAACGCCCAGGCGACCCATACGGCGGAAGCGCCGATCGCCATATCGCCGAGTCCGGCGGGCCAAGCAAAATGGCCGGGCAGGATCCCGTACGCGTACAACGCAAGAAAGCCGAGCCCGCCGAATCGCCACGCTTGAATCGCGGTGACAGGGACCAGATCGAGAGAGAGGATGAACCAGCGGAACGTCGGCCAGACCGAATAGAGCGTGAGGAACACCATGATCGGGAAGGTCACACCAAGAAGGATCGGCAGCGGCAAGCTCCCGGGATCCCTGTTATAGGCTCCACGGGCGGCGAGCAGCATGACCACCGCAAGCCACAGCGTCAGGATAGCGACCGCGGATGCGGTGATCTGCGACCTGTGGTGAATGTGATCCGATGACAACATCGCCGGCCTCCATGATGTATTCGGATGAGTGTTGCCCTACTTCACCCCTAGCTCCCCGCTGCCAGCAGCCCGTCGTAATCCACTTCCTCCCGCACTTCCCGCTCCGCTCGTTCCTCCTGCTCCGGGACCGTCTGATGTTGAGACGCGATCAGCGAGTAGAACACCGGGACGACGAACAGCGTGAACAAGGTGCCGACCGTCATGCCGGTGACCAGCACCATCCCAATGCTGTTGCGGGCTTCGGCCCCCGGCCCGGACACCAACACCAACGGCAGGTGTCCGAAGACCGTGGCGGCCGAGGTCATCAGCACCGGCCTTAGTCTGGTCAACGCCGCCTCGCGCAAGGCGGCCACCTTCGAGAGGCCGCGCGCTTGCAGCGTGTTTGCAAACTCCACGATGAGGATGCCGTTCTTCGCGATCAGCCCCACCAGGGTGATCAACCCGACCTGCGAGTAGATGTTGATCGTGGTGAGGTCCAGGAAACTGAACACCAGCGCGCCGGAGATCGCCAGCGGCACGGAGCCCAACAGCACGATCAACGGGTCGCGAAAACTGTGGAACTGCGCCGCCAGCACCAGATAAATGAGCACGATCGCGAACCCCAGCGTGACGGTGAGCGCCGAACCCTCTCGGCGGATGTGCCGCGACTCTCCCGCATAGTCGAGCACGACGCCCGGTCCTCCCGCCGCGGTTGCCGCCTGTTCGAGCACCCGCAGTCCCTCATCCTTCGTGACGCCCGGCTTGACCCCGCCGAAGATCCGCACCGCGTTGCGCTGCTGGAACCGGTTCAAGGTGCGCGGCGCGGTGCTCGTCTCGATCTGCGTGAAGGTCGAAACCGGCACGAGCTGGCCGCCCGGCGTCTTGATCTTGAGGTCAAGCAGCGGGCCGACGGTGGCGCGGTCCTCGTCGCCGAGTTGCGGAATCACCTTATAGCTGCGGTCGAAGAAGTTGAAGCGGTTCACGTAGGCTCCGCCGAGCATCGTCCCGAGTTCCCGGCCGACTCCGGCCAGATCCAGCCCCAGGTCGGCGAGGCGCTCGCGGTCGAGCACGACCCGCGCCTGCGGCAGGTCGATCTTCAGGTCCGTGTCCACGTACAGGAACTTTCCGCTTTGCCAGCCCGCGCCGAGCACGGCGCCGACCGTCTCCAGCATCTGTTCGGCCGGCCTGTCGCTTTGGAGCACCAGCTCGACATCGTATTGGCCCGGGGTGGGCAGGGGCGGGTCCAGGCGCGGGAACACCCGCAGGCCCGGCACCTGCGACACCGCGCCGTAGACCTCGCCGAACATCTCTTCGGTCGACCGGGCGCGCACTTTCCAATCTTGCGCGACCAGGCCGCCGAATCCTCCCCAGGCCGACGTCAGCGACCAGGTGAAATCCGTTTCCGGAAATGCCGTGATGGCATCCACGATCTTGAGGTGCTCGCGGTTGGTGGCGGCCAACGTGGAGTCGGGCGAGGCCTCGAAGAAGAGGCTGATGTGGCTCTGGTCCTCCACCGGCGCCAGTTCCTGACGCGAGAACATGTACAACGGCCAGGCGGCGACCATGATCAACAGCGACGCCGCGACAATGGCCCAGCGCATTGCCAGCGCGCCGTCGAGCAGCCTGGCGTAGGCGCGGCGCACCAGCTCGAAGCCCCGGTTGACCAGGGTGGTCAGCCGGCCCTCCTTGCCCTGCGGGTGCACGAATCGCGAGCTCATGACCGGCGAGAGCGTGAGCGCCACAATGCCTGACACGACCACGGCGGCGGCCAGGGTGATGGCAAATTCAAGAAACAGCGACCCGGTGAGGCCGCCCTGAAAGCCGATCGGCGCATACACCGTGGCCAGCGTGATCGTCATCGCGATGATCGGGCTGAGCAATTCCCTTGCGCCGATCAGCGCCGCATCGATCCGCGACTTGCCCCGGCGCACGTGCCGCTCGACGTTTTCCACGACCACGATCGCGTCATCCACGACGAGTCCGACCGAGAGCACGATCGCGAGGATCGTCAGCAGGTTCAGGCTGAACCCGAACGCGAGCATGACGATCGCCGCGCCGATCAGCGAGACCGGCATGGCGAGCAGCGGCACCAGCGCGGTGCGCACCGAGCCCATGAACAGGAACACCGCCAACCCGACGATCGCGATCGTCTCCGCCAGCGTCTTCGTGATCTCTTCCAGCGCATTCCTCATGAACATCGTGCCGTCCCACACCAGCCGCATGTCGATGTCCTTGGGCAGCGTGGGCCTGATGCGGTCCATCTCCTCGCGCAGCCGCTGTGCGACCTCGATCTCGTTGGAGCCGACCAGCGGCCACACGCCCAGATAGACGCCTTCCTTCGCGCCGTACTTGGCGATGACCTCGGCCTCTTCGGCCCCGAGTTCGACCCGCGCCACGTCGCTCAGTCGCACGATGGCGCCCCCGCGGTCGGCGACGATCAGGTTCTCGAACTCCTCGGCGGAACGCAGGTCGGTGTTCGCGAGCAGGTTGACCTGCACGAGATTGCCCTTCGTCCGTCCGACCGCGGCCAGGTAGTTATTGCGCCGCAGGGATTCCTGCACGTCGCCGGGAGAAAGGTTGAACAGGGCCAGGCGATCGGGGTCGATCCAGACGCGCATGGCGATCTGCCGGCCTCCCTCGATCGTCACGCGCTGAACGCCGGGCAGTGTGGCCAGTTGCGGCTGCAACGTGCGGAGCAGCCAGTCGGTGACGGCCGGCACGCTCCGTTCTGTCGACGTGAAGCTCAGGTAAAACGAGGCGTAGGGCCGGTCCGCCCGTTGCACCTCGACCACAGGCGGCTCGGCCTCCTGAGGCAGCTCAGATCGGACCTGCTGGAGCCGGGCCGTGACCTCGGCCAGCGCCGCCGTGCTGCTGTGGTTGAGCTTCAGGTGCACCGTCACGGTGCTGAGGCCGGCGCGGCTGGTCGATTCCAGATAGTCCACCCCGCTGATCGCCGACACGACGCGCTCGATCGGCGTGGTCAGGAAGCCGCGCACGGTTTCGGCGCTGGCGCCGTAATAGACCGTCGTGATGATGACCGACGAACTTTCGATCTTCGGATATTGCTGCACCGGCAGGACGGTCAGCGCCCGCCACCCGACCAGCACGATGACGAGGTTGACGACCACCGCCAGCACGGGATGTTTGATGAAGGTATCGGTGAACGAACGCATCTGACGGTCCTTCTCTCGGAAGCCTTCCGCTCCGCTCAGCGTTGACTCAGAACCTGAGGTTGCGCCTGCCCGCTCTCCTGACGGTTTCCATAATCGCCGGCGACTGCGACCAGCACCCCGTCGCGCAACTTGAAGGACCCGGAGGCGGCCACCCGTTCACCGGGATTCAGCCCCGCATAGGTCACGACCTCGTCGCCAACCATGGCCCCACTCTCGACTTGCCGCGCATAGGCCCTGGTCTTCCCCTCCTGGTCCGTCTGGATGACGAACACTTGATCGCCGCCCGGCCCCTTCCGCAGGGCGCTCACCGGGACAGCCACGGCCTTGCGCAGCGTGCCGATCGGAACCAGCACGCGAACCGAGGCGCCGGGCGGTGGGGCTTCAGCAGCACGGTCGATCCGCGCCCGCACCATGGCATTCCGGGTCGTTGGATCGACGCGGGCGTCGATGGCGACGATCTTGGCCTGAATCGGAGACGACGAACCAGGGGCGAGCACGTCGACTCGCTCGCCTTCCCGCAATCCCGCGGCCACCTGCTGCGCAACCGTGAAGTCCACGTGGGCCGCCTCGTCGACGCCTTGCAAGGTCGTCAGTTGCGTGCCCTCGTTCAGGTACTGGCCTGGATGCACGTCCGCCATGCCGACCTTGGCCCGGAACGGCGCGCGGATGGTCTTGCGGGCGATGATGGCCTCGGTCCGCGCGATCTGGGCCAGCGCGACATCCAGGTCCGCGCGCGCGCGATCCACTTCCTCCTGGGCCGTCGCCAGATCCAGACTTAAATGCTGCCGGCGGGCGAGCACGGTCTTGGCCAACGCCGCCTGCGCCTTCTGCGCCTTCAGCTCGGCCTCCTCGACCGCCACATCCAGCGCGACCAGCACGGTGCCGGCCTCGACGATCTGTCCGGGCGTGAGCCGGACCTGACGGACGGTGCCGGCCAGTTCGTTGCGCAGCGTGATCGAGCGCAAGGCCAAGACCGTGCCGATCGAGGTGGTGGTCTGGCGGTGTTCACGCTCTTCGGCCACGGCGACCATCACGGATTCCATCGGTTCCGGCTGGTTGGCGGAAGCCGCGGCGCTGTCCTGGATGGCCGCATATTTCCATGTCGCCAGACCGGCGCCGGTCGAGACCACCATCAGGAGCAGCAGAGCAGATCCGATCCAACGGGGACGATTCACGCGAGAACGACTCATGACTGACGCCCTCCCGAGCGCCGACCGATCTGGAATTTCGTCGCGGATATGAGTGGGTGAGAGAATGACTTCATGGCAACTCCCAAAACAGTTTCCCTCGTCGCGCTACCATTACACCCGGGGCAAAGCAACACCCATTCCTCCCGCAAATGATCAAGTGCCCGGAAAGGCCGATCGCGAGTGTGCGATGGTTAACCGATGAATTGCAGGAGGATTTCTCGAACTGTTCTCGTGGAGAGACTGTCGTCGTTAGGATTTTGATAGGAAAGGAAGATAGAACATAGACTGCCGATCTTTCGGCGCGTGCCGAAAAATCGGCGCTATTTCGAGCGGGTGAGGCCGAGCTTCTGAATCTTGGACTGGAGGGTCGTGCGCTTCATGCCAAGCCGGGCAGCGGCTCCCGTGGGGCCACCGATCACCCAGTCACTCTCCTGAAGAGCTTTGAGGATATGTTCCCGTTCAGCTTGCTCCAGGGTCGCGTTCAATGAGTTCGCCGAGCTCGTGGCCGCGCTCGTCGACAATTTCAATTCCGACGAGGGGACAAAGAGATCGTTACCGGGCGTGAGGATCACGGCCCGCTCGATAAAGTTTTCCAGCTCCCGGATGTTGCCCGGCCACGAATAGCTCTGCAAGGCCTTCATCGCCTGGGCCGGAATCGTCTCGATGCGCTTCTTCATCCGCGCCGCGAATTTCTGAACGAAGTGGCGGACGAGCATGGGAATGTCCTCGGCTCGTTCCCGCAGCGGGGGCACGAGGATCGGGAACACTTTGAGCCGGTAGTACAGGTCGCTCCGGAACTTCTGTTCATCCACGAGCTGCGCGAGATCGCGATTCGTCGCGGCGATGACCCGGACGTTGACGCGCATCGTGCGGGTTGCGCCCAACCGTTCGAACTCCTGTTCCTGCAACACGCGCAGCAGCTTGACCTGCAACTCCAGCGGGATTTCCCCCACCTCGTCGAGAAAGATGGTGCCTCGGTCAGCCAATTCGAAGCGGCCGATCTTGGTGGCGATGGCGCCGGTAAAGGCTCCCCTTTCGTGCCCGAAGAGCTCGCTTTCCAGAAGCCCGGTTGGAATCGCGGCGCAATTGAGCTTGACGAACGTGCGGTCCCGCCGCTCGCTGAGATTGTGCAACGCGCGGGCAATCAGCTCCTTGCCGCTGCCGGTTTCGCCCAGGATCAACACGGTGGAATCGGTCCGGGCGACGGTCTCGACATCCTTGAGGACGCGCTTGAGACTCTGGCTTTCGCCGACGATCTCCTCGAAGTTGTATTCGGTTTGAATCTCCCGCTCAAGATAGAGCTTCTCCTTGCTCAGCTTCTCCTTCAGCGTGGCGATCTCCTGAAAGGCCAACGCGTTTTCGACCGCGATCGCGATCTGTTGCGCCACTTGGCTCAGCAGCTCGACCTCCTCCGGCGTGAAGCGGTCGTCCTTCCGCCGGCCGACATTCAAGGCTCCCAACGTGCGGTGATGCGACAGGAGCGGAACGCTGCAGTATGATTTCACCCCTTTTGACAACAAGTGCCGCGCGATGTCCGAGGTCGCCGCCTTCTCCTTTAAGTCGCTCTCATGAAACACCGCCGCCTTCCCGGTTTCGATGGCGACGCAGCACGGCGACCAGGTCACCGTTTCCACTCGTCCTTGCTCGACGAAACTTTCGTTGTTGGCAAAGTCCAACACCCGGATGCGCCACTCGCCGCTGTCGGCATCGCAGAGCAGCAGGCTGGACCCGTCGTGCTGGATGACCCGTCTTAAGCAGGCGCTGACGGCCATGAAGAGATCATCGAGATCCAGATGGGCGACGACCGCGTTGTTGACTTCCAACAGCAACCGCTGCCGGTCGCGCTCGCGCGCCAATTGCCGCTGATAGGCCAGCGCGGCCTCGGAATTCAGCGCGTTGTCTACGGCCACCGCCACCTGCTTCGCCACCTGCTGCATGAAATCGATCTCGGCCTCTTGATAAACCCTCCGCTGCAGGCTCCCGAATCCCATCGCCCCGAGCGGACGTTGTGCCGTCGTGAGGGGCACTGCGCAGAAGGACTGCACGCCGTTCTCGCGCAGCATCGCCATCAGTTTCGGGAAGCGGCGCTCCTGCGTAATGTCGTTCACGGTCAACGGCTGTTGGGTTTTCCAGACGAATCCGCCGGGCGACTCCTCAACAGGCGTTTCCAGGCCGGGGCTGATCGTGCTGGGCTCCGAGGTCACCAGGAGCCACAGGCGCATGACCTGCCGGACGGCATCGTGCAGGACGACGTTGATGTAGTCGAACGGAACGACCTGGGGGAGACGCTGCGCGAGATCGTGAAACAGCTCGGTCAGGTCGCGGTGCGACGCGATGGACTCGGAGACCTCCAGCAGCAGCCGCAACCGGTCCCGTTCGTGGCTGAGGTCCTGATGATGGAGCACGTTGTCCACGGCCACGGCCACCTGCTTGCCGACGTGCTGGAGGAACAGGAGATCCGTTTCGCCGTAGGCCTCTTTCTCGAGACTCGCAAAGCCCATCGCGCCGAGCCGCCGCACGGCCGTGGTCAAGGGCACGATGCACACCGATTTCGTGCCGTCCTCCTTCATCCGCTCGATGACCGTCGGCCAACGCGCTTCCGCCTCGAGGTCCGGCACGATGAGCGGCTGCTGGGTGCGCCACACCAGTCCGGCCGGCGTGTCGTCCACCGGCTCCACGTGGCCGCCGATCAGGTCGGCCGGCACGTTCGCCTGGATGGTCTGCAACCGCATCACGTTCTGCACCGGATCGTGCAAGGAGAGCGCGACGAAATTGACCGGCACGACTTGCGGGAGACGTTGGGCGAGGTCGCGAAAGAGTTCGGGCAGGTCACGGTGCGCGGCAATGGCCTCCGTGACCTCCAGCAGGGCTCGGTACTCGTGCGTGAGTTCAGGGCAGTGCAGTTCCGGCTGATTCATCGGCATAGTATGGCCTCCGATGGGTGGCTAGTACAAGGTCCCACGTGGCCGCGTGGGGAGGCAGCTAGAAAAGAGAGTGAGGGAATCCTCCCCCGGTGGGAGGATTTGATCCTAGCCGGTGCCCAAGAGATCTCTCTCTCTCTGTGCCTGGCAGAAAAGCTGTCGTGGGCGCCTTGAACATAAGTATTGGAAAAGCTAGTATCAAGCGCTTTCACTCCCCGATCTCCTCAAGAGTTCGAGGCCCCAGTGATAAACAGCCAGGCCACTTCATCAATCCCGACGCAAGGCATCCAGCTCCAACTAATAACCCCTTGTATCCGCCAACCCGCGACTCCTATCGCCGAACTCAAGGGGGTTGTTTTCACGAAACGTTGGGTTGTGGAATTGATCCTCGATCTTAGCGGCTACTGCCAGGACAAGAATCTTGTGGATGTCTTGGCCGTTGAACCTGCAGCAGGTGATGGCGCATTTCTCGGTCCTATGGTCGAGCGCCTCATGGAATCTTGTCGGAAACTAGGCAGGCCCTTTTCGGATTGTAAAGATTCATTAATTGCATATGAGTTGGACGAGAGAAGTGCTGCTCGTGCCCGTGCATTCGTAAAAAGCATCCTAATTGATGCTGGAGTCACACCCCCATTAGCTGAGCGACTGGCCGAAAGCTGGGTTGTAACAAGGGACTATCTCTTTGATGCCAACGCCAGGCAGGCGGATTTCGTGATTGGCAATCCGCCATATGTACGCTTGGAAGATATGCCAGAGGACACTGCCTCGTTGTATCGCGAAGCATATACAACGATGCGCGGCCGAGCTGATCTCTATGTGGCCTTTTTCGAAGCCGCTCTTCGCCAGCTTAAGCCTGGGGGTACCTGCGCGTTTATCTGTGCCGATCGTTGGATGCGTAATCAATATGGGGCAGAACTACGACAGCTTATTACTTCCGTCTATAGCGTCGACGTACTTCTGAGCATGCACAATGTGAACGCATTTGAGGATGGAGTGGATGCCTATCCCGCTATCACAATCATCCGGCATAAGAAACAGAAGACCGCCATTGTGGGCAGTGCCAGTTCAGAATCTGAGAACATTCAGCCAAAGCAGTTGGCGACGATTCTGACCCAAAAACACCGACGAGGGCCATCAACGCCGGTCCAAGGAATTCAAGTGGCAGTGGTGAACACGTGGTTTAGAGGGGCGGACCCATGGCCCTGTCATTCCCCTGAGCAATTGGCGCTACTCAGACGGCTGGAAGACGAATTTCCTCCCCTTGAGGCGAACGCCAAGGTAGGAATAGGCGTCGCCACAGGGAATGACAGCATATACATCACAACCGATGCCGACCTTGTGGAACCCTCCCGCCTCCTGAAACTGGCTCTCGTGAAAGACCTGGCCAGTGGAACATTACGATGGTCAGGGCATTATCTAGTCAATCCTTGGAACAACGATGGGTTGGTAGACCTGGATGCCTATCCCAAGCTGAAGGCCTATTACGAACACCACGCTGTAGCACTGAAGAAGCGCCACACTGCCCAGAAGAGTGCGAACGGCTGGTATAAGACTATAGACCGTGTGAACCACGGCCTCACCAACAAGCAGAAGCTCTATATTCCTGATATTAAGAACATGCTGGAGCCAGTCTTAGATCGCGGCGAAACGTACCCACATCACAATTTGTATTTCGTTCAGTCGGATGAATGGGACCTCGAAGTACTTGGAGGTCTGCTCATGTCCTCTGTAGGAAAGTTTTTTGTGGAATCATATGGGGTTCGCATGCGAGGCGGATACTTGCGATTCCAAGCCCAGTATCTACGCCGGATTCGCGTTCCCGATCCAAAAACTCTGTCCAAATTGCAATCTCATGAATTAAGAGACGCATTCCGTCGTCGCGATCGGGAGCATGCAACTCAAGTGGCCATAGAGTTGTATGGAATAGAAAGAAACCTGCTAGAGGTAGCACTTGGACATTGACAACAGACTGCAAGCTGCCGTCCAAAGCTACTGGGACGCCCGTAGGAAAAATAAAGAGAAGCAGGTCCAATCCGGGAAAATTGACGCAGGTACCCGAGGAGAAGTGACGGGAGGCACCCAGATGGGTGCACTGGAGGTTTTAGTCTCAGACATCCTTTGCGAGGCTGGGCTAAAGAAACTCGATGTACGTACACGGACGGCATTGGAACTACCAGGGTACTTCCGAGCCACGAAGAAGTGGGACCTGATCGTCGTCTCCAACGGCACGCTGGTCTTAGCTATGGAATTCAAATCTCAGGCCGGCAAATCAATCGGCAACAACGTCAACAACCGCGCCGAAGAGGCGGTAGGCAGCGCCAAGGACATTTGGACGGCCTTCCGAGAAGGCCGCTTTGGCGAATCTCCTGCTCCGTTTCTTGGTTACCTATTCCTCCTCGAAGATCGTGACAACGTGAAAACACCTGTGGCAAACAAGGAACCTTACTTCGATGTTGATCCTGAGTTCCGTGGTGTGGCTCAGGGGAAAGGCAAAGGTATCTCACAATACAAAGGTGTGTCCTATAGCAAGCGATACGAATTACTCTGTCGCCGTTTGGTACTAGAGCGGCTCTATACCTCAGCCTGTTTCCTGATGGCCACCAATTCACCAAGAACAAAAATCACACAGCCCGCCTCAGATTTGACTTTCCGGCGTTTCGTAGCGGCGCTTCGAGGTCATGTCGTCACCTTCCTCGGAAGTCGTCGCGAGTAGTCAGGCCTGTATAGGTGTGAGGGCTGACCGGTTCCCTCGTTTCCAATTCCTCTTGCCTCAAAAATCGTGGGGTCAAAGGTGGGCGGGCACAGCCGGCTCAACTGAGCTGCACCGCGCCTTCCTTCTTGTTCCAGGCGTCGATCTCGGACTGCGGGCGCTTCCTGGCATGCTGGCCGATCCAGTTTGCCACCTCGTCATCGGTCGCGCCGGTGGCCACGAACGCCCTGAACTCCTGGTAGTCGATCTCCGCAAACTTCAGCCACCGTTGATCCAGCGGGCAGTTGGAGAGGTATTCGCCCTGCCAGCCCACGAGCGTGGCCCGGCACTTGTCCAATGCGCGCGCCGCCAAGGCATAACCCGCCAGCTTCTCGCGCGGCCTGCGCGGGGCTTCCTTGTCATCCCGTAGATCGCGAGCCTGTTGCTTCACTTTATCGAGGTCTTCTTTCATCGAAAGCTCCTTTCGAAGCACCGGCACATCACAACGTCTCCGTTAATTACCTGTCGTGCGCCGCGGCAAGCATGGTCTCTCGGTCGACGGTCAGCAGGTCACCGATCCGTTCGATCGTCAGGTCGGCGGATGGGAACGTGCGCAGGATCTCCGGATCGTGGGCATAGTGGCCCTGTCGCGGGAACACGGTGGTCACGCGCGAGCCCCACCGTTGCTTCACCGCCGTGAGAATCCGCAGCTTGTCGTCCACCAGGACATAGTGGTCGGCGGGATAGCGTTGTTCCACGTCGTCCAGCTCCTGCTCCTTGTGAATGTAGATGAGCACACGGCCTTCGACCGCCTCAAAGAGCCCGGACCGTTCGATCTTTCTCGGCTGAAACACCACGTCGCCGTCCGACAGAATAGCGGCTCTTCCCCAAGGTTTCACATGCTTGACGACCTCAATCGCCCGTGGAAACAGCCGCTCGGCGAAGGGATAGTTCACGAGAAAGCGCGAGACCGTGAGCAGATGCGGATCGCGCGGATGCTCGAGGCGATAGCGTTGCAGCGCGCCGAGGTAGTCCGCATAGCCCAATTCGCGGCGCAACTGCTCGAAGATCGTCCAGTAGAGTTCTTCCCGCTTCGGGCCCACCTCTTGCCGCAGGTGCTGTTTCAGGTCGGCCGTGACGCGATCATTGTCCAGCAACGTATTGTCCACGTCGAAGAGCACGACCACGTCCGGCAACGCCATGGCTGGCTCTGTCAACCCCGTCCGGTCCGCGTATCGCACACGACCTGCACCACCATACGAAAGAGCCGGCTACGGCGCCCGCATCAACGCCGGTTCCAACCGCACCGCTTGTTGAAACAACCGCCGAAACTCCGGTCGATCCCCGTCGGCCTGTTTGGCCTGCTTCAGCGAGGCTTCCGCCTGGTCCGGTTTCGACAACCGGGTCAGGCAGCGAGCCTCATCCAAATGTTGTTGAACTTGCAGCAATGCCGGTAGCCGATCGGTCCGCACCTTGCGAAAATACTCCAATGCCGCTTCACAGTCGGCGGGGCGGATCCTGCCCACGGCGTAGTTGCGAAAGCTGCGGCTTAAGTTTCTCCCGAATGCCAACCGCGCATAATCAGCCACCGGCGAATCGGGGAACGTCTTGAGCAGATCGGTCAGCAGGGCTTGCCCGGCCTCCAGGTGATCGCCGCGCTGCCACAGGAGGAACTTTCCCGCCTCCTCGCTCGCAGGGGTGCCACCCATCAACAGCGCCCCGGCCCCGCCCTCGTCGACGACCGCCACACTCACGGGGTTGGATTGCACCAGCACATGCTGCGCGCCGCTCGAATAGCCGTATCCGGCGACGATGCCATAGGTCTCCGGCCGGTGAAACGTCCATCCCAAGGCGCCATAAAAAATCGGAAACGCGGCGGCGATTTCCTCGCCCGGCGCGAGCGCGGACGCGCGTGTCTCAACGGCATCGCTCACGAACAGAGGCAGGTAGATGAAGCGCGGGCGGCTGGGGCTCGCAACTTCAATATGGACGCCGCCCGTTTGCGGATCGAGCAATCTGGACACCTTCACCGGCGCCTGCCCCGTATTGATCAGCCGGACCGTGGCGTAGACTGGCTCTCCGAAGACCAGGGTCGTCTTTCCGATTTCAAGCTTGAGCTCAAGTGAGGCGCTTCCCGGACGGTCCTGGGCTAACCCATGACCTGCGAGCAGCGCCAGGGCCAACACGGTCACCATGCAGATGCCGACGCAGGCTTTGTTTCCCCGTGGCTGGCAGACCCTGTCCATGAAACGACCTTCGGCCTCACTCACAGGTTGTGACCGTTAATACCTCATCAGGATGAAACCAGGCCGCGTGTTCGTTGTTCACCCAGGTGAACGGCGCGGCGCCGACGGCGCCGGGAAATTTGCACTGAGCCGGATGGCTCTCCAAATGCTCCCGGCTCTGGTCCGAAAAGGCCCAGGCCGGATCGTCTTCGAGGTCGCCGGTTTGCGTCATGATCGAGACTCCGTCGCCGTCGCTGTGATGGAGGTTGAATGCATGGCCGATTTCATGGGCCGTCGTCCGCAGGTACTCGGGACCGCCGGCTTGAATCGTGGACGCCTGGTAGAAGATGGCAAAAGCCGAGCGCGTATGACCCTGCCACATCTTGCCCAGAACCTGAATGGCATTTGGCGCGCAGGCGTCCCCGAACGTGCCGTGGTGGTTCACGACGACGCCGTAAAGGTGGTACGTGTTGCAAAACTGAAAGGGGCAGACGGAGGTCGGGAACAGCGAGAGGTGCCGATGGCCGTTCTCCACCGTCGTCAACTCGGCGTCGCTGATGCAGTCGTCCTCCGCGATATTGAGCGGCTGAATCGCCGTGTCGTCTTCCTGCACGTCCAGCTTGATGCCGGCGGCATTGTAGATGGTTTCCAAGGTCACCGGCTGGCCGTTGACCATCTGCGGCGGCGGGAAGGTGGTGCCCGTCATCCGGTCGAATTCGAGCGACACGCAGGACGCCAGGAACCAGCACAGGGCCGGAGCGGCTGCCATCATCCTGAACCGAAAACCCGGTCGGGAAGCGGCGGGTGGATCAGGTCTTGCCACCATCGTGCACCTCGCTGGAGCGACAGAAAGGAGCATGCTCAAGAACAGACGGTGTCACCAACCTAGACCCTGGGAAGGCGAATGTCAACGCAGGTTTCGGCGCAATACGTATATGCCATGGTCTCGCGAGGGACCATCGCCGCCGGTTTCCGTTTGCGCGGGAGGACTCTGTGATCAGGACGGCATCAACGTCACGTGCACGTCCCGCTCGCGCGGGCCGTCCAACTCCACCAACAGCACGGATTGCCAGGTGCCGAGGGCCAGTTGGCCGGCCGAGACCGGGATCGTGAGGGACGGACCGAGAAGAGACGCGGCCATATGCGACCACGCATGAGACGGATCATGGGCGTGCCGGAACTGAATCTTCGGGATCATCTGTTCCACGACTTCCAATAGATCCAGTTCGGTCCCTTCCCCGATCTCTCCGGTGGTCAGAGCGGCGGTCGTGTGGGTAATGAAGAGGGAGCAGAGTCCCTCTCGCATTTGTGCCTTACGGATCAGCGCTTCGACCGGATCGGTCAGGTCCACGACTTGTTTGAGATGGCTGGTGTTGACGCGCAGGATTTCCGGCATGGGCGTTCCTGCCTCCCAGGATAAATCGGTGCCCGAACCTTACACAAGACGATCGAGTGACGAAAGGCATGTCACACCGGCCTCGGAGACGACCGTCCATTCGTGAGAACAAGCGATCGTACGAGCGCATCACGCGCGGGAGCATAACTGCCGACTCAACGCCTCCACTTCCGCAGCGGCTCGCCATCCGCTTTCGACGGCGCCGTTCATGTATCCCTGCCAGCGCAGGCTGGTGTGCTCGCCGGCGAACAGCACTCGGCCATGGGGCCTGGCGAGCCAGGCCCGGAGTTCCGGGTCGTAGTCGCGATGGAAGAAGGCGTAGCCTCCCTGAGCCCAAGGATCGTCCGTCCAGCAGACCGCTCGAGAGGCCAGCACCGAAGCCTGTGCCGCGCCGAGCCACCTCAAATGGTCCGTCAGACCTCTGATCCCGCGCTGGGCCAGGAGCCTTTCTGTCTCGATGCTGGCCGAGCCACCGGCGAGCAACGTCAAGATGCCGGCGTTCCCGCGCTGTTCCTCGTTGGCATCCCAGATCGCGCCGATCGGCAGATCCGTGCCGTAGGCACGCGGGCGCCCCTGCCGCTGCCAGAATCGACGGTCGAACTGGAGCTGGGTCTTCGTCGCCCGGCCATAGCGCAGATCCCTGATGGCACGACGTTGCAAGGCCGGCAACGGAGGCGTGAACACGATCCGCCGCAACGTCGTGGCGGGCAGCGCAAGCACGAGAACATCCGCGGCGATCTTCGCTTGGATTCCATCCGACCCGCTGACCGTGACCCGCACCCCGCCTCGACGCTGCGTAACCGCGAGCACCGTGGTGTGGAGCTGCACCGGTTCGCGCAACATCCGGGCGAGACCAGTTGCTAACTGATCATTGCCGCCTTTGATCCGATAGAACCGGCTCTGTCCCTGCGACTCGGAGGCAAGCTGATCCACCAAGGCGAGCAAAGAGAGCTCTTCGGGATCGGCCAGGAAGAACCCCCGCATGCCCTGCACGGCCGCGCGGATCCGCCGGTCGGCGCGGATCTGATCGAGCCAGTCCGCCACCGATTGATTGGCCAAAACTCGCGCAATGGGACTATCCCAACGCTGCTCGGTCAGACGGTAGGCCCTGACCCATGGCTCACAGAGCTTCGCAATTTCTGGCCAGAATCCACGGGCGATTGAGACCGGGTTGGAGGGATACCGTCGAGAATCACGGCGAACGAATGCAAATCCACCTTCAAGGACCGGCGTCAACGACAACCCCACCTGACCGGCCAATCGACGGATGGCGTCATGATCCGTCTCGATCAGATCCGCGCCGGCCTCCGCATGCTGGCCGTCGGCGAACCCGTTACGTACGGTCCAGACGCGGCCGCCGACTCGGTCTCGCGCCTCCAGCACCGTGACCTGTGCGCCTGACTGCTGCAACCGGACGGCGGCCGCGAGGCCCGCAAGCCCCGCGCCCGCGACGACGACAGACCGACCACTCAGGATTCGAGTGTTCGCCATAGCAAGTCCTATGAATGACGCAGGAAGGTCACCGTGAATGGCGTGAAATTACGGCAGGGGTCCGCCGGGGACCGGACCACCCGGCACGGTGCCGCCTGGGACGGTCCCACCGGGAACAGGTCCTCCCGGCGCCGGACCGCCGGGCACCGTTCCACCTGGAAGAGTCCCGCCGGGAACAGTCCCTCCAGGCACGGTGCCACCAGGAACCGGTCCCCCAGGCAGCGTCCCGCCCGAAGGCGTGTTGCTCGGTCCATCGAGCTTTTTTCTTGTTTCTTCCGTAGCGCTCGACGACTGAGGGGTCTGAGCGGGGGCGCGATCGTCGGCCCCGGCGATCGCGCTCCAGGGAAGCAAGACGAGCACGGCCAGACACACAGCGGGAATGAAGAAACCGGACGACCGACGCGGTTCGTCCTTGGGGCGAGCTTCCGGATACGGCATCATCGCGAACACCTCTTTTGTGGTTGGCCTCAATGCAGTCCGCTGACACCAGCGTAAAGCGAACCAGGTCCCTAAGAAAGGGGGAGGAGAACGCGGATCGATGAAGCGCGCGCGACCGATCGGCGCCGACGGTCACGCCAAGGACACCGCCGCTGGTTCGGCCAGCCCAACAAGAGACCGAACAGGCCGCTCGCCTGAACGTATGGCTATTTCATGACCGGTGTGGTAGCGTAGGACAGTTCCATCGCGGCGGGCCTTGCGTGGAATGAAGAATCGAACGGCCCATCACGATGTTGTGGTTACCGAGAATCTGATCGGAAGTCTGACCTAAGCCGCCTCCTCGATTGCGTCTTCTGGCCTCTCCTTCCCCTCGTGAAGTTCTTCTCGCGTCTCCGACAATATCATCATCAGAAGGAGGAACCCCCATGGGTTCAAAACTTTATGTCGGCGGGTTGCCCTACGCGGCGACCGAAACGGAACTCACCACCTTGTTCGCATCGCACGGCACTGTCGAGTCGGCCCGTGTGATCACCGACAAGTTCACCGGACAGTCCCGAGGCTTCGGGTTTGTCGAAATGGCCACATCTGAGGAAGCCCGAACGGCGATGACCGCCTTAAACGGCACACAGATGGACGGGCGGTCCCTGACCGTGAACGAAGCCAAGCCGCAGGAGCCGCGCTCCGGCGATAGCGGACGTGGCAACGATTTCGGCCGGCGCAACCGCTTCTAACGCGACAGGCTACAAGCGGGGGACGCCTGACTCAGGTGTCCCCCGTTCGATCACGCTCCGTCTCCATACCCCAGAGGTCGATTCCTCCCGGTAACAACCCGTAACAACCCGGCCGAGAACGCCGACGCCCCCGTGCAGGGGGTCTCCTGCAAACCGGTTGGCGATCCGAGCGGAAGCGGTCCGCCGTCCATCCTCGATCAGGTCGGACCTCGCTGCCCATAACCCAGTCCGCATCGGCCGTGACCGCTCCTTACGACCATGGTCTTTCCTCGAAATGGTCGAGAACAGCCTTTTGCACCGTATGTTTCTGCCTGCTCATCCAATACCGTCGCGAGAAGTACCAGGCATAGAGCAGCGACAGCAGCACAAAGTTGGGGATGAGGATGGCCGGCGTCATCCATTGCCACCCGTTGAACTTCCAATCGACGAGCGGCCACAGGACCGGCGTCGGAAAGAAGGCATGCGAATGCGTGGGCACGTCGACCAGCACGTGCAGACCCCAGGCGGCGAGCTCCCAGAGCGGCCGCTTCAGAAAGAACCACACGGCGAGAAATACGATCAGGAACACGACGGCGCTATGGGTGACGTTGTAGAGATGGTGCACATAGAGCGGGATGGAAGATTCGGGGGGAGTGCCATGGCTGAAATCGGGTGTGTCTTCAAGCCCGACCATGGCCGCCGTCCAAAGAATTCCGAACGACAGGAGATCCGGAGCGACGCCGATCCCGAACGCCAGCCAAAAACTCGATCGGCTCTTTCGACCGAACGCAAGCGCGCCCCAAAGCCCGTGGGAAACGATATCCATCTGCTCGTCAGGTGAACGGCTCAGTCATGACGACCCGTCATGGAGAATGGTCAGGCCCGCCACGCGCCGCGAGATGGTTTCAGGCATCCAAGAGCCATGCGGTTGGGCAGCCAGTTGAGGGCGGGGTTACGCAAGCCGCAACTGTGCCAATGACGCGGGCGCATTCCCTCCACTGATGTCCGGAATGATGCTCAATTCGAGCACCGTGACCGCCGGAAGTTCGACATGATGATCTTCTATCTCGCTCGTTGCGCCCTGTGGACTGAAGTTCCACTGCTGCCGCACGATTTCCCGGAAGGACTGCCCACGATCCGACGACCAGCGCAAGACGTACTCTTGCGTACGTTCGGCTCCGGGCTCCACAAAATTCATCCAGATCCGCCGTAGTCGTTGCGGATGGTCGAAGAGAAGCCGGATTGTCTGTTTTCCAGGCCCTGCAGCACGCCACCCCGAAGCCCGACCGCCCAGCAATGCGGACTCAATCGGATGAGCGGCGTCCTCTGAGGTGATTTCCACTTCCGCGATCCCCTCCACATTCAACCACTCCTGTTCAGCCGATACGCTTTCTTTCTGGACTTCGGCGATGATTCGCTTGCGCATTGGTGTGCCTCCTGATTTATGCCGTAGACATTCCTCATTACCGGCTAGTAAGCCTGCTCCGGCCAGTCTCCTGCAAAGTCGGACACGGATCCATCACTCGGCAAGCGCCGGAGAAGGTTCTGTCCCCCTTGCCCCATTGTCGGTTCTCGACTGGAAACGGGGCCTATGAACGAGATAACGCCCCCGTTTGTCCTGATGGCAGCGTATTTGTCGTCACAAGGGGCACCTTGAACTTGCGGCGGTACGCGCCCGGGGTGATCCCGGTCAGGCGCTTGAACAGTCGCCGAAAGAACGCCGGGTCCTCGTAGCCGACGTTCCAACTGATCTCATCGATTGCCTCCTCCGTCCGTTCGAGCCGGCGCTTGGCCTCATGCACACGCAGGTTCTGGATGTAGGCCATCGGTGAATAGCCCGTCGCCTGGGTGAACCGCCGGTTGAAACTTCGCTCGGGGAGCCCGGACCGTTTCACCGCCTCTTCGACGGGTTTGGCCACGGAGAAATGGCCTGCCAGCCATTCCTGCGTCGCGAGCACCATGGCGTCCCCATGGTCGAGACTCGGTCGAAACGCGATGTATGGCGTCTGGCCGTCCTGGTGCCACTGGAGAAGCATGAATTTGGAGATTGCCTGAGCCGCGGTCGGCCCGACGAATCTGGCCACGAGGTACAGCACCAAATCATGCCAGGAGGCGGACGCGCCGGCCATCACGAATTGCGCCCGCTCCCCCGAAGCCACGAGCACTTTCTCAAGGGACAGTCGAACGGCGGGGAAATTCTTGCGGAATGTGGGCGCATAGGCCCAGTGGATCGTCGCATCTTCTCCGTCCAGCAGCCCCGTTTCAGCCAGCAACAGGACGCCCGAGCAGGCCGAGCAGAGCAGCGCACCCCTGCGGTTCATCTCCAGGAGCCATCGCACCATCTCGGCATGGCGTCCCGGCACCCAGTCGCCATGCTCGACCAGGAGGGAAGGGACGATCACGATCTCGGTCGAAGTGACCTCGCCCAGCGATCGGTGCACTTCAACAGGCAGTCCGCTTGCCGTCTCCACCCGCCCGCCCCTGGTCGAGACAAACTCCACCCGAAAGGGAGCTGACGACGGCACCGCCTCGTCTAAGCTCCCAAGGAACTCGAAACAGGTGAGCACGTCATACATGCCGCTCAAAGGCGACACCATCACCTCTGGGATCACAACCAGGCTGACGTGCCGAGGGTCGGAATGTGGCTGTGCGGTTGCGGGGGATGGCATAAATGAACCGAAAGTGGCCAGTCTAGCCCTGCCCTTCCGTCGTCGCAACCCATAGGATACGGCATCATGGTTGATTCACCAAAGGAGGACCACATGCCGATCAATCAACAAGCGCTCGACCAGTTCTTGGAACGGGCCGTCAACGATCTGTCTGCAAGTTATGGCGGCGTCATGGTGTCGCTCGGCCACCGGCTGGGCCTGTACAAGGCCATGGCCGGCGCCGGCCCGCTGAGCCCGCGGGAAGTCGCGCAGCGCGCCGGCTGCGACGAACGCTACCTGCGCGAATGGCTGAACAGCCAGGCGGCGGGCGGCTATGTCCGGTACCATGCCACGAGCGAGACCTATGAACTTCCGCCCGAACAGGCCTTGGTGTTGGCCGACGAGGAGAGCCCGCTCTTCCTCCCGCCGGCCTGGAACGTGCCGGCCTCCATGTGGTTCGACGAAGACAAGGTCGCCCGGGCGTTTCGGACGGGAGAGGGCATCGCCTGGGGCGACCACCACGAGCGGCTGTCGTGCGGCGTCGCGGCCTTCTACCGAAATTGTTATCGCGGATCGCTCCTGCAAGCCTGGCTGCCGGCCTTGCCGGGCGTGATCGAGAAGCTGAAACAGGGCGCGAAGGTCGCCGACATCGGCTGCGGGCACGGCCATTCGACCTTGCTGATGGCCGCCGCCTTTCCGAACTCACGATTTTGGGGATTCGACAACCACGAAGAATCCGTTGCGGCGGCCCAGGAGCAGGCGCGGCGCGCAAACGCCGGTCTCTCCGTGACGTTCGAGGTCGCGACCGCGCAGTCGTATCCGCCGCAGGGGTTCGATCTGATCTGTTTCTTCGATTGCCTCCACGACATGGGCGATCCCGTCGCCGCCGCGCAGCATGCCGCAGCGGCCCTCGCCGAAGAGGGCACGGTGATGCTGGTCGAGCCCTTTGCCCACGATCGGGTCGAAGACAACCTCACCCCTGTCGGTCGCCTCTACTATGCCGCCTCCACCGCCATCTGTTGCGCGCACTCGTTGTCGGAAGAGGGGAGGGCGGCGCTCGGAGCGCAGGCCGGAGAAGCGCGGCTGAGGGCTGTGTTCCAAAAGGCGGGCTTTCGGACTTTTCGCCGCGCGACCCAGACGCCGTTCAACCTGGTGCTCGAAGCCCGGATGTAACAGGTTGCGGCAATCTGTGTTGCGATCCTTGAGAGAAGCAGACTGGCCCTGATTATCGTGGAGCGAACCCCCGGCGGCCTTCTTGCTTACATCCCCAGGTGCTTCTTGAGAATGTCCGAGCCCGTGATGGCAGGCTCGCTCGGGGCCAACTCCAAGGCTTTCTTAAATGACGCGGTGGCCTCGTCATGTTTGCCCATCTTGTCCAAGGTCAGCGCGACGTTGTAGTGCACGACGGCCGAATTGGGATCGGCCTTGACGGCCTTCTGGAAATGCTCCATTGCCACATCCCAATGCCCCTGCTGGTAGTGTCCCACCCCCTCGTCATTGGCCATTCGAGCGGCCGAACTGGCCGGGGCAAACAGTGGAGCATCGGCCGCCGCTCCGGCTTTCCTTGCTCCGCCTCCGGTTTGGCTTGGCTCGCACCCAACGAACCCGTTGGCCACAAAGAGGACGAGTCCGAGAACAACAGATCCTAGTCTCATGGCATCCTCCTCGGTGAGATGTCGTTGATCCGTGACTCATCAGTCTAATACAGCGAACAGGCGAAGGCTACGCGCACGTGGCGCGCCATGACATGCGGTATGCCGCTCCCATTTGAGACCACGCGAGAACGCGCCTACCGACTCTACGGCATACGCTCCGGACTTACGGGGCTGCGTGGTCACCGGCGACACCGTAACCGAGACAGAATCCTTGCTCCGGGAGGCCAGTGAATCTCATTGGGAAGGGCTCAGGGCCGACGGCCTTCCGATCCCGCAGCCGAGCAGCCAAGTTGAATGCATCAACGTCCCTGCCTAAGATCTCACTCAACATATCGCGGCCGCCAATCAACTTGAGCCGGCTCAACCGCGGCGCAAGATCTGGTCTGATCGCGTCAATTGATTCCTGGGAATGTGTGGTTTCAGGACCTGACCCTGAATCCTGATCTCCTGAAGAGGAAAGGAGGTTCACCGATGAAACTCACCAGCTCCGCATTTCAGGCAGGGGGAATGATTCCGAAACAATACACGTGTGACGGCCAGGATATGTCGCCTCCGTTGAGCTGGTCTGATGTTCCCGACGGAACAAAGAGCTTGGCTCTGATCGCGGATGACCCGGACGCTCCGATGGGGATCTGGGTGCATTGGGTCGCGTGGAATATCCCGGTGACGGCCCGAGCCCTTGAGGAAAACGTGCCGAAGCGAGATGCCCTCCCGAACGGCTTAAAGCAGGGCACATCGGACTTTCGACGCGTCGGCTATGGAGGGCCCTGTCCACCCTCCGGCACTCACCGCTATTTCTTTAAATTGTACGCGCTGGATACGACCCTCAACCTGTCGCCAAGCACGACGAAGAAAGATCTGGAGAAGGCCATGCAGAGCCATATTCTTGGACAGGCGGAGGTGATGGGGACATACAGCAGGAAATAGGGATCCGCTGGCAGGTCTGCCGATTCTGAGGGCGACACCGTCGCGGTTTCAGCGCAATGTGTGATAGCAATACCCAACCCTGCTTCATGTACCATGCGGATCGGTAGGCTCAATCGTCATGCATCAAGAGGATTGAAGATGGACCCAAGTTTTTGGCACCAAAGGTGGGAGAAGAATGAGATTGCCTTTCACGAAAGTAAGGCCAATCCACTGCTCGTGGAGCACTTTCGTGAGCTTGGCGTAGCCAAAGGCAGCCGGATTTTTGTCCCATTGTGCGGGAAGACTCTGGATATTTCTTGGCTACTCTCCAACGGCTATCGGGTGGCGGGAGCCGAATTGAGCCGACTGGCCATTGAGCAGTTATTCACGGAATTGGGCCAGCAACCAGCCATATCGGCGACCGGCCAAGTGGAGCGGTGGAGCGCACCACAGCTTGACGTATTTGTCGGCGACATCTTTGCGCTGTCCGGAGAGAGACTCGGCCCGGTCGATGCCGTCTATGATCGGGCCGCGTTGGTGGCCTTCCCCGAAGAAATGCGCGATCGCTATGCCGCGCACCTCACAACGATGACAGGCAAGGCTCCGCAGTTGCTGATTTGCTATGAGTATGACCAACGCATGATGGACGGTCCTCCGTTTTCAGTGAGCAACGAGGAAGTCACGCGGCATTATGCCGCGCATTATGATCTCACGCTCCTCGAGAGCAGAGAGGTATCCGGTGGATTGAAGGGCAAATGTCCAGCCAAGGAGAAGGTGTGGCTGATAAAAAGATGAGGCGTATCGGTACATTGCAAGCGATCGCTCGTCACGCCTGACAAGGGCACCGTCGAACTTCGACCCTCAACCCGGAACCCGGCGCTCCGCCGCGTCGATAGGGGAACGGGCGGTACGCAACGAAGGATCCTCCCAGATCAGGATTCGCTGGTGGGTGGTTGGCAGGCTGGTATGGGAACCGCTTGTGATGGGAAATCGGACGGCGGAGGCGGGAGGCTTGGCAGGGCATCGTTGCAGAAGGAGCATGACGGAGTGAAGGCCACACAGTGGGACGGCCAAACTGGCGCGATCCTGTAGGCCAACACCCGTCACTCGCACTGAAAGAGCTGCTTGCACAGGGCCTCGCACTTCTCGGTTCGCTCTTGGCAAAGGGCTAAACAGGCGCTATCGCCCGCGCATTGGCTCCGGCACATCAGACTATCCGCCGCGTACTTATCCCGGCCTGTCACCTGGACCAACTGCTTATGCCCTCTTGCCTTTCAGGGACTTTCCCGCCCACTATTATAGAGCCGAGTTGAGTACAGGTGAAAACTGTCGCCGAATGCGAGGCACTGGTCATGATGGGAGAGCATCAGCACGCGAGCCACCATGGACCCCAGAAGGTCATCGGCCCACTGTCCGGGAAGACGATCAACATACCGGATGTGAACCGTCCGCCGATGCCTGCTCTGGCTCCTTCCGGCGTCATTCACAACGGCAGGACAGCCGAACACTTCGGCGAGATCGACTCCTCCCGCGGATATCCTGATGTGAGGAGCTTCAGAAGAAAGTTCGGTCTGATTGTCCCCGCTACGAATACCAGCATGGAGCACGAGCTTTGGAGCATTATTGGCAGGAATCCACAGACACTCAGAGGGGTCGGCCTGCACACGTCCAATGTCATCACGCCGAAGCCGACGTTAGAAACCGAGGCAGATCTCTTGGAGTATCAGAAGCAGTTCTTGGGCGGATTGAAGGCCGCGGTTGATACGGCGCTGTTGGCGGAGCCGCAATACATGCTTATGGGCATGAGCTTGGAACATATTCTGTGCGGCATCGAACAAGTAAAAGAACCTATGGCTGAGATCGAGGAGCACTCGAGATTGCCATGGGCCACCTGGCATGAGGCCGTCGTCGCCGCGCTGCGAAAGTATCAGGCGAGGCGCATCGGGATCTTGACACCGTTCGACAAGAAAGGAAACGAGCACGCCACGCGCATGTTCCAAGACCTGGGGTTCGAGGTGGTGGCGAGCGTAGGCTTTTCTTGCGCCAATGCTCTGCATATCGCACATGTTCCGGACTGGGCCAAGGAGAAGGCCATACTGGACATGCTGGCCACGCGTGACAATGCACTGGACGCCGTCGTCCAGTGTGGCACGAATATGAGCTTGATCGATGTGGCGGAACAACTGGAGCCGGTGATCGGGATGCCTATCCTGGGTATCAACGCTGTGATCTTTTGGTACGCCCTCCGGGAAACGGGGATCCAAGGAGCAGTAGTAGGGGCGGGGAGATTGTTGCAAGAGTTCTGACCGGTCGTGAGGTGCAGAACAAGAGGCCCGGGATCTCTTCGTCACCGATACCGCCACAGATCGGCCGGGTCTCAGGTGACGTGGGAATCGGCGACTGAGGGAGCGGGGCGGAGACACGGGCTGCCACGCGCCGCGATCGGGTGGGGTGGCATCAGGTTTTGCTCCGCGTTCTCATCTGCTTGCGGGACCGTTGTTTCTTCCAATCGTTCGTCAATAACCCCGAGAACCCCCAGTTGGCTTCTGCAATTTCTTGAATCACGATATGGGTATGCTCTGGATGCTTGCCCAGGATCCGGACAAGCGAACCGGTCACCTCTCTCACGAGACGGGCTTTCTGTGCTCTCGTGGCACCCTTGGTAATCTGGATATTGACATACGGCATGACCACTCCTTCTTGAGGGTTTGAGATCTCGAAAGGTTGTGGAATGATTTGGCGGCCTGGTGCAGGCAGTCTACTGCAACATTGACGGCGTATCCATCACCCCAGGAGAAGGTGCCGTGCGAAGAGCGGCTAATCGAGCGGGACAGAGAAGACGTCCCCCGGGTGCGGCGCAACGTGTGATGACAGGACTTCAGTCACTCTGTTGCATCCAATAATGGGAACAGGTGTTATGAGAACAGGAAGGATGACAATCAAGAGTCGATTGGTCACTCGCACTGAAAGAGCTGCTTGCACAGGGCCTCGCACTTCTCTGTTCGCTCTTGGCAATGGACCAAACAGGCGCGTCGCCCGCGCACTGGCTCCGGCACCGCAGACTGTCCGCCGCGCATTTCCTCCGACACTGCCGGCACCGCATGTCCTCCGCCACCTTCACGCCATCGTTGATAGACGGCCGTGGCTCAGTGATGCCCTCCTGCCCCCGTACTGCGTCGCTTGTCGCTGACCGTTCCTCTTCACCCCGGGTCTCACTTCGATCTCCGTCCCGATACTCGTGGCTCGGGAATGGACGGCACTCGGCGGCCCTGTCTTGGATGAACGTCACCATCGCCTCATGCCGTGACGGGTCGTCATCCGAGGCGTCATGCGATTGCGCCCAGACCATTCCCGCATTCACCAGGACCACCAGGACGAGGACGAACCCAGAGCGTGCGACCGGCAGCTTCTTCATAGCGTGGCAAGTCTACTGCAAAGTCGGAGGCGGATTCATCACTCCGGGGACGAGATGGAGCGCTGTGTGGGGAGCAGGGACGAGAAGTGTTACGGGGGGCTTGACGCAATGACGAATCACGCTGATTGGCCTGCCACCCACACGCAATGTGTGATGACAAGACCTGACCCTAATTCCCAATGCCCAGGCGCACAAGCTGAGTTTTTTCGTGCACCCCGGTGAGCTGTGCCGCCCGCTTCATGAGCTGGTCGTCGATGTTCAGCGTCGTACGCATATGCATGAACATGCATCAATCAGGCATCTGGGTCAAGGTGCTCCAGACACCGGCCGGCGAGCGGCATCCGTCCGCAACCTCGATCCGGTTGTCGGGTTGCAATACCCGAAGTGGCCCCAGGGCTCATTCGACTGTGCAAGCCTACCGCTGGCTCATCGCGAATGACGAAGCAGGCTGGACCGCCACTCCAGCTTGCAACTGCGTCTTGCTACAGTGTGCGCCAATGGCGTACCATTCTCCATGCGGTTTGTGGAGACTCCGGTGTTTACCGCCGCGGTGCGGCGTCAGCTAGACGACGAGAGCTATCGGGCGCTGCAATTGGCATTGTTGCTGCGGCCCACGCAAGGCCCCATCATTCAAGGTGGCGCGGGACTGCGCAAACTCCGATGGGCGGCGGAGGGGCGAGGCAAACGAGGCGGGGTCCGCCTCATCTACTATTGGGAGCCGGCAAGCCAGACGTTTTATATGTTGTACCTCTATGCAAAGAACGAGCAGGGCGACCTCACGGCAGACCAACTCAAGGTGTTGGCCAAGCTCGTTCGGAGGGAATTCTCATGAAGGACACGGCATTTCAAGAGCTGCTGACCAGCATCCGGCAAGCCGGACGCATTCGTCGAGGCACGCTGAAGCCTGCTCGCGTCACCACCTTTCGTCCGGCCGATGTGAAGAGCATCCGGGAGAAGCTCAAGGCATCGCAGGCCGAATTTGCCTTAATGATCGGTGTCAGCATCGCGACGCTCCGTAACTGGGAACAGGGACGGCGAAGGCCTGAAGGTCCGGCGCTCGCTCTACTTCGCGTCGCAGCTCGCAATCCCCGTGCAGTGGCCGAGGCGTTACATCGCCCACCGAGAAAAGGCGCAGCCTAAGAATGTGTCCCGTACGCGCGATCCCGGAGAAGCGAGGGGAGTGAGAAGCTAGGACCGAATGGTAGGCAGGCTGGACAGCCACACGCCGTGCAATGTGTGATTGCAAGACCCGACCCCATCTAGATTCAGCAAGCAGGAGACGCCCGCTCCGACGGGCTTACAGAAACAGGTAGATCGCGGCCACCATCCCGAAGAAGTCGGACGTGTTCCTGCCTCTTACGCTGAACCAGGGGCCGGCGATCAAGCCGACGTGTTCGTTATAGAGATATTCCACGGCCGGCGCCACGCTCAGCACATCGCCTGATCCCCTGCCGGTGACCGCCGGTTCACCTGTCGGGCCGATTCCCGGCGTTCCGGAAAAGCGAGTCGCCTGGATGATCTGAAAGCCGATGTCGAGCGCGAGCACCCAATGACGCGTGAGCGTGTACTCGGCGGCCGCCGTCAGCGTCGTGACCGATCCCGGGTGAACCCGTCCATCCGTCCCGAAACCGCCTCCATAGGCGTTGAACCCGGTCACGTCGACGGGCATGTACAGGCTATGAGTCAGATTGAAACGGTAGCGAAGGAAATGGTCGCCGCCGAGATGGAACAGGTTCTGGACTCCGGCGCCGAAGGTCGTGGCGAAGGATCCCCCTCCGGTCGCTTCGACGCTCGCTTTGATCGGGTCCAGATTCTCGAAGCGTCCCGTCGGAAACATCTCCTGCACCCAAAGCCTGATCGCCGGAACCCACGAGCCGGGCCGGCCCCTCAGTGCTTGAAATCCGAGCGCGACCGGAAATCTCCGAATCCCGTGGAAGACTGCCCCTGTGAACGATTGCTGAGCCATTGCGGGGCCAGTTCGAGATCGATGCGGTCGGTGAGGCCGTAGATGAGATAGTTCTGCTGAACGATTGTGCGGAAGTTGTTCGCCGATTGCAGGCGCCACGTGTCATTGTAGAGCCCGCCGTACTGCGTGAAATAGAGGTAGGGTTCGACGACAGCATGTCCCCGGTCGAGGGTGCTCCCGCGACTCGAAAGCAGAGTCCCGGTGAACCACGGCGCGCGCAGGGAAGCGAGCTCCTCATCGAGTTCGGTACCCATGACCACCGGCGCTGCCCACGGGCTTGCGAGCAGGAGGCTGAGGCAGACGGCGGAGAGGATCGGGGCGGGACGACGCTGATGAGGGTCAGGTCTTGCAATCCTACATCAGACCTACGTCGCTTCTCCCAGGTACATCGTGCTCACCGTTTAGCGGTTCGCTGCAACCGCGAGGCGAAATCCCATGGCGTGGAGTAGCCTGTCGAGACTCTTCAGTTCAGGATTCCCGCGCTCCGAGAGCATCTTGTACAGGCTTTCGCGGTTGAGTTTGGTTTTCCGGGCGAGTTGCGTCACGCCTCCCTGCGCCTCCGTCACGTTTCTGAGCGCCAACAGAAACAACTCGGGATCGTCTTCTTCCAATGCCGCGTTCAAATATTCTTCGGCCTCACGCGGATTGCGCAGGCTCTGAATCAGCTCCGGCTGATAGGCTTTGCTCCTTTTCATGACTGTCTCCTGTGCGGACCGAAGGGTAGTCGAAAATCTACCCTTCGACAAGGGGGCCGTCAGGCTCCGACCTTGGTTGTCGATATACGCGCCAATGCGCCCCGCGAACTCGCTGATTGGACGTTCTCCCCGGGAAGACGCCCCGTGATTGGGCCGATTGCGGCCGTCGAACGAGGCCCTTCTGAGGGCGCGCGTTCCGGGAGCGCGGGACCAACCGCGGGGCGGCCTTCCCCTCTCCCTTGATCTCGCCCATCGACCAATACCCTCAAGGTAACGAAGAGGCTCGCAAGATGCCAGAGAACGGATGCGTTCGGAGTAGAGGAGGATGGCTTGGGGGGAATCAGGATAACGGCGTGACAGAGGCCGAGGGGTCTCTCAAATGGCTCTGTCACTGGGGACCAACGATCTTACGAGCGTGGGCCGCGCCACTCGTCGTGGCGCGGCCCATGAGAAAACGACCGCCGAACAGTTACGACCCGGCTTTCCAAATATCCGTCACCGCGCCGCTTTCGTTCAGCTCGATCGTGACGCGGCTGCCTTCCTCGATCGGCTTGGCCTTGACTTCGATCCGTTCGAGCGGGAACACCTTCTCCCCTTCGGGCGTCCAGAGCTTGATCTCCTTCTTCATCTTGCCGACATAGACCAGCTTGCCCGTGACCAGCCGATGGGCCTTGTCATGGCCCTTCTGGTGGTGGTCCACGACTATGTTTTCCTCGTTGACCCAAAGCGTGATCTCGTCGCCGGCCTTGATGTCCTTCGGCAAAGTCTTGGCGTTGAGCCAATAGTCGCCGCCTGGCGCCTTGACGGCCACCATCGGCCCTTGAATCCGATCGACCACCCCATGCACGGTGATGTGGTAGCCAGCCTTGGTCTTCGGCTGTTCGTCAAAGGTCATCTCCACGTTCATCTTATGAATATCGATGACCTTCCCGGCCTCATTGAGTTCGACGGAGATGGGCGTGCCCTCCTCGATGCCCGCCAACTGGGACCGGCCGCTTTGCACGTCGAAGGTCTTCTCGCCCTCCGGCGTCCAGAGCTTGATCTCTTTCCGATCCTTCGAGGCATAAGCCAGTTTGCCCGTGACGAACCGGTGCTTGTGGGCCGGATCGCCCTTTCGGTGCAGGTCGATCACGACGTTGTTTTCGTTCACCGACATCTCGACCTGTTCTCCCACTTCGAGATTCTTGGGAGCCGTCTTGGAGGCCACCCGCATCTGTCCCCAGGGAGTCTTGATCGTGATCAGGTCGGACTGAATGGCCGTCACCTCCCCGCTGACCTTCATGTGGGTGCCGGGGCCGTGGCTGTGCTTGCCGCCCTCATCGGCCAGGGCGGGGGATGCAGCCAACAGCAGGCTCAGCACCATCGCTCCGGCGAGCGACCCGATCGGCCTGCGGCTCGGATTCTCTTCTCTTGACTTGACAGGGGTCATCTTACCTTCTCCTTTCATGATGGCTTTGTGGAATGGCGGACCGTCGTCCTGACTGTCAGCCGATGTGGTGATGGGCCTCATGGAGCGGCCGCGGGGCATAGTGGCGCTCGGCGCCGAACCATCGCGCGATGACCCGGTCGAGGGACCAGGCTCCTCCGCCGGTCAACACCAGCGCGGCGCTCATCCCGATCACGAGCAGGTGATATTCAAATCCTTCCCCCTGCTGCTGGCCGAACCAGTTCATGAAAAAGCCGTGCGGCAGATGGGAGGTTACGATCGCGCCGAGCATGATCACGATGAAGCTCGCCGCCGTGAACCGCGTCAACAGGCCGGCGGCCAACGCCAGGCTGCCGAGGGACTCGCCGATGATGACGAGAAACGCGACGAGCCAGGGCAATCCCATCTGTTGCGTAAAGAACCCGAGCGTCCCTTCGAATCCGTGGCCGCCGAACCAGCCCAACAACTTTTGCGCGCCGTGCGGGAACATGACCGTCGCCAACATCAGCCGCAGCACCACAGGAGACCAGGACTCGTCCGTCTTGAACAGCGCTTGCATCTCACACCTCCTTACTTGAAAGATCGTGGTTGTGATGGAACTCGATGACTCATGCCCTGAGTCATCAGCAATCGCCGTTCCATGTGTGGTTCACGAATCCATCGAGCTTCCAACTCCGCGATCACATAGACGATTCTCTTCCATTTCTCTTGCAATTCAGCGAGGAAAAACCCGCGGTGCCGAAGGCCAGCCCGCCGTCCTATCGGCAACTGCCGACATATCGGCAGTCCGGTGATCCCCTACCGGATGTCCGCATATTGGAGACGCAGGCTGTTGGCCACCACGCTGACAGAGCTGAACGCCATGGCGGCGCTCGCGAGAATCGGGCTCAGCAGGAGCCCGAAGGCCGGGTAGAGGAGTCCGGCCGCCACCGGAATCCCGACCACGTTGTAGGCGAAGGCCCAGAACAGGTTCTGTTTCATCGTCCTCATCGTGCGTCTGGACAATTCAATCGCGGTGACCGCGCTCCGCAGGTCCGAGCGCATCAACGTCACGTCGCTCGCCTCGATCGCGATGTCGGTGCCGGCGCCGACGGCGATGCCCACGTCCGCCTGCGCCAGAGCCGGCGCATCGTTGATTCCGTCGCCGACCATCGCCACGGTCGCTCCCTCCTTCTGGAGACGCGTGATCTCCGCCACCTTCCCCTCTGGCGAGACCCGTGCGACGACACGATCAATTCCGGCCTGGGCGGCCACGGTCTCCGCGGTGCGCCGGTGATCGCCAGTGAGCATGGCCACCTGAAGCCCGAGCCGTTTCATCCGTTTCACCGCTTCCCGGGACGTCGGCTTGATCCGGTCGGCCACGGCGATCAGACCGGCGAGCCGCCCGTCGACCGCGATGAACATCGGAGTCTTGCCTGCCTCCGCCAGGCGCTCGGCCTCCTCCCGCAGCTCGTCGGTCGCCACACCGGAGGCCGCCATCAAGCCTTCGTTGCCGACCAGGACCGATATGCCGTCGATCCAGCCGCTCGCCCCCTGGCCGGTCACGGCCTGAAAGTTCTCAGCTCGGCTCAGCACGAGCGACTGTTCCGCGGCATACCGGACAATCGCCTCGGCTACTGGATGTTCCGACGACCGCTCGAGCGACGCCACCAGTCGAAGCACCTCGCGGTTCGGCCAGGGCGCCGCTTTCGCGCCCACATAGTCGGTGACGGTGGGTTGCCCCTCCGTGATGGTGCCGGTCTTGTCCAACACGACGGCCGTCACACCGCCGATGCGCTGGAACGCCTCGCCCCCTTTGATCAGGATGCCGAACTCGGCGCCCTTCCCGGTCGCCACCATGACCGCGGTCGGTACGGCGAGTCCCATCGCGCAGGGGCAGGCAATGATCAGCACAGCCACGGCAGCCGCGAAGGCCCTCACGGCCGGAGCCGTCTCCGCGGTCACGAACCAGACGACGAAGGTGGCGACCGCGAGCGACAGCACCACCGGGACGAAGACCGCGCTCACGCGATCGGCCAACTTCTGAATCGGCGCGCGCGAACTCTGCGCGTCGCGCATCAAAGTCACGATCTGGGACAAGACGCTTGCTGCCCCGACCGTTGTCGCCCGGTACTGAAACGCGCCGGTCTTATTGATCGTCCCGCCGATCACCGCATCACCGGCGCGCTTGTCCACCGGCATGGCTTCTCCGGTGAGCATCGATTCGTCCACGCTGCTTGTCCCGTCGATGATCGTGCCGTCCACCGGAATCCGCTCACCCGGCCGCACGACCACCAGGTCTCCTGCCCCGACGGTCTCGACCGGCAGGGTCTGCTCCATCCCGTCGCGCAGGACCCGCGCGGTCTTCGGCTGCAAGGAGACCAGCCGTTGAAGGGCGGCGGAGGTTTGGCGTTTCGCCCGGGCCTCCATCATGTGGCCGGTCAGGATCAAGGCGATGATGAGGATCACCGCCTCGTAGTAGACATCCGGGGCGAGCCCCCGCTCGATGAACAGGCCGGGCGCGACGGTTGCGAGCGCGCTGTACAGAAAGGCGGCGCCCGTGCCCACGGCGACCAAGGTATTCATGTCTGCCGAATGGTGGCGGAACGCCGACCAGGCGCGAAGATAAAAGTGGCGCCCCGCCCAGACCATCACGCCGAGCGTCACGCCCAACAGGGCGAGGGACAGAACCCTCGGCTCGATGCCGTAGAGCCACGGCGCGGCGCCGCGCAGCACCGGGGTCAAGCGCTCCATAGCCCACCGCATGAAGGGATCGGCAGTCGGCCCATGTTCGGTCATGCCGGCCATCAGGGGCATCGACAGGACCATCGCCACCGTTCCGGCCAGACCGCTCCAGATCGCCTTGCGCTTGAGCGACAGGAATTCTTCCGCCTGGGCCTTGTCCCGCGTCTCTTGCTCATCCACCGCGCTCAAAGCGGGGCTGGGCAGATCGGCCTGGTAGCCGGTGTCCCGGATCGCGGCGACGAGGTCTTCCGGCGACGTGGCGGCCGGATCGAACCGGACCGCCGCGCTCTTCATCATCAGGTTGACGGAGGCCTCGATGACACCTGGTTCTTGTTCGAGGGTGCGCTGCACGCGCGCTTGGCAGGCGGCGCAGGTCATCCCCTGAACCGGTATCGTGATCGTTCGAACGGCGGCGCCCGGGCGGGCGCCGCCGGCCTCCTCGACGGCAAGCGGGTGGTCCTTCAGCGCCGTTTCCATGAGGAGTCCTCCTTTGCGACTTCCCGGCTTTGGGCCAGGAAGAAATACCAGTTGATCCAAGCGATGACCGCGGTTCCGCCGAGGATGACCAGCCATTCGATGGCGCTCATGCGGCCCTCCCGGCTGGGCGAACGTCGTAGCCCGCCTCCTTCACGGCCTCGACGATGTCGCCGAGCTCGCTCACCTTCGGATCGTAAATCACCCTGGCCTCTCCCACTGTCACCTCGCAATGCTGCAAACCCTCCACGCGCGCCAAGGCCCTTCGGATTTGACCCACGCAATGGCCGCAGCTCATCCCCTCGATCTGTAACGTGATCTCGTTCATGGGACTCTCCCCTCTGTAGGTGGTGGCTGTTTCGCCTGATCACAGGCGCTGTCACCACTACAGACGGAAACGGCGGCGGATTATTACAGTCGGGAAGGCCTCCCTGTCGGAGGCCCTCCCAGATCGGATCGAGGATGTGAGTCGGGACATCGAGAGAAGGCGCGGACTCGTTTCAGGTTCACGTCAGTCCGCGCCGAGCAGGAGCCGCGTCAGATCTTTCCCAATCAGGACCATGGCAGCGAGGATCAAGCCGGCTGGATGCATGAGCAACGCCAACAACCCCATGATGAACATCACGGCTTCCTCCTTTCTTCATCCCCTCCATTTCATAGGTAAGCAGGCAGCATGAAGAGCCGGTGAAGAACCGATGATCTTTCAGCCTCCAATCTTCATGGGCGTTTCACGGAATCTTCATCCGGCCCCGCTAGAATGAGGACCGAACTCCGGCGCAGCGGAGTCCGGTCCGCAGCAACCTCTCGATGGTGATGGCGGCCGGGCTTCCGACGGATGAGGCAAGGAGTCCGTGACTATGATGATCCCGATGCTGCTGGCCATGACCGGACTATTCCTGCTCTTCGTGGGCATGTTGGGAGTCGCCCTGTATGCGGAGAACCGCAAACGACGGTGATTACCGGTCGAAATCGCCGGCCGCTTCCGGCTGGTAGAGCACTGCTTCAATCCTGACCTTCTTCACCCCCGCCGGAACCTGCCATTCGACCGTGTCGCCCACCCGATAGCCCAACATGGCGGTGCCGATCGGCGCGAGCACGGAAATCCTGCCTTCTTCGATCTTCGCTTGGCTGGGAAACACCAGGGTGTAGACCCGCTCTTCACCCGTATCGACGTCCCGCAGGCGAACCTGCGAGTTCATGGTCACCACGTCCGTGGGAATCGCTTTCGGGTCCACCACATGCGCCCGGTCCAACTCCCGCTCCAGGCTCTTGAGGTACTCGCTGTTCTTGCCATTGAAGACGATCCCGACCTGCAAGAGTTCCGACAATCGCTCCAGGTCGAAGGCAGTCATATAGATGTCTCGTTGTTCCATAGCGTTATGCTCCTTGATCGAAAGATTGAAGAACGATATCCCCGGCTGCGCGACGAAACACCGGGGCTCGCCGATCAGCACAGGGCTTGGAATTACGGTCGCGAGGGGGCTTGCTTGGAAGAATGCCTGCGAGGCGGAGAAGGAGAGACGCCCGCCGCGACCGTCACGCCATTCCCAGGGTGCCGGCACCACGATGGCCATAGTTTCCAGACCGTCGCCATGAGCAGAACGGCTGTGCCGAGGGCGGACAGCCAGATGGTGATCAACGGGGACATCAGCGCTCCTTTCCTGTCTGCAAGGTAGAACCGCCGGATGAAGGTTTCATGAAGAACGGATGAAGACTCGCTCAGATTGCGCCGTCCATGGGTCCTTCTTCGTCATTCGTCATTCGTCATTCGTCATTCGTCATTTCTCACTTCGCACTCTCCCTCCCGCTGTGATCATGAACATTTCTTCACGATCCATTCACGCGCGGTTCATGTCGCGCCGTTAGCTTGTGGGCATCGGATGATGCGACGCAACGGAATGACCGCAAGATACGGATCGTGAGGTAAGCCCATGTCTGACATATTTGGCCCGGCAGTTCTCCTCACGCTGCTGCTGGTTGCGATGGCGGCGTTGGTCTGGTGGGGCATGTCGTTGCTGGCATGAAAACGGAACGGGCCGCGGGCCGTTTAAAGGATGCAACTGTCCAAGGAAGGAGGCGAGAACCATGTCTACAATCCTGGCCACCATCATACTCATCGTCACCATGCTGGGGTTGGCGCTGCTCATCATGTGGGGCCTGTCCATCATTGCCTAACGGGATCACTCGGACTGATTGAGCGGTCGTCCCCATGAACAGCCGAGCAGCCCCGTGGCATTTCATGGGCCGGCAGGAGCACAATAGGGCGGCGGCCGGGTGCTCGGACGTTCCTTGTCTTGCTTCGCCGGCTGTGACATCACGACCATGCGAATCTTGCTTGTCGAAGACGACGCCAATCTCGCCCAGTTCGTGCAGAAGGGCCTCCGTGAAGAGCGTTATGCCGTGGACTGGGCCGGCGATGGCGAAGAAGGGCTCGACCTCGCCGGCCAGAATGATTACGACCTCCTCATCGTGGACATTCTCCTGCCCAAGTTGGACGGCTTGACGCTTTGCCGCCGGTTCCGGGCTAAGGGAGGGCGGACTCCGATTCTCCTCCTCACGGCGCAGGATTCCGTGCAAGACAAGGTGGCGGGGCTCGACAGCGGCGCCGACGATTACTTGACCAAACCCTTCGCCTTCGCGGAGCTGTTGGCCCGGGTGCGGGCCCTCCTCCGTCGAGGCGGTCCCCACACCCCCACGCGCTTGAAGGCGGCGGATTTGGAGCTTGATCCTGCCTCCCACCGGGTCTGGCGCGCCGGCAAGGAGATCGCGCTGACCAACAAGGAATACGCGATCCTGGACTTTCTCCTCCGGAACAAGAACCGCGTCTTGACGAGGACCGCGATCATCGAGCACGTGTGGGACATCAGCTACGATCCCATGACCAATATCGTGGACGCGCACATTCGAGCCCTGCGCGCCAAGATCGACCGCGACTTCTCGCCGCCGCTGATTACGACCGTGCGAGGGGCCGGCTACATGTTGGAGACGCCGGAGGAGGCATGACCTCCTTTCGGAACCTGATCCGTGCCTGGGCCTTGGCGCTGATCCTGGTCCTCCTCGCGATCTTCAGCGCGCTGGTCTATGGGGGATTCGAGGTCCTGCTTGAGCGCTATGCCGACGCCAGGCTCCTGGGGCTGGCCCAGACGCTGGCCACCCTCATCGAGCAACGGCCGGATCTCCTGAGCGGCAGCCGGGAACAGGACCTCGTTCCGGCTCAGGAGACGGGGGCTGACGAGGCGCAGCACGAACTGCGCGAAACGGCGCACTCGATCGTCGTCCTCTCTCCCGATGGCCGGATCGTCTGGCAAGGTTCCAACGTCGTACCCCGTCCGCCGGTGAGCGGCCCGTTGCTCGAACGGGTCCGGCGCGGACATCCCGTCTACGACACCGTTTCCACGGTCAACGGTCCACCCGTGCGGCGCCTGTCGCTCCCGATTCCCTCACAGGGAGAAGTCCGGTACATCCTCCAAGCCGAGGTTTCCCTCGGATTCTCCCAACGGGCGCTCCGCAATCTGATGGGTTTGCTGGCGATCGTGTCCGCGGCCATGATGGCCGTCGCCTGGTTCGGCAGTAGTTGGTTGGCGCGAAAGGTCTTGGGACCCATCGAGGTCCTCAGCGCCACGACGGAGACCGTCTCCGGTTCCGCGCTCCAAACCCGATTGAACGTGGATGCTCCGTATCAGGAGTTCCATCGCTTGGCGCAGGCCTTCAACGCCATGCTGGACCGATTGCAAAAGGTCTTCGAGGGCCAGCGGCGTTTCGTGGACCATGCGGCGCACGAGATGCAAACCCCGTTGACGGTCCTGCAGGGCAACATCGAAGTGGTGCTCCAGAAGGCGCGGACGGCGGAGGAATATCGCGAGGCCTTGCTGAACAATTGGGAGGAAGTCCAACGGTTGGTCAGCCTGACACGGTCGCTCTTGACCCTCGCCCGTCTGAGCGGAGACCATTCTTTAGTACAGCCGGCCCCGCTGGCGCTGGAGCCGTTGCTCCGGGAACTGGTCGATGAGCTGGCGGTCCTGGCCGACGACCACAAGCTCCGGTTGACGCTTCAGGCCGATCCGGTTCCTTCCATCCAAGGCGACCCCCGGTGGCTCAAACAGGCCGTGATCAATCTGCTGCACAATGCCCTCCGCTACACGGAGCCGGGCGGGCGCGTCACGGTCAGACTGGGAATCCGAGAATCGCAGGTCTGCATCACCGTGGAAGATACGGGCCAGGGGATCGAACCCGATCAACTGCCGCACCTCTTCGAGCGGTTCTATCGCACCGACCGGGCCAGGGCTCGGGATTCCGGCGGCACGGGCCTGGGCCTGCCGATCGTGAAGGAAATCATCGAAGCCCACGGCGGGCGCATCACGGTCGAGAGCCAGGTCGGCACAGGCTCCGTCTTTACCCTCTGGCTGCCGATCCCGAAGAGTTAAGCAACACGCTGTGGAAATCAACCGAGGCTGATCTCGGCGGTCAGAACGTTCGTCATGCGTCAGGCGTCATTCGCCGATCGATGAGAGGTCGGTAGCGAGGCGTACGCCATGAAATGTCCGATGACCAATGGCGGTTGACGCTTGTCGATTGACGGATCACGAAGACCGGGCTAATCCAGCGTCTGCCGGTACCGCTTCACGCCGATCATCAGCGCGACCGCGGCGAACAGCGCGATTTGCCAGAGCTGGAGGACGACCTCGTCAAAACCGTTGCCCTTCAAGAGAATGCCCCGCACGATCCGGAGAAAATGGGTGAGAGGAAAGACTTCGCCGAGAGCCTGCGCCCACTGAGGCATGCCGCGAAACGGGAACATGAACCCGGACAACAGAAGCGACGGCAGGAAGAAGAAGAACGTCATCTGCACGGCCTGGAGTTGGTTCTGCGCCAACGTGGAAAAGGTGATGCCCACCGCCAGGTTGGCGGCGATGAAGATCAGGGTCACGGCAAGCAGCAGCAGCACGTTGCCGACCATCGGCACGTGGAAGAGAAAGCGCGCGGCCAGGAGGATCAACCCGACTTGCACGTAGCCCACGACGATATAGGGAAGGATCTTGCCGGTCATGACCTCGAAGGGGCGGGTCGGCATCGAGAGGAGATTCTCCATGGTGCCGCGCTCGCGCTCGCGCGTGATGGCCAATCCCGTAATCATGATCATGGTCATCGTGAGGACGACGCCCATCAGACCCGGCACGATGTTGTAATGGGTGATGGCCTCGGGGTTGTACCGAGGATGGACCCGCAGGTCGATCGGACCGTCGCCGGCGGCGAGAAAGGCGAGCGGCCCCTTGAGATCCTCCCGCAAGGCTGTATTCACCGCCGTGCGCAGCGAGCCCAGCGCGTTGCTCGTGGCGGCGGGATCGGTGGCGTCCGCTTCAAGCAGCACAGCCGGCCTGTCGCCGCGCAGGAGATCGCGCGTGAAGTTCTCCGGGATGGTGACGACGAACTGCACCTCGCCGCGGGCGAGCGCCTCCTGTGCTTCGGCTTCGGTCTGCACCTGCCGGACGAATTCAAAATAGCCGCTGTTTCGAATCCCATACAGCAACGAGCGGCCTTGCGGACCCTGATCGGCCAGGAGCACGGCGGTGGGCAACTGCTTGGGGTCAGAATTGATCGCCAAACCGAACAGCGTGAGCTGGATCAGCGGCACCCCGACCATCATCCCGAAGGTCAGGCGGTCCCGGCGCATCTGGATGAACTCCTTGACGACAATCGCCCAGAACCGAGCCGGTGAGAAGGCCAGCCGCTTCGTCATGCCGAGATCCTCTCCGGCGCATTGTCCATCAGGTGAATGAACACGTCCTCCAGCCCCGTCTCGATCCGCCGCCATTCATAGGGCTCCGTTCGAAACGGCGCGATCGCCCGTTCCAGCGAGCCCGCATCGTCTCCGCTGACGTGCAACATCGTGCCGAACGCCACGGCCTGCTGCACGCCCGGCGCTTCCCGGAGCCGCTGCGCGAGTTCGACGAGATTCGGGCCGCTGACCGACCAGGTCGTGAGCCGCGAGTGCGCGATCACCTCCGTGACCGTGCCATGCGTGAGCAGCTTGCCGGCGGTGATGTAGGCGAGCCGATGGCACCGCTCGGCTTCATCCATGTAGTGCGTGGTGATCAGGAACGTCAGGCCCTGCGCGGCCAGCTCATGGATCTGCTCCCAGAATTCGCGCCGCGCTTTGGGATCGACCCCGGCGGTCGGCTCGTCGAGCAGGAGCAGCTTGGGGTCGTGAATCATGCAGGCGCCGAGGGCCAGGCGCTGTTTCCATCCGCCGGACAACTGGCCCGCGAGTTGCTGTTTCCGCTCCGTCAAGCCGAGGCGGTCCAGGCTTGTGCGGACCGCTTCGCGGCGGCGCGGCACGGAGTACATGCGCGCCACGAAATCCAGATTCTCGGCGATGCTGAGGTCCTCGTAGAAGCTGAACCGTTGGGTCATGTAGCCGACCTGGCGCTTGATGGCCTCGCTCTCGGTGATGACGTTATGGCCGAGGCAGGTGCCGCGCCCCTCGTCCGGGCGGAGGAGCCCGCAGAGCATGCGGATAAACGTCGTCTTCCCGCTGCCGTTCGGCCCGAGAAATCCGCAGATCTCTCCCTGGCGGACGTCCAGGTCGATATGGTCCACGGCGGTCAGCGCGCCGAATCGCTTCGTCATCCCGCGCACGTTGATGGCCAGGTTGTTCGTCATGGTCCGTGTGGCTCACGCTTAGGGGCAGGGATATCCGTCATTCGTCAAACGTATCGGAGCAGCCGGTCTTCGTATCGTGTTTCCGTCATCGTCCCTCGATTGACGGATGACGCTTGACGACAGGTCACAGTTTCGCGATCACTCGCCACGGAGCTGCCCGGCTCTTCGCGATGGCGGTCAGATTCCAACCCGCACATCCACCGGCTGTCCCGGATGCAAATTGGCCGCGACCTGGGGATCGAACGTCGCTTCAATCATGAAGACGAGCTTATCCCGGCTCTCCCGGCTGTAGATGACCGGCGGGGTGAATTCCACCCGGGGCGAAATAAAGCTCACGGTGCCGATCAACGGCTGGGCCACGCTGTCCATGCTGACCGCCACCTGATCGCCGAGATGAATCGTTCCAATCTTGGCCTGGGGGACAAAGGCGCGGACCTTGACGTTCTGCGGCGGCAGCAGCGCGACGACCGGCCGCCCCGCCGCCACCCATTCTCCCTCGCGATAGAGCGTATCGAACACTAAGCCCGCCTTCGGGGCTCGTTGGCGTTTCTGCGAGAGGTCCCATTCCGCCTTGGCCAGCGCCGCTTCCCGCGCGCGCACTTCGGCTTCGGCCGCGATCACCAGGTCGCTGCGCGAGCCAAGCTGCGCCGTCGTCAGGTCGGCTTCAAGCTGCGCCACCCGCTGGCGTTGCTGGTCTCGCATGGAGCGGGCCCGGTCAAACTCCAATTCCGCCGTCGCGCCGGGGACGCTCATCAAGGCTTCGTGCCGGGCAAACTCGCTTTCCGCCAGTTTCAGCGCCGCCCGCGCTTGCTTCAGTTGCGCCTTGATGGCCTCAATTTCCGTGGGCCGCTTGCCCTTCTTCGCGTCCTCCAAATTCGCCCGGGCTTGCGCGAGCCTGCGCTCCGCCTCGTCCCTGGCCGCTTGCTCCGCCACGCTGTCCAGCGCGAACAGGGGATCGCCTTCCTTCACCTGTGTGCCCCGTTGCACTGACAAGGATTCCAGCGCGCCGGGGAGGGGAGAGGCCACATAGACATATTCTCCTTCGACATAGCCCTGGACCAGGTTGGGGTCCGAGTTGCCGCAACCGGCTGCGAGCGCCATCCATGCCAGCGGGACCGCCATGCGGCAGACGAGGCGTCTATATGACGGCTCACAGCCGGTCATAGTTTGGAGCCTGTCCGGCATTGCCGTTCGTGACGAGGTGAAGGAGGTGCTGGCAGATGCCAGGCCGCAGGCCACGAAAACCCGGAAGCGTATTCGCTGGAATACGTTGAGGATGTTTCGGGGCCGAGAACGAAGCAGATGCCGGTACATCGTTCGCCGCAGTAGAAAGGTCAATGTTGGACAGGCTCCTTGGACCTTCCTGTCTCGGTCATCACGCCCTCAAGAACGACCTTCATGATGGTGGCATAGCCGGTTTTCGGCGTGAGCGCGAGTTCGGCCATCTTCGGGGGATTCATCACGGCCTGCACGGCGCCGAGCAGAATCTCCATGATCAGGGTGGCCGGGATGTCCTTTCTGATAATGCCGGCCCTGCGCCCTTCGCCGAGGATCTTGCCGAAATGGCGTTGAATCACGTCCCGGCGCCGGTTCTCCACGATCTTGAACAGCTCCGGCGACTCCCGCCGCATGTCGCGCACGAACGGCGGCTGGATCTCTTCCGTGTGCCGCTGCATGCAGGCGAGGAGCCGGTGCAGCGCGCTCAGCACGTCGGAGGAGCTGTCGGCCGTGATGCCGTCGAGATCCGCCTCGACGCTCCGGAACTTATCCAGGAGCACCGCCTCCAGGAGCGAGATTTTGCTCGGAAAGCAGGCGTACAGCGTTTTCTTGCTCATGCCGAGCTCCGCCGCCAGCTCGTCCATCGTAACGTGGCGAAACCCATGGCGCATGAACTGCTGACGGGCGGCGGTGACCACGCGTTGGGCGACCGACGGACCGGACGGCGCGATGGAGGTTGGGCGGGATCGCATGGTCGATAGGTCAATACTACGGAAACTAAAATCGTATTTCAAGTTTCCTCCTGCCGGCATTGGACGCCTGGCGACCTCGCCACCGGCCGACAGACAGCGGGAAGGCGCTACCTGAAGACCCACCGAGGTCGGAGGGCGCCCGGGAACTCGATCAGAGTGCGCATCACGCGGGCAAGGATGACCGGCCGGCGATGGTTATGAGTCCCTTCGGCACGACCGAGGACGTGGCCCATGTGTGAGCTCGACCGTCCCCGTGGCCGTCTGTCATCGCCGCTCGATTGCGCCATCAGCCACGGCAATCGCTTCGATTTCGATCAGCGCATCCGGAGAGTACAGCGACGACACTTCGACGATCGTATCCGCCGGGTATGGGGGCGTGAAGTAGCGGCCGCGAAGCTCGACGATCTTTGGAAAGTTCGCCATGTCACGGAGAAAAATCGTGACCTTGATCACGTTGGCGAGGCTCGATCCACCCGCCCGGAGAACCCGCTCCAGGTTTCGGAAGGCTTGGGCCGCCTGCGCATCGAAGTCCCCAACCCCCACGATCTTTCCCCGGTCAACGATCGCGGCTTGCCCAGAAATGAAGAGAAGATCCCCGGCTCGAAAGCCCTGAGACAGACGAAAGGGGGCATAGGGATCGGGGGTCACGGTAATCTGAGATACGTTCATGCAACCTCCTTTCCGCTCGTGTCAGCGACGACGCCGCCTGCCCGCGAGCATGAGCCGGGACGCGCGGTCGGATCAAATGGTTGTCGTGGCGCAGGCAGCGCACACTCCATTCCTCTCGGTGAATGACGGCACGCGACCGTTCTCTTGTCTCCCGGGACATGTGGAATGATGTTACGCCACAGATAGGAGGACGTCGGATTGCCATGAAGGAACACGATCGGATCGCCTTCTCCGACATCCACATAGCTCATGTCTGTGTCCAGCACGCGCACCCGTTGTCGTGGGTGTGCATCAACGCTCGCAATAGTCGGCATATGAATTGTGTCGTGCATGTTGTCCTCCATGGCTGGTCGGCTCACAACTACCCCTTCTGCCCGTGGGCTTGATCCATCCAGAACACTTCCCAGATGTGGCCGTCCGGGTCCTCGAAGCTCCGCGCGAACATGAAACCATAGTCCTTGGGGAGTCTGGCTCCTTTCCGCCCGCTTTGATCGCCTTGCCGGCCACCTCGTTCACCTTCTCCTTGCTGTCGACGGCAAGCGCGGTGAGCACCTCCGTTGTCTCGTGGGCGTCGGCGATCGCTTTTCGTAAACTCCTTCGCTTTGTCATGCGCCAGCAGCATCGCGTAGATGTCCTCGCTCATGTCCATGCAGGCGCGGACTTGTCCGTGAACCGCGGGTTGAACGCAAATCCGAATCGACTTGAAGAAGCCATCGACTTGTCGAGTCCTGGACGGGGAGATTGACCAAAATCTTGCTGATCCTTTGCGACTCTTTCCTGCAGTGACGGGATTCGTCGGGCTCTTGCGCACACGACGATGGCTATTCCGCCGCCTCCCACGCAGGATTCCAGGCGATCTCCCACAAATGCCTGTCGGGGTCCTGGAAATAGCCCGCATAGCCGCCCCAGAACGTGTCTTGCGCCGGCTTGACGATGATCGCCCCGGCCTGGCGCGCCTGCTCCATGACAATGTCCACTTCCTTCTTGGACGAGACGGTATGTCCGAGCGAGAACTCAGTAGCGCTGGGCTTCTCCAAAGACAGCCCGGAGTCTCGCGCCAGACTCTGGCGCGGCCAGAGCGCGAGCTTCACTCCGGCCTCTAAATCAAAGAAGACCACTGCGCCGTGCTCGAACTCCGTTCCGATGATGCCCTCCGTCTTCAGCCCCAGACCGTCGCGATAGAAACGCAGGGACCTGTCCAGATCATCGACGCCGACGGTGATGACGGAGATGCGTGGCTTCATGGCAAGGTCCCTTCGCGTGTCAGCCTTCAGGCGCAGTTCCTCGTGTGGAACCGTCTCTCACTTCCTCCATGCTCTGTAGACCATCATCCGGATGCCGCCGTCCATCACCTCGCTCACGAGCGTTGGAGCCCGAAGATGACGGGGACTCTCCTCAAAGTTCATCATCGCCGGTAGATAATGATTCAGGCTCTTCCGGAAATCGTGTGGGTGAAGTTGATGACTCCGGCTGACGTTGGACCCGTTGCATCCAGAAAGGCAACGGGTTCCCCGACACTCCGGGTTGCGTCATGATGCGTTGGCGTCAGGAGGCCGTTCCTGGTCGTCCTGTCGGCCACCGCGACTGTGAGGCGACGCCGGAGCGTCAAGCCGTCGCGGTGGCACCAGGATCAACCTGCATTCGCCCCGTTCCCGCCATGACGCGAACCCTCTGTGTCCGCCCTTCCAGCCGGGGCTGGCACGATGGCACCTCGTCCGATGGCCCGCACAATTTCCGGAAAAGCCCTTGGGCTGCTCTGCAGGCATTGGGGTGGCTTCAGGGTCGGCATGGGGGTGACGCTGCCTTCGCTGAAGGAGCGGGGCCCCACCGAGGGTTTGTCGAGCAGGAAAGCCGAAACTGACCAAGGCACCACGGTCGCAGACCGTGGACGCGGGAATTTCGGAAGGGTTTCCGCTCGGCAAGCCCCGGTAGGGTCGCTCTGGGAGGCGCGGCAGCACAAGCCCCATGCCGACCCTCAACTTGAGTCACCCACACAAAATCCTGAAGAGCCATGATTCATTGACCTTTCGCTACTGGCACACGGCTCGATCTTATTCATCGTGTTGGTAGTCTGCGCATTTTCCGCAGCTTCGAGATTGGCCGGCATTGGCTCGATCGTCGTCTCAGTCGCCTGGGCGGCATGCCATCCATTAGAGACTCGTAGAGACTCGCGTACTCCCTCAATTGGCCTGCCGCCTCCTTTTCGCGGTCTATCAAACAGTCCGATAAGATCAATTCCAGTTAGGCCCCCTTCGAGTAGGCTGCTTGAAGGTCGGCGATATCGAGCTTCACCATCTTCAATATGGCCTCAGCCACGCGTTTCGCGCGTGTGCGATCCGGATCGGCCATCATGCCTCCCAGAACCGTCGGCACAATCTGCCAGGAAACGCCGTACCGGTCTCTGAGCCAGCCGCATTGCTCGGGCGACCCGCCGTTCAACAGCGCCGTCCAATATGTGTCGATTTCCGCCTGATCGTCGCACATCACGCAAAACGAAATGGCGTGGTTGAAGGGGTCGAGCGGCCCCGCAGTAATCGCCATGAATGGCTGGCCCGCGATGGTGAACTCGACTACTTTCACCGAACCGGCAGGACCGCTGGGCGTGTCTGCCGGCACTGGCGTCACTCGATCAATGTGCGAATTCGGGAAAATCGACGTGTAGAAGCGCGCGGCCTCTTCGGCTTCGTTGGCGTACCAGAGATGGGGGACGATCTTAGGAACAGTCGGCATGACAGAGCTCCTTTCTCGTCACAATAGTTTCCTGACTCGTCGGGAGAACGCCGGCTTCCACTTTCTTGATGGCCTTGACGACGAGCATGAAGCGCATCGTCGCATCTCCTCCCGGTTTTCGCTCCGGGGCCGGGGGTTCACCTTCTTGTCGAACGGGAAGCGCAAAATCGACATGAGGCACTGGACCACGAGAGACCCGGCTCCCGGTTCCCGGTGGGTCCATGTGGCAGCGTGCCTCAGAAGAGCGTTGCCCGTCCTCTTTCTCGTCCACCCACTGCAGCATGGCATCGACTCGGCGCCACCACTGCGGCCCTGGTGAGCCGCATGGCTCGTCCCTGGCGGAACCAGAAGTCGAGGCTCAGTCTGCAGTACGGTCGGGGCCGGGCCCCAGAACTTCCCGCATGGCGACCGCGAGGTTCCGCAGCGCCCGTGCGCCGTCTCCTACGAATGTCGATCCATGCATGAGCGCCAGTTGCTTCGGCCGGAGATCGGCCAGTCCGTGGAGGATGGAGTCGGTCAACGGCGTGTAGGGATAGGCGTGGGCAAATGGGCCTTTCTGGCCCTCGATCAACGATCGCCGGGCGCGATCGACCACATCCGATTCGGTGAGCGCCTCGACGTCTCCTTCATGGGTGAAGAGATCGGAGCAGAGCAAGGTGCTCGTCACTTCTTCGAACAGAAGGCCAGCCTCCCAGTTGTGCGGCACATGCGGCGTCCGACGGAATCGCAATCTATATCGACCGGTCTTGAGGATTTCGTCTTGTGCCAGGACATGCGCCGGACGAACGGCGAAATCATTCACGCTGACGAGCGCCCCCACTAAGCCGCATACCGGTTCCGCGAGCGGAGCCACTTCCAGCCAATCGTTCAGCGCCCCACACTCATCGGCCTCGAAATGGCTGAACGAGATCCAGCGCAGCATGGAAGGATCGATGACGCGCGCCAATGCCTCGCGCACCAGCGGAAACATCTGCTTCATCCCCGTGTGAAACAGGAGCGGCTCGTCGTCCTTGATGAGAAAGTGATTGAACCGCAGGTTGAATTCCGGAACGTAGATCGAGATCGCATAATGATCTGGGGCGATCTCCGCCACTCTCGCGTTGTCCGTCATCGCCTCTCCTTTTCCCTCGACCTTGCACGGATGAGCGAGCGGCCTCCGATCAGCTCTTTCGTTTCGGCAAAGGGGCCATCGATCACCATCGGCTTGGCTCCGAAGTCTGGGATGCGCCCGCCCTTCGAGCTCGGTCGAATCCTCCAGCCGTTGAGTCGCGAGATGAGTCGCGGCGCCCGGTCGCGGTCTGTCGTCATCTCCGCGGCAAGCCGACCGCTTCGCATCCCACCCGCTTCCAAGTCCTTGGGACCCTGCACCATATCAAGAAATCGCATGGTCGCGTCTCCTCGTCCCTGTCGTCCGAATACGTCCCTCTTCCCCCCTTCACATCACCACGCCTCCGCCGGCCTGAATCGTGCCGCCGGTGATCCAGCCTGCATCGTCGCTGACGATGAACGCCACCACATCCGCGATGTCCTTCGGCGTGCCGAGCCGCTTCATCTAATCCCCTTGGCATCTTCCACGGGGCGGTTCCGCTCGGCATTCCACCGGTCAGGCGGCAACGGCCTGCTCGTCAGACACCCTCATTTCAACCTCTGGTTTTTCCGCCAGCGCCCGCCAGGCTTCGATACCGCCGGCCAGTGCCCACACCTGATCGAACCCCAGCCGGCGCAGGACCAACGTGGCCTCGGCGCTGGACGCATCGCGCGGGCAGGCGCAATAGAACACGATGGCCCGGTCTCTCGGAAGCACAGCGGCTTGGCCGGCCAGATCGACCATGCTCATGGTCATTGCGCCGGCGATGCCCGGGACTTCGTGCCGGTGAACCGTTGAGCGAAGGTCCACGAAGAGGACCGCCTGTCCCGCTTCCAAACGCTCTAGGACTTCTGTCACCGTGATTCGCGGCGCCCGTTTCAGCTCGGCTCGCCGCCGCCACGCTTTCGCGCCGAGACAACCAGCCAGCAACGCCGCCACCGTCGCTTCCACAAGCGGCGTTATGTGAGTCCCATGGGCGACCATCTCAGGAGTGCCCGTGCCAACGGCATAACCGAGGGCCAGTCCGGAGCCGACCCACAGTGCCGTCCCAAGCGAGTCATAGAGGAGGAAGTTCAGGGGACCGATCCCGACGACACCGGCAAGCGGCGGCGCGACGGTGCTGAATCCGGGAACGAACTTGGCCAAAAGGAGCGCGTGAGGCCCATGCATTCGAAAGAACTCCTCCGTCCGCCGGATGCACGTGTCAGGCTCGAGCGCGATTCTGCAGAGCAAAGCCAACACCGGCCGGCCGCGCCGTTGTCCGGCAAGGTACCAGAGACCGTCGGCACAGAGGGTAGCGAGGAACGCCGCGCCGACCGCCGGAACCAATCCCATGTGCTCCGTCCCGATCAGGATCCCCGCCGCTACCAACAGCGGCCAGGCGGGGAGAGGAAGTCCTGCCTGCTCGGCGAAGACGACGCCGAAGACGATGAGCGCGCCATGGCGATGCAGAACGTCAGTCAGGAATTCCATTGGGCCTCATCCCTTCACCAGACCTTGCTCATGAGCCACCGGTCGCGTCAGCGCCACCCCGATACCGGCTGGCCCTGCTTGAATACCTGTTGCCGCGTGACAGAATGTGAACCTCTTCGATCAGGCCGCCGCAATCGGCGCAGGTCCAGGCTGTAATGGCGAGCGAGCCGCTCGCGTCCATGACGGTCCGACTTGTTCCGTTGAGAAACGTTCGGCGGTGCTCGCAAGGCTTCGCAGCCCGTCGGTCATACACCCACGAAGCCGCAGCGATCTGGTGCTTGCCTGGTTTCATCATGTCCTCCTCTCCGGCACTTTCAACAATGAGCTGGTCTCTTAGCCACCTCTTTCGCCCGCGCATGAGCATAGCCCGTTCCTGAAGCAGACAGACCGAGCATGCCAGTCTAAGTGGCCGTTGAACGAAGGTTTCTACCGGGAACGCCGGCAACGTGAGCGGAGCCGGATGGGAAGCGATGACGAAACAGCAGCGCCGATTTCTCGGCGCCTGCCGAAAGTTCGGCGCTGCCGTGGCCGCGAGATGTCCAACTTCTGCATGCGGGATTGGAGAGTGGTGCGCTTCATGTCGAGCAGGACCGCGCCGCCCGATCATGAAGACATCTTCATGGTCCGTTCATCGGCTTCTCATCTTCCGACCGTACAGTCCTTTCAAGACAAGAGCCGACGAGGTCAGTGAACTGGACGACCGAAAGGAGAAGGAGATGACACGAGGGCACTTGTGGTCGATTGTATTGGCGGGAGGGGACGGAGTCCGGACGAGCGCATTCATCCGGCGATGGCTGGGATCGGCCAAGCCGAAGCAATACTGCGCCTTCGTCGGGACCCGCTCCATGTTCCAGCACACGCTCGACCGCGCGTCCCTGCTCACGCCCTGGGAGCGAGTGGTCGTGGTGGCGGCTCGGCACCATCAACCGGAGGTCTGGCACCAGCTCGATGGGAGGCCGGTAGGCATCGTATTGTTGCAGCCCGAGAATCGGGACACGGCGGCCGGGATCTTTCTCCCGCTCGCCTACATCCTGGCGCGCGATCCCGGCGCCAGCGTGGCGGTCTATCCCTCGGATCATTTCATCTATCCGAAAGACCGGTTTGTCTCGGCGGTGGAACATGCGGCGCGGGGAAGCGAGCTGCTCGGGGGACGGCCCGTCCTCCTGGCCGCAAGGCCGGATTCCCTGGAATTGGAGTACGGATGGATTCGTCCCGGCCGGTTTCTCGGCTGGACGGGGGACGCTCCCATCTTAGCGGTGGACGGCTTCGTCGAAAAACCCGATGAGGTGGCCGCACGACGGGCCAAGGACGCCGGCGGCCTTTGGAACACGATGGTGCTGGCGGCCGGAGGCAAACAGCTCTGGGATCTCGGGCGGGACTGTTTCCCGGAAGTGATGGGCCTCTTCGATCGCTTGACACGCGCCATCGACACAACCGATGAGCCAAAGGTGCTCTCCGCCATCTATGAAACCATGCCGCGGAGGAACTTCTCCTCGCATCTCCTGCAGCGCAGACCGGACCGGCTGGCGGTCATGGAGATGCGGGGGGTCCTGTGGAGCGACTGGGGGAACCCGACAAGGATCACGGAGACGCTCGACAAGATCGGCAAACAACCGACCTTCGCGGAGGAGGCGCCTGAACTGCTTCACGCGGGGTGAGCGGCGCTAGCATGAGATATTCGAGTCGGTCAATCAAGAAGGAGGTAGTGACCATAATTGCCACGCTTCCCTATCAAGCCAAGCCGTTCGATCTCGGCGGCCTCAACGGTATGTCGGAACGGACCATGGAGCTGCATTTGTCGCTCTATCACGGGTACGTCCGTGAGGCGAATCGCCTCAGCGAACGGATTCGCGCGTTTCTGACGGACGGCCCTGTCGCTCAGGATGACATGCCGTTGTTCTCGGAACTGACCCGCCGCCTCGGATTCGAATACAACGGGATGGTCTTGCACGAATATTATTTCGGCAATCTCATTCGGCAGGGGACGGGCGATCCGGATCGTTCCTCGTCGTTCTTACGGGCGGCCGAAGCCAGCTTCGGGTCCTATGACGTTTGGAAAACCGATTTCGTCGCCACGGCCTCGATGCGCGGGGTAGGGTGGACCATCTGCTATTACGATCCGATGACGGGGCGATTGTCGAACCATTGGATCAGCTCGCATGAGGTCGGAACCGTCGCCGGCTTCGTGCCCTTGCTCGTGCTGGATCTGTGGGAACATGCGTTCCTGCTCGACTACGCGCCGTCGGAACGGCGGACGTACGTCGAGACCTTCTTCTCGAACGTTCACTGGGAGGCAGTGGACGAACGGTTGAACGAATGCGCGAGAACGCGCATGGAACGGATGCGAAAGGAATTCTACGGATCCTGATGCGTGCATCTGAAGGCCCAGGTCTCGTAGCCGGAGCGGTGCAACGGCATCGAGGCCGATTCGACCTGACTCATGGGGCACCCTGTTTCCGGATCAGTTCGTGGTGCGGGCGAAGATGCTTCCGATGAGTGCCGGCGGCAAGGACTCTGTCAAGAGTGAGAGGACGGCTTCCCTGCAAGCACGACATACGGCGTATGAAAGGAGGGGCTTGTGACGGTCAAGAAGAAAGTCATGTGCAGAATCTTCATTGAGGAGCGGAAGCACGGAACCGCCTGGGTACCCTATAAGACTCTGATGGGATATGGAATGGGGAATCGAGTGATCATTGGCTCTCGTGGAGAGCACGTCTACGGGGGTGCGGAGTTTGGGATCAAGGAGCATGCTGTCGACGCCGCCAAAGCCAAGGCGCGGGAGGTCATCGCAGCGAAGTTCGAGGGCGTTGCTGAAGAGGACATCGAGTGGGCTATCGTGGATGAAGCGGCTCCCTTGCCGATAGCGGTGTAAGAGGAGCATCCGGATCAGGGGCCGGCTGTTCAGCAGTCTGTCGCTGATCCCGAACGGAAGATGAGCAACTTTTCACGAGGGCTTCATTCCCGGTTCATCTTCATCAGTGAGGCTCTGGAGACAGCCGGCGGAGAACCTGCGTTCAGATAGCGGGCTGTCTCCGCCTTCGGGGTGCTATGGACTGAAGAGAACATTGCGACAAAGGAAAAGGAGGGTTGCCAATGGAAAAGGGAGGAGTGCCAATTTATCCGGCGTAGGCTTTAGGTGCGTTGATGTTCCTGACATGGGCGATCGCAATGGTCGCTTCATATCGGGACGAGAAGCCGTCGTAACCGTCTGCATCTCGGAAGGGAAGAACGGCCGGCAACGTCAAAGGTTGCCGGCCGTTCTTTTGCCGGCGAGACCTTGAGCGCATTGTGACAAACGATGAAGAATGGGCGGAACAGCAAATGCTCTCTTCCGGACCAATCCAGACGGCACGTGATCGCATCTGTCACGCAATCGCAGACCTGAACCGAAACGATTCGATCTCGGAAACCCCTCCATTCAGTCCGCCTTCCGCTTGTTCTCCGAACGAGGCACAGTCGGATAATACGGCCTCTCATCTGTATAGGCGCGCCAGAGCGCCACGCCCCAGAACGCCGTCACGAGCAGCAGCGCCACCTCGGCATAGGGCATGATCAATATTCCCTCCTTTCGGGCCACGAATCCGGCGCTGGCTTTAACGGAGCGGGACGGAGACAACCGCAATTGTGGCCTACGAGCCTCCCACGACAACACCTTCTTCCTGAGCGCAGGATACCGAGGCGAGATGAACAAGATCCGAACAGAGGATGAAGAACTCTTCATCAAGCTTCCGTACCCGTCCATGAGCCCATGTGCGTCAGGTCAACCGCTCTTGCATCACTCGCGATATTTCACGGGGCACCGTGCCATTGCACGGTGTGATTGAAGCTCCCCCTTCATTGCCGTTCGCCTGCCCGCCTCTGCGCTCTGTCCTTCCACCCCATCATGAGATCTTCAAGAACATCCTCCGCTTTTGGCGGTCGCTCGTGACCACGACCGATCACGATGGATAGTGAAAATCCACCGTGTTGTTTCCACAAGGATGCACGGCACGGCCGGTTTCTCTCACAGTTTCAGAGTGATCGCGAACAGGGGCAGCGGCACGGCTGTTGCGTGGTCAGGGGCACAGGCATCCGCTCGCAGCGGAGCAACCAACATTGCGAGGGATGGAAGGAGGTGCCCCATGACGGAATTGGATATGGGACTGTTGTTGCTCGGTGTGGTCGGTGCGTTTGTGTTTGCCGGAACGAATATCTGGCTCGTGGTTCCGCCGTTAAAGCGGACCCCTGCCATCGAGAGGATCTGGCGACAGAGGAGGACGCCATGAACAGGACGGATATACTGCGAGCACCGTGTGCGCTTCGTACCGCATGTCTGCTGTCCCTCGCGATGTCCGCGGTCACGATCTTGCTGTCCGGCTGCTTGCTGGCGGCATCGGCGTCGTCCGCGGAAGCTCCCGATCCGCCGTCCGAACCGGCCGGACAGGCCGAGATCGATCCAAGCATGCGACCCGAAACCGCCCGCGACGTGTATTACAAAACGGAAGGCGTGGTGAGCGGCCCGCCCGCTCCCGCGACCAGCAACGACCAGATCCATTATCCGCGCTACAACTTCGAGAGTCGGATCTTGATCTGGTTCGCCAATCAACAGCATCTCTATTACGGCAGCTTCGTGCTCGCAGTGCCGATCTTCTGCATGATCATCGAGTTTCTCGGAATCGTGACGAAGGACCGGTCCCTCGGGGAGCGCTACGACCGGCTGGCCTACGATTTTGTGAAGATCAGCCTGACCGCCTACTCCTTGACCGCCATCCTCGGCGGCATCCTGCTGTTCACGTTCTTGACGCTGTATCCGACCTTCTTCGGCTATCTCTCCGGCATCTTTCGGCCGGTGATGCACCTCTATGCCCTGTTGTTCGTGGCGGAGAGCGGCACCCTCTACATCTACTATTACGGATGGAACAAGATGAAGACCGGGTTCCTCAAGTGGGTGCACCTCAGCATGTCGGTGATGTTGAACACGATCGGCACGGCCCTGATGTTCCTGGCGAACTCGTGGATCGCCTTCATGATGTCGCCGGCTGGCGTCGATGAGCAGGGCCGGTACCTGGGCAACATCTGGCACGTCATCCATACGGCGCTCTGGAATCCGCTGAACCTGCATCGCATCCTCGGGAACATGGCCTTCGGCGGGAGCGTGGTGGCGGCCTATGCCGCCTATCGGTTTCTCTCGGCGCGCACGCAAGAGGAACGCGCGCATTATGATTGGATGGGCTACGTGGCCATGTTCATCGCCGTCCTCTTCCTGATTCCGCTGCCGTTCGCGGGGTACTGGTTGATGCGGGAGGTCTACGCCTATCGCCAGCAGATGGGGATCACGCTCATGGGAGGATTGCTGGCCTGGTTGTTCATCATCCAGGCCACCATGATCGGAGCGTTGTTCCTCACCACCACCTATTATCTCTGGCAATGCCTCGGCCGGATGCCCGGGGCCGAACGCTATCTGCGATACGTGAAGTATCTGGTCTTCATCATGTTCGCCGGTTTTCTGGTGTTCATCACCCCCCACACCATGGTGATGACGCCGGCGGAATTGAAGGCGATGGGTGGCCAGCAGCATCCGGTGCTGGGGAATTACGGCGTGATGTCCGCCAAGAACGGCGGCATCAATGTGATGATCGTCACGACGGTGTTGAGTTTTATCTGGTATCAGCGGGGCAATCTCGTCGCTGCCGTGTCGTGGCGGAAATTCGGCAACATCTTCATGGGCGTGTTCTTTGCCCTGGCCTATGCGAACATCGTGTGGTTGGCCGTCTACGGCTATTACATTCCGGCCAACGTCCGGGTCGGGCTCTCGGTGCCCCAGGTCGCGACGACCTTGTCGTGCCTGCTGCTCATGACCGCCCTCAATCTGGCCATGCTCAAGGGCGCCACGCGGCAAGGCGCCGTCGAATGGGGGAAGATGACGGCGCGCTCGCAATATGCGTTGGTGATGCTCGCGACGGAGTTTACCTGGATGATGGCGCTGATGGGCTATATCCGCTCGTCGGTGCGCCTGTTCTGGCATGTCAACGAGATCATGCGCGACAACTCCCCCTGGGCCTACACCCATACGGTCGGGTTCGCGGCCAACATGATCTCGTTCAACGTGCTGTTCTTCTGGATCAGTATCCTGTTCGTGTTCTGGTTGGCGTCGTTGGGAGAGAAACAACCGGTCACAAAAGCGGCGGCATCGAGCCCAAACCTGACAACGTCCCCTGTCGGGCGGTCATGATCGCCGCCCTGTGGCCAACGTCGTCGGATGCCATCGGGTTCGGCCGGTTTCGCAATGACCGGCCGAGCCGATATTCCGGATGGGTGTCGGCCAGTGAGCCGCGACGATGCGCATCCGACCAGCAATGACCGTTCTCCCGCGAGGATGAGCACAGATCCTCGAGCTGTTGGGACCACTATCAAGGAGATGTGGAAATGAAACAGATTGAAGAGGGCATGGATTGCGCCGGAGTCGAGGCCGGCTGCTCGACGTTTGCGAAAAGTCGGCGCTATCGCGGCCTCGTGATCCCCAGCTTCTGCATGCGGGACTGGAGCGTGGTGCGCTTCAGGCCGAGGCGGGCCGCCGCGCCGGCCGCGCCGCCGATCGTCCAGTTGGTCTCGCGCAGGGTCTTGAGGATATGCTCCCGTTCCGCCTCTTCCAGCGTGGTGGGGACACCGTTCCCGGAGACCGCCTGGTGGGGTTTCAATTCCGAGAGGGGCACGAACAGGTCCGCTCCGGCGGTGAGGATGACGGACCGTTCGATGAAGTTCTCCAGCTCGCGGACGTTGCCGGGCCACGAATAGCGCTGAAGCGCCTTCATCGATTCGGCCGGAATGGTTTCGATGCGCTTTTTCATCCGCATGCCAAACTTCTGGACGAAGTGGCGCACGAGCACGGGGATGTCCTCGACCCGCTCCCGGAGCGGCGGCACGGTGAGCGGGAAGACGTTCAGCCGATAGTAGAGATCGCTCCGGAACTTCTGCTCCTCGACCATCTGGGAAAGGTCGCGGTTGGTGGCGGCCACCACGCGCACGTCCACGCGCACCGTGCGGGTGCTGCCCAGCCGTTCGAACTCTTGCTCCTGCAAGACCCGCAACAATTTGACCTGCAGTTCCAGCGGAATCTCTCCCACCTCATCGAGAAAGATCGTGCCCCGGTCCGCCAGCTCGAACCGGCCGATCTTGGTGCTGATGGCTCCCGTGAAGGCGCCCTTCTCATGCCCGAACAGCTCGCTTTCCAAAAGGCCGGTCGGGATGGCCGCGCAGTTGAGCTTGACGAACGTCCGGTCCTTCCGGTCGCTGAGGTTGTGCAGCGCGCGGGCGATCAGCTCCTTGCCGCTCCCGGTTTCACCCAGAATCAACACCGTGGAATCCGTCGGAGCGACCGTCTGCACCTGCTTGAGCAACCGCTTGAGGGGCTTGCTCTCGCCGACGATTTCCTCAAAGTTATAGGCCGTCTGAATCTCCTCTTCGAGATACAGTTTCTCCTTGGCCAGCCGGTCCTTCAGTTGCGTGATCTCCTGATAGGCCAGGGAGTTCGCCACGGCCAGTGCGATCTGGCCGGCGACCTGGCTCAGGAATTCCACGTCGGAGGGCGAAAAGGCTTTGGCGCGGCGGCTCCCCAGGCTGAGGCAGCCGAGGGCGCGGTCCTTCGAGAGCAGCGGAAGGGAGCAGAGCGACTTGAATCCCTTCTGGAGGAGCAACCGGATCACTTCGTGCTCGAATGCGGCCAACTCCTCTTCTCCCGCCACCACCGGCCGTTTGGTGCGCAGGGCGACCGCCGCAGGGGAATCGGTCGCGTCCGTCGTCAAGCCTTCGGCCAAAAGGCCTTTGTTATCTGGAAAATCCAACGCGTGGAGGCGAAAGCGGTTCTGCTCGCTGTCGTAGAGCAGCAGGCTGGCATATTCCTGCGGGACCACCTCGCGCAACGAGAGGCTCACTGCGCTGAACAGCTCCCGCAGCTCCAGTTTGGAGACCATTGCGTTGGTCATCCGGAGCAGGAGGCCGAACCGGTCGCGCTGGCGCTCCACATCCTGTTGCGAGGCCGAGGCGGCTTCCCGGTTCAAGACATTGTCCACCGCCACGGCCACTTGGCGTCCTACCTGCTGCAAGAAGTCCAGATCGGTCTTCCCGTAGGCGTCGGCCTGGAGGCTCGCGAACTCCAACACGCCCAGTTTCCGGGCGGAACTGGTCAGCGGAAGGAGACAACAGGACCGTACGCCGTCTTCCTGCATGCGGGCGATGACCTGCGGCCACCGGCGTTCGTCCGATAGATTGCGAATGAGCAACGGTTGCTGTGTCTCCCAGACCAGGCCGGCGGGGGTCGCATCGAGTTCGTCCTCATGCCCGCCGATGATGTCGGCCGGCACATTGGCCTCCAAACTGTGCAACCGCATGACCTGCCGTTCCGGATCGTAAAGCGACAACCCAACAAAGTTCACCGGAATGATCCGGGGCAGGCGTCGCGCGAGGTCCTTCAGCAGCGCGGGGAGGTCCGGATGCCGGGCGATCGCCTCCGACACCTCCAAGAGCGCCTGATACTGTTCGATAAGGGGATGGGCTTCCGGCATAGGCATCGTGGATGGCGCGCAATTCTGCGCGCCGACGCGATCGGCGCCGGCCCATTATAAGAGGAAGCGTCCTGGCGGTGCTAGCGCGCAAGGCGGGAGGGAGCGGATGGCTGGCTTATACTTGGAGAGCCTTCACTCCTCCCAGAAGCACTTCTCCCACTCGACGGTCTTGTCCCACCATTGTTTGTGGCGCTTCACATCGTGCAACGCCGACGGGGTGACCTGATAACAATATCCCAGATGGCATCGGCGGCTTCGGGGCTGATCCCTCCGTCGCGCTGTTCCAACATGTCCATCGGTCGATTCATCGCAAGATAGGACCTGTCCACATCATTCCGACCGTAGAGGCTCCGCATCAACGCCACCTGCCCAATATAGGGATCGAACGTTCCCGGTTCGGCCTTGGCCTGTGCCGTTCCCTGTTGCAGCAGGATAAATCCGGTCAATTGGTCCAGCCAACCTTCCGACCAGACCGCCATGGCGATCGCCGCCCAGAGCATGGCTGTGGCGAACAGAAGGGACAGGAACAAGACCCACTTTCTTTGCGAGCTGATCGCCTGTGCCATGACTCCCCCTTTACGGGATGACCTTGATCCGACTGCCGGCATCCGCATCGTTCCGGTGGAGTGGACAGAAAAAGCGATAGATCATCGTGTCTCCTTGGGAACCGACCACATCGTCCGCCAGGCGGTCTCTGTCCACTTCAACCAACAGGGTTTCCTCCGACGCAATGGTGATGCGAAGGGGCCTGGCCGACATGATGCCGCCTTCTTCAAACGACTCGAACAGCCCCGGAGCCTCGAAGACATGGGTTCGAGGAGACGGATTCTCAAGCCGGAAGCTGAGGGGTTCCGTCAAATCCTGCTGCCGGGAGATGAGGACTTCGCGTGGAAACCACACGGCCTGCGCGCCATCGACATCGCGCACCACAAAGTGCAACTCCTTGGCCAGGCTGAGAGTCGGTTGGCCCAGCATGCCAACTCCGAGGGTCAACCCAAATCCTACGCCAAGCAAGAGACCCAGCCATGCGACCCTGACGTGATGGAGGAACGGCCGCCGGCCCAGCTCTCCACGGTCTGCGCCCGCCTGTCTGATCCGGATGACTTCGTGCGCTTCAGACCGCCGGACCGGTTCACACATGAGTCCTCCTGTTTGAGCCGGTCCTCGACGCCTGTTCACGGCACGACCCGGATCGTTCCCCCGGCATGCGCGTCTCCCTTGTGCAACGGACAAAAAAACGGAAACTCCTCCACCCTCGCCGACACGGTCCCGCCTGTGGCAAATTGCGCCGTGCTGATCTGGACGCGAACCTCATCCTCAGGCATCACCGTCACCCGCAAGGGTCTCGTCATCAGATTGCCGTTGGCGCCCATCGTTTCCTCAAAGAGTCCATAGGCCGCGAAGGCATGGGTGCGGTAGGTGGGATTCTTCAAGACCAACACCAGCCCGTCCTGCAGCTCCGTGCCGCGGTGAACCACCACCTCTTGAGGCACCCAGGCGGCTCGCTTCTCGCCACGTTCTTCGGCGATAAAGTGGATCTCCACGGCCCAGGCCACGTTGACTAACGCCACGGTGCCGGCCAGAACCGCCAGCGCCGGCCCGCCGAGGAACCGTTGTCGCCGCGATCTTCTCATGTTATCCCATCCCCTGATTCAGCACACGGCGTGATCGGGCCCATCCGCTCTTGTTCCGTCGTTTCCATGAAATGCCGCAGCCCCGGCCTGGCTTCCACAATCAAGCCGGCCGGGGCTGCGACGGTCCACTCTCCACCCTCTCAAGCGTCCAACTCATCCCCCTCCAGGGACGCCGGAGGTTTCAACGACCAGCAACTCGCCGCGCACTTCCGGGTGAATATCGCACCAGATCGTGTGGTACTGCGTATAGGCTTCATTTCCGCCGTACAGCCCGTCGCGCTGCACGTCCGACGGCTTGGTGAACGTGAGCGTCATCACCTGTCCCGGATCAAGGTGGAAGCTCCTGATCTTCTTCCCCTTGACCTCCTTGCCTTGCCCTTCCAGTTTCACCGGGAGATTCTGGAACAGATGGGACGTAAACCCGTGCGTGACCGAATCTTCGTTCCGAACGGTGATCTTCATCAACGACCCGGCCATGGCCGTCCCCTTCAACAGCTCATACCCATGGTCTCGGTCCTTGATGACGATGGTCAACTCTTGAACCGGCGCGGCCATCCCAGGGGCCTGGGCATCCGCCTTCCCGGTTCCCAGCCCCGGCAGCGTCAGCGCCGCCAGCGCGAGGGGCACCGCCAACATTGTTTTGGGGCATCCTCTCATTCTCATGGTGTCTCCCTCCTCCGCGGATGCGTTCCGCATCCGTTCCTCTTCAATGTGCATATCCTGTGCGTCGCTTTGCTCCTCGATCAATCTCGAACCGGTCGTTCCCCAGCCCCTCACCTCCTTCCCTGCGACGGATATCAGATCGGCCCGACGGACTGATGCTTGATGTACCCGTCGAGGTGACTGAAGGCAACATGACAGGCCGCCGACGTCACCCTCTTGCCCTGATCATTCCCACGCTCCATCGCGTCCATCCCTTCACCGCGGCCTTCCGTTCTCGACATGCTTGCCATTGCCTCAGCTCCTGCGAATGCGCTGTGCGAAACCCTTGCCACAGTGAATCCCCAGTAATTTCGGCATGTATCCGGAGAACCAGGCTCGAACCTGGGGAGAAACGCAACAATGTCGCGTTATGTCCTAGGGCAGGAAGGTACAAATGACGGTTCGAGCACCAAGAGCTTGAGCCCGCACACTACAGACACTACAGTTTGTCCAACAGGGTAAGAGAACTCATGCTCTTGCCGCTGGTTTGCTGAAATGCCGCAGCCCCGGCCGGGCTTCTTGAAACACGGGCGCCGACCGGGGCTGCAGCGGACTCTCGACAAATCTCGTCTCAATCAAGCGGAGAACTTATCCCGCTCCTGGCACACCCAACGTTTCAACGACCAGCAACTCACCACGCACTTCGGGGTGAATGTCGCACCAGATGGTATGGTACTGCGTATAGGCTTCGTTCCCTCCGTACAGTCCCGCGGGCTCGATGGCCGACGGCTTGGTGAAGGTGAGCGTCATGACCTGTCCTGGGTCAAGGTGAAAGCTCTTGACCTTCTTTCCCGCGACCTCCTTGCCCTGACCGTCCATCTTCACCGTGATCCCGTCAAAGAGACGCGAGGCGAACCCATGCGTGACCGAGTCCTCGTTACGAACGGTGATCTTCATCAGCGACCCCGCCATAGCCGTCCCCTTCAACAGCTCATACCCATGGTCTCGGTCCTTGATCACGATGGTCAACTCTTGAACCGGAGGGGCCATCCCGGGCGCCTGGGCATCGGCGCGCCCCGGCCCTGTTCCCGGCAGCATCACGACCGCCGCCAGCGCGAGGGGGACTGCCAACATGGTCTTATGGCATCCTCTCATTCTCATGGGAACTCTCCTTCCTCTCCGGATGCTTGCGGCATCCGCTCCTCTTACCATTACAAGTGGCTGTCCTGTTCCTTCTTCGCCGTTTCACTCACTTACCTCCTTCATCCCCCAACTTGCCGACCCGCCCTTCACCTCCTTCCTCCGACGGAGACCTCGCCGGACCGACACGCTATCTGCTCACTGAGAATAAGCCGCGGCGACGACTTGTCATCGGCGGCACCCTCTCGCGATAAGTTGATCTACCAGCCGATCGGCCGCTCCCGCCTCACTCCCGTTCTCGAGATGCTCGCGTGTGCGCATGATCCGATTCATCCATGCTCAGAGCATAATCAGCCGTTCATCTCCCAGCAATGAGATGGACACACCATTTTTGCGATGAGGTGGTCGCACCAGTCGGCATGCTCTCTTGGACCTTTGTCGCGTTCCATCCGTTGCACATGGAAGAGCCAGGGAGATGACCTGGCCGGAGCGTGAAGGCGGTCTCCAGGTAAGAATAATTGGTCGAGAGTTCACCCCCTACACGGGGGACAGTCCGGTATAGTGTTGTGAGGGTGTGGTCATGGCGGAAGAGATGCTGATTAGAATATCGGCGTTCCTCGGAGTGCTGGGGCTGATGGCATTTGGGGAGGTGCTCATCCCCCGGCGTCACCTGACCACCTCAAAGGCGCGACGGTGGGTCGCCAACCTCTCCATCGTGGTCATAGACGCCGCCGCCGTCCGCCTATTGTTCACTGCCGGCGCGGTCGGGGCATCCATGCTGGCTGCGGAGCGACACTGGGGCGTTCTGAACCATCTCAGTTGGCCGAACTGGTTGGAACTAGTGCTGGCCGTCGTCGCACTGGATCTTGTTCTGTATCTGCAGCACGTGATGTTCCACGCCGTCCCCCTGCTCTGGCGCGTCCACATGATGCATCACGCCGACCTGGACTGCGATGTCACCACAGGGCTCCGGTTCCATCCCGTTGAGGTGGTCCTGTCGATGCTCATCAAGGTCTCCGCGATTGCGGTCCTGGGCCCATCGCCCCAGGCCGTACTGAGCTTCGAGGTGCTGCTCAATGCCACCGCCATGTTCAACCACAGTAACGTACGACTCCCGGCCACGATGGACCGATGCCTTCGCTGGATCGTCGTGACCCCCGACATGCATCGCATTCACCATTCGATCCTGCCACGAGAGACCAATACGAATTTCGGGTTCAACCTCCCGTGGTGGGATCGGCTGCTGGGAACCTATCGGCTTCAGCCGAACGATGGTCACGAGCGGATGACACTCGGCCTGACACAGTTCAGGGACCCAGCCCGTTTGACACTCACGGGAATGCTCCTGCTTCCCTTTACGGGAAGGCCGGGTGACTATCCGTTGAGCCATGATCGATGACGGCGATGTGGGAGCCCTGGATGACCTGTCAGCACGGCCTGTGAGCCGCGTACGCAGGAAACGAACCAATGAGGTGACGTATGAAGCTTCTCATGATTCTTCATGATGCCCCCTATGGCTCCGAGAAGGTGTACAACGCTTTGCGCCTTGCGATGAAGTTGCAGCAGGAGCATGCCGAAGGAGAGATCCGCGTCTTTCTGATGGCGGACGCCGTCACTGCGGCCATGCCGGCGCAGATCACGCCGCAGGGGTACTACAACGTCGAACGGATGCTCAAAGCGGTGATGGGCAAGCAGGGGGAAGTGAGAGCCTGCGGCACCTGCGTAGAGGCTCGTGGACTGGAACAGGTGGCCCTGATCGAAGGCATCGAGGTCGGCACGATGAGCCAGTTGGCACAGTGGGTGGTGGATTCCGACAAAGTGCTTACATTCTGACGCGACGTTCACGGGAGGGTCGTTGACGGTAGAGGGGTGCCGGTGTCGTTCCTATGACAAAGACTCAGCCGAACGCCTTTCATGGTTCAGCGGGAACCGCGGATCCCTCGATTGCCCCATCGGGTGCTTCATCTCGATCCCTCGTGGAATAGGGCAAGAGCCACTGCCACCGAACGGGCGATTGCGGGCGATCGGGCTGCCTTATGTATAATAATAACAAGCCAGACTCGATGCCCGTGAGGAAGTATGGATCGCTCGGTTATGACGATGCTGTCTCGCACCGCCGACGGCGCCATGCTGGTGGATGAAGGCGGCAGGGTGATCCTGTGGAACAAGGCCGCCGAGCGATTGTTGGGATTTCGCGCTCAGGACGTGATCGGGCGACCCTGCCGTGAGGTCCTGTGCGGGGAAACATTGGGCGGCCAACCGCTGTGTTCGGCCTCCTGCGCAATGGGCCGCAAGCTCGCCGGCGGTGGCGGGGTGCGCAACTACGATATGCAGACCCATGCGAAGTCCGGCCGTGTCGTCTGGATCAATATCAGTTCGCTTCCCGTGCCTTCTCGGAAGAAGGGCCGGTTTCTGGCGATGCATCTGTTTCGAGACATCACGAAGCAGATCAAAATACGCCGGCTCGCCGAGGAGCTCCATGTCCTGCTGTCGCCCCCTGGGGGCAAGCCGGTTTCTGAAACCACAAAGAGACGGTCAACTTCGAGGGAGACTGGCGAGCTTCCGGCTATTTGGAGCGCCTTACCGTTGAGCAACCGGGAGAAGGAGGTGCTGCGTCTGCTCGCGGCTGGGAAGCCCTCCAAAGACATCGCGGACACGCTCTTTATCAGCCCCGTAACCGTACGGAACCATATCCAGCACATTCTCGAAAAGCTTGGAGCGCATACGCGTCTCCAGGCCCTCGCCCTCGCATTTCCTCCTGGTGCGTCACCTGCTCTCAAGTAAGCTCCGGACGGGCTGACAGCCGTTCTCTCTCGGTGAGTTCGGGCCTCGCTCTCCATCCCGGCCAGGATTATCCCGGAACGCCTCCTGCTCAGTTCGCTGTGTCAGCGACCTTGAAACAGGATCGCCTTGCTCGCCCTGGTGAGACCAACCCACCTCCAAAATGATGCCGCCATCTCATTGTTCGAGGGCATCGGGGGTGACTACGGTAAAGGTGGAAATGGATCACGGGCCAGAGATTGGCCAGGGCCATTCAGCGGATGCCGTGATGAGCACGGGGAGCGGAGGACAGGATGTGGGTGGCAGCGAGCATGAAGAGAACAATGGCCATCCTCGTGGGGATGACCGGCTTCATGGTCGTCCTCATTGGAGGACCGGTCGTGGTTTCTTCTACGGATGGCGATTGGCTCAATGCGATGATGAATGCCGTCCTCGTTGAGCAACTGAACCAGGGGCCGTTCTGGGGAACCTATGCGCCATATGTGGCTCAAGTGGAAGAAGTCCGGGCGCATTTTCGGAGAGGGGATATCGAGGCCACCTATGACTATGAGGGATGAATCACTTTATGGACATGCTCGAGCAACGCGAGAACGGGATCCAGAAGCCAGTGCTGATTGGCTCTTTGATTACTGCTACGCCGTGACGCCGGCCAGGTACCATGATGTCTCGCGTCACATCGAGAGGTTCAAGGAGCATCAGTTCGGCGGGCCGGTTCGTCCGGTGGGGTGAGCCTGTAGGAACGGTCAAGCGAACGGCCAATGGGGAAGGGAAGAGAATGCACCGACAGAGGGAAGAGGCGGGTCATGACACGGATGCTGATGAACTGGCTGGGAGGGCTGGTAGTACTGACCGCCACGGCGGGAGCGATAGCGTCGACATCGGCCTCCCTCCATCAGGCCGACAACGATTGGATCGACGCCATCACGAACGCCGTGTTGATCGAACGGCGGGGTGGAGGCGGTTATCCAGGCGTCAGGTGGGAACCCTATCTCGGTCAGCTTCAGGTGGTCCGAACCCACTTCGAACGGAGGGATGTCGAGGCGACGTACAAGGCGATGAACCGGTTCATGGACATGTTGGAAGCCAGGGAGAATGGCGTGCCGGCAGCGACAGCGGACTGGCTCTTCGACTTTTGCTACGTCGTGGTGCCGGCCCAGTACCACGACGTGTCGCGACACATTGAGAAATTCAAACGAGACCAGTTCGGGACATCCGACGGTCTCTTCAGGCAGTTTGTTCTGACCGCCTTCAGAAAGGAGGTGTGCCATGAGAACGATGGGAAACATTCCGTTGACAGCAACGTGCTGGTCAACGGCGTTAATGCTTGGTGTGCTGGTAGGCGGGGGAATGGCCGTGAGTGACGCGGCCACGGCGGGAAAGGGACTCCCGGAACTGACGATCGAAGTGTCCATCAAGAAGATGGAGTTCCATGTCACCGGCTACGGGCGAGAGGGGAATCCGACCGCCATCGTGGTCCGCAATGAAGACGGGGTCACGCATGGATTTTACTCCCCCTTGTTCAAGGACACACCGGTCCACCTTGAAGGCGATGGGTATCAGGTCGCGGGGAAGGATGGCCCGGCGTTCCGTGTGGACCCGGGGAAGACCATGACGCTCCATTTCACGAAGGGATCAGCGGAAGCCCCTCTCACGATGATGAGCCCGCTGGTGCGTCACGTCATCTGGTGCGACATGCACCCGGATGTGAAGGGGGAGCTGTTCATCATCGAGCGCCGAGGTTGAGGGTTAGTACGTGGAGTCAACAGTCCGTCAGAGAGGGGAGGTGATGACGTGAAGATCCTGTCGGAGGGCAGGAACGGATGGTGATGAGAAGTTCAGCCGTGAGCAGTTCATGTTTCGAGACAAGGAGGTCCATCATGAAAATCAGAGGACACACCACCCCAGTATTAGCCGTTCCCCTCGCGCTGGCGGCGGTAACGCTGCTCGGCATGGGAGCGAGAGAGGCGTTTGCACAAGCCCCGGGCATGGGGGCGCCGCCGTCGAAGGTGGAAATCACGATCAAGGATCGGCAGCACGGGTATGAAACTATGGGACTCACGATGCCGTCACATGAGACGACGATCGTGGTCCGCAACCTGAATACGGTGACCCATGGGTTCGCGTCAAGACTGTTCAAGGACCTCCCGGTCCGGATGGAGGGCGGGACGGAAGTGCGCGGGAAGAACTTCACGTCGTTCCATGTCGAGCCGGGAAAGACCCTGACGCTGCACTTTGCAACCGCGCCGTCGAATTTCGATCCAGCGACGGGCGGAGCGGAGAGCATTCGCCATGCGCTGTGGTGTGACATTCACCCCGAAGTCAAAGGGGAGCTGTATGTCATCGAAACCAGAGGAGAAATCGGCGGCGGCTGAGGGGGTCTTCTAGCCTGGAGGCATGTCGCATGCGAGCTGGTTCACCAATAGCCGGCCTGGTTGGGCTGGCGTTCGTGGCCTTGTCCGGCGCTCTGGGGTGCTGGAACCCGGCCAGGGCCACGGAGTTTCACTTTGTGGTGCAGGAGATCGGAGACAAGCGGGCCCTGTGGGTGCCGCAGGAGGTGGTGATTCACCGGAGCACGGAGATGCAGGACGGGTTGGTGTTTGTGCTGGATAATCCGACGGATCGCACCCATGCGTTTGCCGCCTACGGATTGTTCGAAGAAACGATGGGTGCGGGCGGAGAACTCACAAGGAAGCCGTTACGGATCAACGTGACCCAGGAAGATACAGTGAGGGTACAAATCAGCACAGTGCAGTTCGCATCGCCGGGAGGCGCGATCGACGGCATGAGAGGCGAGGAGCAGTTCCCGTTCTTTTGTCCGCTCCATAAGGGAGACGCCCACGCAGGGGGAACGATCCGGGTGGTGCCGTAGCGGCTGATCAGATGTTCCTCCTTGCAGAAGACCCTGGAGAGACCGAAGGGAGAGCATTTGCGGCCATGAGTACAGTCGCCAACCGATTCGTAGTGGCGAGGGTTCTGCCCCTCGTGCTGACCTGGTGCCTGGCAGCCAGCCAGGGCGCCCATGGCGGTGAGTTCCACTTCACGGTGCAGGATTTGCCGGACAACAGCGCGGCCTGGCTGCCTGACCAGGTGGTCATTCACCGGGAAACGGACTTGAGAGGGGGATTACTCTTCATCCTGGAGAACCCGACGGCCCGCACGCATGTGTTTTTTGTCGAGGGCCTTGAGGAACAGATGGTCGATGAAAATGGAGTGCTGAATGTCAGGCCCTTGCGGGTCACGATCGCGCCCGAGGAAACCATTCGGGCAGTGATCGCCACGGAGCCGTTCCAAGAAGTTCACTCAGACCGCGAAACAGAGTTTCGATTCTTCTGCCCCTTGCATAGAGGGGATCGTGATCCGGGCGGAACGATCCGGATCGTTCATCTTGGGGGGACGATCCGGATGGTCCCGTAGTCGAAACAGCGGTCTTCACGCGAGACGGAGGAGCCGGGTCCATCAGAGCGCAGGCCTGTGAGAGAAGAAAAGAGAGGGGGAATGAACCATGGACCGGATTGTTTGCCAGAGATCGCTCATCGCAGCCCTGGCGCCTGGTTTCCTTGGAGCGATATTGCTCCTGACGCCGCTCAAGTCGGGAGCCAGTCCTGCAAGCACGGCAGGCTGGGTGGATCAACTGACCGGCTTTGTCGTCGTCCAGCGAGGAATCGCCCAGGCCAAGGATGAGCCAGGATCGTTCGATCCCTACATCGGCCAGGTCACCCTGGTGCGGAGTCTGTATGACCGAGGTGACTGGAACGGCTCCTACATGGCCATGAACCGCCTCATGGACATGTTGGAAGTCCGAGAAGGGGACATCAATCCCAAGGCCGCCGATGCGATTTGGGATTACTGCTACGAGGTGACCCCACCGTCCTTGCATGACGTCAAACGACATAAGGAATGGTGGGACAAGCGCGTGGATTGGGAGCAGTTCTTCTGGGAGGAGTGAACAGAACGAACGGCACAGTGAGTCAGACACAATCATTCCGAGGTGCAACGATGAAACACGGCACTCACATAAGCATGACGGCGATGGCGCTGGTTGCGGGACTCGCCTGCGTGCTGGCACCGATGGCTGTACAGGCAGATTCGCGCCCCTTCACCTGGATTGACGACATCCACGGCGCCATCATCTTCTACAAGGGGGACGCCTATTACAAGAAGGAATATCCGAGAGCCGATTGGGATCTCTACCTCGACCAGGTACGGCTGGTACAGACAACGTACGCGGCAGGGGACATCCATGCGACCTATCTGGCCATGAATCGGTTCATGGACATGTTGGAGGCTCGTGAGGGAGGGATTCCCGGCGTGGCGGCGAATGAGCTGTTCAACTTTTGCAATCTCGTGACCCCCGCACAGTTCCATGACGTGGAACGACATAGCGGACCGCCCAAAACTGAACAGCCCCGAGCGCCTGAAGGCGTCCGGTGGCCGGGCTAACTCTGGAATTGCCCGAGCATGATTCAAGAGGGAGCAGCGGCGAGAGGCAGGGCACGAGGCACGCAACCGGGCTGGTCCACATGTCGCCGCTCGGATCAGAGCCATGGCGGCGACAAGGTTCACCAAGGTACTCCGCTGGCGGTCTGGCGGTCGCCGCGCCTCAAGGCTCTCATGAAATTACGGGACCGGCTCCAGCAGGAGCTTTCACGGCTAGCGGTTGCTGCGGCGGCCGAGGCGAAGGAGCAGAACGAACAGCAAGTACGTCGTGAGTAGCTGAAAGCCGAGTCCGGGCTATTCGCTGCGAACTGTTCGCGGACAACGACCATGAAACAGCTCACCGCCATGCTGGGACGGGCGGCTGAGGGCGCCATGGTGGTGGACCAGGACGGGAAGGTGGCGTTCTGGAATCGAGTCGCTCAACGCTTGCTGGGGTTCAACGCCCAGGAGGTCATGGGCCGTCCCTGCTGTGAGATCATTCGCGGTGAGACGCTGAACGGTCAACCCCTGTGCTCGCCGACCTGCCCGATCGCGAGCCGCATCCGAAGCGGCGGCGGGGTCAGACAGTTCGACATGCAGACACGAACGAAGGACGGCCGCCTCCTCTGGTTGAACGTGAGCACGCTGCCGGTCCCCTCCCGCAAACCGAACGTCTTTTGGATCGCCCATTTGTTTCGAGATATCACCAACCAAGTGCGGGCCCGACACTTGGTACAGGAGCTGCAAGTCGTGCTCGGATCTCCCGGATCGCCCGTAGCGGAAATCCGGCCGGACTCGCCGCCGGACATCCCGGCAACCCTCCCGCTCACCGAACGGGAGCGGGAAGTCCTTCGTTTGGTAGCCACCGGCGCCACATCCGCGCGCATCGCCGAGACCCTGAGCATTAGTCCCAAGACCGTGCGCAATCACATCCAACACATCCTTGCAAAACTGGGCGCCCACAGCCGGCTCCAGGCCCTCGCGATCGCCTTTCCTCCGGGGACCGGCTCGCTGCCATGCCGACTAGCGCGCACCAGTCCGCCCACCGCTCCCTGACTTCCGCGGCAACGCCTTCTCGATCAACTGAGGCCGTCGCCCCAGGCACAAAATGAGGCCACCTGCTCATTGTGCGCGACCATGCCAGACCATATGGTGGAGTTGCGAACACGACTCGGCGGGTCTTGAACGGGAGGCACGGGAAAGGAGGTGAGCGTCAGCAGTCGGTGGTGCCGTGCACACTCACCCGCTCAGGATCGTCGGTGTGCGAGAACGGAGATCCGGTGAGATAGGAGGACGGGCCATGAGGAAATGGAAAGACATAGGCTATGCGGCAGGCCTTGCCGTCGTCTTCCTTGTCGGCTTATTCGCCGGCGAGACGGCACAGGCAGGCGAGATTCGATGGGTGGCCTCGGAGATGATGCCTCCAAGGTGGGCGATCTGGCAGCCCAACCAGGTGATGATGGACGACGAGGACTTGAAGGGCGGGCTCACGTTTATCTTGGAGAATCCCACGAAGGAAGAGCACGCGTTCGCTGTCCGAGGCATGTTTGAGATGACGGCGGAAAAAAGCACGGAAGCGCTGGCGCCCGGGGAGGAAGCCGGAATGGTCTACCACTTGAAGCCCATTCGTGTCAGCGTGCCTCCGGGTGAGACCAAGCGCATCATCGTGAGCACGGCGCAGTTCGAGGGGGCCCGCGTGAGTGGCCCGGGATTGCTGTTCCGCGTCTGGTGTCCGCTGCACAAGGATTGGCATCTGGGCGGGCACATCTATTTCGTTGGGTCGCGGTGAAGCGGCGGAGATAGGCGCGGGGTTGTTCAGCGGTTAGCCCCGCCTCGCGGCGCGAAACGCGGGCTTCGGCCTCCTCCACGTTTCGCGCCTGTCCTTCCCAACCTTCCTGTTCGGGAAGGCGGCCGGAACCGAGCGTGGAGACTGACACGAAACGGAGGGCTGAACCATGAAGCCGACATTCAATCAGGCGATGTGGCGAGCTGGCCTCGTAGCCGCGATCCTCCTCCTTCCGGTGAGCGGCGAATCAGGGTCTGTGGTGCCGCGGGACGGATGGCTTGAGGAGTTGACGGGGTTCGTGGTGGCCCAGCAGGGGGCTGCGCTCGTCAATGGGGAATCCACGAGGTTTGAGATCTATCTCGACCAACTCCACGTCGTGCGTCACGCCTACGAGAATGGTGATCAGGAGAGAACCTACGCGGCCATGAACCGCTTCATGGACATGCTGGAATCCAGAGACGGCGGGATCAGCGCCAAGGTCGCGGACGCGATCTGGGATTACTGTTACCAGGTGACGCCGCCGGCCTTGCACGACGTCAAGCGCCACAAGCAGTGGTGGGACAAGACCGTCAACTGGGACGAATTCTTCTGGGGCGATGGGTAAGCCATGCTCTGAGGTATTTTGCGACAGTCACGACGTGACTCATGATCTAAAACACCCCAAACGGGCTCGCAACAGACTCCTTTCCTCAAATCCGCTGCATCAAAGTACTTGTGATACCAGGTGGTTCCGAACGGCCAAGCGGGAAGGGTACAGGCACATCCCATGCTTCTCTCTCACAACAGAGAGGGCAAAGGAGCGACCATGTTGACGACGGAAGCCAGCGGGACCGAGCGCGCGCAGCGAGAACGTCCTGATCGGTGTGATCGATGCGGCGGGCTCCTGGTTTGGGAGGAGTTCGAGGAAGGGGCCGGCTTGGCCGAGGGCTGGCGTTGCGTGATCTGCGGGGAACGGCTGGATCCGATTATCGTGAAGAACAGGATGGAGCAGGCCGGCAAGCGGGGCCGTGGCGGCAATCCCAGCGGGTGCGCGGGCTTCGGATGGAAGTGCGTCACGCATCCTCAACAGAGGTCAGGACCATGAAGGGAGACGTGAAGGCGACCACGCCTGAGGCGACGGCTAGCTCGGAAGCTGTCCGGCGGGAGTTTTCACCCGGGCTTGCCGGTGTGCCCGCCGCCAGGTCCTCCATCAGCTTCGTGAATGGCGAGACTGGTCTGCTGGAATATCGCGGGATTCGAATCGAAGAATTGGCGGAACACAGTTCCTTTCTGGAGACGACCTACCTGCTGCTCTACGATCGCCTGCCGGATCAGACGGAACTCGATCGGTTCACATCCGATGTGACCCAGCACCGGCGCATCAAGTATCGGATCACGGATCTCATCAAGTGTTTGCCGGAACAGGGCCATCCCATGGATGCGCTGCAGGCGGCCGTGGCGGCTCTTGGGATGTTTTATCCGGCCAGGCACGTCTTGGATCCTCAGGTGCAATACTGGTCGGCCGTCCGGCTGATCGCCAAGATGCCCACGATTGTGGCCGCATACCATCGGCTCCGGCGCGGTGACGAGCAGGTTCAGCCCCGCGATGATTTGGACCATGCCGGCAACTTTCTCTACATGCTGACTGAAACGGTCCCGGACCCTCTGATCGCGAAGATGCTCGACACCTGCCTCATCCTTCATGCTGAACATACGATGAACGCGTCCACCTTCAGCGGCATGGTGACCGCCTCCACTCTGGCCGATCCTTACACCGTGGTCTCCTCGGCCATCGGCACCTTGAAAGGACCGTTACACGGCGGAGCCGCTCAAGAGACCGTGGACATGTTGGAAGAGATCGGATCCGTGGACCATGTCCGGCCGTACATCATGCAGAGGCTGGCCGCGAAGCAGAAGCTCATGGGCTTCGGACACCGCATTTACAAGGTGAAAGATCCGAGAGCCATCATTCTCCAAAAGCTGGCGCAGCGGCTCCTGGCAGAATCCTGGCGCTCCCCCCTCTATAAGCTCGCAGAAGAGGTCGAGCGTGTGGGGGAGGAGTTGCTGGCTGGGAAGGGCATCCACGCCAACGTGGATTTCTACTCCGGCGTGCTCTACAAGACGATGGGTCTTGATGAAGACTTCTTTACCTGTGTGTTTGCGATGGCCCGCGTGAGCGGTTGGTTGGCCCATTGGCTGGAGCAGATCAAGGACAATAAGCTCTTCCGCCCGGACCAGATTTATGACGGCCCGCATGGCCGAGGCTATGTCCCGATCGAGCGCCGGCCGGGAGGGCGGGGGTGAGATGATCACGGCTCCGAGGATCGCGTTGATCCTGGGGAGATGAAACGGCAGACAACATGACAACGCGAGCCCTTGGCGCCTGCATCCCATCTGGCTCATCCGAAGGTGGGAGCAAGGGGCGACATGATCGGCTGATAGCGCGACTGTCGGCACGTTGTCGATTCTTAAAGATGCACAAACGCGGGAGGGCATCATGATGAAGGCAGACGACCAAACAGACATGAAGCCCGAAAAGAAGAGTGAAGAGACATCACCGTACGAAAAGCCCAGCCATTGTCTGCTTTGCGGGCAGATGGGACCGGCCCTCTTGTATGGACATTGGATTTGCGACCATTGCAAGAACCTGATCCAGGCAGAGGCTCTGGCGAAGAGGCGACAGATCGTGAAAGAGGGTGGTGGTCCTTCCGGTCTGTAGGGAAGCAATGGTCCGACGGTCGGAGCGCGATCACGATGGCGACAGTCACGAGCCGCGAGATGATGCACGCACCCGTCCTCGACGACGCGCCTGATGCCGCGCTTCGCCGGCCGTCCGGCAGCGGTTTGAGATTTTCGCTCATCCATCTTTCGGGGCGTCGCCGAGGGGAGACGCAGTTCTTCCAACGCGCGCCGGTGACATTCGGCAGCGCCCCCGGCGTCGATGTATCTTTTCCCGCAAATGGCGAGTGCCCGGTTGCGCCTCTGCAAGCCGAGATGTTCCAGGCGAATTGCGAGATGCGGCTGCGCAACTGCGATCCGGCAGCACGGACATTGGTGAATCGCGAAGCGGTTGAGGAAATCATTCTTCGTGACAGGGACGTGATTCAACTGGGGCCGAACGGCCCCACCCTCCGGTTCCGCATCCGCCCCGAAGAATATACGCTTTGCAAGCAGCTCAAGGAGATTCTGCAAGATGCCCGCGACGTCGCTTCCGCTGGACGTGCTGACGGACGCGTGACCCTCCGGTCTTTCGTCGGCCAACTCGCCTTTGAGATCGTGCGGAATGCCACCCTGGCGACGCAAGTGGTCGTGGTCGGCTTGCTCGTGATGCTCATCGCGGCCATCGGAGGGCTGGCCTACTATAACTACCTCACGCAACAGGCTCATGAACGCCATATCGCCTCGTTGTTGAGGGAGCTTGAGCTGTCTCGCATCTCTTTGGCCGAATTGGAGCAGAACAGCGCAGACGAACGGAGGCGGCTGACCGAGACCTTGGCGATCCATGAGACGGAAGAACAACGTTTAATGGTGATGGTGGAGGAACAGCGCAAGAAAGGCGCTTCATCGGAAGCACTCGAGGCGTTGACCCTACGTCTGAGAACGTTGGAGGCTGAACGGAACAATGCCGAACTGTTGATCACACGGTTCGGCCCGTCAACCTGCCTCTTGTACATTGCCTACGGCTTTGTCGAAAAGGGCGACAAAGAGGAGGCGCCCCATACCCTGTTGGAGTACACCGGCACCGGCTTTCTGATCGATGCGGAGGGGCGTATCGTGACCAATCGGCACCTCGCCGAGCCCTGGTCCATGGATCCGAAAGGAACGGCGGAGATGCTCCAAGCCGGTCTCGAGCCGCGCCTGGTGATCATGCGTGCCTATTTCCCCGGCCGGGCGCAGGCCTATGACGTCACCGTCCTGAAGCTCTCTGAGCAAGGAGATGTGGCGCTGGCCCAGCTCACTCCGGAGCCCAGGGGCATGACGCCGGTTCCCCTGGAGAAGCCATCGCCTCAGGCAGTCCCTGGCGAAGCGGTCGTCGTTGTTGGCTACCCCTCAGGTCTGGAAGGGATCTTGGCGAGGCTGGATGAACACGCTGCCACCGAGCTTTTGAAAGGAGCCGAGCGCAATTTGCAGAAGCTGATGCAAGACCTGGCCGACCGAGGGCTTGTCAGACCGCTGACCACGCAAGGCCACGTGAGCGATGCCGTGCCGAATCGCATTATCCATGATGCCCAGACCACGAGTGGCGGCAGTGGGAGTCCGATCTTCAACAGCCAAGGAGAACTCATTGCCGTCCATTCATCCATCATGACCCGATTCGGCGCGGTCGGCTCCGGCGTGCCGGCCGCCAGGGTCGATGAATTACTTCACTCGGACAGTTGAGTGGTCCCAATCTGAGGCAGCTATGTCGGAGCCTTCGGATCAGCAGTCTCCGGAGATTCTCATCCACATCCAAGCTGCCGAGCAGAGCGTGGACGGCATGGTCCAGGCGGCGCAGCAGGAAGCGACGGCCCTTCTCGCGAGGGCGAGGGCCCAGGTTGAAACCCTGTTACTGGAGACACGTCGCTCTCTTGAGCGGAAGAAGGCGGAGGCCGAGGCGAAGAGCATCGCGGAGGCAGCACGTGAGGCTGAACAACTGCTCACGGAGATACGGGCAAAGGCAGGCAATCTGAAGGCCCGGTGCATGGGCAGCATGGACGAGGCGGTCGAACTGGTGCTTGAGCGGATTCTGCCGAGCTCAAAGGGAGCCGCGGACGACTCGCTTCAGGATGGCCCCGAGAGCCGGTTACAGGCTGATGAATGATTGAGCCAATGGCAAAGGTACGAGTGGCCTCTCCCCGGACGCTTATCGACCGAGTCACCTCGACGCTCCAGGAGGTTGGCGTCCTGCATATCGAGTCGACCCCATTGGAAGCGGCTCAGGTTCCCCTTCGGCCGCAGATGATGGATGAAGCCGCCCGACGGCGACGAGCTGAACTGGAACGATTGCGCGAAGACGTGCGCCGCCTGCTTCTGCTCCTTCCGGAGATTCCGGCGGATGAGCGAATGATCGCACGCCCCACTCGACATCCGGAACTGACGGAAGACGGCCTCACCCGCCTCGCCGGTCTGGTCCGGGAGATCGGTCGTCATGTTGATGACCTTGCGACCAGGCTGAAGACAAGTGAGGAAGAGCTGGCACTCCTGTCCAAATACGAGAGGGCCTTGGCGGGGCTGGCTCCGTTCTTACGGTTCATCCAGGACAGCGAGGAATTAGACCACCTCGGCGTGACGCTCGATGAGCGCGAAGGTTCCGGCGCTCTCCTGCCGCTCCTGCGCGAAATGATGGCCAAGATCACGGACAATCGTTATGAGCTGTTCCATACACGGATAGACGCACGTTCCCTTGTGGTGCTGCTGATGTTTCCAAGGGTGCATAGCGCCAGAGTTCGCAATCTGTTGTGGGAAGAAGGCATCGCCGAACTGCGGCTGCCCGTCTCCGTCGCGGATAAACCCCTGGGAGAGGCCATGCGCCTGCTCCTTCAGAAAAAGACGGACCTTCCCCGCGAGGCGGACCGTTATCGCCGGGAGCTGAAAGCCGTGGCGTTCCAGCGGCGTCAGGAATTGGCGGAGTACTACGATGCGATTGTGTGCGGTCTCGAACATATTGAAGTGAGCCTGTATTTCTATCACACCGAGATGGCTCTCCTGATCTATGGCTGGGTCCCATGCGAGATGCTCACCGCCTTGCGTCTCAGGATCGAAGACGAATTCGGCGGCAAGGTTGTATTGGAAGCATGTCCGGTTGCTCCCAAGGAATGGGCGACTGTTCCGGTGACACTGCGGAACCCGGTCGTTGCCCGGCCGTTCGAGACATTGACCCGGGTCGTGGCCTTGCCACGGTACGGGAGCATCGATCCGACCCCCTATATGGCGGTGTGTGTTCCCCTGTTCTACGGCGTGATCCTCGGCGATGTCGGCTATGGGCTGCTCTTGCTTGTCGCCGCAGCCATGGTTCGCCGACGGCACCGTTCCCATCCGCTCGTTCGCGACCTTTCGACCATCTTCCTGTGGGCTTCGGGCTCGGCCATCTTGTTCGGTTTCCTGTTCGGGGAGCTGTTTGGGGAACTGGGCGGGTCCGTCGGTCTGCATCCGGTGCTGAACCGCATGCAGGCGTTCCTGCCTCTTCTCTCCCTATCCATCGGAATCGGCACGGCGCATGTGGTGTTAGGGCTTGCGCTGGGTGCGCACTCGGCCTGGCGGCATGGGAACCGGCAGGAGTGTCTGACGAAGTGCGGCGGCATGGTGCTGGTGCTGTCATTCATCTCTCTCATCGCAAGCGCCGCCGGACTCGTGCCGCGCGAGTGGATGGCGGCCGAGGTCGTCGGACTCCTGTGCGCGCTGCTGATCATCTTTATCTTCGGAAGGGGCCGCGGGGTCATGGAACTGCATAACCTCGTCAATGTGCTCTCCTACCTGCGTCTGATGGGGATCGGTGTCGCGTCGGCCGCGCTCGCCTTTGCCGCCAACAAGCTGGGCGGCCTGGTGGGCAACGTCTTCGTGGGCATCGTCGTCGCGGGAGCACTCCACGGGATCAATGTCGTCTTCGGCATCCTCTCGCCGACCATCCAATCGCTCCGGCTCCATTATGTGGAATTTTTCGAAAACTTCTTTGCGCCTGGCGGCAGGCCGTACAAGCCTTTTCGGCATTTCCACGCGACCCCGCCCGTTCGAGGGTGAGGGAGGGGGGGGACAACCATGGAGGGGGAATCATGACAGAGATCGGACTCGTCGCCATCGGTGCGGGCCTGGCGATCGGACTGGCCGCGCTGGCTACCGCGTTGGCGCAGGCTAAGATTGGTGCAGCGGCGATTGGCGCCATTTTGGAGAAGCCCGAGACTTTCGGGACGATGTTGATATTACTCGTCATCCCGGAAACCTTGGTCATCTTCGGCTTCACCGTGGCCATTCTGATTCTCTTCGCGCTGAAGTGAGTCTCACGATGCCGTACGACAGGCTCATCGAGGCGCTGTTGGAAGAGGGACGAGCCAAACGCGACGCGATCCTGCATCAGGCTCAGGTGGAAGCCGAGCGGCTCCTGTCTGACGCGAAGCGGGAATGCGACGCTTTGGCCTCTGAGGTCGATCTCATCATTCGTCGAGACCTTTCTGCCCGGCGGGCCGCACTGCTGGCCCGCGCCGCGCTGGCCGGCCGCCAGATCGTGCTGCAGGCCAAGCGAGAGATCTTGGATGCCGTGTGGCGACACGCCGGCGAGAAAGCCCTGTCGCTCGCCGGCGATGCTCGGACGCGAGTCCTCAGGGCCCTGCTGGCGGAAGTGCTGGCCGCATCCCCTTCTCAATCGCCTCGCGTGCTCGTTGACAATCGGGAGCGGCCATTCCTTGAGGAGAGTCTGAAACAACGAGGCCTCGCAGTGGAAGAGCGGCATCAGGATGCGCTCCTACTGGGGATCGCGCTTGAGGCGAACGGCGAGGTGCTCACGAACTCCTTTGCGGCGCGCCTCGCGAAGGCTAAGCCGGCCCTGACAATCGAACTGAACCGACTGTTGTTCAGAGAAGGGTAAGGCCGAGGCTCAGGTTGAGGTTAGCCCGGTCGTGGGCGAATCCTTCGTCTTAACCTCAGCCTTAACCCGCATTATTCATGAACGCTTCTGCTGCCTTGGCCCATTGCAACAGAGGAGCAACGGGCGCCCCGATTCGCCGCTGCGACAGAGCCTACATGAGAAGTCGAAGGCAAAGTATCTCTCCGCCGCGATGTGATCGGACGCGGCGGCTCAAGCGAAGCTTGGTATGGCGGGCGTGCTCGCCGCTCAGGTCCGGCCGCCTCACCAACTCGGCGGCGCGCACAGACATGGCGCTCTTTATTCATCGCGCCGTGCGCCCCTCGACGTACTGTTTCAAGTACGCCTTGGTCCTTCGCGGCTGTGCTTGGGGGTACCCATTGCTCTTTTTCATTGCAATGGGTCCAACGCTTGGCGAGTGCCGGGTACCCGTTGCGCTTCCAATGCAACGGGTGGAACGCGACGAATCGTCATGAATAATGCGGGCTAAGAGATTGGACGACAAATGGACGACTATGCCTACACCAATGCGAGGATCCGCGCCATGGAGGGCCGCCTCCTCCGCCGGGACCAGTATGCGTCTTTGCTGGAGCAGGCGACCCTTGATGCCCTGATCAATGCCCTGAAGAGTTTGCCGTATGCGCGCGCGCTGGAGCCCATCCTCGCCACGCTCGATCGCGCCCAGGGCCTCCGGACGATCGGTTATCTCGATGAGGCTCTGCGACGAGACCTTGTGGAGACCCTCGGCATCCTTCGGCGCTTCTTCTCCGATCGATCGCGTGAATTGCTCGACGCGCTCCTCCTCCGATGGGACGTCTACAATCTGAAAACCGTCCTGCGCGGCAAACGGGCGGCGGCGCCGGTCGAGGAGGTCTTGGCCATGACGTTTCCGGTGGGGGTCCTCGACGACATCGCCGTGGCCGAACTTGCGCGAGCGCCGACCATGCAAGCCGTGGCTCACTTGCTGGAGCTGTGGCGGCTTCCGCTCGCTCGTCCAGTTCGATCGGGGCTGAACCAACTTGGGGAGGCCGACGACCTGCAACCGCTTGAGTCTGAACTCGACCGATTTACGTTTATGCGCTCATGCCGACTCGCGGTTGACGGAGATGATCATGACCGAGCCGTCAGGAGTTATCTCGTGTTTCTCGCGGATAAGGCGAACCTTCTGACGGCGCTCCGCTACCTGGCTGAACGTCGCGCTCTTTTGTCGATAGAGGCCGGCCGCCATTTCCTTGAGGCAGGGGGCCGGTTCACCCGAACTCAGTATGAGGCGGTCATCGGCGCGCCCGATCTGCGCGAGGGACTCAACCGCCTTGCCGCCACCTCCTATGGATGGCTGGCCGACCTGTTTCGAGCCAGGGACTCCGTATCTCCCCCGCTCGTCGAGAGAGAATTGGACCGTGCGGCCGTCCGCCACGCCGTCGGCCTCTCTCGGCCAGACCCGTTGGGCATTGGCCCGGCGATCGTCTACCTTGAACGGAAGACGAACGAGATCCGCAACCTCCGGATGATCCTGCGAGGGAAGGCTGCGGGAATGCAACCGGAGCAAGTCGAGGAATGGCTGATCGTCTGAAGCAGAAGGTTGAGGCTAAGGTCAAGGCTCAGGTGAGGCATTCAAGCTCAGACTCAGCCTCAACCTAAACCTGCTGAACGAGAGTGAGGAGTAGATGGCTCGACTCATCGTCATCACCGATCCCGATACCGCGCTGGGTTTCCGATTGGCCGGTGTCGATGTGCGCGAAGTGGGCGCCCAGGAGGAGGCCGCCGAGCAACTACTCTCGCTCCTCTGCAGCAGAAAGGCCGGAATCGTGATCTATAACGAGGAGTACCGGTGGGGGCTTCCAGAGAAGAGCCTGAGCGAGATGGAGGAATCGGTGAGCCCGGTCTTCTATGCCATCCCGGTCTCTCAGGCCACACGTGAGGGAGACATGCGGGAGCACTATCTCGCCCGCCTCCTCCGGCGGGCGATCGGATATCAATTGAAACTCAAACGATGAGCGGAACGATCATCAAGATCTCGGGGCCGACCGTCCTCGCGCGGGGCATGGAACAGACCCGCATGTTCAATCGTGTCGCGGTCGGCAAGACAGGATTGCTCGGGGAGGTGATTCGTCTGCGAGGAAGCGAAGCGACGATTCAAGTGTATGAAGACACCACGGGCCTGATGCTGGGGGAAGAGGTGGCCGATGCAGGAGAACCGCTTCAAGTGGAACTCGGGCCCGGTCTGCTTGGCACCGTCTTCGACGGGGTCCAGCGTCCATTGAACGTGATCGCGGCCCAGTACGGTGATTGGATTGCGCGCGGCCTGACCTTGCCGGCCCTGTCCAGAGACCGACGCTGGGCGTTCACTCCGGTGGCCCGTCCCGGAACAGCCGTCGGCGGCGGAACCTGCGTGGGAGTTGTCCAGGAGACCGCAAAGATCGAACATCGCATCCTGGTCCCCCCAGGATTATCGGGAACGCTCTCCAAGATTGAGGGAGGCGCCTACACGATCGAGGAGCCGGTGGCCTGGCTCGATGGTCACGGTCCATTGACCTTGTTGCAATGCTGGCCGGTGCGGACGTCCCGCCCCGTCGCCGAACGGCTTCCTCCGGTCGTGCCCTTCATCACCGGCCAGCGGGTGTTCGACATGCTCCTTCCCCTTGCCTCCGGCGGAACTGTGATAGTGCCCGGCGGGTTCGGAACCGGCAAGACCGTGGTTGAGCAGACGCTCGCCAGGTATGCGCAGGCCGATATCATCGTTTACATCGGGTGCGGAGAGCGGGGCAACGAAATGACGGAGGTCCTGACCGAGTTTCCCCACCTGAAAGATCCCGCCACCGGGTTGCCGCTCATGGAGCGCACGGTCCTGGTCATCAATACCTCGAACATGCCGGTGGCGGCGCGGGAGACGTCGATCTACACGGGCATCACGATCGCGGAATATTACCGGGATATGGGCTATGCGGTCGCCCTCATGGCCGACAGCACGTCGCGCTGGGCAGAGGCGACGCGTGAGATTTCCGCCAGGCTGGAAGAGATGCCGGGAGAGGAAGGATATCCCACCTATTTGGCCAGCAAGCTGGCCGGATTCTATGAACGTGGTGGACGGGTCCGCTGCTTGGGAGAACCGGACCGACAGGGGGCGGTGACGATCGTCTCGGCCATCTCCCCACCCGGGGGCGACTTTTCAGAGCCGGTGACACAAGGCTCGATCCAGGCGGCCGGAGGGCTCTGGGCCTTGGACTCGGATCTGGCGCATCGGCGGCATTTCCCCGCCATCAATTGGAAGCGCAGTTTTTCCCTCTACACCCACGCGCTCGACCCCTGGTTTCAGACGCAGGTGGCTCCGGACTGGCCGCAGCTTCGAACCGAGTTGGCCGCGCTTCTCCAGAAAGAAGAAGACCTGCAGGAGGTCGTGCAGCTTGTGGGGATTGATGCGGTCCCGGATCAGGAGCGCATCGTGTTAGAGGTCAGCCGCCTCATACGAGAAGAGTATCTCAGACAGAATGCCTATTCCGACATTGACGCGGCCTGTCCGCTTGGGAAGCAGTACTGGATGCTGAAGGCCCAGATGGAGTTTCTCGCCTACTGCCAGGCCATGCTGAAGCAAGGCCGTCCGATCGAGCAACTCCTCGCCTCGCCGTTGAGAAGCGAGCTGGAACGCATGAAGGAGACGCCTCCGGACGATTGCATCCAGCAGGCCCGAACCATGATAGAGAACATGCAGCAGGAGGCACAGGCGTAGAGGGTGCGGCCGGAGGCGTCAGGTGGGCAAGTCGGTGGTGGAAGATGGATGATCTGATCACCCGCGAATATCGGACCGTGAGCGGCATTGCCGGACCGCTCCTCTTTGCGGAGAAGCTGACCAAGGCTTCCCTTGGAGAGCTGGTTGAGATCATTCTCGCGACCGGGGAGGCCCGGCGAGGTCAAGTCATCGAGCTGTCCGAACAGCATGCCGTGATCCAAGTGCTGGAGGAGACAACGGGCTTGGGAGTGACCGGGACCCGAGTCCGGCTCACGGAATCGGCCGCCGCAATGGATCTTTCGCCCGATCTCTTGGGGCGGCGCTTCAGCGGTGCCGGCGTCCCGCTCGACGGTCTGCCGTCGATCATTCCCGACGCCCGCGTGGACATCGTCGGACAGCCCCTGAATCCGGTCGCGCGCGACAAACCCTCGCATTGTATTCAGACCGGGATCTCCACGATTGACGCGCTGAACACGCTGGTGCGCGGGCAAAAGCTGCCGATTTTCTCCGGGGCCGGCCTGCCGGCCAAGGAAGTCGCCGCTCAGATCGTTCGCCACGCCAAGGTGCGGGGACAGCCGCCGGCCTCGGGAGGCCAAGAAGGGCGACAGTCCCCTTCGTTCGCGATTGTCTTTGCGGCGATGGGGATCACGTTCCGGGAAGCCTCGTTCTTTCTCGATGAGTTCGAGCGCGGCGGGGTCATGGAGCACACCGTCATGTTCCTCAACCTTGCCGATGACCCGACGATCGAACGGCTCCTGACACCGAGGTTTGCCCTGACCGTGGCTGAGTACCTTGCGTTCACGCTCGGTCGCCACGTGCTGGTCATCCTGACCGACATGGCCGCCTACTGTGACGCGCTGCGTCAAATCGCCACGGCCCGTGAGGAGATCCCAGGCCGGCGAGGCTACCCCGGGTATATGTATTCTGATTTGGCCTCTATCTATGAGCGGGCCGGACGGATCAAGGGCAAAGCCGGGTCCATCACGCAGCTTCCCATCGTCACCATGCCGGACGATGATCTGACTCATCCGATCCCCGATTTGACCGGGTACATCACGGAGGGACAGATTGTGCTGTCACGCGAGCTGCATCGCAAAGGCGTCTTTCCGCCCATCGATGTGCTGCCCTGCCTGTCGCGGCTGATGAATCTCGGGATCGGTCCCGGCAAGACGCGCGAGGATCATCGGGCGGTGGCTGATCAACTCTATGCCTGCTATGCCCAGGGGCGAGATGTCCGGCGTCTTGCCGCCATCGTCGGCGAGGACGGTCTGAGTGAGTCCGACAAGCGCTTCTTGAAGCTAGCCCAGGACTTTGAGCAGCACTTCGTCAACCAAGGATCGCGTGTTCGTGAGATTGAAGAGACCTTGGACCTCGGGTGGAAGTTCTTGCGATATCTGCCGCAAGAGCGGTTGACCAGGCTGAAGCCGGAGTTGATTGAACGGTATTACGGGCCAACGTCACACGTCACTCGGCAAGCGTCAATCGTACCTGAAGACAATACCGGCCTTACACGAATGACGATTGACGATTAACGACCTATGGAAAGCGTCGGCCGCACCAGAATGAATTTGTTGCTGCTGAAGCGGCGGGGCGAGGTCGTTCGGCGGGGACTGGAGCTGCTCCGCAGCAAGCGCGAGGCGCTGGTGCGGGAGTTCTTCGCCGTCATGGACCGTGCGGCGGAAAGCCGGACGCAAATGGAAGCCGTGATGGGGCACGCCCTGGCGACGCTGACGCTGGCGCTCGGCATGGAAGGCCGCGCGCCGCTCCGATCGGCCGGCCATGCGGCAAAGCGGACGTTGTCCATCGAATTGACCGAGCGCAACGTGTGGGGCGTCAGGTTTTCGGAAGTCCGCTACGCCCCGGTGGGCCGGGCGTGGGACGCCCGGGGGTACGCCCCCTCAGGAGAGTCCAGCTACGTGGACGAAACGGCGCGGCGCTTCGAACAGGCGCTGGAGCTGATCCTTCGCAGCGTGGCGGTGGAGATGCGGCTGAAGAAGCTGGGATCGGAAATCAAGAAGGTGACGCGCCGGATCAATGCGCTCAATGAAGTGGTGCTCCCCGCGCTGACCCGAGAGGTCAGAAACATTCGACAGGCCCTCGAAGAGCGCGAGCGGGAAGACCTGTTCAGGATGAAACGATTCAAGAGTGGAGGATAAAGGAGCAACATGGATTTCGAGCTGACCGACGAGCAGCGATTGATACGGGAAACGGCGCGGCGATTCGCCGAGCAGGAGATCGCACCGGTCGCGGGGGAGAACGATCGAGCCGGACGGTTTCCGCGTGAGTTGATCAACCGCATGGCTGCAATGGGTTTCCTCGGAGGGCCGATCCCAAAAGAGTACGGCGGCTCAGGTCTGGATTACATCAGCCACGCCATCCTCACCGAAGAGGTGGGACGCGCCGACTCCTCGCTTCGCACCACCCTGTCGGTTCAAGTCTCGCTGGTCGCGCTCACGATTTTGAAATGGGGAACGGAGGAACAGAAGCGTCGGCACCTGCCCGACCTGTGCGCCGGTCGGATGCTGGGCTGCTTCGGCCTTACAGAGCCCAACGCGGGCAGCGATCCGGCCTCGATGGAAACCACTGCCGTGAAGCGCGGGACCGCGTGGGTGCTCGACGGAACCAAGACCTGGATTTCGAACGGGACGGTGGCCGACCTGGCATTGGTCTTTGCTCGGACCGGCCCCGGCAACGGCCACGACGGCATTGCGGCCTTTCTCGTGGACCAAGGCACACCAGGGTTGGCAACGAGGCCGATCACGGACAAACTCGGGCTTCGCGCCTCGGATACGGGAGAACTGATCTTCAACAACTGTTCGGTGCCGGAGACGGCCTTGTTGGGAGCGGTCGGACAGGGCTTCAAAGTCGCCATGTCCGCCTTGGACAACGGGCGATACAGCGTCGCGGCCGGGTGCGTGGGCATCATACAGGGCTGTCTGAATGCCTGTACGGAATACGCCAAGACGCGCCGGCAATTCGGCCGGCCCATCGGAAGCTTTCAACTGGTGCAGGACATGATCGCCCGCATGGCGGTGGATTTGGATGCCGCGCGCCTGCTCGTATTCCGGGCCGGATATCTGAAGAACCAAGGTCTTCCCAACACGATCGAAACCTCCATTGCGAAGTACTTCGCTTCTGAAGCGGCGGGGCGGGCGGCAACCGACGCGGTTCAGGTCTTCGGGGCATATGGCTATTCCGAGGAAACGCCGGTCGCGCGGTATTACCGCGATGCGAAAGTGGCGACGATCTATGAAGGCACGTCGCAGATTCAGAAACTGTTGATCGGCTCGCACGTGCTGGGGATCAGGGCCTTTTCGTGAGCGAAGAGCATGGTTCCACCCGAGCAACGGTCGCCCAAGTATCCCGCCTGGCGAGTCACGCGTCTTGACCCCACATCCATCCAGATCGCAGAACGGCCGAGGGCATCAAGAGTGATGAGTCCGGACGATGGCGGACCCGCCCCGACCTCAACGAGTGCGTCGGACTCGGCCAGGAAGCTATTGTACGGGGATCACGGCGGACAGCGCTCGCGCAGTTCGTGTAGCCAGACCTCGGCGCGCGCGTCGCTGGGCGCGCGCCAGTCGCTGCGAGGCGACAGCGAACCGCCGGACCCCACTTTGGGGCCGTTGGGCATGGCCGAGCGCTTGAACTGGCTGAACTCGAAGAAGCGAACGATAAAGACCTCAAGCCACTTGCGCACAGTGGCGAGGTCGTATTCACGGCGTTGATCAACGGGGACTGTATCCGGCCACGCGCCGCGCAGGCGATCTCCCCAAGCCTTCCAGGCGAGAAAGGCCACTTTGCTGGGACGGTACCCGAACCGGCTGAAGTAGTACAGGTTGAAATCCTGCAGTTCGTAGGGACCAACGACAGCCTCCGCGCGTTGCGCCGGCTCGCTGCTCGCGCCAGGCACCAACTCGGGAGAGATGCGGGTGTTGACGATGCGCTCAAGCACCGTTCTGGTCCGTTGATCGAACTGCTGGGTCTTGATGAGCCAGCGGATGAGATGCTGGATCAGGGTCTTAGGCACGGACGCATTCACGCCGTAATGCGACATATGGTCCCCCACCCCGTAGGTGGTGTACCCCAACGCCAGTTCGGACAGGTCGCTCGTCCCGACGACGAGCGCCTGATGCATGTTCGCCAGCCGGAACAAGTGGGACGCGCGCTGGCCGGCTTGGACGTTTTCAAACGTCACATCGTAGGCCGATTCCCCACGACTGAACGGATGCCCAAGATCCTTGAGCACCTGTTGGGCCGACGGACGGATGTCGATCTCCTGACAGCCGATTCCCAGCGCCTGCATGAGTTCGCGCGCGTTCTCCTGGGTGAGGCGGCTCGTGCCGAAGCCGGGCAACGAGTACCCCAAGATGTTGGCGCGAGGCAGTTTCATCTGATCACAGGCGCCGACGGCCACCAAGGCCGCTTGCGCCGAGTCCAATCCTCCCGAAACCCCGATCACCACCTTCTCGATCCGAGTGGCCTCCAGGCGTTTGATCAACCCCTGGACCTGGATGCGGTAGACTTCTGCGCAGCGTTCGTCGCGGTGCGCCGGATCGCTGGGCACGTAGGGGAACCGCTCCACGGGCCGCTCTAGAGGGACCGCGCCCGGCGGAACCTCGAACTCGAACGTCACGCGACGCATGGGAGATGCAGCTTCACGCTGGGCCGCGCCGCAGTCGGTGAAGCTGGTCATCCGCATCCGATCCTGGCGTAGGCGATCAAGGTCGATGTCGGCCGTGATCAACCCGGGCTGCTTGGGAAACCGCGTCGACTCCGCCAACAGATCCCCATTCTCATAGATCAACGCATGCCCGTCCCACGCGAGATCCGTCGTGGATTCTCCCGGGCCGGCCGCCGAATAGAGGTAGGCGGCTATGCACTTGGCCGATTGCGAGGCGCAGAGCAGTTTGCGGTAGTCGGCCTTGCCGATCGTGATATCGCTGGCTGACAGATTGGCGAGCACCGTGGCCCCGGCTAAGGCCGCGTAGGTGCTGGGCGGAATCGGGACCCACAGGTCTTCGCAGATCTCGACGTGGAAGGCAAAGCCCGCGAGGTTGGCGGCTTCGAAGATGAGGTCGTTGCCGAACGGGACCGGCTCATTGCACACCATGATGCGGTTTGAACGCGCATGCCGAGCCGAGGCGAACTGTCGCTTCTCGTAAAACTCACGGTAGTTGGGGAGATACGTCTTTGGTATGACACCGAGGATTCTGCCCCGATAGATCACCAGCGCAGAATTGAAGAGCTTGCTCTCCGCCCGGATCGGCGCTCCCACAATCACCACGGGGATTAACTCGCGGCTGGCGTGAACGAGCTGGGAGATCGCCGACTCGACGGCGTCCAGCAAGGCGTCCTGGTGGAACAAATCCTCGTTCGAGTACGCGGACAGGCCGAGCTCGGGGAACAAGGCCAGCGCCGCCTTCTGCGCCGAGGCCGCGCGCGCAAGGGTCGCGGTCTGGTCCAAGTTGAATGCCGGGCGAGCCACGTCGACGCCTGGCGTGCAGGCCGCCACCCGAACGAAGCCATGCGAATAGATATTCTCGAACGGGGTCTTGGCGCCAAGCGAGCTCATCCGGCCCTCAGGTTCTTCACTTCTTCGGTCAGCAGCGGGACGATTTCAAAGAGATCGCCGACGATGCCATAGGTGGCGAGTTTGAAGATCGGGGCGTTGGGGTTATTGTTGATCGCCACGATCGTCCGGGCGGACGACATCCCGGCTTGGTGTTGAATAGCTCCCGAGATCCCGCAGGCAATATAGAGCTGCGGTGAGACGGTCTTTCCGGTGAGTCCGATCTGGTCGCGATGCGGCCTCCAGCCCGCATCGACCACCGCGCGCGAGGCTCCCACGGCGGCTCCAAGCGCCGCCGCGAGCTCTTCGAGCAGGATGAAATTATCCGGCCCTTTGAGGCCTCGGCCTCCCGAAACGATGATCGAGGCCTCGGTCAATTCTTTCTTGTCGTCCGCCGTTGCGCGTGCGTCGCGGATTCTCGCCATCGGTCGAGTGCCGTCGAACGAGACCGCGAGCCTTTCGATCGGAACATCGGATGCGGGCTTCGATTCCAACAGTGAGAAGATGTTCGGGCGGAGCGTCACGACCTGCATGAGCGGATTCGTCGGCTTCACCACCGCTCGCAGTTTCCCCCCATAGATCGGCCGGGTGGCGATCAGCGAGCCATCAGCCTCCATTTCCAGCGCCACGCAGTCCTGGATCACGGCGCTCTTGAGCCTTGCCGCTACCTTCGTAGCGAGGTCCTTGCCCATGGCGGTCGCGCCCATCAGGATGGCGACCGGCTTAAGCCCGGCGGCGAGGTCCGCCACAATTGTCGTAAAAAGTTCGGATGAATAAGACGAGAGCGCAGGGTCCTCCGCGATCACGATTCGTGAGGCCCCATGACTGGCCGGCTCTTGAGTGAGGGGGCTGACGGAGGAGCCGACAACAAGCGCGACCACGTCCCGGCCACCTGCCTTGCTCAGGCGGCAGGCCTGACCTAAGGCTTCGAGCCCCGCCTTCTTCAGATGGCCGTCGCGTTGCTCGCAGAAGACCAGGATCGGATTGGCCATTCCTTGCTCCGGACACCTCGCGTGCCACGTTTCCGTCAGATCACCTTCGCGTCCTCATGAAGCAACCGCACGAGTTCCGTGACCGCAGCGGTCGCGTCGCCGGAAATCATTCGAGCAGCCGGTCGCGCCGGCGGAGACTCCAGGCGAACGACTTTGACTTGTGCTGCGGCGGCGCCAACTGTCCCGGCTTCGAGGCCGATCATCTCCCGGTTCCAGATCTCCAGCGGTTTCTGTTTGGCCTTCATGATGCCGGAGAGCGACGGATAGCGAGGCTCGTTGAGGCCTTTCTGGCAGGTAATCAATGCCGGGAGCGGCGCCTCCACCACTTCGACCGCCCCTTCGATTTGGCGGTGGGCCACAATGCAGCGACCCTGGGCCCCGACTTCCAGCTTGTTCACCACCGCGACATGGGGAATACCGAGCATCTCTGCGACCTGAATTCCCACGGCCCCACAGTCGTCATCCACCGCCTGCTTGCCGAACAGCAGGAGGTCGAAGGACAGACGCCTGAGCGCCGCGGCCAGCGCCAGCGCCGTCGTATAGCTGTCGCCTCCCTCGAAAGCCGGATCACTCAACAAGACCGCGTTGTCAGCGCCCATCGCCAAACACGTTCGCAAGGCTTCCTCCGGCTTCTGAGCCGCATGCTGGCGCAGCGAAACAACGGTCACGTCTCCGGCGCCGAGCCGCTCTCTGATCCGGAGCGCCTCTTCAACGGCGAACTCATCGTAGGGATTTATCACCAGGCTGAGGCCTGATCGTTCGATATCGGTCCCATCGTCCTTGATGACGAGCTTCGAGTCGGTGGCCGGTACTTGTTTCACACAGGCGACGAGCTTCATCGGTCCGTTCCCCGTTGTCCGCAGTCCGCAATCCGTGGCCCGTCATCCGATGGCGGATAACGGAGGCCGGTATACGGCCTATTTACAGCCCCTGATAGCGCGGTCCTCCCTCCGCAGGCGCACGCCAGACGATGTTCTGCACCTGATCTCCCGGGACGACGTCGATGGGATCCTTGATCACGCAGGTCTTGCAGTGCACGCAGTTGGCGAAGTTGATCTGAATGCGGCATCCGGCTCTTTCGCCGACTACCTCATAGACCCCGGCGGGGCAGAAATGCGTACAGGGCGCGTCCCCGAATCGAGCGATACAGTCTGTCAGACAACGCGTTGGATCGAGGATCTGGATGTGTGAGGGCTGATCCTCTCGATGTTGCGTGCCAGAATGATAGACATCGGTCAGCTTGTCAACCAGCACTCCGGCGTCATACCGGGCCGGCGCGGAAACCCATCGGCCTCGAGCCGCTTGGTCGAGCGGTCGCAGGTGTCTGAAATCCTCCCGGACGCCTGCAGGCTTGGATGGACCGAGTCCGGTCCACATCGTCAGGCCTCCGAGGAGCAGGCCCGGCAGGCGACCGTAGGCGAAGGCACGCCGGAAGTTCCGTACCCGATACAAATCTTGGATGACGTACGAGGAGGCCAGTCGGGCTTCATAGGACGAGAGCCCCGCGGCGGACGCGTCGTTGTGCAGCAAGGCGTTGAATATCGTGTCGGCCGCCAACATGCCGCTTTTCATCGCATAGTGGATCCCCTTCAGATAGGGGACATTCAGCAAACCGGCCGAGTCGCCCACGAGCAACGCGCCGTCGACATACGGTCGCGGAACGGCAAAGTAGCCGCCCTCGGGGAGCGTCTTGGCTCCATAGGCGATGACCTCGCCGCCCTTGATGAACTGCTGAATGAAGGGATGCTTCTTGAGCCGCTGGAGTTGGGCGTGGACATCCATCTGCGGATCGTCCCAATCCAGCCCGCAGACCATGCCCACCGCAAACAGGTTCTCGTCGAGGCCGTAGCAGAACCCTCCACCGAAGACACGGGAGCCAAGCGGGTAGCCGATCGTATGCATCGCGAGACCCGGCGACCCTCCCGACTTCACTCGGATCACCTCTTTCACGCCCAGGGCGTAGGATTGCGCATGGCGGCCTTCGCGGAGCTTGAACCGATGGATCAAATCCTCGGCCAACGTTCCATAAGGGCCTTCGCCAAAAACGGTGATATTGGCGTGGATGTCGGTGCCCGGCTCGTAATTGGCTTTCCTGCCGCCGCCGGCATCGAGTCCCTTGGCGCCGGTTTGCACCCCGCGGACCGTCGTTCCGTCGTAGAGGATCTGCACTCCGCAGGTCTCGGGAAACAGGTAGACGCCAGCGGCTTCGACTTGCTCTGCAAGCCAGAGGTTCAATTTCTGGAGGGAGCCGATATAACAGTGGTCCTGCCGGTCGGAAGGTGGGAGCAGCGCATTGGGCAGCCGGACCGACCCTTCGGTCGTGAGGTACCGCAGGCCGTGCCGCGTCACGTGAAGCGAGAAGGGAAAGCCTCGCTCGCGATAATCCGGCAGCAATTCTTCCAGCGCGATCGGATCGAAGATGGCGCCCGAGATCGCATGCGCGCCGACATCGCGCCCCTTCTCGATCAACGCGATTCGCGGGGCCAGAGGAGGGCCCGATGTCTCGCCGGCGGAAACCAGAGCGTTATGGTTCGCGATGAGCTGAGTCAGGCGAAGCGCCCCCGAGAGGTTGGCCGGCCCTCCCCCGACGAACAGGATGTCCACTTCAAGGATCTGCAGGGCTTCATCCATCGACCTGTCCTCTGAAGGCCCGTGCCACCAGTTTGACGGTCAGCCTTTCCCGCCCAGCCTTCGGAGCGTGGGTGAAATATCATCAGGAGCGAGCACCGCCTCAATCAGTAAGACCCCGGTCCGTTCACCTGCCTGCCTCAGGGCGGTTCTGAACTCCTCCGGTGTATGCACGCGTGTGCCCTCGGCCCCTAAGGCCCTGGCCACCGCCACATAATCCCAGGGATGGATATCCCACACGGCCCGCCTTCCCCCCAACGCCTCCAGACTTCGATATCCTCCGTTGTTGAGCACAATGATGATCGCGTCGACCCCATACCGAACCAACGTCCCAAGCTCCATGCCGGTCATCTGAAACCCGCCGTCGCCCACCAACGCCACCGGTCGAGAGTCCGGGACGGCCAGCCCCGCGCCCAACACAGCCGGCACGCCAAACCCCATGCTTGTATAGTAGCCAGGGTTCAGGATGGTCTCGGCATTCAATGCGACCGACCCGAACAGGCAGTCGCCGGTGTCCGTCGTGAAGATATAGCGACTGTCGTCCAGGCAGCTCAACTCGGTAAAGACTGCGGCGACCAAGGACTGATTGTCCGGTTCCGGGGGTTCCGGCCGATAGTCATTGCGAAATTCCCGCGATTTGATCTCCGAGTGGTTCAACAACGCGGGCAGAATCTCTGCGAGCCCGATGTGGTGATACCGGTGCCGGCTGATGACAACCTCGTCGGCCAACACCTGCATCAAGGTCCCGCGAGCGATCACGCTCGTGAATCGTCCGGTCTCGGTGTCGGTCAGCCATACCCCCAACATGAGCAGGCAGTCGGATCCCTCAACCATCTCCCGTGCGTACGGATGGCTGGCCGCGCCCATATAGGTCCCGATGAAATTCGGATGATGCTCTGGAAAGACCGCCTTTCCCATGAACGAAGTGGCCACCGGCAGGTTGTAGCGCTCGGCTAGTCTGATCAGGTCATCCCGAAGACCCAGTCGCATAATTTCGATACCGGCTAGAATCGCCGGGGTCTGGCTCCGGTTGAACCGTATTGCAATTTCTTGCATGGCCTCCGTCAACGCCGCCTGATCCCGCTGCGGAGCAACTGCCGTCCACGCCTCGGCTACGCCGATGTCGGCCCACGCCATGTCGCGAGGGATTTCCAGATATCCCGGCCGCTTTTCGCGCTGCATCGCATCGAGCACCCGGTCGATCTCGCGAGCCGCGGTCTTCGGATCATCCAGGACTGCGTTGGCGGCGGTCATCTCTGCGTACACGCGTCGCTGGGTGTCGAACGTCTTGACCTTGTGATGGATCAGCAGATCTGGGTCCCGACCGGCCATATCGGGCGCGCCGCTGAGAACGAGCACCGGAGATTTTTCCGCGTAGGCCTGGGCGATCGGATTGACCATGTTGAGGACGCCGGCGCCGTAGGTACCGATCGCCACTCCGATCCCTTTGAGGCGCGCGTAGGCATCAGCGGCGAATCCGGCTGAAGGCTCATGGGTGGTCAGGATCGAGCGGATAGGACTGTCCGCTAGCGCTTCGTAGAGCGGGAGCACATGATCGCCTGAGATGCCGAATGCATGGGCAGCACCAAGGTCGAATAGTCTCTGGAGCAGTAAGGGAGCCAGACGCATGGCAGCCTCATTATACCGTGCGCATCGCCCGGCGCATCAATTGTTCGCAGGCCCTGCTGCTCATCCTCGTTATAAAAGATGTCAGGGCTGTCCCTTTCGACGCTCGGAGAGATAGCGATACATCCCTTCGACATTCTCGGGGAACCATTCCGCGTATCGTTGCCACTGCTCGTACTTGGGAAGACGGACGGTCTTCTTCGCCTCCTCCAGGCTCGCGCCCTTCTGCACCTGCTCCTGCACGGCGGCGCGAAGATCTTCCAGATAGCCGCGAAAGAGGCGCGCATGCTCCTTCTTGCCGACCTTGCCATGGCCCGGCACGAGCGTCTCGAAGTCCAGTTGCTCGACTTTCTTCAGCGACTCGATCCAGTCATCGGGATAACCGTCCGGCAGAGCCCGGTAGGCGACGGTTTCAATCGGAATAAAGTCCACCGCGAAGAGCAGTTTGTTCTGGGGAAGCAGCACCACCAGGCTGTTGTCCGAGTGGTTCCGGCCGGTGTAGATCAGCTCGACCCGCTTGCCGCCGAGATCGATGAACAGCCGATCGGTAAAGGTGAGATCCGGGACCGGAATCTTCGCATCCGCTTCTTCCAGAATTTTCGGTCTGGCCGCGGCATGGCTGACGAAGACGGCCGTGTCGGCGAAGACGCTCCCCCCGGTGATGTGGTCGTTGTGATCGTGGCTATAAACCACATACCGCACCGGCTGGTCGGTGAGCTTCTTGATTTCGCCCTTCAGCCAGGTCGCGGCCTCCAGGCTGATCGGATCGGTGACGATCACGCCTTTGGGCGTGGTAATGAAGATGGACTGGTGGAAGCGGTGCCGAAACAGATAGACGTCATCGGCCAGCTTCGTGATCTCATCGTCGGGACGGGACGATTGAGCCGCCGCTTCAGATGATTGGCCCGAGAGCCATCCGGCCAGGAGCAGCAGGAGTCCCCACAGGGCAAGATGGCCCCGCGGTCTTGTTTCGGTTTTGATCGCGCAAGAACGGCTCACTGTGCGGTCTCCGCTTGCCATGTCCCTCCTCCTGTCCAATCGCCGTGATCATTTCCTATGGCTCGCATTGCGTCCCCCTCTCACACGGCCTGTTGCCGAGCACCCATTGCATTCGCAAAGCGCAATGGGTCCCGGAGCAACGGGCACCCCGGAGAGGAGACGGTGAGGGGAGACAGCTCACCACCCAGGGTCACCCGCGGAGCGGAACATTTTCTGTCGCATGTATCGGTCGGCTTTCCGCACTCCGCAAGCGGGACTCGCCGTCTCCCTGCGGCTGCGCGGGCGGCGAGGGGGATGCCGAGGGTCCTCCCGGTCGCGCAGCGCTGCGCGGGGTGAGTTTCCGAACGAGCACGAACAGCAACGGCACAAAGACAACGGCCAGAAACGTGGCCGCGATCATGCCGCCCATCACCCCGGTTCCGATCGAATGCCGGCTGGCTGCGCCCGCCCCGCTTGCGATCACCAGCGGAACCACGCCGAGAATGAAGGCCATCGAGGTCATCACGATCGGACGGAACCGCAGCCGTGCCGCTTCCATCGCCGCGTCGCGCAGCGGCATGCCATGCTCATAACGCTGGTTGGCGAACTCCACGATCAGGATCGCGTTCTTGGCCGAGAGGCCGATTAGCGTCACCAAGCCGATCTGAAAGTAAATGTCGTTCGACATGCCCGAGAGCCACACCGCCGACAGGGCGCCGAACACCCCGAACGGGACGGCCAGGATCACCGCGAACGGCACGGTCCAACTTTCATATTGCGCGGCCAGCACGAGAAACACCATGAGGAGCCCGAACCCGAAGGCCAGCACCGATTCGGCGCCGGCCTTGCGCTCCTGGTAGGAGATGCCGCTCCAATCAAGGTCGAACCCTTGCGGAATCAGGACGTCCTGCGCGGCCCGCTCCAAGGCGTCCAAGGCTTGGCCGGAACTGTAGCCCGGCGCCGCAGCGCCCAGCACGAGCGCGGTATTGAAGCCGTTGAAGTGCGTCACCGGGTCGGGGCCGCTGTTGTAAGTCGTCGTCACCACCGTGTCGAGCGGGATCATGCTCGGTCCTTGCCCGTTCAGCGCGCGCACGTAAATCTTGCTGATGTCGGCGGGAGTGGTCCGGTATTGCGGTTCCGCCTCGGTCTGCACGCGGTAGACGCGGCCGAACTTCACGAAATCGTTGATGTAGAAGTTGCCGAAAAAGGCCTGGAGCGTGTCGAAGACTTCCGAAATCGGCACGCCCAGCGCCTTGGCCCGCTCGCGGTTGATCTTGGCCTGCACCCGTGGCGCGCTGACCCGGAAGCTCGAACTGATGGCGCCGATCGCCGGATCCTGCCTGGCCTTCGCGACAAACTGCTCGGCCGCCGCGGCAAACTTCTTGAAGTCCCCGCCGCTCGGGTCCTGCACCTGCGCCGAAAACCCGCCTGTGGCGCCCAATCCTCTGATGGACGGGGCGTTAAAGGCCAGGATCAGCGCCTCCGGAATCTTGGCAAATTCCCGGAACGCCCCGGCGATCAGGGTCTTAATATGGTGCTCCTTGCCCGTTCGCTCATCCCAATGTTTGAGGGGCGTGAACATGGTCGCGGTATTGGTGCCTCGCGTGTTGAAGACGAAGTTCTGTCCCGACAGGCCTTGCGTGCCGTAGACCGCCGGCAAGCCGAGGTAGTACGCCTCGATCTTGTCGAGGACCGCATCAGTCCGCTTCTTCGAGGCGCCGTCCGGCAACTGCACGATCGTAATGAAGTACCCTTGATCCTCTTCCGGCAGGAAGGCCATCGGGATGGTCCTGAACAGGAGGACGGCGAGCGCGATCACCGTGGCGAACAGGGCCAGCGAGAGCAGGCTGTGCCGCAGCGTCAGGCCCACGACCGTGCCATAGCGAACCTGGACCCAATCGAACAGCCGGTTGAAGAGTCCGAAGAAGCCCTTCGGTTGGCTATGACCCGGCTTCAGCACCAGAGCGCAGAGGGCGGGGCTGAGCGTCAAGGCCACGAAGCCCGAGATCATGACGGAGAGCGCGATCGTGATCGCGAATTGCTTGTACAGTTGGCCGGTGATGCCGCCCAGGAATCCCACCGGCACGAAGACCGCGCAGAGCACCAGCACGATCGCGATCACCGGTCCGGTCACCTCACCCATGGCTTTCTTCGCCGCCTCCTTCGGCGAGAGCCCGTTCGCCATGTGGCGTTCCACGTTCTCGACGACCACGATGGCGTCATCGACGACGATCCCGATGGCCAGGACCAGGCCGAAGAGCGTCAGCGTGTTGATCGAAAACCCGAGCGCCGCCATGCCGGCAAAGGTGCCGATCAAGGACACCGGGACCGCCGCGGCGGGAATCACGGTCGCGCGCCAGCTCTGAAGGAAGAGGTAGACGACCAGCAGCACCAGGATCATGGCATCCCGTAACGTGGCCACGACCTCTCGGATGGAGACCTCCACAAAGCGCGTCGTGTCGTAGGGGATGTCGTAGGTCACGCCGGGCGGAAAGACCTTGGCGAGCCGGTCCATTTCTTCCCGAATCCGCTTCACCGTATCGAGGGCATTGGCGCCGGGCGAGAGAAACGTGAGGAGCAGGGCGGTCGGCTTTCGTTTGTAGCGGCCTTCGAGCACATAGGACTGCGCGCCCAGCTCGATCCGCGCCACGTCCTTGAGCCGGACGATCGAGCCGTTCGGCAGCGCGCGGACAATCATCTCCTCGAACTCGCCGACCTCCGACATCCGGCCGTCCGTGATGAGCGGGAGGGTCAGCTCGGTGCCGCCCGGGATGGGCTCCCGCCCGACCGTCCCGGACGGGAAATCCCGGTTCTGCTCCCGCACCACCGTGATGATGTCCGTCGGCGTCAAGTTCAATTGCGCCATGCGCACGGGGTTGAGGATCAGCCGCATGCTGTAGTTCTGCTGGCCATAGACCAGCGCATCGCCGACGCCGGGCAATCGCTTGATGTTGTCGATGATGCGCAGGATGGCGAAATTGGCCAGGGTGAAGGCGTCCTGTTGCGGGTCGGCGGATTGCAGGACCATGACCGCCAGCAGGTCGGGAGACATCTTCTTGACGGAGATCCCCTGGCGGATCACTTCCGGCGGCAATTGCGGCTCGGCCAGCTTCTGGCGATTTTGCGTCTGGACCTGGGCGATATCGACGTTGGTGCCGATCTCGAAGGTCAGCCGGATCGTCACGTGCCCGTCGTTCGTGCTCGTCGAATCGAAGTACAGGAGGTTGTCGATGCCTGGCAGTTGCAGCTCGATCGGCCGCGCCACGGACTCGGCCGCCACCTCGGCGCTGGCGCCGGGGTAATCGGCTTCGATCTGGACCATCGGGGGCGTGATCGGCGGGAATTGGGAGACGGGCAGGACCTGCATCGCCACCAGTCCCACCACGACGATGACGATCGACAGGACCGACGAGAAGATCGGCCGGTCGATGAAGAAGGTCGGACTCATGGCGCGTCCTATTGAGAACCGTGGGGACCGGGCGGTAGCGGTGCTGTCCCTTCCGCCGGGGCCTTCGGCGCCGTCGTCGTTTGCACGGGCTTGACCTGAGCGCCCGGGATCACCTTCTGGAATCCATCCACCACGACCCGCTCGCCCTCGCGCAACCCATCTTCAATGAGCCATTCCTTGTCCCGCCAGACGGAGGCCTTGACGTCGCGGAGCTCCACCTTGTCTCCCTCGCCGACCACATAGACCACCGGCCCCTTGGCGCCCTGTTGCACGGCCCGTTGCGGAACCAGGATGGCATTGGGCTTGGAGACCCCGTGGAACTTCACCGTCACGAATTGCCCGGGCATCAGCACGCGATCGGGGTTGGGGAAGACGACCCGCGCCTGCCGCGATCCCGTTTCCGCGCGCAGGCCAACATCGGCAAAATCCAGAATGCCCTGGTGCGGGTAGACCGTGCCGTCCACGAACGTGATCACGCCCGTCAGTTGGTAGATCCCCGGATGCTGGATGCGCTTGGCGATGATGTCGCGCCGGCGCTTGAGCAGGAAACTCTCGGGCGCGCTGACGATGACGTACATGGGGTCCATCTGATGAATCACGGTCAGCAGGTCCGTCTGGGCCGTGACCAGCCGGCCTTCGTAATAGCGGGTCCGTTCGATCAAGCCGTCGATGGGTGCGACGATCAGCGTATTGTCGAGGTCGAACTTGGCCTTCACCACGTCGCCCCTCGCCGCTTCGAGCGCCGCCTTGGCCGCCAGTTCTTCGGCCACCGCGTCGTCAAGATCTTTTTGACTCACGGCCTGCTCGGCCAAAAGCGGCTTGACGCGGGCCAGGTTTTGACGGGCCTGCACCAGCCTGGCTTGAGATTGGGACACCCGCGCCTTCGCACTGAGATAGGCGGCTTGAAAGGGGACCGGATCGATGCGATAGAGCGGATCGCCTTTACGGACATCGCGCCCTTCGGTGAAGAAGCGCTCCTTCATGATCCCCGTCACCTGCGAACGGATCTCGACGATCCGGGAGGCCTCCGCCTGCCCGATGAACTCCGGTTCATCCGGAACCGTTTGGTACGAAACCGGGAGGACCTGCACTTCAGGAACGGGGCGGGGAGCAGATGAGGCTGGCTCTTGCTTGCACCCGAGGAAGCCGGCGATCAGGAACGACAGGGCAAACCATATCGTGAGACTCGTAGCGGCCTTGCTGATCATACGTGATTATCCTGTGATCATTCGCGCGACAAGAAAGCCGATTCGACATTCCATCTCTTCGCTGTTCGTTCGATGCTTTGCCGCACGGCTAAATGCCGACGATGCACCGGGTCGATGGTCTCGACGGACACCCGCGGATGTCGCTTCAATTCGTCCTCCACCAGCGCGGCCGCCATGCCCGTATAGTTGCCGGGACGCACACTGCCCTTGAGGATCACCAGACGAATCCTGTCGGATGAGCGTTCCATCGGTCCCCGATCTTAGCCCTTCGTTGTTCCAATGATCAACGGACGCTTGCTCGCAGCGAAGGGCCGTCTCGCCTGAAACCCTCTGGAATTTGGTTCCATCATTGACGGTCCGTCAAGGCCTCTCCTCGACCCGTTGCTCGCCCAAGCCGAGGCGGAGCGCCTCGATGTCCAGCTCCTGTTCCAGGCGATGGAGCACCTCGTCGCTGATCGTGCCCTCGTCGCGGAGCCGGATCAGGGCCAGCCGTTCGGCGGTGAGGGTCTCCTGCCGCAGCCGGAGAAAGGCCTTGTTCGTCTCCTTTTTGCACTCGGGGGCCACGTCGGCAGAGGGCGCGAACCGTTGCCGGCGGCGGCCATAGTGGAGGCGCAACCGTTCCAGGTGATCGCGCTTCGGCCAGTCCCGATGATCCCGGTCGGTTGCCCGGATGCGCCAGGGCGCAACCGTTCCAGGTGATCGCGCTTCGGCCAGTCTTCCTCTGTCAGCTCGCTCAAGCGGGACAGCGCCGCGCCGGCCGCCCGCGCACCCGCGTAGAAAAGTAGAATGTCCCGCTTTACACCCATGCCGGGACACCGGGATAGGCTGACCAGATTTGCAGTGTTTGTCGGGCTCCGGAAGGCTGAGAGATTTCTTGCTAAGTACCAAAAAAGATTATTAGAATTGGCCGAAAGCAAGAGGCTGGTTGGCCGGGACAGGCTGACCAATCTACTTAATAGTTAGGGCGCCACTCGCAAGATTTGCAGTCGATCGGGGCCGCCGGTTACAATACACATTGGGCGAAAAGGAAACGTCGCCAAAACAAACGGGCCAATAGAGAGCGGCACATAAGACGCTAAATCAGGCGCAACAAATCCGCCAACCGAGAGCGGTAGATAAGACGCCACCAAAAGCGCAGCCAACCCCGCCAAAAAGAGAGCCCTCCTCAAGCGCGACTCCAAGTAAAGCCCAATTCGTTGCAACAGGCACCTGGGCTCATTCGTCGTTCGAGCGCAATTCCCATTCTCCTGCTGTCATCGTGACGACTGGCCGGAGGGGAACGCGTTCTTCACTTGGGCAATCGCAATCTGAGGAGGTCGTTTATGCGACAGAAATTTGTCATCGATGGGCGCATGTACTACTATCACGACTCCAACTGGTACGATGAGAAAACTCAAATCCAGATCCCGGTCATCGAAGCCAACAAGGTCAATGCTCTCGTCCGGGAATATCCTGAGCTACTCGCAGCAATCGCTGCCGAAGAGCGAAAGGAGCAGGTCGAACGGCATGAGTTGCGCCTGAAGGACCTGGGTGGGGGGTACAGGGGATCGGGACCTTCTACTCGATGGTCACATCGATGGGCGCACTGCTGGGCCTGTCACCACCCATTGGACAGCGCTGTGGATCCTGAGTGTTCCGTTTGCCATTGGATCTTGTGCCGTTGTGGCGCATGTGGCTGCGGCTATTGCTATTATGGATGGCATGCGGCCTAACCAGGCGTTGGAGCCGACGCTGCGCTTGGTGTTATCGTTCCTAGCGCGGCGCGGCTCAACGCCAATCGGTTAGATTTGGGGTCAGTCATGGGTATTGACTTTAACGCCAGCAGCGAGATCGGGCGGAGGTTGTCGCGAAAGTCGCGCAGGGAGGTGAAGTAGGCGGCCGCCCAGAGGATGGGCGGCAGGAACACCAGGAAGACCAGGTCCGGGTTGAGCGCGACGGTGGGCACCCCCGGGATGACGGCCAAGAGGAGCCCACCGATCACCAGCAAAATCGGGTAGGGGATCAGAATTCTTTGCGCGACCGTCGTCAGGGCCAGGACGACGGCCAGCAGCAGGATCACGATCTCAAGCTGATGCAGACTGTCCATTCGCCTGCCGCCGCCGAACGCCGTCACGACGCAAGACGCGTCGGCTCATTTTTCGATGTCGAACCCGTCGTTCTTCCACCAGCGCCAGCCGCCGTCCAGCTCCATCACGGGATAGCCTTGCTTGGCGAACTCCACCGCCGCCGTCGCCGCCAGGTGGCACACCTGGGAATAGCAATACAGGACATTGATCTTCTTTTTGTCGAGCTTGGCCTTGACCAGCTTGGCATTGTCCCATTCCGTCTTGGGCAGGTTGACGGCTCCTGGAATGTGGCCTTCCGCATAGTCCTCGGCGGCCCGCACATCGACGATGTGCACCGGCTGGCCCTGCTTCACCCATCGCTCCAATTCGACCGGCCCGGTCGTGAAGGCCATCTTGTCCTGAAAATACTTCTTCGCTTTCGCTGCGCTGGGAATCTTGACTGTCGTGGCCATGGTTCTCCCCCTGTCATGCGGTGACGGTGATTTGATTATGATGATGCCGTTGACGCGCTGATTCGCAACCCCACTTCATCGAGGTGCTGGAGCAATTCACCCGGGTCCTGGTAGACCCGGTAGGCGCCGGCCCGTTCCAGCTCTTCCCGCCCGTACCCGCCGGAGAGCAGACCCACCGACAGTGCAAAGGCCCGCCGGGCTGCCAAGAGGTCCCAGACGCTGTCCCCGACGATGACACATCGATTCATCGGGACGCGGAGGCGCTTCGCGGCCGCGAGAAACAGGTCGGGATCGGGCTTGGCGAACCGGACATCGTCGCGCGTGATGATCGGCACGTCCGTGCTTAGCTTCAACAACCTCAGCGCGTGCCGCGCGCTCTGGAGCCGCCCGCTGGTCGCGATGGCGTGAGGAACCCGATGGGTCCTCAACGCATCCAGCAGTTCCAGCGCGCCCGGCAGGACGCGGAGCGACGGGGCCTGTTTGGCGTAGACCTCGGCATGCACGCCCTGGATGCGCTCGACATCCTGCTTCGAGAGGGATCGTCCGGTTTCCCGCGATAGCGCCGCCAACATCAGGCCGCCGCTCATCCCGATCTGCCGGTGAATCCTCCAGACGGGCAGCTCGATGCCTGCAGCTTGCGTCGCCTCCCTCCAGGCTAGGACATGCTGGTAGACACTGTCCACCAATGTTCCATCGAGGTCGAACAGAAAGGCGAGGCCTCTGTTGCGGCGAAGCGCCCGCTCCATCACCTCACCTCCCGCCTGATCAGGGATCCAGCGCGTCCTGTTGGTGAAACCTTGCGATCGATGGTTCTCATGGTCATGCTTCCAGCTTCGCGTCCATCGTGATCGTCGTATTGAGCAGCCGCGAGATCGGGCAGCCGGCCTTGGCGGCGCTCGTAGCCTTCTCCCAGGCCGCCGCATCGGCCTTCGGAACCTTGCCCTTCACATCCAGATGAATCTGGGTCACCGTCCAGCCCGCGTCCAGCTTTTCAAACGTGAGCGTTGCCGTCGTTTCCAGTTTCTCCGCCACCAATCCCGCGTTCCCCAACTGCCCGGACAGGGCCATGGTGAAACAGCCGGCGTGCGCGGCTGCGATCAGTTCTTCAGGATTTGTGCCAGGACCGTTCTCGAACCTGGTGCCGAAGGAATACTGCGTCTTCGACAGGACGCCGCTCTCGCTGGATACCGTGCCCTTGCCGGTTTTCAGATCACCCTGCCAGATGGCTGATGCGTGTCGTTTCATTGTGAACTCCCTTAGGGGTTGAAGGTTAATACCGCGCGGAACCGCGCCTTGCCGCTGATCATCTGCTGATAAGCCTCGTTCGCCCTCGCCAACGGATAGCGTTCGATCATGGGGCGGACTCCCGCCAGCACGCTGAAGCGCAACGTGTCTTCCGAATCCGTTGCCGTGCCGGAGGGCCAGCCTCGAACAGCCGCGCGTTTCCCAATCAGCGTGACGGCATTGACCATGACCGGTTGGCCCGGTGCCGCCAGGATGAGCAAGGTCCCGTTCGCCCCGAGTCCATCCACCATCGATGCGATGGCCTGGCTGTCCGGTGCCGTCGCGAGGATCACCTGCGCGCCGCCCAGTCGTTGCAATTCTTCGGCCGAGTTCGCGGCCGCCGCATCGATGTAATGGACGGCGCCGAGTGCTTTCGCCAGTGCTTCCTTGTCCTTTCCCCGGCCGACTGCGACAGTGGTAAAACCCATCTTGGACGCATACTGGATTCCCAGGTGACCCAATCCGCCGATGCCCTGCACGGCGACGAGATCCCCCGCCCTCGCCCCGCTGTTCCGGAGGCTGTTGAAGGTCGTGATGCCGGCACAGAGCAGCGGGGCTGCTTCTTCGGCCGGCAGCTCATTCGGCAGCGCAGCAACCGCTTCGGCCGGCACGACCAGATACTCAGCCCAGCCGCCGTCATAGCTGAAGCCGCAGATCTTGGCCGATCGACACATCCGGAAGTCGCCGCGGCGACAGGACTCACAGTGGCCGCAATGACCGCCATGCCATCCCACTCCCACACGCTGGCCTTTCTTCCAGGCGGTGACGGCTGAGCCGACCCCGTCGATCCGTCCGGCGACCTCATGGCCCGGGATACGCGGGTATTGAAGGCCTGGCCAGAGGCCCTCTTTCACGAACATGTCGCTATGACAGATGCCGCAGGCCTCGACTTTGATCCGGACCTGCCCGGGCCCCGGCTCCGGAATCCCTCGCTCGACGAGTTCCCAGTCAGTTCCCGGTCCGCTCGATTGGACGGCTTTCATCCGAGCCATGACAAGCCTCCTTTGTACTGATGAACCTCACCTTGCTGTCAGCATTCATTCTTGCCCAGACACTAGCGACAACCGGGCAGATCATTCTCTCCCACCCAGACAGTCGCCTTCTCACAATCCTCTCCGCTTGGCGGCCGAGGGTCTGGAACCTTCCGGTCAACCGGCGGCAGCGTTCGTATGTACGCGACCAAGGACCGAACATCTTCCTCATCCCACTTCGACGCATGGTCCCAGATCATGCCTTGCCAATGCAGCGCTCGACCGTTCGCGGAGACTCCGCTCCGAATGGCCCGAGCAATGGCTGCATCGGACCAGGCGCCGATCCCGTTCGTCTGATGGGAGGAAAGGTTGCGCGACCAACGTGCCCCCGCCCGGAGCCCAACCGGTTTTTTGGGCCCCTGCTCCGTTGCCCTGATGGCACATGGCGCAGAGGGCAATGGTGAAGAGATACTTCTCTCGTGTCACCACGGCGGCATGTCGGCGCCGTGAACTTGGAAGACTTCTCATGGCAGCCCAGCTTCCCTCACGAACCACTATCCCGGAAAGAACATTTTGAGGCCTGTTCAAGCGGTGTGCAAACATGAACTGCAGCGACCGTTGAACCATACACATTCTTCTTGCCTATCACACATACAAATCAAATCGGAATGACTCGGCGCCGACTCACGATGAGCCCGTCAATATGGTGGGCACCAACCTTAGGGTTAAACCATCGCTCAAGAACCTGCTCTGGCATTGCAATTGCTTCGGCATCCTCCAAGACATGTTCAAAGAAGGAAGGAATGATGGTTTGATCGGATTCCCGGCTTCAAGTTCGAACGTGAACGATCCGATAGAAAGGCTTATCTGGAAGGGCGTGGTTGGCGCGGTAACCCAATTTCATAGACTCATACCGGACATGTGAAGGAGGATGGGAATGACCGAAGAGAACAATTCCAAACCGAATGGAACTCAGAGCGTCACGTTGAAGGTCCGACTCAAATCGAACGGTCATGGAGATCAACCGATCCTCGCAAATTACAGTACCATCGGGGTTGCGCAGGGCCTTGCCCATGTGGACTTTGGGTTTATCGAGCCTCCGGTCATCGCTGCGGTGATGCGTCGAGCGCAGACGGGTGGGGCACTGCCAAAGCATCTGGAAGGAAAACTCGCGACCCGAGTTGCGTTGCCACTCGACGCGGTGCTTCGCCTGCAGCAGCAACTGACACAGGTTCTGACCGGTCTCCGACAGAGCCGGATCTCGAAGAAGTCGTAACGAATGTCGTGATCGCTCTCCCAGCATGAATACCGCCTGCGTCGCCCCCGGGACTCCTCAGACTGCCTCGTCAGACTCCGACACGGGGTTGCACTGTCTTCTCTTAATGGCCCGATTCCACGGGGTGCCGGCCGACGGCGCGCAACTCCGGCTTCAGTTTGGCGAAACCGGCCAGGTCCTCTCGGACGCGAATCTCCTGCGGGCCGCCAAGCATCTCGGCCTCAAAGCGGCACATATCCGCAGCCGCTGGGCGGAACTGGGAAGCATCCCCTTGCCGGCCATGGCCAAACAATCGGATGGCCGCTACGTGGTCGTCGCCAAAGCCGAGGCCGAGAAGATTCTGGTGCAGGATCCGCTCGGCGAGCGGCCGACTATCCTCACCAAGCCCGATTTCGAAGCGACGTGGTCGGCCGAGCTGCTCCTGATTACCAAGCGAGCGGGCCTTCGCCAACAGGATCTTACGTTCGACTTCACCTGGTTCATCCCGGCGATCGTCAAATATCGGCGTCTCCTGGGCGAAGTGTTGCTAGCCTCGTTTGTTCTGCAACTCTTTGCCCTGCTGACCCCGCTGTTTACGCAAGTGGTGATCGATAAGGTCCTCGTCCACAAGGGCTTCACGACCCTGCATGTCCTCGCGATCGGCATGGTCGCGCTCGCGCTGTTCGACGCCCTGTTGGGCGGCCTGCGCACCTATCTATTCGCCCATACCACGAACCGCATCGATGTGGGATTGGGCGCACACCTGTTCCGGCATGTCCTCTCGCTGCCGCTCGCCTATTTCGAAGCCCGCCGGGTGGGCGACACCGTCGCCCGCGTGCGGGAGTTGGAACATATCCGCCAGTTTCTGACCAGCAACTCCGTCACCGTGGTCCTGGACGTGGTCTTCACCGTCGTGTTTCTCGTCGTCATGTGGTGCTACAGCGCTTCCCTGACGTTGATCGTTCTGGGCTCCCTGCCCCTCTACGCCATCCTCTCGCTTGTCATCACGCCGATCATCCGGACCCGGCTCAATGAGAAATTCACCCGTGGCGCGGACAATCAGGCGTTTCTGGTCGAAGCCGTCAGCGGCATTCAAACCGTGAAGGCCCTGGCAGTCGAGCCGCCGCTCCAACGCCGCTGGGACGAGCAACTCGCCGGCTATGTGCGCGCGAGTTTCCGCGCCACGAGCCTTACACGATCGCCGGCCAAGTGGCGGGGTTCATTCAAAAAGCGACCACCATCGCCATTCTTTGGACCGGCGCCTATCTTGTGATCGGGAGCGACCTCAGTATCGGCCAATTGATTGCGTTCACGATGCTCGCGGGCCAGGTGACCGGCCCCTTGTTGCGGCTCGTGAACCTCTGGCAAGAGTTTCAGCAGGTCGGGATCTCGCTGCAACGGCTCGGGGATGTCCTGAACACCAGGCCCGAACCCTCCTACAATCCCAATCGCACCACCTTGCCGCAGATCGCCGGGCAGATCACCTTCGAGGACGTGACATTCCGCTATCGCCCGGATGGCCCGGCCGTGCTCCAACAGGTGTCCATGGCGATTCAGCCAGGACGGGTAATTGGCATCGTGGGCCGGTCAGGATCGGGCAAGAGTACCATCGCGAAATTGCTGCAGCGACTCTATGTGCCGGAGCGAGGCCGAGTGCTGGTGGATGGGGTGGATCTCGCGCAAGTGGACCCGGCCTGGCTGAGACGTCAGGTCGGGGTCGTGCTGCAGGAGAATTTTCTATTCAACCGCTCCGTGCGGGATAACATCGCCTTGACCGACCCGGGGCTCTCCATGGACCGCGTCATACAGGCGGCCACACTCGCCGGCGCCCATGAGTTCATCCTCGAGTTGCCGGAAGGCTACGACACGCTCGTCGGAGAACAGGGCTGTTCGCTCTCGGGCGGCCAACGACAACGGATCGCCATCGCCCGCGCATTGGTGGCCAATCCGCGCATCCTCATCTTTGACGAAGCGACCAGCGCGCTCGATTATGAGTCGGAAGCCATCATCCAACAGAATATGCACCAGATCTGTAAAGGCCGGACGGTCATCATCATTGCGCATCGGTTGAGCACGGTGCGGCCAGCGCACAGAATTTTTGTTCTCGACAAAGGGACCATCGCGGAACAGGGCTCGCATGAGGAACTCCTCATGCGAAACGGCATGTACCGCCGCCTACATCGACATCAGGAGGGGCGCTCCGCCGTAGCCGCATGACTCTTATCCAGACCCTCTCCCGCCATCTGTCAGTCTGGCGCGCGGCGTGGCAGTTCGAAACGGCCAAACCTCTTGCCGCCGTTCCTCAGGGCAAGGCGGTGGAATTTCTGCCAGCCGTGTTGGAGATCCAAGAAGCTCCGCCCTCCCCCATCGGACGGGCGATCCTCTGGACGATCCTGTTCGTCTTCACCGCGGCCGTGACGTGGGCCTGCCTCGGCTGGATCGATATCGTCGCCACGGCCCAAGGCAAGATCATCCCCAGCGGCCACTCCAAGGTCATCCAGCCGGTCATCCAGCAGTTCGAGACCGGCATCGTGCGATCGATCCACGTGCAAGATGGACAGGTGGTGAAGAAGGGCGACCTGTTGATCGAGCTCGATCCGACGCAGAACCGGGCCGACCGCGACCGAGCCGCCAACGAGTATCGGGCTGCAACGGTCGAGGCGGCGCGACTGCGGGCGTTGATCGCGGGGCAGCCCGCCTTTGACGCCCCGCCGGACGGCGATCCCCAGTACATCCGGCTCCAGCAGCAACTCTTGCGGGACCAGTTGGCCGAATATCAGGCTCGGGTCGAGGCGGCCCGGCATCTGATCGATCAGCGCAGAGCCGCGCTGGAGGCCACCAAGGAGAACATCCGGCGATTGGAAGCGACCGTCCCGATCGAGGCCGAACGGGCCGCGGCCTACAAGCAACTGCTCGCGAACCAGTTTGTCTCCAGGATGGATTATCTCCAGTTTGAGCAACAACGCATCGACAAGGCCCAGGAACTGGCGGGACAGAGGAGCAAGCTGCGGCAAGATCGGGCGGCCCTGGCAGAAGCGGAGAAGAGCTATCGGGCGCTCGTGTCGGAGTTTCTCCAAACCAAACAGGCCGAACTGTCCGCGACGGAAACGAAAGCCAGGTCCCTCGCCCAGGAAGTGGTCAAGACGGAACAGCGCACGGACCTGCAACGTCTCATCTCCCCAATCGACGGGGTGGTGCAGCAACTTGCGGTGCATACGCTAGGCGGCGTCGTGACGCCGGCTCAACCCTTGATGATGGTCGTCCCCCAGGACCATCCGGTGGAAGTCGAGGCGCAGGTGGAAAACAAGGATGTCGGCTTCGTCAAAGAAGGCCAACCGGTGGAGATCAAAGTCGAGACCTTTCCCTTCACCCTCTACGGGACGATCCCAGGCAACGTGCTCAGTGTCTCCGACGACGCCGCACCGGTCGAGAAAGTCGGCCTGGTGTACCCGACCCGCGTCAGCCTGGATCGCGCGACGATCCAGGTGGAAGGGAAGCTCGTGAATCTGTCCCCCGGCATGGCGGTCACGGTGGAGATCAAGACCGGGCAACGCCGGGTGATCGAGTATCTGCTGAGTCCGCTGTTGAAGTCGGTGCAGGAGAGCTTGCGGGAACGGTGAAGCAGGAGGACCACGAGGAAATCTGATGCGTGGCAGAGAAAAACAGGGACAGTTACTGTCCCCTTTTGATTCCCCTGGCGTGAGAGGGAGCGGCTGCGTGCGGAGGGCGTGGCTCGCGCTCCTCACCGTCGCCCTGTCGACCGGCATGGCGCTCGGCGCCTCGGAGTTCGCGGTCAGGCTCCTGGCCCCGCAGCCGACGAAGGTCACGGTACCCGTCATCATGGACGAGGAGTTGATCTACCGCCTTCCTGCCGGCACGCGCGGGACGGACGTGAAGGACGAGTTCGCGGTCAGCATCGGCACCAACGCCCACGGCCTGCGCGACCGAGACTACGCGCCAACCAAGCCGCCGGGGATCCTGGAGCGCCTGCTGGTGATCGGGGATTCCATGACCTTCGCGGAGGGGGTGGAAGCGGAGCAGACCTATCCCAAGGTGCTGGAGCGCGCACTTGACGGCCGGTACGAGGTCATCAACGCGGCGATCCGCGGGTACGGGACGGACCAGGAGATGATCTGGTTGGAGCGGCTGGTGCCCCTCTACCGTCCCGACGCGGTCGTGCTGGCGTTCTTTGCCGTGAACGATGTCGACGACGTGCTCTACGCCGGGCTCTTCGAGGTGGTCGACGGCCGGCTGGTCCGCCGGCGCGTGTCCGCCGAGACGTCGCCAAAATACAAGTACTACGAGCAGCAGTCGTTCATCCAGACGTTCCCCGGGTACCGGTTCCTCATCGAGCATTCCCACCTGGTGAATTGGGCCCGGCAGCGCTGGGCGAGGCGGGAGTACGACCGGTTGTTCCCGTCGTCCGGGGCGGTGGATGCGGAACATGAGGAGCGGGCTTGGGCCGTGATCAGCCGGCTGCTGGGCTCGTGGGACGAGTGGATGCGGCGTGAGGGCATCCGGCCGCTGATCCTCCTCATTCCTTCCTGGGCGCAGGTGCACCAGGGGGGCGACGCGCTCGTCGACGCCAGGACTGAACGGGTCCTCCAGTGGGGGCGCGAGCGGAGCGTGTCCGTGCTGGACCCACGGCTCGCCCTGCGTACGGCCTGGGAGAGGGGGGTGCAGACGTATTACCCGCGTGATCGCCACATGACGGCCCAGGGGCACGCGGTCGTGGCCGCCTATCTCAAGAGCGGGCTGGAATCGCTGGGCATCGTGCACTGATTGCCGGCCGCGCGGAGCCGGGTAGGCGGACGAACATGACGGAGAAAGCGGCAACGGTCATGATAGCTTGAGAGAGGAATCCCCTGAAGCACTGGTCCGAAGTGGCGCGTTACCCGGGAGGTGGTTATGAGAATGAGACTATTGATTCTTGCGGGGCTGTGTCTCATGGCGACCGGCGGTGTCGCATGGGCGGGGGAGACTGCAAAGGAACCAGCCGTCACGAAAAAGTATCCACCCTATCCGGAGGTGTGGGGATATGAGTTACCGTGGCCAGAAAAGAACAGTCGTCACTCGGGAATCATGATCTTCAAAAAGGATGACGGCGACTATGTGGCCATGTACATCGAGCGAATCCGGAAACAACGACGCAAAAACGGGTCCTGTTGCGATCTCAAATATGAGCACGCAGGGCAATCGTTTTTCTCTGGGAAGAAGTGGGATGGGAAGGAAGTGGGCGACTTTACGGAGCAGCATCGCGAGGACCGAGTGCCCCAGGAGTTTGGCAAGCCTCATCCATGGATTCTCACAGATGGAAGCGAGGTACAAGAGGCAACAAAAGGGGCAAGCCGATGCCTTAATTACCTGGATTGGTACCTCAGGTTGTTGGATCCTGACAAGAAGGTCATAGTCGAGAAGCACCTGATTTACCTGCTCGAAAGGCCGATCAAGGAACCAGTGTGTTACCCCAGCGAGCGAAACGAGAATCTCATCGGAAAGCAAAAAGCTGTCACTATGCGGGTGCAGGGAGTGTACCCATACATTATTCCGCTGGAGGATGGAACATTTCTCCTCTACGACCAGTACGGCAATATCATCATGCGCTTCGATCGCAAATTCAACACGAAGAGTGAGTTGTTGAATCGTAAAGTATTCGTGGTTGACCGACAGGCTCTGGAAACCTTTGTTCTGGAACGTGTGAAGCAACGGAATCAGGACTATAACGACCAGACGCTCAATGACGCAGTGTATGAATATGTCACCAATCTCAACAAGGCAGGTGCGAAATGAAGCCAGTGCGTTTCACGGGCGGCGATAACCTTACCGGCTTTGCCGTTTCTGTTCACCGGGTCTTGATTCAGAATGAACTTCCGGCGAACACAGCCAAAGCCTATGAGTTAAGCAATGCGGGAGGCCGAAGCGGTTATAGTTTTGGGCCGCTCCAGTGGGATCTCAAGGCAAATCATGAAATTGATGACACACCTGGGAACACCCTTACTGCACGGCAATTATTTCTCAATATTCTTACTAATGCACAAACAGGTGGAGTTGCTATCTTCACGTCCCAAGAAATTACTCGCATTTTCAACATAGTGACGACGCAGCGAACCGGCTTAACACAAAATGATATTAGCAAGATCAACGATGCCCTGCAGAGTTCGTACGGAGTCCAGCAAATAGACGCCGCCTATCCTCGGGACATCGACACACAGATTCGAAAGATTGACGGCATCATTCAGCAATTCACTTCTGGCGCGGATCAAGCATTTCTTCAATCAGACTTCGGACGTCTTTTCTTGATCGATTACAACAACCAATTCGGCATTGAGACGAGTGGGCCAAATGCCAAGTTGGTGCAGTTCCTCCAACGGCAACCGGTGACCCTAGGTGTACCTCGACCTGTGAGCATTCAGGGTGATCTGGGGGTTGAGGACTTGCTCAGGTTTTATTTCAGCACGACCCAAGGACAAAACAGTCCCGATGGTCAAATGCGGCGGTTCAGCAACGTGCTGGAGGTTGCGAGCGGAACGTTTGGGATTACCGAAGAGGACTCTCGTTTCATTCTTGGAGGCTTGCGCAATCTCCTGGGCAGTAAAGTCTATGACCAAGTGGTCATAGCGGACCTTAGCCTGAAGGGAAACAGACTCGGTAATGATGGAATCAGAGATCTTATCCAGAGAGCTACGGAACATCTGATCAATAACTTCGTCCCGCCCTCAATAGTCGTCCAACATGCATTCGTCGCCGGAGAGGCTCCGGGAGATCCAATCATTGGCTCCGAGGAGAATGATCTCTTGTTGGGTGATATCGGCCACGACATCCTCATCGGGGATCACGGCGATGACGTCCTGCGCGGCGAAGAGGGCAAAGACCTCTACATCTACAACTCGGGCGATGGAGCGGATCTCATCGTCGACAACCCTACGGATGGCGGCGATGGCCAAGGCGTGGTGGTCTATGACGAGCGGCTCCTTCGAGGCGGGGTGAAGAAGGCGGGGGAGGCGGTCTATACGAGTCTGGACGGGCAGGTCACCTATGCCTGGGACGGGATCGCAGGCCATGATCTCACGATCACCGGCGCCGGCGGGATGGTGACGGTCAAAGGGTTCACGAATGGCCAACTTGGCATTCTGCTGAAGGAGCCACCCCCCGCCAACGGCCTGCCTACCCGCACCGAGTTCACGCAGGAGATCCCTGATCCGAACAATCCCGGCCAGACGATCACTGTGCCCCTCTTTGACGACACCAGCAACAGCTACACGATTACCGGGGAGACCAACAATGTCGTCCATGCCCTCGGGGGAAACGACGTGGTAGTGAGCGGCGTCGGCAACGATGAGCTGTACGGCGAGGCCGGGAATGACAGCCTGCAGGCCGGGACCGGGCATGATGTGCTGTTTGGCGGAGAAGGGACTGACACGCTGCATGGGCAACAGGGGGATGATGTCCTCCATGGAGAGGCCGGCGACGATACGCTGATGGCGGATGGGCCGAACAGTGCGGGGAGCTCCTATGACACGGCGGGGGACGGGCAGGATTGGATCGATGGGGGAGGCGGTCAGGACATCCTCTACGGTGGCGGCGGGAGCGATGTGCTGGTGGGTGGCGCGGACAACGACTCGCTCTGGGGCGACTACAGTGAGACGGCCTTCGATGGCATCAGCGCCAACGACACCCTGGACGGCGGCGAGGGGGATGATGGCCTCGCCGGTGGGGGCGGACACGATGTGCTCGCGGGCGGCAACGGCAGCGATCTGCTTTTCGGCGATTCCCCGGTGGTCGGCAATACGGTCGTCGGGGGCAACGACTTGCTGTACGGGGGTGCGGGGGTCGATGACCTGCTCGGTCAGGGTGGCGATGATGTGCTCTTTGGCGGTGATGGGGATGACGCTCTCTGGGGAGACAATCAAGGGGCAGCCTTTCTCGGCACGGCCAACGATTTTCTGGACGGCGGGGCCGGCGACGATCAACTGCACGGAGAGGATGGCGATGACATCCTTGCCGGAGGGACGGGGAACGATCGGCTGTTTGGTGAAAGCGCGCTCACCAATGCCAACGGTGGCAATGATCGGCTGGATGGTGAATCGGGTGATGATGATCTCCAAGGCGGCGTCGGGGCCGATGTGTTGATCGGCGGGATTGGCCACGATCAACTGGTGGGAGACGACCAGGTGCTCGATGGGGTATTTACTGCCAATCCGACTGCCGGGGCGGACGAATTGGACGGCGGCGACGGCGACGATCGCCTTTATGGCAGCGGCGGAAATGACCTCCTCGCCGGAGGCGCCGGCCAGGACCTGCTGGTGGGGGACGATTTTATTTTCAGCGCACCTCCTCTCGGCGATACCTCTCTATTCAATGATTTCTTCCGTTACTCGACCGTGAGCGGCAACGACACGTTGGACGGCGGGGAAGGAGACGATCAACTGTACGGCGGGGCCGGTGCCGATACGCTCACGGGAGGCGAGGGGAATGATCTCTTGTATGGAGACCGCCGGGCGATTCGCGGCGTTGATGTCAACGACACCTTGATCGGCGGCAACGATACGCTGGACGGCGGGGAGGGCGACGATGTCCTCGATGCGGGCGTCGGCGATGATCTGCTCATTGGGGGTGTCGGCCATGACAGCCTGTCCGGTGGGGATGGAAATGACCGGCTCGAAGGCGAGGACGGGAACGATGTCTTGCATGGTGATGGAGGATCTGGTGTTGGGGTGGGCGATGACATCCTCATCGGCGGCGAGGGAAACGACCAACTCTTCGGGGGCGACGGGACGAACGTGCTGGATGGGGGCGGTGGCAATGATCTCTTGGACGGCACAGCTGGGAACAATACCTATGTCTTCGGTCGGGGGTATGGACAGGATCGGGTGAGCTATGGCTTCCCGTACGATCTGGGATTCAGCAGTACGGTGCAAATGACCAGCGACCTCGAGCCGAATGAAGTGCATGTGGTCCGCGATGGTGACCAGCTCATTTTCACGATTGACGGCACAACCGACCGCCTCACCCTCGAAGGCATCTTCGGCGCCGACTTCACCCGCGCGGTCACCGTGCAGTTTGCCGATGGCACCGTCTGGGATCTGAACACCATCCAAGATCGAGTGCTCAGCGGGACGGGAGAAGACGGCCGCTTGGAGGGCTTCTCGGATCGCAATGACCTGATTCAAGGCGCGGCCGCCGATGAGATTCTCGTCGGCCTGACCGGTGATGACGTGCTGGATGGGGGAGCCGGCCATGATGTCCTCTACGGCGGAGGCGGGAACGACACATACATGTTCGACCGGGGATCCGGTCGCGATACCGCGTTTGACGCGAATCCCGGCGAAGGCAGCTCGCCCGAGCCGTCTTTCACGTTCTCCACGACCGATCTGGATAGGGTCCAGGTGGGTGCCGGTCTTGTCCCCAATGATGTTCTGGTCATGCGCAGCGGAGAACATCTGCTCCTGAGCGTCCCTGAGACGGGCGATCGGCTCACGCTGTCCTACTTCTACGCCGATCCTGCCTTTCAAGTGGAGGAGGTCGCGTTTTCGGATGGGACGATTTGGAACGCCGCGATGCTCCAGGCTCGTGCCGAGGAAGTGATCGCCGGAACCGATGAGGCGGAGACGCTCGTGGGGTCCGGCGCCGATGATGTGCTGGCCGGATTGGACGGTGACGATGTGGTGGATGGTGGTGCAGGCGTGGATAGGCTCATCGGCGGAGCGGGCAACGACGTATACCAAGTGGACAATCAAGCAGATGTGGTTGTGGAAGGGGCGGAGGAGAGCATCGATACGGTTCAGAGCACGGTCAGCTATACCCTGAGTGCGAACGTCGAGAATCTGACCCTCATGGGCTCGGCCAATGTGAATGGCACGGGCAACGTCCTGGATAACGTGTTGACCGGCAACAGCGGCGCCAATGTGTTCACGGGCGGAGCAGGCAACGACACCTACGTCATCGGCGCGGGCGATGTCGTCGTCGAGTCGGCCGGTGAGGGGACGGATACCGTCGAGACCGGGCAGACGTACGTGCTTGGGGCGAATCTCGAAAACCTGACGTTGACCGGCAGCGCTGATATCCAGGGCGCGGGGAATGAGCTGGATAACGTCTTGGTCGGCAATGCCGGGGCCAATATTCTGACAGGCGGCTTGGGGAACGATACCTATGTCGCCGGCGCCGGGGATACGATCGTGGAACTGCCGGGCGGGGGCATCGATACGGTTCAGAGCTCAGAAAGCCATACACTCGGGGCTAACCTGGAGAACTTGATGTTGACCGGGACCGCGCCGATCAACGGAACCGGCAACGAATTGAACAATGTGCTGACCGGCAACAGCGGCGCGAACGTGCTCACCGGCGGGATGGGCGACGACACCTATGTGATTGGGGCTGGCGACATGGTGGTGGAGCAGGCGGGCGAGGGGATTGATACCGTCGTGACAGACCAGAGCCACACGCTCGGTGCCCATGTCGAGAACCTGACGTTGGCGGGCACGGCGGCACTCAACGGCACAGGCAATGCCTTGGACAATGTGCTGACGGGTAACAGCGGCGCCAACGTGCTGGATGGCGGCTTGGGGACCGATACCCTGTCCGGTGGTGCGGGAGATGATACCTACGTGATCGACCAAGTGGGCGACACCGTGACCGAGGCCGCCGGTGAAGGGACGGACACGGTCCAGAGTACGGTCAGCTCTACCCTGAGCATGAACGTCGAGAATCTGGCGCTCACGGGTGCGGCAAACCTGGATGGCACGGGCAACGTCCTGGACAACGTACTGACCGGCAACAGCGGCGTGAACGTGCTCACCGGCGGGATGGGTGACGACACCTATGTGATCGGCGCGGGCGACACAGTGGTGGAGCAGGCGGGCGAGGGGATTGATACGGTCGTGACGGACCAGAGCTACCTGCTCGGCGCCACCGTCGAGAACCTGACGTTGACGGGCGCGGCGGCGATCAACGGCACAGGCAACGAATTGGACAATGTGCTGACGGGTAACAGCGGCGCCAACGTGCTGACGGGCGGAGCCGGTAACGACACCTATGTCTTTGGACGGACGTCGGGGAGTGACACGGTCATCGATACAGATGCCACCGCCGACAATGTCGATACGATCCAGTTCGGGGACGATGTGACGCCGTCGGACCTGACGGTCTCACGCAACGGCGATGATCTGGTGCTGAGCATCAACGGGACCACGGCTCAGCTCACGATCCAATCCTTCTTTCTCGGGGGAGCCAATCAAGTGGAAACCTTTGTCCTTGCCGATGGCACCCTGTGGGACGTGGCGGCGGTCACGGATCGGATACCGAAGACCCTCACCGGTACGGCCGGGGACGAGACGTTGTACGGTGGCGGTGGAGCGGACGTGCTCACCGGCGGGGCCGGGAACGATCGACTCTACGGCTATGACGGGAACGACACCTATCACTTCGGACTCGGGTCCGGACAGGATGTGTTGTTGGATTTCGATACGGTGGCCGGCAACGTCGATACGGTTCAGATGGGGGCCGGTGTGACACCGAGCACCGTGACCGTGAGCCGCAGCCACACCGATTTGGTCCTGCGCATCAACAGCACCGCCGACCAATTGACCATTCAGTCCTTCTTCGATGATGCGGCCTACGCGGTTGAGCAGGTGCGATTTGCTGATGGGACAATCTGGAATGCCGAGACCCTGAAAGACCAGACCCGCGTCTTGGTCCAAGGGACCGCCGGCAATGACTTCATACAGCCGCATGTTCTATACAAGACCAATCCGGATCACCTGATTGACGGTGGTGCGGGGGACGACACATTGATCGGCGATGAGTCGGACGATAACCTTCTTGACAATGCGCAGGTGTACATCTTTGCTGGTCGCGACAAGCTTATTGGCGGAGATGGACAAGATCGCCTCTATGGCGGCGGCCGAAATGACATTCTCGACGGCGGGAGCGGCGACGACCGTCTGTACGGGGACGCCCTGTTCGATTCCTTCTTCTTCGATAGCGCGCGTCCGTCTCTGTTGCCTGGCCATGACAGACTGGACGGCGGAGACGGCAACGATCTGCTGGATGGGGGAGGTGGAAACGATCTCCTGGAGGGCGGGGCCGGACATGATTCGCTCAATGGCGGAGAGGGGCATGATCAACTCTTCGGGGGCCTGGGCGACGATACGTTGAACGGGGATGTGTTCGGATCAGCAGGCGGGGATGATCTCCTCGACGGCGGCGCGGGAGCGGATCAATTGCAGGGCGGATTTGGGAGCGATACATACGTGTTTGGGAGAGGCTACGGTCAGGACATCATCTATGAGGAGGGTCAATTTGGCGACGTGAATGTCATTCAGTTAGCCCCGGACATCCTGCCGCACGATGTCACCATCTCCCGCAATAGCGCGGGAGGCTTACAGCTTTCCATTAACGGCACGACCGATCGCCTCACGGTGGCGGGCACATTTTTTAACGGCACGTCCCAGAATCCCATTCAGCAGGTGCGGTTTGCCGATGGCACGATCTGGGATGAAGAGATGCTGAAAGCTCTGACCTCGTCAATCACAGGTACCGCCGATCAGGATTTTCTCTTCGGGGCCGATCCTAACGAGACGATCAGCGGTCTCGACGGCGATGATTTCCTCGACGGCCGGGCGGGGGCGGATACGTTAATTGGCGGAGCCGGTGATGATGTCTATCTGGTGGATAACGAGTTAGACTCGATCATCGAGGAAGCCTCAGCGGGGATCGACAGCGTGACAAGCACGGCGAACTTTGTGCTACCGGCGCACGTTGAAAATTTAACCTTGCAAATTTCCGGCGAGTTTGTTGTCCCGGAACGAGATGCGATCCTTGGAATTGGGAATGCGCTCGATAATACCCTCACCGGCAATGAGAACGACAATGTTCTCGATGGGAAGGACGGAGATGATGTCCTTTCCGGTGGAGACGGTGAGCAAGGAGAAGGCGGATTCATTCCATCCGGAAACGATGTCTTAATCGGTGGAAGCGGCAATGATACCTACCTCGTGAACGAGTTTGGTGGAATCGATACGATTATCGATCGCGCGACTGTTGGTGAAGGGAATGTCGTCAGCTTCGGCGAAGGCATCTTTGTCGGCTCTCTTGCGCTTGGTGTGGCTGATGGACGACTTCTGATTCACTACGGAGAGGAAGGAGATCTTCTCCGGCTCTCGAACTTTTCCGCTGATGATCCGTATGGGTCGCATGCCGTCGAGACATTCCGCTTCGCCGACGGGACCGTGTTGAGCTACCAACAGGTGATCGATCGTGGGTTTGATCTCGTCGGCACCTCCGATGACGATACGATCACGGGGACGAACGTGGTGGACCGCATCGTCGGCCTTGAGGGCGACGATGTGCTGCAGGGTCGCGCAGGCAACGATGTCCTGACCGGAGGTGCCGGTAATGACACCCTCCGTGGCGGGACGGGGGATGATCGTTATATTTTCAACCTTGGCGACGGGGTGGACACGATTGAGGACATGGCGGTGTCGGGGGAGGGCAACCGCATCCAGTTTGGAGCCGGGATTGCCCTAGCCGACCTCACTCTGGTTCAGGGTCAGAACACCCTCACGATTCAGGTCGGCACGGGTGGGGATGCGATTCATCTCACCAACTTTGACCCGACTGGCGTGAATGGATCGCTGGTGGTGGAGACGTTGGTGTTTGCCGATAACAGCGAGGTGAGCCTGGCAAGTCTGCTCACTCCCACCATCACGGGGACGGAAGGTGACGATGTCCTTTACGGTACGAACGATGCCGAGATCATCGACGCATTGGGCGGGAATGATTATGCCGAAGGCCGTGGTGGCAACGACCAGGTGATCGGCGGGGACGGCCACGATCAGTTGTTCGGCAACTCGGGCAACGACACGCTGATGGGGGGCGCGGGGAACGATCGCCTCTACGGGGAGTATGCCTACGACATCGGCGACACGCCGGGCAATGATGTGTTGGATGGGGGTACGGGGGATGATTACCTGCAGGGCGATGCGGGGAACGACACGCTACTGGGTGGCGAGGGCAATGATGGGCTAGCCGGTGGCGACGGCGACGATGTGCTGACAGGCGGGGCAGGCAACGACAGTCTCAACGGCGGGGCTGGAGCAGACAGTCTGGATGGCGGCGAGGGTGACGACGTATTAACGATCGATAGTGCAGATACGAGCGTAGGCGGCGGAGCCGGCCGCGACGTGCTGTTTGTGCAAGGAGCCGGCGGGGTGACGGTGGATCTGTCGACATTCGAAGAGGTCTACGGCGGGGCGGGCAATGATGTCTTCACGAACAGTACGCCGGCGACGACCGCCGCCCTGTATGTGGAAGGGCGGGGAGGCAACGACCAGATCACGGGTGGAGACTCCCCGGATCAATTGTTCGGAAATTCAGGCGATGACGCACTGATAGGCGGGGCGGGCAATGATCGGCTCTATGGCGAGTATGCGTATGACATCGGGGACACACCGGGCCATGATGTGCTGGACGGGGGCGACGGCGACGATTACCTGCAGGGCGATGCGGGGAACGACACGTTGCTCGGTGGGGCGGGGAACGATGGCCTGGTGGGCGGCGACGGCGCCGATACAATAATTGGAGGCGCCGGGAACGACACGCTGGTGGGCGGGGCGGGGGCGGACGCCTTAGATGCCGGTGACGGGGACGACATCCTACACGTCGACAGCGCGGACACGAGTATCCTGGCCGGGGCTGGAGCGGACACGCTGTGGGTGCAGGGCACCACGGGCGTGACCCTGGACATCGGCGTGGCGAGCGTGGAGACGGTCTATGGCAGCACAGGAGACGAGGTCTTCACGAACGGTACGCCGGCGACGACGGCGGCGCTCTATGTAGAGGGCCGCGGGGGGAACGACACGATTGTCGGGGGTGACGCGGTTGACTGGCTCGATGGCGGGGAGGGGAATGACAACCTGACGGGCAATGGGGGCAATGACCGGCTCTATGGGTATGCAGGCCACGACACGTTAAGCGGCGGATTGGGGGCCGACTACCTGAATGGCGACGTGGGAAACGATACCCTCACGGGCGGTGAGGGTGATGACGGGTTGGATGCGGGCGACGGCGATGACACGCTGGCCGGAGGCGCCGGGAACGACACCTTAGTCGGGGGCGCCGGAGCCGATACGCTCACAGGAGGAGCGGACAACGACTCGTTGAGCGGCGGCGCAGGGAATGATCTATATCAGTTCAACCGGACCGACGGACAGGACCTACTTCAGGATACCGAAGGGGCGAGCGATAGCCTGCTCTTTGGTTCGAACATCAACCCGCTGGATCTCGTACTCAGCCGGCAGGCGGACGATTTGCGGCTGTCCATTCATGGGACTTCGGATCAGATGACGATCCAGAACTGGTATGTCAACAGCGCCAATCAGGTCGAAACCCTGCAAGCCGGAAATGGACAGACATTGGTGAATTCACAGGTGGATCAGTTGATCCAAGCCATGGCCGCCTTCACCCAGCAGACGGGGCTGACATGGGATCAGGCGATCGACCAACGGCCGCAGGATGTGCAGAATATCCTGGCTGCGAATTGGCAGTAGGGTCTCTGGTTCGCGCGTGACACGCTACGCATTCCTTTGGGTCATTCCGCTGTTCGTGATCGGATCCGGTCCTGCCGCGGGCGAGGCCGGGCCGGATTCCGATCCTGTTCTGTCTCCACGCGAGCTTGCTCTCTCCCTGCCACTGGATTGTCGGCTCACTGAAACCTGTTGGGTCGCCAATTATGTCGACGTGAATCCTGGCGCACAGGCGCAGGATTTCCACTGTCAACCTCGAACCTATGATGGGCATGACGGTGTTGATTTTGCGATTCGTGATCTCGATCAGATGCATCGAGGGGTTTCTGTGATCGCTGCGGTATCAGGCACGGTCCGCGCCATCCGCAATGACATGGAGGATGTCCTACTCGAACACGATGCTGCTGGTCGCTCGATCACTGGACGTGAATGTGGCAACGGGGTGGTGATGGATCACGATGGAGGATGGCAAACGCAGTATTGTCATTTGCGACGTGACAGCGTTCGGGTGCGCGTAGGAGAGAGAGTCGCTCGTGGAAGCGAGTTGGGCTTGGTTGGCATATCCGGCAAGACCACATTTCCGCACCTGCATTTGACTGTTCGGCACAACGGGAAGATTGTCGACCCCTTTACGGGTCTGGGCCTTGGCGCGGGATGCCGCTCACAGGGTCGTTCGCTGTGGGCCGAACCCCAGAGCATTCCGTATGAAGAGGTGGCCCTCTATAACCTTGGGCTTTCTGATGAACCTCCGCGCATTGCCGACATTCGTCGTGGTCAAGCTCGTCAGCCCGGCTTGGACCGTACGGCACAGAGACTCGTCTTGTGGGTGGATCTATTTGGAGTACAGAAGGGCGATCGAGTCAGATTGCGTATCACGGGTCCCCATGATCAATCCCTGCTTGATTATGAACAGGTTATTGATCGAACGCGGGCTCGCCAATTTCTCTTCGCTGGCAGATCTCGTACGGCACCAGAATGGGTCGAGGGACTGTACAACGGAGAGGTCATTCTCCGCCGAACTCACCCGGAGAAGGTCTTCACAACCAGAGCCACGACTTCCATGTTTCTCAAATAACAGGTTTGAATCAGGACGCGCCCTGTAACGGCAAGCCATTGTCATTCGTGCCTCACGAAGCGCGGCGTTCCCTTTCACTCTGCCGGATACAGCCTTTGTCGTGAATGGCCCCCCTCACCTTTATCCTCTCCCCCACCGGGGAGAGGCGGGGTGAGGTCTCGATTCAATACCCCACCGTAAACCGCTGCCGGATGTGGGCCGGGCGCTCAACTTCGTCGAGCATCGCCGCCGCATAGTCTTCGACCGAGATCCGGCTCTGTCCCTCCGCATCCTTCAACATCTGATCCGTGCCGAGCCGGAACTTTCCCGTCCGTTGGCCCGGGGCCAGGTCGGCTGAAGGGGAGAGGAAAGACCATTCCAATCCCGACTCCTTCCGCAGCAAATTCAGGGCCTCGCGTGTCGCCAGCGCGCCCTGCTTATATTCGGCTGGGAATCCCGGCAGGTCCAGCGCTTGGACGCCAGGCTTGACCTCCAAGCTCCCGGCCCCGCCGACGAACAGCAATCGCATGATGCCGGCCTTCTTCACGCCATCGATAATGGCCTGCGCACCCTTGACCTGAAGGTGATAGATGTCGGGGTTGCCCCATCCGGGGTTGAACGCGCTGATGACGGCCTCCTGCCCCGTGACCAGCCGAGCCAGCTCGTCCTCGTTGTAGACGTCCCCCTTCTGCGGGTGGAGTTTCGGGTGGGGTTGTAACTTCTCCGGATGCCGCACGATGGCCGTGACTTCATGGCCCCGATCCAAGGCTTCCTTCACGATGGCTGACCCGACGAACCCCGTGGCGCCGATCACTGCGATCTTCATTTATGAACCTCCTTGCGAGTCATCGGATCACATGAAACGTGATCATGGAAGGCCCTCCCGGCCTCCGGCGGTTCTACGCGTCATGATCCCCGCCGCCATCAAGGGTGCGAACCACGCGGGCCGGATTGCCGACGACGACGCGGCCCGGCGGGACATCGCGAACCACGACGCTGCCCGCGCCGACCACGCTCCCGTCGCCGATCGTCACCCCTGCAAGGATGATCGCGCCGCCTCCGATCCAGACATCATCGCCGATGCGGATCGGACGAGCATATTCGAGACCAGATCGCCGCCTCTCCGCCTCAAGCGGATGCTCGGCGGTGTACAGTTGCACGGCCGGTCCCATCTGCAGATTATCCCCGACCTCGATGGGCGCGCAGTCGAGGAAGACACAGTGATAGTTGATGAAGGCATTCCGTCCGAGCCGGATGTTATAGCCATAGTCGCAGGCAAAGACCGGTTTGATCACGGCGCCGTCGCCGCATGAGCCCAAGAGGTCACCCAAGAGCGCCGCCCGCTTGTCCGTCTCCTCCTCCAACGTCGCGTTGTACTGCGCCAACAGCCGCTGCGCCCGCCGGATGTCCGCGGCGAGTTCGGGATCGGCGGAGCGATAGAGCTCACCGGCCAGCATCTTCGCCTTTTCCGTCTTGATGCCCATCGAATCCCCTCGATTGAAGCGGTGGCGCCGCCGCCTCCGACTCTCCCGACCCATCTCTTCAGTTGGACGCAGGCCCGCCGGTCAGATGCGAGACCAGATGCCGGAGCATCCGCTCGGAGCGGATGACGCCGACCAAGCGCCGCGAGCCCTTGTCCTCGACGACCGGCAGCCAGTCGAGATCATGCCGGTTCATCTCATCGCCTCCCATCAAGCTCGGCTCATTCGGCGTGACGACCACGGGATCGGCCTTCATGAAGTCCCGGACCTTCGTGGCTGCGGTTTTCCCCTGCGCAAAGGCTTCGAACAATTCGTTTCTGGTGATGACACCTTGCAAGCGCCCGTCCTGATCCAGCACGCAGAGGAACTCGAGGCCGTGTTCATCAAACAACCGGACGGCATCCTCAAACGTGTCGTCGGGAGCAAGGCGATGCTCCGGGACCGCCTCCATGAAGGTGGACAGGGGCCGGCGTTCGAGCACACCCCAGGCTTGGGTCAGTCGCGGATTCAACCGAGGACGCCGCCATCGCAAGGCTTGGGCCACCAGGTTGCGGAAAGGCGTGAGGGCGCCGGAAATTTGCGAGAAGACCTCTTTCCCCATGACAAGCACCTCGACCTCCGTGCGCGCCCGGACGCTTCCGATGCGCAGGGTGCCGTCGAGGAGGGCGATCTCGCCGAAAAATTCTCCCGGTCCAAATACCGCCATGATCTTCGGCTGTCCCGTGGCGTCTCGCCGCATGGCTTCGACCTCGCCCTGTTCGATCACGTAGAAATTCACCGCCGGCTCCCCCTCGACGAAGATGTAATCGCCGGGGCGATAGTGCGCCCGCGCGATCCGTTCCGTTTGATCGACCCGGGGATAGGCCAGATCCCGCGGAAACAGCAGTTCCCAGGTCCAATCGAAGGCCACCTTGATCCGGCGGGACCAGGACGGCGATTTCAGCAGATACACGGTCCGCCAGAGCCACCAGGCCGGAAACCCAGATAGCCGCACGCCCAGAATCTCCGCCACCGCGTTCCGTTCGCCGATCCCGCAGAGTTGGCCCAAAGGCCTGTAGGAAAACGGCCTGGTGGGCTCCTTCCGGAGGACGCGGATGATGTTCTCGGCGACCTGCCTGCCTTGTCGTTCGGCAAACTGGCCGGTCGTGGGAGAGACCTGGCCGTCGTAGGCATTGAGGACAGAGGCGCAGTCGCCGATGGCCCAGACGTTCGACGTCCCGCGCAGCCGCATGTCGGGATCGGTCAGCAACCGGCCGTGCTCCTTCGGCGCGTCCAGCCGCTGCACCAGTTGCGGCAGGGTCGTGCCGATCGTGCAGACCACCGTCGCGCCGCGAAGCATTCGACCGTCGTGCAGCTCCACCCCCTCGGCTGTCGCCAGCACCGCGCGGGCATTCAACACCATCCGGATGCCGGCCTGTTCCATGTTCATTCGGGCAAACTCGCGGAGGGTCGGGCTCACTTCCGGAAGAATCTGATCCCTGGCATGCACCAGCGTGACGCTGATCTCCTCTGCCGTAAAATTGCCGTAGAAGCGCAGGCTGGCTCGCACCAGATCGTTGATCTCCCCCGCCACCTCCACCCCGCTGAACCCGCCGCCGACGATGATGAACGACAGATACCAGCGCCGCCGCTCCGGGTCGTCGCAGACCTCCGCCTTTTCCAATTGCTCCGTCACATGGAACCGGAGCGCGATGGCGTCGCCCACCGACTTCAGCGGAAACGCGTGGTCCACCATGCCCGGGACGAGCGTGAGGTTGACGGCCGTCCCACAGGCCAGCACGGCATGGTCGAACCGCATGCGGCTCACGCGACCATCGTATCCTTCATATTCAACCTCGGACACGGGCAGGTCGATCTGCCTCACCTCCTCCGTCCGGCACCGTACGCCGGGCAGCATCTGGCGCAAGGGGACCGTGACCGCGCCGGGGTTGATCGCGGCGCCGGCCACCTCGGCCAGCAACGGGTAAAAGACCATGTTATTCTCCCGGCTGAACAGCACGATCTCGCAGGATTGCGGCGGCAATTGCTTGCGGAGGATTCCCGCGCATTTCACGCCGGCGAAGCCCCCGCCGATGATGACGATTCTCGTGGGGTCCATGTCGTCAGGCGTTCAACCCCCGCGGGCATGCGCCCGCGCTCGGGCCACCTGCGCCTTGGCGGCGGCCGTGATCTGCTCGGGCGTAAATCCGAATTTGCGCTGCAATGCTTTCAACGGCGCCGAGGCGCCGAAGGTCTTCATGCCGATGACGGCCCCCTCGCGTCCGGTGTACTGCGTCCAGCCGAACGTCGAGGCCTGTTCTACGGCGACGCGCGCGGTGACCTCCGGCGGGAGCACGCTGTCGCGGTAGTCCTGGCTCTGCCGCTCGAACAGCTCCCAGGACGGCATGCTCACCACGCGGGCCTTGATGCCGTCGGCCTTCAACTGATCGGCGGCCGCGAGGCAGAGCGAGACCTCGCTCCCGCTCGCCAACAGCAACAGGTCCGGCGTGCCGCCCGGATCGGCGAGCACATAGGCCCCCTTGGCCAGGTCGGAGGCCGGCGCGTACTTCGTGCGATCCAGCGTCGGCAAGGCCTGCCGCGACAGGACCAACAGGGCCGGCTCGTGCCGCAACTGCATGACGACCCGCCAGGCCTCGACCACTTCGTTGGCATCGGCCGGCCGAAGCACGATCAGGTTGGGGACGGCCCGGAGCGACGCGAGCTGTTCGACCGGTTGATGGGTCGGGCCGTCCTCGCCCAGCCCGATCGAATCATGGGTAAAGATGTAGATGACCGGAATCTCCATGAGCGCGGAGAGGCGGATCGCCGGCCTGGCGTAATCGCTGAAGATCAGGAAGCTGGACCCGTAGGGCCGCACCTTGGACAGCGAGAGCCCGTTGAGTACGGCGCCCATCGCATGTTCGCGGATGCCGAAGTGGAAATTCCGCCCGCCATACGAGCCGGCTTCGAAGTCTCCTGCTCCGTCGAACGTGATCCTCGTCTTGGTCGAGGGGGCCAGGTCCGCAGAGCCGCCGATCAACCAGGGAACATTCTTAGCAATGGCGTTCAGCACCTTGCCGGAGGAATCACGCGAGGCGAGCCCCTTGGCGTCTGCGGGAAACGGCGGCAGGTCCTTGTCCCACCCGTCCGGCAGGCGCCGGTGCTGCATCCGATCAAGCTGATCGGCGAGATCCGGATATCGCCGCTTATAGTCGCCGAACTGCGCCATCCAGGCCTCGCGCGCCTGATGCCCGCGCCGGCCCATCATCGCCTGGAAATGTTCTCGGACTCCCTCCGGCACCAGAAACTTGGCGTCCTCCGGCCAGCCGTAGTTGCGCTTGGTCAGCTTGATCTCGTCCTCTCCCAACGGCTCGCCGTGCGCCGCATGGGTGTCCTGCTTGTTGGGCGAGCCGTAGGCGATGTGGCTGTCCACGATGATGAGGGTCGGACGGTCGCCGGTGCTCTTGAACGTATGGAACGCTCGTTCGAGCATCTCCAGATCGTTCGCGTCGCCGACCCGCGTCACGTTCCATCCATACCCGATGAAGCGCGTGGCGACATCCTCGCTGAAGGCCCAGTCGGTGTGGCCTTCGATCGTGATCCGGTTGTTGTCGTAGATCCAGCAGAGGTTGGAGAGCTTCAGATGGCCGGCCAACGAGGCGGCTTCTCCGGCGACCCCTTCCATCAAGCAGCCGTCGCCACAGACGGCGTACACGTCGTATCCAAACATCGCGAAGTCCGGTCGGTTGAAATACTCCGCCATCCAGCGGCTCGCGATCGCCATCCCGACGCTGGTCGCGACCCCTTGGCCCAACGGCCCCGTGGTCGTCTCGACGCCGGAGGTCCAGCGATACTCCGGATGGCCCGCGCACTTGCTGTCGAGCTGGCGGAATTGTTTGATGTCGTCGAGCGTGACCGAGAGTCGCCCGAGCGTTTCGTACTGGGGATTGACCGCCTTGACGCCGCAGAGGTGCAACAAGGAATACAGCAACATCGACGCATGGCCGTTCGAGAGTACAAACCGGTCGCGATTCGGCCAGATCGGATCGTCCGGGTCGAACCGCAAGAACTTCTGCCACAGACAGTAGGCCACCGGCGCCAGCGCCATCGGCGTGCCGGGGTGGCCGGAGTTGGCGGCCTGCACGGCATCCATCGAGAGGGTGCGGATGGTGTTGATGCAGAGCCTATCGATGGATTGCATGGACTGCGCCCGGCTCGTGACTGACTTGTCCTGTTGCATCGCGGCCTCCAATGGTTGCTCCGCCCATTTTCGTTCCAACAATCATCCGCTCTTCTGGATGCGCGTTCGCCTTCTCCGCTCCGCCCCCGTCCCGGTTCGCTGCACCACGCAGGCGGGGCGCTCGTCCTTCCAGGATTCTTCCCACAGCCGAAACCCGCCGGTGAACGCGTGGTTGTTGTTGCCCAATCGCGCCCATTCAGGCAGCTTCATGAGCCGTTTCGCGTTGCCGCCGCCGAGGACCACATAGTCGGCTTGCAGCGCCCGGTGGAGCGCTGCCACGACATCGTCCACGTACCGGCGCCATTTCTTCTTGCCGTACCGCTTGATCCCGCGCAGGCCGACGTAGTCCTCATAGGTGCGGCCTTTTCGATAGCGCAGATGCGCCAGCTCCATCGGCACCAGGACGCCGTCGGTGATCAGCGCGGACCCAAGGCCGGTGCCGAGCCCCAAGAACAGCATGCGCCCGCCTTCGTAACTCCCGAGGGCCTGCATCGCCGCATCATTGGTCACCTTGACCGGACAGCCGAACGCCTTCTCGAAATCAAAGCCCACCCAGCCGGCCGCAAGGTTCTTGGGTTCCACAGCCGGCCGCCCGTTCGAGACGGCCCCGGGATAGCCGAGCGAGATGACCTCATAGGACCAGTCGGCTGCAAGTTGCTTGACCGCCGCCACCATGGCCTTGGCCGTCATGGCCGGACCGGACGCGACCTTGCGCGGCGTTCGTTTCCCGGTCGCGAGGATCTTGACATTGGTTCCCCCCACGTCAACGACCAGCACCTTCGGTGAGCGGCGGGTGGTCCTCTCGCCGATCTTCCCTTGCTGAGTTGCCATTCCCACGCTCCTGTCTCTACCCGTTTCAACAGATAGTACGATGAACGTCTGCCGGCTCTCCGCAGTTCAGCTTGAAGACAGTCTTGTTCACGCGCGCCATCGGCTTAGCCAGGCATCATCGGCGCGGCACATCCGGGCGCGGGTCTTGGATGAAGCCATCGCGGTTCGGCATCCGGATCTGCGGCAAGGTGCGCGCGTCCAGCACCACGTCTTCGGGAACGATCCCGTTCTGATGCAGGAGCCAGGCGACCACCGAGTACACCTCGTCCGGCGAGAGCGACTGCGGGGCATCAAACGGCATGGCCCGCCGGACGTAATCGTAGAGGGTCGTCGCATAGGGCCAATAACTCCCGACGGTCTTGACCGGATGAGCGGACGCGAGCGTATTGCGCCCACCGACCAACCGATCTTGCGGACCTTCCCTGCCAGTCGCACCATGGCAGGCGGCGCACTTGAGCACATAGACCTGCGCCCCCTGCTTCACCGTGCCCTGTCCCGGGGGCAATCCTTCTCCGGTGGGAGCGACATCAATGTCCCAGGCTCGGATCTCTGCATCCGACGCCGGTCTTCCCAACCCATAGGCTCCGGGCGGCTCTTCGGCGGACGAGCCCGGCAGAGTGCCGCCCAAGGCTGCGACGACCAAGACAAGACCCGTCGCGAGACACCTACACATGGACGTTCCGGACCTTCCCATCTCGTTCGACTTTCCAACTGTGAACGGCGTTGTAGTGATAGATCGAATGGGTGCCGCGCACCTTGATGAGGTCCTCTCGCGACGGCTGAACATAGCCGGTCTCGTCGTGACATCGGCTCTGCAGGATCGCCTCCTGTCCCTGCCAGCGCCAGGGGAAGCGGAACCGGCTGTGGCATTTCGGCAGGACCGGCTCCTGGAGCCGCGCCTCCTGCCACGTGCGGCCGCCATCCACGCTTACCTCCACCTTCGTCACGCGCCCACGGCCGCTCCAGGCCAGCCCGCGAATCTCGCGAAAGCCTGGGTGAATCTGTTGCCGGCCCGACGGAGCGGTGATCACTGACTTGGCCTCCATGACCAGGCTGAATTGATAGGCCTTGCCGTCCGGCATCAGGTCCGTGTATTTCGCCGTTTCCCACCGCGTCATGAACGGCGCCGTTCCCAGCTTGAGCCGCCGGAGCCACTTCACGTTGATGTTGCCTTCGAAGCCGGGCACGAGGAGCCGCAAGGGATAGCCCTGCTCTGGCCGGAGGGCTTCTCCGTTCTGGCCGTAGCAGATCAGGGCCTCGTTCAAGACTTCGTCAGTGAGCGGGACACTGCGGTCGAGTCCGGCCGCATCGCTGCCTTCCGCCAACATCCACGTGGCGTCGCGCCGAGCCCCCACCGCGTCCAGCAGGGTTGAGAGTTTCACGCCCGTCCACTCGCTCGTGCTGGTCAACCCATGAGTATCCTGCACGGTCAGGTCCTGCGCGTCCTGCCAGCCCAGCCATGTATTGCCTGAACATTCGATGAACGTCAGGCGCGAGACGGACGGCAGCCGCTTTAACTCTTCGACCGTGAAGATCAGGGGCCGGTCAACGAGCCCATGAATCACCAGGCGATGGCGCGCGGGATCGATGGCGGGCACGCCGTTATGGTGCCGCTCGAAGTGGAGGGAGGACGGCGTCACGACCCCGTGCAGGTCCTGGAGCGGCGTGAGCGAGATGAAGGGATCCGCAACCGTGACGTCCTTTCCGTGGGAGGAGCTTGGTTCGGTTCGTCCCTTTCGCGCCTGTTTCTCAAACGGCGACCGCTCGCCGTAGGGGCGGGGAGGGGCTCCCGGGACCCGCATCGGGTCGGTCGTCTTTTCGGAGTCCGCCGCGCCGGCCGTTCGATACAAGAATGCCGTTGTCCCGAACGTCGCCAGCGAGACCCCGCGGGCGAGAAAGGATCGCCGATCAAGCTCCCTCCGTTCCGGGGCCGACCCTTTGGGCAAGTCACCGCCTTGGCCGCCGGTGCCGGACCTCCCATCGGATTGACCGGATTCGCGAGGCTTCATGCCGAGACCTTATAGGCTTTTACGGGCTTCATCCACGCTCCAAATCCCTGAGCCCTGCGCCGAGATATAGAGAAAGACGAAGCAATAGAGTGCCGCGAGTTCGCCGCCGTTTTCAATCGGAAACAGGCCGTGGGTCCCATGGACCATCCAGTAAGCGAAGGCCATGAGCCCGCTGCACAGAAAGGCGGCCCATCCGGCGAAAAGTCCCAGCATGACGAGCAATCCGCCGACCAGCTCAATTGGTCCGGCAATGGCGATGACGAACGGCGGCACGTTGGGCGCGGCGCCGGGAAAGCCGAACAGCTTCTGGGTGCCGTGCCAGAGAAACAGCAGGCCGGCCATGATGCGCAGCAACGCGTAGGCCTGCGGCTGGAACGATCGCATGAATGTCGGCATGTCGTGACCTCCTGGGTTGGATGGATGTGCTGCGAGGGTGACGCCTGTTGAAATCACCCGTTATCCTCGACTGCCGCGTTTCAGTTCGGTGAGCCTCAATTACCGGTCTATCCTGAATCAATACTCGAAAGCGACGTGATAGAGGGCCGGGGTCATCTCCACGCCCAACTGCTCCAGCTTTGCCTTCATGGGCGTGACGCTCTTGTCATACGCTTTCCAGTACACGTCTTCATTGTCCCAGATCGCCACGTTGATGAAGTTGAATCTGCTGCCCGGCTTGATGCTTCGATGAAACTTCCCGCTGATAAACCCCGGTTGCTTGGTAATATCGGCCTTCACGTCCTGCCACCACTTCACGAACTCGTCTTCCTTGTCCTTCGGAACGACGAACACGTTAATCAAGGTTACCGGCATAGCACACCCTCCTTTCTTGGCTCTTCCAGAAATGACGCGGGTGAGAGGGCGCCTCCGATAGCGGCGGTTGACGTCCGACCCGTTGCCTCAAGCTCCGAGCCCACGATCGGCTGAAGAAGCCGGACCGCTGAATCTGCTTGGTTCAGATGGCGGCGGAGCGGCCGCAGCCGCCCCGCCGACGCCCCTCACTGCACCTCCACCGTGATAGTGTCGCTTGCGGCAAGGTGATCGTGGTCATGGGTCGCGGCTTGCACTTTGATTTCGTGCTTGCCCTTGCTTAAACCCTTGAAGGTTCCAGGGAATTTTTTCTGGGGTTCGCCGTCGAGATAGACATGCCCGTGCGCAGCCTTAGAACCTTTGCTGAGTTCATATTTCAGCTCGAACGTATCGCCGACCTGAGCGCCGTTCTTCGGTGACGTGATCGTGATCTTCGATCCATCGTCCTCGTCGGCAAAGGCGGGCCCGATTGAGATACCCAGGCACAGGGTGAAGAGCGCAAGACCTGCAATCAGTATTCGCTGCATGATGACCCCCTTTCTGATGGCGGCCTGGACCACCGCGATCCAGACTTGTTATGGTGAAATCACCGACGGCCTGCAGGCAAGGCATGAACCGTTCCACGCGCTCGCACCGCGGAATCAGCGTAGATGCCAGCGAAACCAGTGACATTGATCTGACTCGATCACGTCACAGTTAATTGTGACGAAAGAAGCGTGCCGATATGACGGCACGCTGACGAAAAGCCGGCACAAGATGAGAGGAGGAACCTTGATCTCTCGTAAGGAGGATAAGTTCCTTTTGCGGCAGGACGAAACTCAGAACGATTCCCAGCGAGCGCCCTCTGACGCGCCGGCTCAGCCTGGTCAAAGCTGCTCTACAAGCGCAACGGCTTGATCGGCGACACGACGGCCTCGGGGTTATTCTTCCAGATCGCTTCGTCCGCATCGACGTAGAGTTCCACCTCGTTGCCGTCCGGATCGCGCAGATAGAGGCTCTGGCTCACCGTATGGTCGCTCATGCCGTCGATGGAAATGCCCGCTTCTTCCAACTCGCGCTTGGCCTGACGCAGCTCGTCCAGACTGTCGCCGACCTTGATCCCGATGTGATAGAGGCCACGGCGTCGGCCCTGAAGCGGTCCGGGCGCATCGCCGACCTGGATCAGCAATAGCTCGTGATGCGTCCGTCCCGAGGTGAGCGCGGCGGCCTGCCCGTGAAAAATCCTGCCCACTTCCTTGAAGCCCAGCAGGTCACGATAGAACGCCAACGACCGCTGAAGATCCTTCACATAGAAGACCACATGTCCCAGATATTGAGCCTTCATTGCGTTCACTCCTAGGAGCCTGTCCGACATTGACCTTTCTACTGCGTCGAACGATCTGCAGCCATCTGCGTCGTTCTCGGCCCAAAATAATTCTCAATGTATTCCAGCGAATACACCTCGGATTTTTTCGGGCCTGCGGCCTCGCATCTTGCCGCACCTCCTTCGCCTCGTCACGAACGGTAATGTCGGACAGGCTCCTTGTTGAGCGAGGGAGACCGGAGCAACGTTCTGACCGCCGCATGCGCCAGTACCACGTCCGGTTCCCGTTGAAGCGCATCGTAATAGTGACGGCCGAAGCCATCGCCCTCTTCCGACGGCGTCAGGAGAGTCCGCAGTGTCGCAAGCAGGGCCGCGATTTCTTCGCCTGTCGAGGCCTCCTCCTCTTCGGCCAGCTCACCGAGCCTGACCATCAATTGAGACAGGGGACGCAACCAGGCGAACCAGCCATCCCCCAACACAAGCTGAAGGAACTGACCATTGGATGGAATCCGCCCATGCAGCCGTTCATAGGTCTGCCGTTCGCCATCCAGCAACGCCTTGTGGAGACGAAGCAGCGCGCGGGACAGGTCGTCCAATTGCGCACGTGCCTGATTCTGAGCCGGCATGATTCGCCTCCTCACCTATAGCTTTGCGGCCGGCTTCGCCCCGCCTCCTGTGCCGATCGGAACGGCGGCTCCGTTGATCTGGGCGGCCTCGTCGGAGGCGAGAAAGAGCAGCGTCTCCGCGATCGATTCCGGTCTGGTCCAGGTCGCGGGATCGGCCTCCGGCATGCTGGCCCGGTTGGCGGGCGTGTCGATCGTCGTGGGCAGCACTGCGTTGACGGTCACCCCGGAACCTTTCAGCTCAAGCGCCAGCACGTTGATCAACGCAAGCAGTCCCGACTTGGCGACGATATAGGCCGCAGCTCCGGGGAAGGGCTCGACCGCCGCCCAGGCTGCGACATGCAGTATGCGGCCGGTCCCGCCTGTCACCATCTGCCGTAGCACGGCCTTGGAAAGCAGGAAGGCCGCGGTCAGGTTCGTCGTCAACATCCGCTGCCAGAGGGCCACATCCGTGTCCTCCACACGACCCGAGGCAAACCCTCCCACCAGGTTGACCAGCACATCGACGCGGCCGAGCCTCCGGATGACCTCATCCACAAGACGGTGGACATCGGCTTCATCTGTGACATCGGCTTTCAGTGCCAGGCGCTCGTCGCTGTGATCGGTGGATGGATTCCGGTCGGCGGTGACGACACGGCCCCCCGCCGCCAGGAAGGCCGGGACAATCGTACGCCCCAAGGCTCCGGACCCTCCGGCGATCAACACCACTTTGCCTTCGACGCTCATCCTGCTCCTCCCGCTCCTCTAAGGTGAGTGACCGTCAGAGCCACTCAGGCCTTCTTCCCGGTATCGTAGTAGAACCGCTCATGCACGACCTTGCCGTTGTTCCACTTCGCCACGGACACCTGCTCCATATGCACCGGCTGGCCATTGGTGGCGATGAAGTCCATCGTGCATTCATAGAACGTCACGTTGTCGCCGGCCGCGCTGGCCTTCACGTTGAATCCCTTCCACTCCTTGACCCCGTTCAGAAACTGCTTCTCCCGCTCGATATTGGCGGCCAGCCCCTTGGTCGGGGGGTTGGCATTGTCCTGCATGACGGTATCACGATCGTAAAACTCATTCATGGCCTCGATGATCTTGCCGGTGCGAATGTGGTCGAGCAGGCCTTGAAGCCGTTGCTGAAGATTGGTTGTGCTCATCGTTTCTTCTCCTTTCCTGCTGTTCGGTTTGACGTGAAGGTAATCCCCAGATCCTGCACTTCCCGGTAGGGGAGGAGCCAGACCAGCGATTCGTCGGAGAGGTCGCCGACCTGAATCCGGTTCCCCCAGGGATCGCGGAAGTCGCAACGAAAATCGGGATGCAGCGTGATCTTGTATTTGTTCACGAGCTTCTGCCTGACATCCTCGATCTGTCCCTCATCCCGCACCATCAGGCCGAAGTGCTTGACGCGATCAGGCCTGAGTTCCGGCACTTCGAAGATCGCGAGAAACTGATGCTCCCCGAGCTTGCACCAGACCGCGCCTTCGCCGCCGCGCAGCATCTCCAGGCCGAAGACATCGGCATAGAATTCGGCGGCCTTCTTCGCGTCATCCACTTCGATGGCGATGTGATTGACGCCATAGACATGAACGGCCATGGCGGTGCCTCCTTTCCCAACCGTTACCGCACTGCTGCCTTCGCCAACCCGTCGCGCAGCCAGGCGGCCAGCGTCGGGGGTGGATGGGCGCCCGAGAGACCAGGCCCGCCGGCGATGAAAAAATGCGGCACGGCGCGAATGCCTAAACGAAGACCGCGCTGCTCCTCCTCGCGGACCGCCTTCTCGCTCGCTTCACTCTCCAGACAGCGCCGGCACTCCTCCCGATCCAAGCCGGCCTTCGCCGCCAGATCAAACAACACGTTCCGGTTACTCAAGTCCGCTCCTTCCTCGAAATAGCCCTTGAACAGCGACTCCACGACCGCGTCCTGCAAGCCCTGTTCTCCGGCCAACCAGATCAGCCGGTGCGCGTCGAAGGTGTTCGGCGTGCGCGGGATGCGGTCGAACGCGAAGGCGATGCCCGATTGGCGCCCGGCCTCCCGCACGTGCTCCAGCATGGACTCCACCGCCTGTGGACTTCCGAACTTGGCCTCCAGATAGGTCGTGCGATCCATCCCCCGGCCTGGCATCGTCGGGTTCAACTCGAACGGGCGCCACCGCACTCGGACGGTGGCCTGAAGGCCGGCCAGCTCCAGCGCGGCCTCCAGGCGCCGCTTCCCGACATAGCACCAGGGACAGACCACGTCCGAGTAGATCTCGACGGTATGAACGGCTGTCTGCTGCTCCACGTGAGAATTCCTTTCAGATCCGGTAGAAAATAGGGTCATGACAGATGCCCCATCCTTCCCGTCCGATAATCGTCCACGGCCTGGACCAGTTCCGCCTGCGTATTCATGACAAAGGGCCCGTAGCGCGCGATCGGTTCATCGATCGGTTCTCCGCTCAGCACCAAGATGGTCGCGTCCGTTTTGGCGTCGAGCAGCACCCGCTCTCCCTTTCGGCCGAACAGGGCAATCTCGACTTCACGCACCGATTGCGACCCGTTCACCAGCACCTCCCCGTGCAGCACGAAGAGCGCCGTGTTGAACCCCTCAGGCAGCGGCAGCTCAACCTGATGCCCTGCCGCGAGCCGCAGATCGTACAAATGGACCGGGCTGAACGTCTTGGCCGGTCCCTTGACGCCGCGGAACTCTCCGGCGATCACGCGAAGCCGGCTTGTTCCTCCTCCAAGGTCCACCGAGGGAATGTCGTCGCTCACCAGCGTCTGATATCCCGGTTTCGACATCTTGAAGGCCTTCGGCAGATTCACCCAGAGCTGAATACCCTCCAGCAGCCCTCCGCGTTTGGCAAATTCCTTCTCGTGCAATTCCTCATGCACGATCCCCGAGGCGGCGGTCATCCACTGCACATCGCCGGGGCCGATGACGCCCCCGCTCCCGGTCGAATCACGATGCGCGACCTTCCCCTGATACATGATCGTGACCGTTTCGAATCCCCGGTGTGGATGTTCGCCCACGCCGAGCTGCCGGTCGGTCGGCGGAAACTGATGCGGACCCATGTAGTCCAGAAGTAAAAATGGGGACAGTTGCTCGTCCACGCCGGCGCCCGGAATCATGTTGCGCACCGGGAAGCCGTCCCCGACCATATGCCTCGACCCAGGTTGATAGACTCCGAGCACCTCTTTCTCCACCGTCTTGATCGTCATGATGACACCTCCGTGACCGACACCTGCGCCGTCAGGCTCGTGTTTACGGTTTGCCCGATCCGCTCTTTGATTCTGGATTTTGGCAGAGCGCCCACGAACCGGTCCCTGATCTGTCCCTGGTCGAACAGGATCATGGTCGGGATCGATTGAATCCCGAATCGCTGCGCCAGGTCAGGCTGCTCGTCCACGTTCACTTTCGCGACCGTGACGGCGCCGTTCCATTCGCGCGCCAACTCGTCCAGAATCGGCGCGACCATTCGGCAGGGTCCGCACCAGACTGCCCAAAAGTCCACCAGCACTGGCACGGGGGAGCGCAGAACCTCCTGCTCGAACGTCGCACCGGTCACGGTCTTGGTTGCCTGTCTCTCCATTGCTTGCTCTCCTTTCGTCGTTTGCCGGTCAGAATCGATCCGATCCGTCCGTCTCCCAGATCAGCACTTCCGCGCCCGTTCCCGCATCGGCGGTCAGCGTCCTTGCTCCTGCTCCGGTGAGTCGCACCGCGTCTCCGGTTTCCAACCGTCCGGCTCCTTCCAGCAGCACGGCGCCGGCGGCAACATAGAGATGCACGTACCGGTTGTCCGGCACTGTGACGGTGCCGCCTGGCTTCAGCCGTCCTCCCCACAGGACCGCTCCCTTTTGACGAATCGAGATCGCGGCCTGGTGCCCCCTTCCGGAGGCAATCGGGACCAGCCCGCCTTTGTCGAGCTGGCCATTGATATCGAGCTGCTCATAGCCCGGAGTGATCCGTTCCGTATCCGGCACGACCCACATCTGGATGAAGTGCACATCCTTGCTGGCATGCGGGTTCATCTCAGAATGCCAAATGCCCGTCCCGGCGCTCATGCGTTGGGCCAATCCCGGATAGATGATGCCGTGGTGGCCTTCCGAATCCTTATGTTCCAGCTCGCCCTCCAGCACCCAGGTCACGATTTCCATGTCCCGATGCGGATGGGTGCGGAACCCGCTGCCGGCCTTCACCCGATCGTCGTTGCTCACCAGCAACAATCCATGATGGGTGTTCGAGGGGTCGTAGTGGTTCGAAAAGCTGAAGCTGTGCCACGAATCGAGCCACCCGATCTGCGTGTGAAACCGATCGGCTGCGCGACGGATGTCGATCGCCGGGGTCGTGCTGCGTCCCGTCTCCATGATCAGGCCTCCTTTTAGCCCGCATTATTCACGAGAATTCGTGACGAAACCGCGGAGATGCCACGCGTTGGACCCATTGCACGGAGAAGAGCAATGGGTACCCCCGCGCGGAGCTGCGAGAGCCTGAGGCATACTTGTGACAGTATGTCGAGGGAGCGAGCGGCGAGCCCGCCCGGCTGGCCGTCCTTCGGGCACGGCCAGCCTTGTCGCAGCGGCATATCGGCGGTTGCAGTAGAAGTCATCGTGAATAATGCGGGCTAGACTCTTCCGCGATGATCGTGCGCACGAGCCTTTCGCCGCGGCGCAGGAACGTCAATGGCGTCCGTTGACCGACCTTTTCTTCCACCAGCAAACGGTGCAGCCCATCCACGTCGCGGACCGGCTGATCCCCATAGGCGAGGATCACATCGCCTTCGACGAGGCCGGCCCGCTCGGCGGGGCTGTTCCGCTCGACCGAGACGACCAGAATGCCGCTCTCCACCAACAGTCCATGGAATCGCACGACGCGCCGAGGCAACGGGACGTTCTGGCCCACCACGCCGATATAGCCGCGCCGGATTCTTCCGTCCTTGATCAGCCGGGCCGCTACGAACTTCGCCGTGTTGATCCCGATTGCAAAGCAGAGCCCCTGCGCCGGGCGGATCACCGCCGTGTTTACGCCGATCACATCCCCGCGCGAGTCGACGAGCGGGCCGCCGGAGTTGCCGGGGTTCAGCGCCGCGTCGGTCTGGATCACGTTGTCGATCAGGCGCCCGGAGGCCCCGCGCAAGGTGCGGCCGAGCGCGCTCACGACGCCGGCGGTGATCGAATATTGAAACCCGTAGGGATTGCCGGCGGCGATCGCCACTTGGCCGACTCGAATCTTCTGCGAATCGCCGAGCTCCGCCGGCACGAGGCCCGGCGCATCTATCCGGAGCACCGCCAAGTCCGTATCGGGATCATCGCCGATCAGGTCGGCCTGGACCCGCCGGCCGTCCGGCAACGTCGTCTGAACCTCGGCCGCCCCGTGAACGACGTGGCTGTTTGTCAACGTAAAGCCGTCCGGAGTAAAGACGAAGCCGGAGCCGCTGCCATGGAGGCCGCCCGGGCCGCGCCTTTCAGGTGTCCACCGACCCGTTTGTTCTTTGCTCACCTCGATATTGACGACCGATGGGCTGATCCGTTCGGCCGCCTGGATGACGGCTTGCGAATAGGCATCCAACAGGCCCTCATCAGAACCGGCAAACCGGTTCCGTTGCGCCTGGTCTCGATCCCATGATCGCTCGTTTTCTATGAGGGTCAGGCTCGGTGCCATCGCCCATCTCCTTCGCACTCGCTTACGAAAGTCCTATCAATGCCGGCCTGAACCATCACCGGTCTTGTTTGGTGGTGGTCATGCCATTGCAAAGGCCTCGCGACCCCCTCGCGGTTTCCAGCCTGGCCCAGAACATTCGCCTAATCAATAGCCAATCGAGGCCGTCTGAGGCACCCCAGTATAATAGTTCTAGTTAGAACAGAGTCAAGGGGGTAATCTGAACGGAGTGTTTTGACCAAGCAGACTGCAAGGATGCGACGATGGCGATGGTCTCCAAGTAGTTTGAGAAATTAGTGTGAGATCTGTGGATAGGTGTCTAGCGGCAGGGTTGGCGTGAGGAATGAAGGATGATCAAAAGGCGCCTCGCAGCCGCGTCTGTAGAGACCTTAATGAGGTATTTAAGGAGGATTAAACCCGGGAGAAATTTTCAAACTGCTTCTTCGCACAAGATCCCGCCGTTTCCCGAGATTCGCAAATTACTTGGCCTGCCGGCCCGCATCCAATTACACTTACAATCATTTGATTTCCTAGTACTTCCATTCATTCCCGCTTCATCTCGGAATTCTCAAGGCACTTCCTGGTAGGCACATGGCCGAGACGGCCGCTGCCTCACCTGGATCTCGTCATGATCCGTCCGTCGCTCCGACAGACTCTTCTTCTGATCTTTCGTCGTCGCCTGGAGGGCTCCTTCCTCGTGAAAGGAGATCGTTGACATGAACGCCGTCGAACTCAACAAGACCGTCATGCAACGGTACTTCGACGAGGGATGGAACCGGGGCCGGCTGGAGGTCTTCGATGAGATCATCGATCCGCAATACGTCGATCGCATTCCCATCCTGCCGAATCTCGGCACAGGACCCGGCAGCGTGAAGCCGTTGGTCGTGATGCTCCGCCGGGCCTTTCCCGATTTGAAGATCGTCATCGAAGATCGCGTGGTAACCGAGCACAAGGCGGCCACCCGGTATACGCTCTACGGCACGCATCAGGGCGACTTCTTCGGGTTCCCTCCGACAGGCAAGCGCGTCGCCGTCAAACATTTCCAGATCGACCGGTTCGTCAACGGAAAGGTCGTCGAGCAGTGGCACTTGTCGGACGGCCTGGGACTGCTGCGCCAGCTTGGCAAGCTGATCTGAACCCTCTCTCCCATATCGCCCTATCGCCTTTTAGTGAACCTGTAGCCTACCCTTGTCCTTGATGGGCCTCTCATCTATGATTTCGCGGTTAAGTTCGGGAGAGAGTACTGCTCTTCTCGCGGCGAGGTATGCGATGAAGCGGCTTGTGACGTGGCGAGTGATCTAGGTGTGGGCATTGCTCCGCGGAGCGATCGGCTGTACCACGATGTCTATCGTGACGAAGGGGCAGGATTAACCCTGCGCGCGGGCAGCGAGTGCAGGGACTAGAGAACATGCGAGAGGGCCTTGGAATCAAGGCGGGTATTTGCCGGTCATTTGACGAGTCCCCTCACCAGAGTTAGACTGCGGCGCCGCGCGACCTGCGAATCTATCTCCTATGCCCATCACCCGCAATCACGTCGATTCCACGCGATTCAATACCCAAGCCACGTTACCATTCGAACTCCGCCTCAAAGATTTTGAGATGGCCATGCAGGATGTCTACGATTTCTTTTACGACATCAATCGTGGGCTGGTGGACAGAGGTCTCCTGCGACTTGATGATATGCTGCGTCCTGCCATCATGTCTGGGCTCCTATCGGACATGCTGACCGCCAGTCTCGCCAAACATTCACGGACCCTTACTCCAAATCTCTATCACAATGGGCATCCCGACTTAATCGTCAATGGTATCTACCCGGACAACAGGGTGAAGGCTGGAACGGAGGGGGTAGAGGTCAAGACGACTCGGAAGTCAGGAGGCGCCGTGGATACACATGGGGCGCGAACCCAATGGATGTGCGTCTTTGTTTATGAAACGGACGGGGTAACCCAGCCTGCTAGAGATCGCAAGCCGATGACATTCACGGAGATCTATCTCGGAAAAGTGGACCTGAAGGATTTCAGGAAGAACCCCCGCAGCGAACTCGGAACCCGTACCGCAACCTTGCACCGGCAGGGCATTGAGAAGCTACGGAAGAATTGGGTTTACAAGTTGAGGGAATAGTGCGTTCCGTTCTTGAAGCCAGCCAGCTTGGGCAACGCCCGCCGTGCCATCTCGAAGTAATGGGGGTCTTTCTCAATTCCGATGCTCTGATAACCCACGGCTTCGGCGGCCGCTAGCGTTGAACCAGCCCCGCAAAATGGATCCAGCACGATTCCCTTTCCCAGCGGGAGCACGCCACGGACCACGATCCTCAGAAACTGCTGGGGCTTGAGGCTGGGGTGCGGCGCCAGCATCCGTTCGGATTTATGGGTCGGCGCTGACGGGATCACGTCTCCAAACGGTTTGTCCTGGGAAGGTCTTCGAAATCCTCCTGTGCCCCACTTGCGAAGATTATCCTGCACACGCCCTTCGAGCGGCCTTCGGAACAGCAACCATGGTTCCCACATCGAACGAGGCATGACGCTGACTCCCGAAAACTCCTCATGTGCCGCCTTCGGCCTGTCGCCGCCGCGCATGGTCATCACTAGACGCACGATTTCCCCGCGCCGTTCGAGGCCGGCCCTCGCGAGCGCACCGGACACGACGTAGGAAAGAAGCGGATTAGACGCGACCACCACGTTCGCTCCCGGCACCAATGCCGGCATCAGCAGTCGAGCCCATTCGTAAAAGAATCCTTCCAGCGCCCGAAGGTCTTGGGTGGACAGTATCGTAAAGCGTGGAAGCGGGGAACGGCGCGTGCCGTCAAACGAAGGGGGAATGCGCCAGACTCCCCCTTTTCCGCTCCGCAGCTTCTCCTGCTGCTCCGAGGAGTACTCGAATAGGCCGTAGGGCGGGTCGGTGACGACGGCATGGATGCTATTCGATGCTTGAGCCCGAAGCCAATCCAGACAATCGGCTTCGAGCAGGTGGGAGCCTCCGTAAGAAAAACTGCGCCAATATTCTGGGCGGGTCTCGGCAACCCGCTCGGTACTCCTCCCCTCTGCGGTTGTCCGTAACCCATAGTGCCCCCTGGATGTGCGCACAAACAGGGACGGTGTGTTGAGTCGCAGGTAGGAACGGACGCTGGAGCGGGCCGCGCTTCCGATCAAATTCGCGACGTGCCGTTCGATCTGATGAACAGAAGCGCCGTGGGTTGTCGAAGAAAGAACCGAAATGATGGCGTCTCTGACTTCTCCGGGCCGTCGTTTCGCGTTCGTCACCGACATAGGGATGATGAGGTGAGAGGAAGACTATGACGTCTAGACGTCTTCTGTCAAGGTGAGGCAACCGAGAGACTTCCTCGTAGGATCATAGACCGCTCACCGCCTTTCCTTCATCGCCCTCGCCACTTCGCGTCCAGCCTCCCGTGACTTGATCGATTCCCGCCGGTCGTAGTGCTTCTTGCCCTTGGCCAGAGCGATTTCCACCTTCGCCTGCCCGCGCTTGCTGAAATAGATCTTGAGCGGCACGATCGTGAGGCCCTTCTGTTGGGTCCGCCCCATGAGCTTGTTGATTTCCTTCCGATGCAGCAGCAGCTTGCGCGAGCGCGTCGGGTCGTGGTTCATGATGTTGCCGTGGCTGTAGGGGCTGATGTGGCAGTTGTGCAGGAAGACCTCGCCGTCCTTGATCGCGGCGAAACTGTCTTGGAGGTTGACGCGCCCTTCCCGGATCGACTTCACTTCCGTGCCGCGGAGCACGATGCCGGCCTCGAAGGTTTCTTCGACGGCGTAATCGTGATAGGCCTTGCGGTTGGTCGCGGCGATCTTGTAGCGCTCGCTGTCCTTCTCTTTGTCGCCTTTGGCCATGGGACCCGCACTCTACCATGCCCGTTCGAGGGCCGAAAGATGAGGTTGACCCGTCTGCGGGGGCTGATTAAGATGCCCCCACGATGGCGCCTCCGAAAGGGTTTGATTCCTTCAGCACGATTCTCGACGCCGTGGCGGAACGTCTCGGCATCAGGGCCAAGCTCCTCGAACAGCGGCTCCGCCGCGATTGGGTGGAGATTGTGGGCGAACAGGTGGCGGCCCATACGAGGCCCGAACAGATCCGCTACCGTAAGCTGTCCGTTCTGGTCGACCACTCGGTCTGGATGCAGCAACTGGCGTTTCTCAAGCCGGATCTCTTGCGGCAGATCCGCGTATCGGTCGGGGAGGATCTCGTGCAGGATCTGCTCTTTCGCATCGGCGACCTGTCGCGCATTCCGTTGCCGGCTTCCGATTCGGCGGAATCCCTCGTTGAGCCGTACCCCGAGCCTTCCCCACAGATCGTGCAGGAAGTTGCCGGCCGGACCGGCCGGATCTTGGACCCCGAGCTGCGCGCCAGATTCACAGCGGTGATAGCGAAGGCGCTCGTGACGGCTCAGCCGACGCGGGAAGGGGATCGGTGACGGACCCTTTGAACAACTCGCGCGAGTAGGCCGCGGTCGCCGCGCTGCCGCCGTCCTTCAGCAACGGCCCGATGCGGCCTTCTTCCTGGTCGCCCTGCAACGAATAGTACCCCCGCACCGCGTTCTCGAACGACTTGCGAAAGTCCCGTTCCGCCGGTTCCGCCGAATCGGCCGCGGCCAGGTAGCGGTGGAGCATCTGGGGCTCCGCCCAAGCGTCATGCGGGAAGATGTACAGCGTGATGGTCTGATACCGCCCCTCGGGATCGTTCGGCGTGGTCGGCTGGATCTTCATCGCGCCGAAGTTCCGCGTCTCGTGCGCGACCTTGCGAAACCGCCGGATCAAGGTTTCGATTTCCGGATCGCTCGTCCAGGGCGGCACGTGCACGGCCACGGCCGTCCCTTCCTGCGACCCGATGCTGTAGGGGGGGATACTCCGGTCGGGCCTGCTCAGGTACATGCCGCCCCAGATCAGGAGGAACGATCCGACAAACACGCTCAAGCCCAGCTTCACAACCGTATCGAGCCGGGACCACCATCCGAACGGCCAGGTCGAGCTGGAAGCGTTGCGACGGGGAGCCGGCTGGTTCATCGGATAGGACGCGACCGGTGGGGATGACCTGGTGAGGGATCGACTTACGCGTTGCCGCCGGCGTCCTCGCCCTCTTCCTCGCGATCGACGACTTCGGCCAGCCGCGCGACGCTGGCGACGCGGTCATCGCCGCCTTCCAAATCCAAGAGGCGCACACCCTGCGTGTTCCGGCCGATTTCGCGGATATCGTCCACCTTGCAACGCAACACCTTGCCATGCGCGGTCATCACCATCACCTCGTCGCCGTCCCGAACTTGAAGGAACCCGACGGCGAGCCCATTTCGCTCGGTCGTCTTGATGCTGATGATGCCCTTGCCGCCGCGGCCCTGGATGCGATACTCCGTCACCGGCGTCCGTTTCCCGTACCCGCCTTCCGTGACGGTCATAATCGCGGTGGTGGAATCCGGCGTGATGGTTTCCATGCCGATCACTTCGTCGCCTTCTTCCAACGTGATGCCCTTGACCCCGTAGGCCGTCCGGCCCATCGGGCGGACGTCCTCCTCCTTGAACCGGATGGTGATGCCCCGGCGCGTGCCGATCAGGATCTCGCGCTGGCCGTCGGTGATGTCCACGGCGATCAACCGGTCGCCCTTTTCCAACCCCAGCGCGATGATGCCGCCCTGGCGCGGATTGCTGAAGGCCGACAGCTCCGTTTTCTTGACGACGCCCTGCCTCGTGGCCATCACGACGAATCGGTCGTCCCGGAATTCCTTCACGGCCACCGTCGCCGTCACCTTCTCGTCGGCCGCGAGCGCCAGCAGATTCACCAACGCCTTGCCTTTGGAGGCCCGACCCGCCTCCGGAACCTCATGCACCTTGAGCCAGTAGACCTTGCCCGCGTCGGTGAAGAACAGCAGGTACTCGTGGGTGGAGGCCGTGAACAGGGTTTCGACGAAGTCCTCCTCCTTCACGCCCATCCCGATCTTGCCCTTGCCGCCGCGGCGCTGCGCGCGATAGAGCGACACAGGGTTGCGCTTGATGTAGCCGGCATGCGTGATCGTGACGGCGACCTCTTCCTCCGCGATCAAGTCCTCGACGTTGATCTCCGCGGCCTCCGCCACGATCTGCGTCCGCCGCTGGTCCTGATATTCCTCTTTGAGCTCGGTCAGCTCGTCCTTGATGATCTTCCGGACCAGGGCCTCGCTGGCCAGTACGGATTTCAAATACTCGATGCGCTTGAGCGTCTCGGTGTATTCCTCGATGAGCTTGTCCCGCTCCAACTGCGTGAGCCGTTGCAGGCGCATCTCCAGGATCGCGGTGGCCTGGATTTCCGACAGGTTGAAGCTCCGCATCAACCCGCCGCGGGCCTCGTCCGGCGAGGCGGCCCGGCGGATCAACGTGATGACCGCGTCCAGATGGTCCAGCGCGATCTTGAGCCCTTCCAGAATGTGAGCCCGTTCCTCGGCCTTGCGCAGCTCGTAGGTCGTGCGACGCACCACGACTTCCCGCCGGTGCTCGACGAAGTGTTCGAGGATCTGCTTGAGGTTGAGGACCTCGGGGCGGTTTCTCACCAGCGCCAGCATGATCACGCCGAACGTGGTCTGCATCTGCGTGTGTTTATAGAGGTTGTTCAGCACGACCAGCGGAATCTCGTTCCGCTTCAACTCGATCACGATCCGGTATCCGTCCCGGTCCGATTCGTCGCGCAGGTCCGAAATGCCCTCAATCCGCTTTTCCTGGATCAGCTCTGCGATCTTTTCGATGAGCTTCGCTTTGTTGACCTGAAAGGGAATCTCCGTGACGATGATGCGCTCGCGCTCGGTCCGTTCGTCGGTCTCGATGACCGCCTTGGCGCGCAGGGTCAGCAGGCCTCGTCCGGTATGGTAGGCATCCTTGATCCCCTGCTTGCCGTAGATGAAGCCGGCGGTGGGGAAATCCGGCCCGGGGATTTTCTTCATCAACTGGTCGATGGTGACCGTCGAGTCTTCCAACAACAGCAGCAGGCCGTCGATAATCTCGCCCAGATTGTGCGTCGGAATGTTCGTCGCATAGCCGACGGCGATGCCGCCCGCGCCGTTGATGAGCAAGTTGGGCATCTTCGCCGGCAGGACCTTCGGCTCCACGCGCGATTCATCATAGTTGGGGCTGAAGTCGACCGTTTCCTTGTCGATATCGACCAGCATCTCCTCGGCCAGCTTGGTGAGCCGCGCCTCGGTGTAGCGCATGGCCGCCGGCGGATCGCCGTCCACCGAGCCGTAGTTGCCCTGGCCGTCCACCAGCGTGTAGCGCATGTTGAAGTCCTGCGCCATCCGGACGAGCGTGTCATAGATCGCCGCGTCGCCGTGTGGGTGGTAATTCCCCATGATCTCGCCGACGATCTTGGCGGACTTGCGGTAGGGCCGGTTGTGCGCCAACCCCATCTCGTTCATGCCGAACAGGATGCGGCGATGCACCGGCTTGAGCCCGTCCCGGACATCGGGCAGGGCGCGACCGACGATCACGCTCATCGCGTAATCGAGATAGGACGAGCGCATCTCGTCTTCGATGTTGATCTGGCCTAAGCGCTCATCAATCGGCATGCTGGCTCCTGATTATTCGTCAATCGTCATCCGTCAATCGTGTACCCAAGCGGGCTCTGCACTTCGCTTGACGGTTGACGCTTGACGACTGACGGTCACTCCTACACATCCAAATTGCGCACTTCGAGCGCGTGCTGCTGGATGAAATCCCGTCGCGGCTCGACTTCATCGCCCATCAGGATCGTGAAGATCTCGTCCACGCCCGTCACGTCCTCCAGCTTCACCTGGAGCAGCGTGCGGGTCTCTGGGTTCATCGTGGTCTCCCAGAGCTGGCTGGGATTCATTTCGCCCAAGCCCTTGTAGCGCTGGATGTTGAGGCCCTTCTTGCCCTGTTCGAGGATCGCGTGCAGCAATTCGGCCGTGCCGGGATATTCGGTCTGGGCTCCTTCGGCCTTCACCTTGTAGGGCGGCCGCCCGAGCCCGATCGCCGAGGGCGCGAGCTTCTGCAATTCCCGGAAATCCGCAGAGCCGACCAGGTCGTGCGTGAGTTCCAGCGACCGCATCACGCCGCTGGTCTGGACGCGGCAGAGGACTCGATTGGACTGGTGCTCGTCGTCCGGCAGGATCTCGAACGATGGCACGGCCTTGGGATAGAAGACGGCGAGGGTTTGCGTCACGCTCCTCACCAGGTTCTCAAGCGCCGCTCGGTCCTTGAGCAGCTCCCGGTCCAGCCCCGGTTCGTCCACGAAGGCTCGGACCAGCGAGGTATCCTGCTGCTTGCGGTTGTAGCGCGCGATCAAGCCTTCGAACGAGATCAGCTTCTTCAGGATCGGCAGCAGGCGGCGGCCTGTCACAAAATCCTGCCCGCTCTCGACGTAGACTTCCACGCCTTCGACCGCCAGGTCGGAGAGGTAATCGTTGAGCGCCGGCTCGTCCTTCAAATACCGCTCGGTCTTGCCCTTCTTCACCTTGAACAGCGGCGGCTGGGCGATATAGATGAAGCCGCGCTCAATAAGCTCGGGCATCTGCCGGAAGAAGAACGTCAGGAGCAGCGTGCGGATGTGGCTGCCGTCCACGTCCGCGTCGGTCATGAGGATGATCTTGTGGTAGCGCGCCCGCGCGATGTCGAAGGCTTCCTTGTCGTCCTTGGCCTTCTCCGAGTCTTCCTTCTTCTGCCCGATTCCGGTGCCGAGCGCCATGATGAGCGTCCGGATCTCCTCGCTCGCCAACATCTTGTCGAACCGGGCCTTCTCGACGTTGAGGATCTTGCCCTTGAGCGGCAGGATCGCCTGGAACTTCCGGTCCCGGCCCTGTTTGGCTGACCCGCCGGCCGAATCGCCCTCCACGATGAACAGTTCGCTGTGAGCTGGATCTTTTTCGGAACAGTCCGCCAGCTTGCCGGGCAGGGAGCCCCCGTCCAGCGCGCTCTTGCGCCGGATGAGATCCTTGGCCTTCCGCGCCGCCTCGCGGGCCCTTGCCGCGTCCACGGCTTTGTTGACGATCTTGCGAGCAACCGGCGGATTCTCCTCGAAGTAGTTCCCGAGCGCCTCGTTGACCGCGGCCTCGACGATCCCCTTCATTTCGCTGTTGCCGAGCTTGGACTTCGTCTGGCCTTCGTACTGGGGATTCCGCAGCTTCACGCTGACCACGGCGGTGAGCCCTTCGCGGACATCGTCGCCGGTGAGCGAATCCACCTCCTTCTTCAGCAGGTCGTTCGCGTTGGCGTAGTTGTTAATCGTCCGGGTGAGGGCCGCCTTGAAGCCGACCAGATGGGTGCCTCCTTCACGGGTGTTGATGTTGTTGGCGAAGGAAAAGAGGTTTTCGGAGTAGCCGTCGTTGTATTGGACCGCCACCTCCAGCATGTGGTCCGGCTTCTGGACGGAAATGTAGATCGGCTTGTGCAGCGGCGTCTTGGCTTCGTTCAGGTGCTCGACGAACGAAACAATCCCGCCCTTGTAGTGGAATGTCTGTTCCTTCTCGCGCCGTTCATCGGCCAGCGTGATGGCCAATCCCTTGTTTAGGAAGGCCAATTCCCGCAGACGTTCGGCCAGCACATCGAAGCTGAAATCGAGCGTCTCGAAAATCTGCCCGTCCGGCTTGAACGTCACCTTGGTGCCGCGCTTCTTCGTTTTACCCGTGACCTTGAGAGGCGCCAGCGCCTTCCCCCGTTCGTAACGTTGCTCGAAGACCTGTTCGTTGCGCCAGATCTCCAGCTCCAGCCATTCCGAGAGCGCGTTCACGACCGAAATGCCGACGCCGTGCAGACCTCCGGACACCGTGTAGGCGCCCTGCTCGAACTTGCCGCCCGCGTGCAGGACCGTGAGCGCCACCTCCGCCGCCGACTTCTTCTGAGTCGGATGCATCTCGGTCGGGATGCCCCGGCCGTTGTCCACCACGGTCACGCTGCCGTCGATGTGAATGGTCACCTCGATCGACTCGCCGAAGCCCGCCATGTGCTCGTCGACGCTGTTGTCCACCACCTCATAGACCAGGTGATGGAGGCCGTCCGGGCCGGTGCTCCCGATGTACATGGCCGGGCGCTTCCGGACCGCATCGAGCCCTTCAAGCACCTTGATGGATTCGGCCCCGTAGGATTCGCCCGCGGACTGGCTTTGATCTTCGTGGTTGTGATCGGCCATTCGTCTCCTAGCAGCGAGGCGTCATTCGTCAACCGTCAATCGCGGGAAGGCCGAGAAATCGTGTGAATCGACTGACTGTGCGATTGACCACTGACGCATGACCATTGACGGTTGACGATCTCATATCTTGATCGGCATCACCACGCACCTGAACCCCGGGCTCTCGCGTTCCTGAATCAGGCAGGGGCTGAGCGGATTGTCCATCTGAAGCGAGATCTGCTGGCCGTCCATGACCCCGAACGCATCGAGCAGATACCGGGCGTTGAACCCGGTGGACAGGGTCTCGCCCTTGTACTCGGCCGGCAATTCTTCGGTGGCTTCGCCGTAATCGGGATTGTTGGCGTAGAGCGTGAGCGTGCCCCGCGCAAACGTCACCTTCACGGCGTTGGCCTTGTCTCGCGCCAGCACCGCCACCCGCCGGCAAGCCCCTTCAAGCTCGACCCGGTCGACGAGAATGCGCTTGTCGCTCTCCTTGGGAATGACCTGTTGGTAATTCGGATAGTTGCCCTCCATCAGGCTGGAGGTCAGCAAGAGGCCGCTCTTCCGGAAGATCATCAACTTCTTCGTGAAGCCGATCAGCGGTTCGCCGTCGCCGCCTTCCTCCAAGAGCCGGCGGATTTCGTGCGCCGCCTTCTTGGGGATAATCGCCTTGATTTCCTTCGGGGCTTCCTTGGATCCCGCGGCAACTTCCTGCTCCGCCACCGCCAGCCGATGCCCGTCCGTGCCGACGAGCCGCAACGTGGTCTTCTTGTCTCCGGTCACCAAGGTGACCAGGAGACCGTTCAGAATATAGCGGGCATCGTTATCGCCGGCGGCGAAGAGGGTCTTCCGGATGAGTTCCAAGAGGTTCGAACTGGTGAGCGGCGTAAGCCCCTCCTTGTCGATGGCCGGCAGGGCCGGGTAGTCGCCGGCCGGGAGACTCACGATCTTGAATTGGCTCTTGCCCGCCTGAATCGTCAGCCAGTTGTTCTCCGCGGTTGCCAACTCGATTTCGCCGTCCCGCAATTCCTTGATGATCTCGAACAGTTTGCGGGCCGACACGGTCAGCATTCCGGCTTCCGACACGGTGGCCTTGTAGAGGGCCCTCATGCCGATCTCCAGATCCGTTGCACTGACCTCGATGCCGTCCTGCTTTGCCTCCAAGAGGATGTTGGAGAGAATCGGCATGGTGTTGCGCTTTTCCACTACGCCCTGGACACGCTGCAGGGCCACCAGCAACTCATCGCGTGAAATCTTGACTTTCATCTCTCGCTCCCCGAACGCGGCTACCCGCGCGTGATGTGTTCCTTCAAGGTTTCCAGGGTCGCTCGCAACGTCGCGTCCGCCTCCAGCGCCTTCGCCACCTGCTTACAGGCATGCATGATCGTCGTATGGTCCTTGCCGCCGAAGTGCCGCCCGATCTCCGGAAAGGATGCATCCGTCAGTTCCCGGCAGAGGTACATGGCGATCTGCCTGGGCTGCACCAGCGTCTTGCTCCGGCGGCGCGACTTCAGGTCGGCGATCTTCACGTGGAACCGGGCGCTCACGGCCTCTTGGATGTCGTCGAGCGCGATGATCTTCTTCTTGTCGCCGATCACGTCCCGCAGCACCGTCTTGGCCATCTCCAACGTGATGGGCTGCGCGGTCAGCGATGAATAGGCCCCCAGCCGGACCAGCGACCCTTCCAACTCACGGATGTTGCTCTTCATGTTGTTGGCGAGGAACTGGACGACCTCCTCCGGCAAGGTCACCCCCTCGTCTTCGGATTTCTTGCGCAGGATCGCGATCCGCGTTTCGACATCCGGCGCCTGGAGATCCGCGATCAGGCCCCATTCAAATCGGGACCGCAGCCGCTCTTCGATGTCAGGCATCTCCTTCGGAAACCGGTCGCTCGTGACCACGATCTGCTTGTGGGCTTCATAGAGCGCGTTGAAGGTGTGGAAAAACTCTTCCTGTGTCCGCTCCTTCCCGGCCAAAAATTGAATATCGTCGATCAACAGCATATCCACGTTGCGGTACCGGCGGCGGAGGTCGATCATCTTGTCGTAGCGGATCGAATTGATGACCTCGTTTGTAAACTGCTCGGTCGTGACATAGGCGATCCGGAGGTCCGTCCGTTCCGCCACATGGTTTCCGATGGCGTTCAGCAGGTGCGTCTTTCCCAACCCAACCCCTCCGTAAATGAACAGGGGGTTGTAGGCTCTCGCCGGCTGTTCCGCCACCGCCATGCAGGCCGCGTGGGCGAATTGATTGCTGCCACCGACCACGAATGTTCCAAACGTGTACTTGGGATTCAGGTGAGCATGCTTCCGTCCCCTTGGAGCGACCGTTCCCTTGGGAACCGTGCCGACCACCTCGCCGGACTGTTCACTTTCTTCCAGTCTCGGCTTCTCGATGGTAAAACTGACATCGACCTTCGGCCCCCCTCTGACCCTGGCGATCGCATCTCCGAGAAGATCCCCATAGTGCTCGCCGAGCCAGTCTCCAAAGAACTTATTTGGGACCACGATTTTCGCTCCGCTATCCTCGAGAGCCTCCAAACGGATTGGGGCGAACCATGTTTCAAACACTTGTCTCGGGACGCGTTCGCGCACATAGGCCAATGTGTCGTCCCATAAGCTTGCGAGAGTCATATCAACCTGGCTTTCCGTGCTATTCACAGAATTATTCACACCTGTGGATATCTGCCCCAGCTCATCAATCCTGTGTATAGCCTGTAGATAACCTTTCCAGATCTGTTCATGGCCATCGCCGGACAAACTTTCCTCTCATCTCCCACGCTGCGCGTCCCCAAGTTGTCCCGTTGCCTTCCACGACTCGCCCTGATCCGATACAGATTCTCACCCACAGGTCAAATGATTCATAAGAGAGTGTTTTCGTTTTGCCATTTCGCTTTTCACATGATTCACACGACCTACGACTGCTCCTACTTCGACGACGATCTTCTTCTTTCTCTCTAAAAAAACCGTCAGAGCGTGATCACCGTGTCAGCGGAAAAAATCTTCTCCACGAGATCCTCGTACCCAATCGTCTTGCCCGCGAATGTCACATCCCGGCTCCGAAGATCATCTTCAAGCGCCGAGACCGGTATGGAGTTCGGGGACGAGTCGAGGCGGGCGCGAACGCCTTCCTCCAGGAGCACCATCTCCGGTTGGAGATTCGGTTCCGGCTGTGATGGCAACAGAGGATCCCGGCAGAGGTCGATGTTTTTGGTTACAAGATAGAGCACCTTCGGCATGGCGTTAAAAGACCAAGACACGTCGGGAGGCCGTGAGATGTCGCCTCAGCGACTCCATGGCCGCTTCCCGAATGCGAAAGCCAGGCTCGATCGAAAAGTCCTTGATCGCTCCGGGAGGCACAAGGAACTCCGTTTCCAAATGCTGAAACGAAGGAAGGTACTTTTCGAGAATCTCGAGATCCACGACGTCGTCGCGGTCTTCCGAAAGAAGACGTGGCGCATTATCCAAGAGTACAACGCTGATCGGTCGGCTGCCGGCTCCCAGACCGAGGGCGATGCGAAGCGCTTCGACGGCGCGTCCGGATCTCAACGGGTCTTCTCGGATCACCACGGTGGTCGTGTCGGACATGGGAGGTTGTGCCGGGGAGCACGTGGCTCAGTTGAAGGACACGAACTGATCACAACCTTCGACCATGTTCGAGAGAATCACCAATCCACAGAGGGTGATGCGAGGATCAAGCGACTCCGTGGGAACCCCGTGCTGTTGGCATCCGTATGCGCAGACAAAATACTTCATCCCCTGACCGGCCAACGCCAACATGCGGGCGTCCCGGAGGTTCTTTACGCCCTCGTCGATCAGGTAGAGGTAGACATCGGCTCCTTTGCGAGTCGCGGCTTCCGAGAGGGAAAGAACCGTCTCCACATGCGGGTGTCCGGGGGGTGTGGATAACAAGATACCGAGCTTTCGCTTTTCCACAGGGAAGGATACTGATTCCTATAAAATTATCAATCAGTTAGATTGATATTACCCTGGCAAGACTATGCTCTTTAACGCGCAAAGTCAATAAGGACTTTTTTCTGAAATCAGACCTTCAAAAGACGGGCTGCCACGTCGTTAACGAGCGAGGAGAAGGGTATCTCTTCCTGTACCTTCGAGACCATGTTTCGGAGGATGGCCATCCCCTTGGTAGCTTCATCGTCGCCGATAATCAAGGTGTGAGAACAGTGGAGTCGATCGGCCTGACGAAGGTGAGCCTTGAGGGTGGTTGACCGATAATCACAGGTGGCTTCGACTCCGGCTTGGCGGAGCGAGTCGAGCAGGGGATAGGCCGCTCGAGTGCCGTCGCGACCGAACCCGGCGACATATAAGGACGGCGAAGGCTGAGGAACGAGGTCTCCCGGCAGCAAGAGGGCAATGCGCTCGAGCCCCACGGCAAACCCGATTGCAGGAGTGGGCCCTCCTCCGAGCACCTCGACCAGCCCATCGTAGCGCCCGCCCGCCCCCACCGCGTTTTGGGCTCCCAGGTGTGTGCAGGTGACCTCGAAGGTGGTCGACGTGTAGTAATCCAGTCCCCGCACGAGTCGAGGGTTGAGGCTGAAGGGAATGTTGACCGCGGAAAGCCCGGCCTTCACCTCCTCGAAATGCTCGCGAGCCCTGGGTGAAATATGGTCAATGATCGAAGGGGCATCAGCGGTCGCTTCGCGGCAGCCTGGAACCTTGCAATCCAGGACCCGGAGCGGATTGGTCTCTAGACGGCGCTGGCAATTGGCACAGATGGCGGATTTCTTGGTTTCCAGAAAATCTCGGAGGACCTTCTTGTAGCGAGGCCGGTCCTCGGTTTCCCCAAGCGTGTTGAGTTCCAATGTCAGGCCTGGGAGACTCAGAGCGTGGAAAAACCGCCAGAGGAGCGAGAGCACTTCCGCGTCCGCTTCCGGTGCCGCCACCCCTAACAGCTCGACCCCGAATTGGTGAAACTGTCGGAGACGGCCCGCTTGAGGGCGTTCGTGCCGAAACATCGGCCCGAGGTAGAACAGCTTTTGCGGAAGGGGCGAGGCACCCAGATTGTGTTCGATATAGGATCGTACGGCGCCGGCCGTTCCCTCCGGACGCAAGGTCAGGGAGGTCCCGTCACGGTCGGCGAACGTGTACATTTCCTTCTCAACGATGTCGGTCGTCGCGCCGATTGATCGGGCAAACAGGTCGGTCACCTCGAAGATCGGGAGCCGGATCTCGCGGAATCCGTAGAGCCGGGCATACCGGCGCGCGCTGTTCTCGATGAGGAGCCAGCGGTCGATCTGGTCCGGGAGGATGTCTTTGACGCCTTTGATGCCCTTGATCATAGTCGGCTTGCGCGTGGGGCTCGAGGAATGGGTCGCCACGTTCCGGCCCGCGGCATCATAGCGCGCCGAGGGAGGGACAAGTCAACGCAACGGACAGGACCTTGAGTTGTGAAAGCAGGGCTGGTCGTATTGACAAGCGTGACGGCGGTTCTGCATGCTGCGCGATGCATGACATGACCTCGTTGCTCTCCATAAGTCCTGACCTAATGGCCACGGGACCGATTGCTTGCCCGCTGCGGTTTAGTACGAGCCTGGCTTCATGCCCCGTCGGGCCTCCTCGCGCAAGGTCCTCCTCATGATGACCGACGGCCCCAGCCGGCGCGTGGTCGCCGTGGCCCCGATGCCGCCCGAGAAGGCGGCCTATGCGCTTGCGCGGTACAGCCGGTCTCCCGACTCCATCGAAGACAGCATCCGCTGGGTGCACGGGCATTCGTCGGAGAAATTCTGGGACCAGTATTACTTTGCCTACGGGCACGCCTCCATCGCCGACCTCGGCCACGCGATCGTGTGTTTTGAACACATCTCCGAATTGGCCGCTATTCGGATCGAGGACGAGCCGCTCTGGGACGGCCAGGCGAAATCGAGCCGCTACCAGAACTTCGGTCCCGGCGGTTGCTATACCCCCAACAACATTCGGGGATCGGAAGTCGAAGGACTGTACCAGGGCATCATCGGCAGTTTGGCCAATGCCTATCGGCTGCTCCATGATCCGGTGAAGCGGTTTCTTTCCGAGCGAACCACGCGCCCGTCCGAGATGAAAGAAGCGGACTATGAGCGGACGATGGCGGCGCGTTCGTTCGACGTGACCCGGTACCTGTTGCCGCTCGCAGCCCGGACCAATGTCGGTCAGGTCGTGAGCGTGAGGACGTTGGAAAAGCAGATCACCCGGTTCCTGTCGGCCGCCTTGCCGGAGCTTCAGATGATTGGAGACGACCTCAGAGATGCCTGTCTCCGCCCCCCGGTCAACGTCTGGGGGGAACTGTGCGGACAGACGGCCGGGCTCGCCGAACCCCTGGCCCCAACCTTGGCGCGACATGCCAAGGCCAGTGCCTATCAGAGCCAGGTCTACCAAGAGACCGGCCGGTACGCACGGGAGATCCTCAAACGGGCCGGGCTGGATGACCCTTCTTCATGGGGCGATCCGGACGAGGCCTCGTCCGTGGACCTGATCGAGCCGCATGACCCGCTGGATGAACTGGCCGCCACCTGGCTGTACCGCGGGGGGCAGGCTCCCTATCGAAAGATCCTGGAACTCGTTCGAGGCTGGACCGAGAAACAGAAACAGGAAGTCATCGACCTGGCGCTGGTCAAGCGGGATCCGCACGATGAGTTGCCCAAGGAATTCCGGAGCGGCTACGCCTTCATCTTCGACATCCTCATGGACATCGGCGCCTGGCGTGATCTGCATCGCCACCGCCGCTGCCAGCAGATTCAACAGAACTTTACGACGGTCCATGGCTATGACATACCGCCGCTGCTGACGGAAGCCGGATTGGATCGCGAGTACCGGGATGCCATGGACGCCGTCAAACGGGACATCGAGACCATCCGCAAGAGCAGCCAGGAAGCGGCCCTCTACGCCATTCCGTTCGGCTTCAAGGTCCGTTGCCTGTTCAAGATGGATTACGCGGAAGCGGAATACATCTCTCGCCTGCGGTCCGGCGTCAAGGGCCATTGGTCGTACCGGACCGTCGCCTGGCAGATCAAAGAGGCCATGGCCGCCCGCTATCCCTTCCTCGCCGGCCACATTCACGCGACGCCTCCGGATGTCGAGGACCGTCTCACCCGCTGAGCCCCCGTGACTACCCAGGATTTCGCGGCAGAGATCGAGGAGGCCTTCGTCGCCGACGACTGGACGACGGTCGAGCGTGCGGCGTCGGCATGGCAACAGGGCTCCGGCGAGTCGGTCCGCGATCCGAGGCCGGCTTTCGCGCTCAACATCGTCCACCTCCTGCGAGGCGAGATCGCGCAGGCCTGGACTTTTCATGCCGCGTCGCTGGCCGAGCCGGAGGATATTGAACGGGTGCGGGCCTGGCTGAACGAGATTCGTGCCCGCCGGGGCGACAACGGCTCGCTCCATCTGGTGATGGGTCTGTTCCTGTCCCAGTCGGGACAATCGGAGGAGTCAATCGCCAGCTTCAAACAGGCCATGACGTTGCTTCCGGCCTCGCCCCTTCCGCACTTTTTTTATGGCCAGATCATGGAACGGGCCGGCCGCTCCGACATGGCGATCAAGGCCTATCGCGAGGCGGTGCGGCTCGGGCCGGAGTTTACGGCCGCACGAACCAGCCTGGGCGCGCTCTATCAACTGCAAGGCCAACTGGAACAGGCGCTGCCGCATTTCCGCGAGGTGGTGAAACAGCGCCCGAAGGACGCAGTGGCCAGGGCCGCGCTGGCCTGCGCGCTCGCGGCGCAGGGCAAATTCGAGCCGGCGCTCACCGAATACAAGGAAGCCGTGCGGTTGGACCCGACCAACGCCGAATTGCACTGCGGGCTAGGCAAGTTCTACGAAGATCGGGGCCGAACCGAGCTTGCCATGCAGGAGTACCGGGCCGCGGTCCAACAGGACCCGGATTTCGCGCCAGGCCACGTCGCGATCGGGTGGTTGTTGCTCAACAAGCGGAAGTTGAACGACGCCATGGAAGCCTTCAATCGGGCTCTACGGGCCGATCCGAATCAAGGACGGGCCTATCTCGGGATCGGCAAGATCTACGCCGCCCACGGGAAGACGGAAGTCGCCGTGGAAAACTACACCAAGGCGCTCAGACTAGAGAAGGACCCGGACGCCAAGAACCGGATCATGAACGAGCTGTATATGGAAGGGACGACCTGGGACACGTAAGAGAGCGCCGGGACGGGGCTCCCGCTTTTGTCCCTCAGGAAGAGCGCCGCGTCAGGACTGATCGGAAAATCACGGCGACAGACGGGCGTCGGCTTCAGCCGCCCTGGAATGCACTGATGGTCCGCAGCCTTTGGTGTTGTACTCTTGGCCGCCTCTGCCTCTGAAGCTGCGGCTGTTGGCCGCGATGCCAGCAAAGCCGGCATCTCATGTGTCTATCAAACCGGGTACCCGCTCCAGGGCCTGCCTCAGCCGACCACCCATCCCGCCATGAAATGGAGTGTCAAACACGGAGGTAAGAGAGCCAGATGAAATCAATAGGACCTCGTCAGACCTCTGGCCAAAAACAAGAGTCTCGCGCTTGCTTTGCTCGGATTTTGTTGCAAATCGTCACCATGGTTCTGGTTGAATAGACGGCAGTTATGGGCTTGGAGTGAGGTCGGTTACGCGGCTGTGCCGATCAGGCTTTCCAGGGGAATATGCAACGTACGATGAATTCGGCGGATCATTTCGAGGGATAACCCACGCTTCCCGTTCAAAATTTCCGAAACCCTGCCGCGCCCGCCGAGCAGCGCTTCGAGATCCTTTCGAGTCATGCCGAGCTGTTCCATCCGAAATCTGATCGCTTCGACCGGATGGGGAGGGCTCACGGCATGGTGTTTGGACTCATAGGCCTCGACCAGCGTCGTGAGGATATCCAGCTCATCTCCAGCCTTGGTACCCGGCTTTGCGTCCATCAATTGTTCGATGCGGAGCAAAGCGCGTTCATAATCCTGTTTGGTCTTGATGGGGAAAATGTTCATGGCGCTTTCCAGGAACGTACTCGGCTCTTAGCAAATTTTAGAACCCGATCAAGTTCTTCTTCAATATGGCCGCAGGGAGTCTGGACGATGGGAAGGAAACCGCGTCATTGGTCAGAACTCAATTGCCGCGCGGCGTCGCCGCCTGACGAATAACGACTGGCGATTGACGGTCTGAGCACCGGTGTCTGATCGCCATTACATCGAGTTGGGTCATGCCCTCGCAGCATGGTAGGATGTGATACGCAAAGGGGGACGACCATGGCAACCGCAGCCAAACGACAATTGGCGCTTCCTGAAGCGCTCTCGCGGGACCTGAATCGACTGGCTCGACGTAGAGGGAAGAGCCCACTCGCCCTGTTGCAGGATCTGATCGCAGAGACGAAGCAGAACCGGTTCTCACAAGATTATCAGGCCATTCAAGGCTACTGGACGAAGAAGGCAAAGGCCAAAGGCATTGTGACGGCCCGTGATCTTCGACGATACCTTGCGAAGCCGTGAGGGTCGTCTTTGACACCAACATTTATGTCTCCGCCTTGACGTTCCCCGGATCGTCTGCTGATCGGGCGATCCGGCGCATTCTCGACGGTCGCGATACGCTACTGATCTCCAAACCTCTTCTCGATGAACTGCTGACCGTTCTCGCTAGAAAGTTCAGCCGTGACGCTGATGCCCTGAGCCGCACCGCGCTCTTCCTCACCGAACTGGCCGAGGTTGTTCATCCCAAGGACCCCGTCAATGTATTCAAAGATGAGCCGGACAATCGGGTGCTGGAGTGCGCGATTGCAGGTCAGGCAAGGGCTATCGTGACCGGTGATAAGGCCATGCTGGCCGTAGAGATCTCACACGGCGTTCGGATCATGTCGTTGAGCGCGTACCTGCATCGCTAGAAGACAGACAATTCCACAAAACTTTGCTGGGGGATCGTCTGAGGCCCGCGTCAGTCGCGGCGAAGCATCACCGATTGACCAATGACGACTGACGGTTAACTCACAGGTTGCTCAAAAAGGTGAGCCAACGAGGTCGCACGGAGTCTGAACGCCGGGAAGGGAATTGGTCGACCGTGCGCGAGGCTTCGCCGGTTGTCGAATAACGAATGACGTTTAACGTCTTTTAGAGTTCGCGAAGCGCGCCTTGCAGGACGGTGATCTGCGTGATCGGATCGCCCGCGGTCTTGAGTTCGCTTTGGATCTGGTCGCGGAGGTAGGAGGAATACCCGACCTTGTCGAGGAGGACGTGCAAAAACCGCTCGGGCGGCAGCAGGCTCTGGGCCTTCAATTCGTCGATCGTCTCGTCGCTGACCGGCACGTAGGTGCTCCCGACATGGAACACCACGTTGTAGTGCTGGTCTTTCCTGATGCGCTCGAACCGCAGCCCATTCACCGATCTCCCTCCGATTTACGGGAAAGGCGATTGTAGTCAAACACGCCCCGGAAGACAAGGTGGGAATGACGGAGAACGGGGTCCCTTCTGTATCAGGACTCGCTTGATTTCTTTCCGAAATATTCCCGCCGGCTCACGGCGACGTCCGTGACAAACATGACGCCCGAATGTCGCTCGAACAGGGGCCGGAGCCCGGCCAGGATGGGCTCGACCTTTTCTTCCGGCACGACGGTCATGATCATGACCAGGCTTTCCAGCTCGCTGAACATGAAGTGGGCTTCCCGCACCCCATGGTGTCCCTTGCCGGACACATTGCCGATGATGGTGTACCCAGTGGCCTGGACCTTGTCGAGCAACTCGGTCACAAACGGCCGGTTGTCACCCGAGACGATCACGCGAATCTCCTTCATCGGGTGCAGTGTCAATGTGCTCATGTTTCAACTCCTTTCGGCTCGGCCGGCCGCTCCGTCTGAGTGCGCCCGCTCAGACCTGCCGCCAGTCCTTCGTCGGCAGATAACGATAGAGCTTCCCATCGGCCGGCTCGAGCGCCACCAAATGGACCCACTCGTTCAGATAAAAATGCTGCAACAGTTCGTGCCGCGCGATCAACTTGTCCAGCTTGGCCCTCGGCGCCTCGACGACCGTGAGGAGGCGCATCGGCTCGTGATAGGGGACCGTGCCATTCATCACGGTCTGCCAGGCCAGTCCCAACCGAAGGTCGGACCAGGGGCCGGACATGATTCCAAGCCGGCCGACCACATTATGATAGATTTTGCTCCCCGCGCCATACACCTCGTTGTCCACGGTCGAGAAATAATGTTCCATGTTGATCCACTGGGCCACCAACTGCGGCCCCGTCAACAGCACTTCCAGCAGGCGGTCCGTCGGATCTTCCCGATAGTCGTAGGAATGGAGGAACACGCGGCCGCCAAGATTGAGCCCTTTGGTCAGTGCGCGCCGGCCGATGATGAAGGCCGTGTTCCCCGAGAGGCCCCATTCCGGGCGAACCTGGCTCCAATCGGCGCTACGCTCGCGCACGTGAGCCGCCGCCTGCTCAGCCGGGAGCAAGCGGTTCCCATCCGGGAACCGGGCGCACCGTTCCTGGCTGGTCAAACGCGCCGCTTCGCGGAAATCGGCGACCAGCCGCGCGATGTCCTTGCGATGGGTCGGCGGCACGTCTTCGAGGTCGAACAGCGTGACCTCATCCGTGGTCGTATCCATCTGACCGGCCAGAAAATGGGTATCGGACGGAATGTCGATCCCGCGTTTGGCCAGGCGTTCACGGACCGGCGGTTTGTTCGCCATCGCGGCTAAGACGCGGGCATTGGGGTTCCCTTGGTTGCCGCCGCAGGCCCCACAGTCCAACGCGGACTCGAAGGGGTTGTTGTCGGACGTGCTGCCGTGCGCGCAGAAGACGACGAGGCGGGCGAAGTTTCCGGTCAGCCCCATCATCCGGAGCGCCGTTTCCACGGTGACCACCTGCTCCTCGAGCGTGAAGCCGGCGCGGGTGATGCGCTCCTTTTGCCGGGAGGCGGCCCGGGGGTTGATGCGATAGACCCGGCGAAGGTCCTCGATAAAGCCGGCCAACTGCTCCGTGGAGAGGTTCACGGCTCGCGCGGCCTCGCTCAGGAAGGGCTCGACTGGCGCGTCCTGGTCCAGGGCTCGCCTGCGCAAGGCTTCGACGAACTCCTGCTCCACCCGCGACCCGTGAAGGCCGAACCGGTCGCGCAACGCCTTCCAGATGAGCGCCCGCTGCTCGGCGGCGATCATCTCCTCGGTTTCGGACGGAGGCAATTTGTCCACGGTCACGCTGGTCGCGATCGGCGGGACGAAGAGGCGCCGCAGCCATCCGGTCACGCGACGGGACCAGGCGGGGAGCACCGTCTTCATGATGAGCGGAACACTGTAGAACCAGCCGAGCGACTCGACCATGACGTAGGGGGTCACGACGTTTTCCTTGAGGTCGTGCAGGAGCGTATGGCCTGCATGGACCAGCTTGACCCGTGACTCGTGCTTGGCGACGAAATGGTCGAGATAGCTGCGGGGGATCTCCCGCACCTCGTTCTTCGCGCGCATGATGACGGGAAACTGTTCGGTCTCATGCTCCTTGTCCCAGGCGCGATATTTGATGAACACCGCGAAGAACCCGGCGAAGCCGTAGGTCTCATTTGCGCCGGTCGACTCCAAATGACGGCGGAACGGCTCCGACCGCACATCGAGGCAATAGACGGATTGGGAGTGGGGCCGCACGGGCGGGCCGGCCTCTCGGGCGGTCCGATCCGGTTTGGCCGCCGCGCGCACCACCATGCCGAGCAACTGGTCCTGGTAGGAGGCCTCGAACGCTCGAAGCCAGATTGATCCATGGAGGGATTCCGGAAAGGTCTCCATCCAGTCCACGAGCTGCCGAAGATCCGCCGGAGCCGTCTCCAGCAGAGCGCTCGGGACGATCTCCAGCGCCTGGGTGAGCGTGATCAACCGTCTGGCCATCGACCGCCGCGCCGCCCGGTGGTGCAGAGGCCCAACCTCGGTCTGGTAACGGTCGGCCAATTGGTACCACGCCTGCTCAGTTCCGCCGGCCTCGACCAGCCGATGGGCCTGTTCCGCATACAGCGGAGGGAGCCGGCCCGCAACCCGTTCTTTGCGAAGAAAATACTCATAGGGCCGTTGCCGCATGTAGTCGGACACCGACTGAAAATGACCGTCGATACCGAGGCGGTCCCGGCAGGTCTGTTGGACCAGCTCCCGCACGTACCAGAGGCGGACGGCGAGGAACTTGACCAACCCGGCCTCGTAGGCTTCCTGCCAGGCATAGCCGGTGGTTTCCGCGCGCCATTTGATGAAGCCGGCCCAACCCGGGAGGGCGGCGAGCTGGAGAGAGAGGTAGTCCAATCTCAGGGATTCGGGAATCCCCAGGGCTTCCAAACTGCCGAGCACCGCGTCTTCCGGATGATCGGGCAGCGCCGCGATCTTTCTCCGGCTGTCCGCGATGCCGCAGGGGGACCATTCCCTGGCCGCCAACGCCTTCCACGCGGCGTAAAAGCCCGCCTCCCGTCCCGGCATCGGCCAGGTGGCGTGGCCTTCGTCGAGGAAGGCCTCGCACCACTTGATCAGTTCTGCGTTGATCTGCGCCCCGATCTGCGTGCCGAGGGTCTGATCGCACCAGCCCGACAGGGTCAGATAGCGGCCCAGCACCGCCCGGTCCTTCTGGAGGGTGGCTGTCAGGCGATCCTGGAAGGTCGGGGCGGTCCAGAGGGAGAGATGTTCGGCGACGGTCTCGACTTGTTCTTCGCCAGGCCCCTGGTCGAGCAGGGCATCGAGCGGCTCGTCGATCGGCGCCGACAGTCCGTGGGTGAGACAGGCGCGCAACACTTCGTGGTGGGAGATGCGGCAAGGCCCGAGCGTGATGGATTGGCGAAGGGCCAGGGGCGTGAGCGCCTCATCAAGGTGGTGGAGCTGGATTCGGCCTGAACGGAGATAGTCGCGATATTGCTCCCCGGAGAGGTAGCCCGCGCCTCCCAGATACTGCCGGCCTCGTTGGACCGTTTCGTCGAACGGCAGATATTCGAGACTGTGCAGCGGGTTGTGGTGGACGAATGTCCGCATCGGCCAATATTGCCCGATGACCTCGCTTGCGAGCCGGATGGTCCCGCGCAATTCCATCCGGCGGACGTCGAGGTCCGGGGACTTTTTCAGCGGTTCCATGCCGATGACTCCAGCGAAGGCGGCACCGGTACGGCCGTCGTGCCGGCATCGAACCACTTGGACGGCATCACGCCGAGGACCGCCAAGAGGACGAGCAGCAAGGCCAGCGCGGCCGATTCCGTCTCGCGGACATCCTTATAGCGGAGATCGGTCCGGGGCTTGCCGAAGAGCAGGCGCTGCATGAGATCGAGGAAGTACCAGGAAGCGGCCAGCCAGGCGAGGGCCACCAGGGCGAACGAACCAGGGAGCTTCACATCGGGATGGAGCACCATGCCTATGAAGCCCGAGAAGACGCCGAAGGGCGGGAACCCCAAGGCGGCCAGGGCCAGCAGGGAAAACAGGCCGGCGAATCGCGGCATGGGTTGAACCAATCCACCGATCGCCCGGAGATCGAGATCGCCGTGTCGGACCCGAACCGCATACCAGCCGAGGTAGAGCCCGCCAGTGGTCAACCCGACGGCTGAGAGGAACAGGGCAGCTTGGGACGAGAGGATTCCGCTGATCGCCACATACCACCAGAAGACCGAGAAGAAGGCCAGGCTGGCATGGGCGAGGAGGGATAGCGGCCGAGGCTGCGCGAGCGCCCGGACCGACCCGTAGACCATGCTTACGAGCGCCCAACCCCCAATGGCGTCGCGGACCGGTTCCGGGATAGCGGGGAGCACCGTGAGCAAGTGGGTCACTCCGGCCCCCGGCAGCACGAGCATGAGAAGGGCCGGCAGGCTTCCGGGCAGTCTGGTCAGGCAGGCGACATGGCCGGCCTGGAGCGGAAACAACGGGATGAGGATCAGCGAGACGAGCAAGCCGGCCCAGGCCGAGAGCGGCGCCGGGGCGAAAGCACTCACCAGCGCGGCCCCGGCGCCGGCTCCATAGGTCGCCAGGCCCCAGGTGGGAGAGGGAGCAGAACCATGTCGAGATCGAGCCAGCAGACTCAGCAGAAAAATAAGAAGCAAGCTCAGCCACAACGATCTTGACGAATTGGAAGCGCTCACGGCGGCCAATCCGATCCCCAACAACAGGACCGTCGTCAGCCAGGCCTGGCGGTTGTCCCGATGCAGCGGCTGGCCCAGCAGCGAGGCGAACGCCGCCACCGGCAACAGGCAAAGGAGCGCCATGCCCGACGGCAGCCTACCGATCGCCAGAGCCGTCCCGATGACGCTCAGGAAACTCGCGGCGGTGGTCAGGAGGAGACCGGTTTTGAACTCCCTGGGCCTCGACCAAGCCAACAGGCTCAACAACGCCCCGGCAAAGGGAACGGCGAGCAACAACCAGGGTGTCATCCAAGTTTCCATCCGATCCTCACGAGATCCTAGCCCCGCCGCCCCGCCGCGAGCCGTTCAAAGCGGGACGCGACGTGCAGGAGGGCCTGCCCGAGTTTGGCGTAGATCACATCCACATACAGGCGATTCATGAACAGCACATACAGCGTGGCAAACAGGCTCTCGACCCACATCGGCATCCGGATGGTCCGGCCATGCGCGCGCGCGTAGAGGTAGACCCAGCCGAGAATGGTCAACGACGTCATGCCCACCACCATGAGGTCGAAGAGCCGGCCGGGAAGCGCCGCTGCCTTGAAGTAACCCGCGACCTCATCCGGATTCGGATACAGGAAATGGGTGAAGCGTTCCGCCGCAAACAAATAGGTGAAGAGAACCAGCACCAAGGTCATCAGCATGGCCAGCGACACCTTCCAAGACGCAACCTCATGAATGCGGGTCAGCGAGAGGATGGCCTGCGACGAGGTCACCCAGATGAAGAACAGGAAGATGACGGTGCCCTGGGATTCAAGGAGCGGAATGCGCAAGATGCCGTGCGTGCCCAGGAGGATCACCAGGGGAAGGAACAGCGTGGTGAAGAATCCTGTGGACCAGGTCAGGGGCGAGAACGGCCGGTCTTCTTCCTCCCGAGCGGGGTGGGGGAACGACGGCTCTTGCCGGGCCTTATGAATCACGTTGCCGCAGTTGAGAAACACCGTCGCCTTGAAAATCCCGTGGGCGATCAGATGGAACACGGCCAAGGAAAACGCGCCGAGGCCGCATTCCATGATCATGTAGCCCATCTGTCCGATCGTGGAGAATCCCAGCGTCTTCTTGATGTCGTTCTGCGTCAGCATCATGGTGGCGCCTAGGATGGCCGTGAGCGTGCCGATGACAAAGGCCACGTGCAGCGCCGTCGGGCTCAGCCCGTACAGCGGCGCGAGCCGGTTCATCAGGAAGCCGCCCGCATTGATGATCCCGGCATGGAGGAGCGCGTGGACCGGGGTCGGCGCGTAGAGCGAGCTGGGCAGCCAGACATGGATCGGGAACTGCGCCGACTTGCTCATCCCTCCGAAGAAGATGAGCAAAGCCACGGCGGTGGCGCCGTCGATGTCCAGTCCAGGCAGGAACGCAAGAGCGACGGGGGCGGCAGCCGCGCGGGCGAACAGCTCCTGGAACTCGATGGTGCCGTACAGGGAAGAGGCCAGCGCGATCCCCGCCAGGAACGCCACATCGCCGACGCGGAGGAACCAGAAGGTCTTGCAGGCGCCCTCCAGGGTGGCCGCATGCGCATGGTTGTGCGCCAAGAGGAAGAGCAGCCACGAGAGGATCTGCCAGAAGACGAACAGCATGAGGAGATTGGCGCTGGACACCATGCAGAGCAGCACGAAGGTCGTGAAGGCGATCAAGCCCATGTATCGGCGATAGTGGCGATCCTGATACATGTAGCGGCTGGAGTAGAGATAGATGATCGTCGAGACCAGGCTGATCAGCGCCATCATCACGGCACTGAGCCGGTCGATGTGGAAGCCCAGCGGCAGCGTGAACCCCGCGAGCGCCGTCGGGTCATACAATCTAATGGTGAGCGGTCCATCGGCGGAGACCAGTCCCAGGGTCGCGATCGATCCCAGGAAGGCCGCCACGATCGGCAGGGCCCCGAGCCTGACGTGCTGTTCCTCCTGCGCGCGGTCGCCGGCGGCGATCAGCAGGACCGTCAGCAGGGGCAGCAGCGGGACGGCAATCAACCAGACCATCGGCGGTTCCAGCCCCTGTTGCGGCAGAGGACGGTCATGGGGCGGCGGAGGTCCATAGGCTTGAGGGTACTCTCATCGCAGGGCGATTGCCCCATAAACACAACAAGCCAGCCTCCCTTCCGCGAAAGGAAAAGGAGCGGGCTGGCTTGTACTGCGACCGGCCTCTCCTAACTAACGGCAGGAGAACCGGCTGCCCTACAATCTCAGGCGATCGGCCCCGTCGCACGGCTCCCTCTGTCTCGCGCCCTGATCATAGGGCAAGAAACGGATGGCACCGCCGACTCGCGCGGTCACAAACAGGCACCGTTATATTCTTCCGCCTCTTTCAGGGTCAAGGGAGCCGGCTCAACAGTCAGGTCGAGCCGCCGATCGACAGCAGGCACCGTTGTGCTCTCCGGGACGCCTCTGCATAATGCGCCAATCCAGCCGGAAAGGATCGGTCATGCCGAGTCATCAGAAGGGAAGAGTGACCAAAGGCGAGGTAGAGGCGGCCGTCAGGAATGCCATCATTAAATTCGAGCAGGAATTCATGGGACGGGGACCGGACGATGTCCGGGCATTCATCGTCCGAGACATTCTCCTGGTCCGGTTGAAGGGGGTGCTGACGCCGGCGGAACGCCAGCTCGCGAAAACCGTCGAGGGGATCGACATGGTGAAACGGCTCAGACAGAATCTTATCGCCCAAGGACGGGATCGGCTGTGCGAGCAAGTGGGCGAGATCACCGGTGCGAAGGTGATCGCCCTCTTTACGGACATCGACACCTACGTTGGCGAACGGGTCCTGGTCTTCACGCTGGACCGCGATATCGAAACGGCCTTCCAATAGCCCGCCAAGCGCGAGACCTTCGTTTCCTGGACAAGATGGCGGTCTGACAGAGGCCAAGCACCCGCCCCGTACCTGGTTGGAGGGAGGGGCGGCATGGTACAAGGGGTTCATGGTCACCCTTACTGCCCCAGCATCAACCGGGTCACCTCCCAGCATCGCGGACCGGGTCGGAACGATCGAATGGGCACATCTGGCGCGTGAGCTCGACGCGCAAGGAAGCGCGGTCCTGGCCGGCCTCCTTTCACCGGATGAATGTGAGACATTGATCGCGCTCTACTTCCGTGAGGAACTGTTCCGCAGCCGGGTCGTGATGGAACGGCATGGCTTCGGGCGGGGCGAATACAAATATTTCGCGTATCCGCTGCCGGCCATCGTCGCGGACCTCCGGGCGCTGTTGTACCCGCAACTCGTTCCGATCGCGAACCGATGGAACCGAGACCTGGGCCTCGATATCCGCTATCCGGCAAGACACGTGGCCTTCCTTGATCGCTGCCATCGGGCCGGACAAACCAAACCGACGCCGCTCTTGCTTCGGTACGAAGCGGGCGATTACAACTGCCTGCATCAAGACCTTTACGGCGAGCAGGTGTTTCCGCTCCAGGCGACGATTCTCCTCTCCGAGCCGGGACGAGACTTTGAGGGCGGGGAGTTCGTGCTCACCGAGCAGCGCCCGCGCAGGCAGTCCCGGCCGGAGGTGGTGCCGCTTCGCCAAGGGGACGGCGTGCTGTTCGCCGTGCATACCCGTCCCGTGCAGGGGACCCGCGGGTTCTACCGGGTAACCCTGCGGCATGGCGTCAGCCGCGTGCGCTCGGGCCGGCGGTACACGCTCGGCATCATTTTCCACGACGCGCAGTAAAATCGGTACGTGGCAACAACCGTCCTTCGGGGCATATTGGCCAACCGGGAAAGCGGGAACGAAGGATCACTCAGATGACAACGCTCCGAGCGCTTGAAGACCTGCGATTCGACAACACCTACGCGCGGTTGCCGGAGGCCTTCTACGCCAAGCTCACCCCGACCCCGTTTTCGACGCCGCCCCAGCTCGTCAGCTTCAATCCTGCGGCAGCTGCGCTGATCGATCTCGATCCCGAGCAAGCGGCCAGGCCGGAATTCGCCGGCGTCTTCGGTGGGAGTCTGCTCGTGCCGGGTATGGAACCCTTGGCGACGTTGTACGCCGGCCATCAGTTCGGCGTGTACGTGCCGCAGCTCGGCGACGGGCGGGCGATTCTGCTGGGCGAAGCGGTGAGCGACTCCGGCATGCGGTGGGATTTGCAGCTCAAGGGGGCGGGGTTGACGCCGTTTTCCCGCGACGGCGACGGGCGAGCTGTGCTCCGCTCGACCATCCGAGAGTACCTCTGTTGCGAAGCGATGCAGGGGCTGGGCATTCCGACCACGCGGGCCCTCTCGATCGTCGGCAGCGACGACCGTGTCTATCGCGAGCAGATCGAAACCGGCGCGATGCTGCTGCGCATGGCCCCGTCACATGTCCGGTTCGGCACGTTCGAGGTGTTTTACTACCGCCAACAGTATGACCAGCTCAGGATTTTGGCCGACTACGTGATCGAGCAGTTCTATCCACATTTAATGACCCGCTCCGAGAAGTATGCCGAGTTCTTCGCGGAGGTGGTCTCCCGGACCGCGGAGTTGATCGCCCGATGGCAGGCGGTCGGTTGGGCGCACGGCGTCATGAACACCGACAACATGTCGATTCTCGGGATCACGCTCGATTACGGCCCCTACGGGTTCATGGACGACTATGAGCCGGGGTTCATCTGCAACCACTCGGACCACAACGGCCGTTATGCGTTCGACCAGCAGCCCTATATCGGCCTTTGGAATCTCAGTTGCCTGGCGCAGGCACTGCTGCCGCTTGCTCCGAAGGAGGCGCTGAAACAATCGCTCGACAGCTACTCCTCCATCTTCGACCGGCACTGGTTGACGCGCATGCGACGCAAACTGGGCTTTGAACAGGAGCGGGCCGACGACGCGGCGCTCGTTTCCGACCTGTTGAGCTTGATGGCGGCAAGCCGTACCGACTACACGAGGTTGTTCTATTCGCTGTGTGAATGTTCGCTAAGCGACACCGGACGCAATGACTCGATCCGCGACCAGTTCCTGGATCGAGAGGGATTCGACCGCTGGGCGGAGCGGTACCGGGCCCGGTTGCGCGATGAGGAGAGCCGGGATGAGGACCGGCGGCGACGCATGCGACGGGTGAATCCGAAATACGTGCTGCGGAATTATCTGGCGCAGGTGGCGATCGAGAAGGCGCAACAGAAGGAGTATGCCGAGATCGATCGCCTTCTGACGATTCTCCACCATCCCTTCGACGACCATCCAGGCATGGAGTCCTATACACTCCCTCCGCCCCACTGGGGCAAGCACCTCGTCGTGAGTTGCTCGTCCTAGCCATACCGCTGGCCGCGTCAATGCGAGGGCTTCCATGGACCTTGTCGCCAACTCGATGCTAGGCTGACGCATGCTGCGCAAAGAACGACTGGCAGGGGTGACCATCCGCCTAACCGGTGGCACCGACGGCAAGGGCGGAGGAGACGGGCCGCTCGTCATCCTGCTCCACGGCTTCGGCGCGCCCGGGGACGACCTGGTGTCCTTGGCCGGCGCGATAGATCCGCCGGCCGGTACCAGATTTCTTTTCCCTGAAGGACCGCTCTCGTTGAATTTCGGGTTTGGCGACGCCCGCGCCTGGTGGATCATCGATATGAACAAGATTGCCCAGGACCGGGCGGCCGGCCGCTTTCGTGATCCTCGGATGGAAGTTCCCAAGGGGCTCGCGCCGGCCCGCGAGCAGGTCTTGGCGCTGTTGGATGAGGCGGAGCGGAGGCTGGACGTCGATCCGGGCTGGACCGTGATCGGCGGGTTTTCCCAGGGGGCGATGCTGGCCTGCGATGTGGTGTTACGCACGCGCCGGCCCTTTGCCGGCCTGGTCATGCTGTCGGGGACGCTTTTATGCCGGCACGAGTGGGAGCCGCTCATGCCGGCCCGCCGAGGCCTGTCCGTGTTCCAGAGCCATGGGACGCACGACGATCTCCTCGCCCATCGGTTTGCCGAAGAGTTGCGCGACAGCCTCATTGATGCCGGCCTCTCCGTGGAGTGGACATCATTTCGCGGCGGGCATGAAATCCCGGAGCCGGTCGTGAGGCGGGCCGGGTCCTATCTGCGCAAGGTGCTCCCGAAGCTATGAGCGATCTCCAGACGGTTCATCTCGCCGGATCGGACGGCAAGCTAATACGGGGCGATCGGATTGAAGGGGCGGATCGCCAAATCCTGTTCATCACCGGCTTTCTCTCCAAACGTTGGGGCAGCAAGAGCCAGGCGTTGGCTAAGTGGTGTCGGGAGCAGGGGTGGGGCTTTTGTTGTTACGACGTGCGGGGGTTCGGGGACTCTGAGGGCACGTTCTCGGACTATTCGCTTTCCGATTGGATCGCCGATGCACGGACAGTTGTTTCCCTGCTCCAGGGCGGGCCGAGGCTCACGATCGTCGGTAATTCGATCGGCGGCTGGATCGCCTGGTTGATCGCGCAGGACCGTTCGATCGTGGAGAGACTTGTGCTGATCGCGCCGGCCTTCAACATGATGGGTGAACGGGCGAAGGAGATTTCCGTCGAGCGGTGTGACCGATGGAAGACGACCGGCTGGATGCCCTGGGACGACGATCCGCTCCACAAGGACTGGCCGCTCGCCTGGCAATGGGTCGAGGAGAGCGAACGGTATTGGGCTGAGTCGTTCCTGAAGCTCCGGCAGGTCAAGACGACGATTCTCCACGGACTACAGGACCGGGTGATCCGGCCGGCCGGCAGTTGGCGTTTCGTCGAAGAAGTCTTGCGGCGCGATCCGGAATTTCCGATTGAGCTGCTACTCAAGACCGGGGACCATCGGTTGAGCAGCCCGGAGCACTTGGCGACGTTGCGTCGCTTGGTCACCGGCGAATAGTAAGAGAATCATGTTGGTCCTGATCCATAAAGCCAGTGACGGCCCAGCGTTGGAAACCGATTCAACGGTCGGTGAAGTCTGCGCGATGCCTGTCACCGGCTCCCCGTTGCCTGCTTCAGTTGCCTCGAAGGGTTTACCGACGGATTGGAGGTGCGCCTGTCGGAAGAACTGGGGATCTGATTCCGGCTGTCGAGTTGAAGGGGCCGCTGAGTCCGCGCCGGAGCGCCAGGCCGGCGAGGCGACACCCAGTCAGACATCTGACATGTCTGCCCCACCAGCGCCACGACCCTTCGTACGCCACCCTTCCAGCCTCGCATTCCACAGATCGGTGGAATAGAGGGAATACCCCCTCGCTCGTGCCAAGAGACTGGATGTCATGAGCAAGCCACACGAAAGCCGGAAGAGCGATGACCCCTGCTGATCAAGGGTCGACAGGGCCGGCTCGCTCCGGGTGATCTCGGACCTCCTTTTGCTTCCTGGTTGCATGACACCCCTTCCAGGGTTTTCAAAAAGTCTTTATGCCAGTACGCAACTATGTAGAATGTGGCGGTCGGTTCACTTCGTAGGTCTGCGAATCCCGACTGTCGAAATGAGTGTGGTCGGACGCGTTTCCGTGCGTCGGGACGAACTGCTTCTTCGAGAAGACCGTTCCATTGATGAGCCTCTGCGATAGCCCCTCGCTTCGAATAACCCTAGCCCTCGCGCTCCTTGTCATGCCGGTCAGCGGGTGCTCGCCTTTGAAGAAAGTCACAGACAGGAGGGCGCTTCCAAATTCTGATGGATCTATAACCTACGATCAAGATAGACAAGCATTTTGGTATGACCACTCCATCAGGGCATACCGTTATGGACCGAAGAGCACAGAGAAGGCTGCCCTCCAACGGGAGGGGATTGTCAGGGATCGTGGCGGGAAGAAGGTACGGAGTGAGGAAGAACTGATCGCGCTGACCAACGAAGTGCAAAAGCCTCACCTAGGGGCGGGCCAAACAGTTGGCGCGGCGACGGCCATCGTTGCCGGTATAGGCGCACTCATTGCGGAAATCGTGATCCTGTGGCCCTGCTCGTTGGCGTTCGGAGTAGTGGAAGGAGTGCTGGCGATCCCTTTTCTGCCGCTCGCCGCTCACTTGGACAGCACCTATACTCAGGAAGCCGAGCATGCGTACGTGCAAGGGCGGCATCACTACGAGGCCGGCTCATTCGATTCGGCACTGGTAAGCTGGGAGTATGCGCTCTATGTGATGCCGTCTCTTCAAGCATATTCCGATGTGGAATTCTGGCGTGGACGGACCTTCGAGGCGCTGAATCGCCCTGACGACGCGGCGCTGGCGTACGCCACTTTTCTCAGCTATTCGGAATCATCCACGCCATCCTATTTTGTAACGGGTTATCCGAACGATCCGTCCTGGAAATGGAAAGCCGATCAGGCCGAAGCCAAAATCGCCGAGATCCATGAAGCGGGGAGAAGAGGAACTCCGCCGCGCTTCTCCGAGAGTGTCAATCCGTAGCGGGTGCCCGCCAAAATGACGACTCTCCCTGAGCCGAACTCATCTGAGTCTGATCGTAAGGTGAAAGTGCGGGCGGCACTTGCTCAGGTCGGGCTGGTTCTCGTGCTTGCCGGATGCGCGGATTTGCCGACATTTTCCGACCTGAATCGCTTACCGGGGTTTTCTCGGTCTCTTGTCAAAATGGAGACGCACTACGACCCAACCATTCTGGGCTATCGGACCAAAGGAGAAGACGTGTCCGGCAGTCCGGCCTTGCGGAGCGTCACAGGGAAGAAGATTCAAACCGAGCAAGAACTGGACCGGTTGATTGCAGCCTCCGAGCAAGCAGTCATCGGTTCAGGTACAAAGTACACAGCCTACGGCCTCGTCGGCCTCTATGCCCCCATTAATCTTGTCGATACCTTGGTCGCTGTCTTGCCGAACGTCCCTCTCTATTTTGCATCATCCACTCTCAATGAGGCGCACCAAACTGCCTTGGAAGCGGCCTATCTCTCCGGACGTGAGCATTTCGACCGGGGTGAGTTTCGCGAGGCGCTGGCCGATTGGGACAGTGCCAAGGCGGCCGCATCAAATCTCCACTTCTACTCGGATGTGGACTACTGGAGAGGCCGAGCATTGGAAGCAAGTGGAAAAAGCTCCGAGGCGTTCATAGCCTATCGCACATTCCTGAGTTACTCCGAAAGCACTCGACCACCGTACTTTAAACAGCAGGTCACGAGTGACATGACCTGGGCAGAGGTGGCATCCGACATCAAAAAGCGCCTGCACGGCGTCCCGGCAGCCCCCTAGCAGGGTGTAAATAGATGGTCAGGAACCGTCATCGTACGGTTGTGCATGATCGCCGGCTTTTGCTATCGTGAGCTTTCCGTCATCCCCATCGCGATCACAACCGAGGAACCATGGCCACAAACGATAAGCAGGTGATCTTCTCTTTGGTCGGGGTCGGCAAGGTCTACCCGCCGAAGAAGCAGGTGTTGCGAGATATTTATTTGGGCTTTTATCACGGCGCCAAGATCGGCGTGCTGGGCCTGAACGGCGCCGGGAAGAGCAGCCTGCTCCGCATCATTGCAGGCGTGGATCAGAACTACACCGGGGAAGTGGTCCGATCGAAAGGGTACAGCGCCGGGCTGCTCGAACAGGAACCGCAGCTCGACCCCAAGAAAACGGTCAAGGAGGTCGTCGAGGAGGGCAAGGCCGAATTGGTGGCGCTGCTCCATGAATACGAGACGATCAGCAACCGGATGGGCGACGCCTCGCCGGAGGAGATGGAGAAGCTGCTCGACAAGCAGGCGCAGTTGCAGGAAAAGATCGAGGCGGCCAACGGCTGGGAGCTGGAGAATCAGCTCGAGGTCGCGATGGACGCCCTCCGCTGCCCGCCCGCAGACCAGAAGGTCGGCGAGCTCTCCGGCGGCGAGAAGCGCCGGGTGGCGCTCTGCCGGCTGCTCATTCAGGAGCCGGACATTCTGTTGCTGGATGAGCCGACCAACCACTTGGACGCCGAGTCGGTGCAGTGGCTCGAACAGCACCTCCAGCAATACAAGGGCACGGTCATCGCGGTCACGCACGATCGCTACTTCCTGGATAACGTGGCGGGCTGGATTCTCGAGCTCGACCGGGGCCACGGCATTCCGTTCCAAGGCAATTATTCGTCCTGGCTGGAGCAGAAACAGGAACGGTTGGAGAAGGAAGAAAAGGCGGAATCCAAGCGCCGAAAGACCCTGGAGCACGAATTGGAATGGATCCGGATGTCGCCGAAGGCCAGGCAATCGAAAGGCAAGGCGCGGTTGAACCGCTATGAGGAGCTCGTCAATCAGAAGCAGGACGAGCGGGCGGAGGATCTCGAAATCTACATCCCGCCCGGGCCGCGGCTCGGCGATGTGGTCGTGGAAGCCGAAGGCGTCAGCAAGGCGTATGGGGACCGGTTGCTCTACGAAAACGTGAACTTCAGCCTTCCGAAGGGCGGGATCGTCGGCGTGATCGGTCCGAACGGCGCCGGCAAGACCACGATGTTCCGCATGATCATCGGCAAGGAGAAGCCGGACATAGGGACGATCAAGATCGGCGACACAGTCAAGCTCGGCTATGTGGATCAGGATCGCAGCCTCGACGGAAACAAGACCGTATACGAAGTCATTTCCGACGGGCAGGAGACGATCAAGCTGGGCAAGGTCGAAGTCAATGCGCGCGGCTATTGCGCCCGCTTCAATTTCGCCGGGACGGATCAGCAGAAGAAAGTCAAGGAGCTGTCCGGCGGCGAACGCAATCGGGTGCACTTGGCCCGCATGCTGAAAGAAGGCGCCAACCTCATCATTCTCGACGAGCCGACCAACGATCTCGACGTGAACACGCTGCGCGCGTTGGAAGAGGGATTGGAGAATTTCGCCGGCTGCGCGGTGATCAGCAGCCACGACCGCTGGTTTCTCGATCGTATCGCCACGCATATCCTCGCGTTTGAAGGGGAGAGCCGGGTCGTCTGGTTCGAAGGGAACTATAGCGACTACGAGGCCGACCGAAAGAGGCGCCTCGGCAAGGAAGCCGATCAGCCGCACCGAATTCGATACCGGAAGCTGACCCGGGGGTAAGTTGAGCCACCCTCCGCGTAGAAGCGCCGCCCCGCTCGTCCGCGAAGCGAAAGCCGCCTCTGAAACCTACCTACCGAAGAGGGCTTGAATGCCGCAAGGCGACCTTGTTAGCGTGCAGCCGCGCGCATGAGTAAAAGGATCAGGAGGTAGGGTGGTGTCGGTGTCGCTTCCACTGTGGCGCAATCGCTTGTCGATGGAGCCGCCGTTTCGCTTTCTCACCAGGGCTTTGCTGAAGATATTGCCAATCTCTGTCAGGGCCAGGGAACTGTGGGGCATTTCGTCTCGGCCCGGATACCTCTTAGGCCTGCTGAACGGGGCGGACCTCGCCCGTTACCAAGGGATTCCCGAGATCTGCGCGCTGGAATTCGGAGTGGCCGGGGGACAGGGCCTGATTGCACTTCAAGCCGAGGCCGAGGCGGTGGAGCAGGAAACCGGCGTCAGGATCAAAGTATATGGATTCGACCGCGGGACCGGCTTGCCGGACACAACCAACGATTACCGGGACCATCCGGACTATTGGAAACCGGGGGACTTCCCGATGGACGAACACCTGCTCCGGTCGAAGCTTCAACACCGCACCCAACTGATTCTGGGTGATGTGGAGGCTACCACACAACAGTTCGTCGAGCACATCCAGGACTGTCCGATCGGATTCATCTCCTTCGATCTCGACCTCTATTCTTCGACGACCCACGCGTTCACGGTGCTCAGTCACCCGAAAAAGCGGATGCTCAGGCAAGTGCCCCTCTATTTCGACGACGTCGTCGAAAGCTTCGTCAGCCATCGATTCGCCGGAGAGCTTCTGGCTATCGATGAGTTCAATGAACGGAATCAGACCGTCAAGATTGATCAGTGGCGAGGCGTGAAATGCGGGCGGCCGTTCCCCGGCGAAGCCTATCTCGATAAGATGTATATCGCCTATGATCTCGATGCGATCAGTTCGGCCAGGCTGGAGAGGGAGGCCAGGCGGTTGCCGCTCGAAGGCCTCCTGTGATCGAGACGCGCCAGCCGGCTGAGGCAGGAGACATTCCGCTGAGTCGGATGGCCAGCGCGGACCAGCCTGTTATGTTCCCCACTCGATGATCCTCCGCAGTGTGGATGTCTGATATCCACGTTCAAGGTCTGCCTGTTTAAGCGCTCCCTGCCATCTTCGCCGATGAGCCAGGGTTTCTCACAGGTTTGTGTTTCTATTGCATGTTGTACAGAGTCAAGGTAAGTATGCGGGTAGCGACGGCGGGCATAAGAAGAAAGATCGTTATGTGGCCTGCTTGTGTGAGGAGTTCATGAAACGAGACCGGTCCGGACTCTGGATGATGGGCGCGTTCCTGCCGCTGATCAGTTCGTTGCTGACCGGCTGTTCGCAGATCCCCCAACAACCTGTGTTGCCACCAGCCGCTTCCGTCATAGAAGGAGAGCCGGCGTTCTCCGTTCTCGCCGGCTCGTGGGAGTATGAGGAAGGGACGGCTGTTGTTCCGCTGGAGATCGACCGTAGCGGGGTCGGGACCTATCCCTATAAGGGTGGGCGGTTAATCACCGATCGCTTGGACGATCATCACTGGCGCGGGCGCTGGCATCAACCGGAGAATGATCGGGAAGGAGGATTTGAAGTCACCCTCGCGCCGGATTTTTCGGAAGGGGACGGGCGTTGGTGGTACACCCGCATCGGTCACAACCAAACGCCGACTGAGAAGGGTGGCACGTTTCACCTCACGCGATCCGAACCCCCCTCCGGGCCCCTTCCAGCCTTGACCGCCCGATAAACCTTTTCTCCCCACTATTGTTCCGGTATCATCGTGCTGCGCGCTGATCCGTTTATCCAACGCGCATCTCTTCATGACTGGCGGGTAGGACCACACGACAGACGAGCAAAGGTTCGATCCAAGGCTGAGCCATGAGCACCGTATCGTTCAACTCTGTTCGGACCGTGGTGGTAACGGGGGCGGGCGGCTTGATCGGGAGCTATCTGGTCGGCAGTGCGTTCCGATGGGTGGCAGGTTGGCGGGTCGTCGGTCTCACAAGGCACGAGCTTGACCTCACGGACCGATCGGCCGTAGAGGAATTGTGGCAACGGCTCAAGCCCGAGGCGATCGTCCATTGCGCCGCGATCAGCAAGGCCGTCGCCTGTCGGGACAATCCGGAACTGGCGAGGCGTGTGAATGTCGAGGTCACCGGCCATCTGACGGACCTCGCGTCCGCTTCGGGCGCCCGGCTGGTGTTCATCTCGACCGATCATGTGTTCAATGGACAGCAGGGGGCCTATACCGAAACAGATCCGGCGAGTCCGCTGACCGTCTACGGGGAGACCAAGGTGGCCGCAGAGCGCCTGGTCCTTGCGCACGAGCGGCATCTTGTCCTGCGCACCTCGCTCAACGCCGGGCTCTCGCCAACCGGTGATCGAAGCTTCGTGGAGGAACTGATCCTGGCCTGGCGGGCGCGACGGCCTCTTACCCTATTCACAGACGAATATCGATGCCCCATTCCCGCCGCCGTGACAGCGCGGGCCATCTGGGAACTGATCCGCACGGCGCCGTCGGGGCTGTATCACCTCGCCGGCCAAGAACGGTTGTCGCGCTGGGACCTTGGTCAGCTTATGGCATCGTTCTACCCGGAACTGGAACCGTCGCTCAAGCCCGGGACGCTTCGCGATTATGGCGGTCCCGCGCGTGCGCCAGATCTCTCATTGAATTGCGATAAAGTCCGGCGGCATCTGTCGTTTCAACTTCCCGGGTTTCGGGGCTGGTTGCAGCGACAACGTGGAATCCCGGTAAAGGATCTCTGGCGTCCTGACAATGAGGCGATCTGATGACCATGGATCCATTGGCCCTCGTCCTTTGGGCCTATCTGGCTTCCATGGTCGTCATGGCGCTGCTCTGGTGGATACAACGGATCGTGCGGAATGCATCGATCGCGGATGTGGGGTGGTGTATGACCCTGTTCGGTGTGGTGGTGTGGTATGCGGTGCAGGTGCCGGGGGTGCCGGAGCGCCGGTTGTTGCTGGCGCTGTTGGCTGCTGGCTACGGGCTGCGGCTGGGGCTGGCCATCCTATTCACGCGGGTCTTGGGACAGCCCGAAGACCCGCGCTATGCGCGGCTCAGGCAGCAATGGGGAGCGGACAGCGAGCGGAACCTGTTTCTCTATTTTCAGCTCCAAGCTGCGGCCGTGCCATTGTTTTCCCTGCCCTTCCTTGTGGTCATGCAGAATCCTCGGCCGACCTTCAGTCTGTGGGAGTATGCCGGCGTGGGCCTCTGGCTGGTCGGAATCATCGGAGAAACCGTCGCGGACGCGCAGTTGGCCGATTTCAAACGGCAGCCGTGGAATCGCTCCCACGTCTGCCGGACAGGTCTGTGGTACTATTCGCGACATCCCAACTATTTCTTCGAGTGGGTGCACTGGTGGAGCTACGTGGTCATGGCCGTCGGTCTCTCCAACGGATGGCTGACATGGGTCGGGCCCGCCGCCATGGGCTGGGCGCTGCTCAAGGTGACCGGGGTGCCCTATGCGGAGGCTCAGGCGTTGCGCTCTCGGGGTGACGAGTATCGGCACTATCAGCTTACGACTAATGTCTTCATCCCCTGGTTTCCGCGGCGCCACGGATGAAACGGACAAGCGTGAAATAGGAGCGGTGTATGGGGCAGCCGAATTGGGATGAATTGGCCGAGTTGGCGCTTGCGCGTGTTCGAGCCGCCGGGGCCGAGTATGGAGACATTCGCATCGTAGAGAGTCGGACGGAGACGGTCCGGGGCGAAGATCGACGGCTTGCCGAGGTTCGCGATAGTCGCGATGGCGGTTTCGGCGTCCGAGTGCTCTATCACGGCGCCTGGGGGTTCGCCGCCAGCGCGATCCGTTCGCTGGAAGAGGTCCCGCGGGTGGCGGAGCTCGCGGTCGACATCGCCAAAGGCTCGGCCAGCTTGGCGAGGGATCCTGTGAGACTGGCGGAAGAGCCGGTTCATCGTGATACCGTCGTGACGGCCCGGAAAGCCGATCCCTTTGCGGTTCCGCTTGAGCAGAAGACCGCCATGCTGATGGAGACGATGGAGGTGCTGCACCGGCAGTCCGGAGTGGTGAGAAGTCGCGCGCAGTTGTGGGCGCGTCAGGACGTGAAGTTGTTCGTCTCGACGGAAGGTTCACGGATCCATTTCGATTTGTTGGCCGTGCAGGGCGAGATGGAGGTGACCGCGGTCCATGACGGTCGCTTCGCTTCCCGGAGCTACAATACGCCCCATCTTCGGACGGGCTACGAATTGATCAACCAGGCCAACTTCGTCGCCGAAGCCCCGCGGGTGGCAGCTGAGGCTGTCGAAAAGGTAAAGGCTCCGGCGGTCCAAGCGGGAACGTATGACCTGGTGCTCGATCCCGAACATCTGTCGCTGACCATTCACGAATCCTGCGGCCATCCCAGCGAGCTGGACCGGGCGCTCGGCTACGAGGCCAATTATGCGGGCACGAGCTTCTTGACCACCGACAAACTGGGAACCTTTCGCTACGGATCCCCGCACGTCACGCTTGTGGCGGACAATACCGAGCCGGAAACGCTGGCGGCAACCGGATATGACGATGATGGGGTTGCCTGTCAGCGCTGGGACATCGTGCGGGAAGGCCTGTTCGTGGGCTATTGCACCAACCGCGAGGTTGCACCGAAGATCGGAGACCGTCGGTCTCGCGGCTCGAACCGGGCCGAGAGCTGGGCCAGCATTCCGATCGTACGCATTGCCAATGTCGGGCTGCTTCCCGGCCGTGCCTCGCTCGACGATTTGCTGGCGGATGTCCGACGCGGTATCTATATCGAAGGGCATGGCTCCTACAGCATCGACCAGCGTCGCTACAATTTCCAGTTCGGCGGGGACGCGTTTTGGCTGGTTGAGCACGGGAAACGGACCCACATGCTTCGCGATGTGGTCTACCACGACATCACGCCTGAGTTTTGGAATCGTTGCGACGGGGTGGCCAATGAGCGCTTCCGTCGGCGCTACGGGTTCATCACCTGCGGCAAAGGCCAGCCGGGACAATCCGGATGGATGACGCATGCTGCCTCGCCCGCGCGGTTTCGCGGCGTGAGCGTGATCCGGAGTTCGGGAGACAAGACGTCATGAGTTCGGGCCTCACGAGTCGGCAGGAGTTTGAGTTTCTCACCGACCTGGTGCTGAAGCATTCGTCGGGAGACGATACAGTGATGTCCCTCTGGGATTCGATCGGCGGGACGACCCGCTTCGCCAACAACCAGATCATCCAGAATGTCAATGCACGGCGAGTCACATTGACGGTCACGGTGGCGTTCGGGCGCCGGCGGGGAACGGCGAGCACGACCGACCTCACCGCGGGCGCGGTCCAGGATGCCCTGAAGCGGGCGGAACGCATCGCCAGGGTGTCCCCGGAGGATCCCGAATATCTTCCGTCGCTTCCTCTGCAAACCTATCTGGCGCTGCCGTGCTGGCGGGCGGAAACCTCTGCCGCCGGTGCGGCGCGTCGTCTGGCCGACGCGCGGAGGATGATCGGGATGTGTCAAGGGGAAGGTCTGAATGCCGCCGGTATCGTGGCAACCAGTGATGGCATTGCGGCGCTCTCAACGAGCCAGGGGTTACGTGCCTACGAGCCACGGACGGAGGCCCGCTTCAGCGTCACGGTCATGGACGGCGAGGCCAGCGCCTGGGCCTCCAATGCTCATCGTTCCTGTGACCAGCTTGCCATCGAAGAGCGGACCCGCCTCGCCATCGGCAAGGTCAAACGTGCCGGAAGTCCCAAGCCGCTCGCCGCTGGACGCTATACCGTCCTGCTTGAGCCTGCGGCCGTGGCCGGGTTGCTGAGTTGGATGATCTGGCTATTGGATGCCAAGTCATACGAGAAGGGCACCAGCCCGTTCAGCGGCAAGCTGGGACACCCACTGATCGATCCTCGATTGAATCTGCACAATCTGCCGTTGCATCCGGATCTGTTGGGGATGAGTTTCGACTCGGACGGTGTGCCGAGCCGCGAATCGTGGTGGATTCAAGACGGGGTGCTCAGGCAGCTCGCCTACGATCGGTTTACGGCCCACACCAAGGCCGTGCCCCCCATCAGCTTACCGGAGGCGCCCTGTCTCTCTGGAGATGGAATTGGTGACGATCTGATCGCGACGACTGAACAGGGTATCTTAGTCAGTAACCTCTGGTATCTCCGCGTCGTCAGCCATACGGACCTGACCTTGACAGGTATGACGCGGGATGGAACATTCTTGATCGAGAACGGCAAAATTGCCGGGGCGGTTCACAATTTCCGCTTCCACGAAAGCCCGTTGAAGGCCTTTTCAAATCTCGACGAGTGCACCCACCCTGCGGAAACCGTCACGGCTGAGACGGGCAAGATGTTGGTGCCCGCCATGCGGATCCGAGACTTTCATTTTTCCAGTGTGACCCGTTTCTGAAGCGTCCGGTCATCATGTCCGACGAGTCGAAGAGCGAATACCCTCCGCAAGGACCCGCTCATCCCTTGGGGCGCGTGAACAGCGCGGAAAGACTCCGGTTCATAGTTTCGCTGGCTTCGTAGAGAGCGTTTTTGAGCGCGTCGTGAGTTGCGGCAAGGTATTCGCGACCGGGATCCGACTCCAGGAATTCGGCATAGCGCTCGAGCTCCGCGTCGGTCAGGGTTTGATAGGTCAGAAGGAAGGTCGCCGTAGCGACTTGCTGTGACCGCATCCGAAGCTTGGGGCGATCTTGATCAATTTGCACCCGGACCCGATCGACCCCCAACCGCTGGTCAACCGGCCGAGAGGCATCCAAGACCGTCGCGGCTCCAAAGGCCGAGGCCTCAGATAGATCGACCAATGTCTCAGTCGCGTTTGTCGAATGGTCAAGCCGACGGATCAGCCTCAAGCGAACCGCCTGAGGAGCGTCTTTTTCCAATTTCTCGAGATCGATCTTTTCGAGCTGCGCCACAACCGGTTCAATCTGATTCCCAGACGTGGTCCATCCTCCTTCCTCAAGGGCGCTGATCCTTTTGCCCAGATCCGACTGGAGCCAGACTGCGATTTTGCCCGCCGCTTCCTTTGATAGATCCTTCGAAACCTTGGATGTCACCCGGCGCTCGATTTGGTTTGCGTCGAAGGCTTGAGTCAACACCTGCCGCACGACAGCCTGTCGCGTAGTGGCCAGGTTCTTACTGCTTCGGTCAAACCCTGCAAGCACGTAGCCAGGGATAGCGTGGATCTGTTGTTGAACCCCCGTAAAACGTAGGACTTTGCTTGCCCGCCCGTCATTTCCTTTGAGTGTCTCCGCCGAACTTGCATAACCATAGTTGATCAAGAGCACCGAGGAAACACTGAAGATGGCCAAGTACACCATTCTCATAACTCCCACCTCGGATTCGTGGATGACGGGTGATGAGCGCGACCAGCTGCGGACGAATTCCTGCCGGTCCATACAAGTATAGCTGGCCTCCGGGAGGCGGCAACCTGCGCATGCTCGGCTGTTTCTGTACTGAAGCACTGAAGTAGGCGGCTGTTCTTGAGGGCAGGCCCAGTGTCATTTGCTCCACTTTCCAGGTTGACCGCATGCAGAGTCTCAGCACATCATTGGTTTTGCCAATGACCGAGTATCGCAGGAGTCGAACAGAGCCAGGCGCGTCACGATCGACCCTGGGCCGTTGGCCAGGATTCAACGAAGGGAGGAGAACATGCCACGAAGAGCCACGGCTCAGACGTCGCAGCAGAACATCATTCCAACCGGAGCGGAAAAGCGCCGCCACCTACGATATCCGGTTCAGTATCGACTCCGCTACACCGGCAAGATCGGGAGTAGATATGTGCGCGGCGAAGGGGTGCTGGTCGACGTCTCCCTTGAAGGATGTGGAATACAGGGAAGCTGCCCTGTTGAGCAGGGACATGAGTTGACTCTTCAGATTGATCTTCCCCTGAAGAAATTGGCCGTGACTTTGAACCGGGCTGTCGTCCGATGGGCAAGCGGAGGCCGTTTCGGGATCGAATCCTCCTAGCAGGGTGTTGAAAAACTAGCATGCACGGCTCAAATTTTCCCCACCTCGCTCAACCGCCAACAGCTTCTGGCAATCCGAGAGGAGCCTGGCCGTCGTCTTCTGGTCTGTTGCGGCTCGCTG